>Ga0209672_100033_pt1 | contig 315326 bp, 289 predicted proteins | sample AraplaCol_mMS_r2_FD_184273 | JGI IMG/M metagenome (GOLD analysis project Ga0209672, IMG submission 184273) | Arabidopsis root microbial communities from North Carolina, USA - plate scrape CL_Col_mMS_r2 (SPAdes) (version 2) | ecosystem: Host-associated > Plants > Roots > Endosphere | place: USA... | reverse complement strand
GCCGCCGCCGCCGCCGCTGCCGCCGCCGTTGCCGCCGCCGTCGCCGCCGCCGTTGCCGCCGCCGTTACCGCCGCCATTGCCACCGCCATTGCCACCGCCATTGCCACCGCCGTTCCCGTGACCGCCGTTGCCGCCGCCGTTGCCGCCGCCATTGCCACCGCCGTTACCGTGACCGCCGTTGCCGCCGCCGTTACCGCCGCCATTGCCGCCGCCATTGCCACCGCCATTGCCACCGCCGTTGCCACCGCCGCCGTGGCCACCATGACCACCCGAGGTACCGCCACCTGAGGTGCCGCCTCCTGAGGTACCGCCTCCTGAGGTGCCGCCACCCGAGGTACCGCCACCCGAGGTACCGCCACCCGAGGTACCGCCTCCTGAGGTACCGCCACCCGAGGTACCGCCACCCGAGGTACCGCCACCCGAGGTGCCGCCACCCGAGGTGCCGCCACCCGAGGTGCCGCCACCCGAGGTGCCACCTCCTGAGGTACCCCCACCGGAGGTACCGCCACCCGAGGTGCCGCCACCCGAAGTACCACCACCTTTACCCTCGTTGCCTGATGCACCGCCGCTACGACCTGTTCCGCTCGTACCACCGGATGTCGCCCCGGTCGATCCACCGACGCCTGCAGGCCCGACGGTGCCGCTCCCACCATTCCCGCTGCTACCTGGGCTGCTACTGCCAGAGGTGCTTCCGGCGCCGCTGCCCACAGCGCCTCGGCCGGCATATATGTGGACCGCGCAACCAGCCGGACTGGCGGCACAGGACGCCGTGTCGTCGGCGAGCATCATGACGGGGTCTGCGCTGGCGGTCGGGTCGGACGCGACGTCGGGCATCGAATCCTGGGCAATCGCGTAAGAACAGCAGCATGCAAACGCGGCTGCGGCCAGCAGGGTCGTGCGATAGCACCATCCCGCCGTACGGGACAGTTGATTCGTTCTGCTCATTATTGATCTCCCCGATGCGCGCGATGCCTCGTCACGCGCGACCATCAACGTGTGATGCAGGGGACCAGCAACGATGCATTGTCGTATCGGCGGCCGATGCGTGTCGGACCGGCGTCAGAAGCCAGCCGGGAACACGAATCGGCACGCGGGCCCGCCGTGCGAATCCCTAACTGCGAGATTCGTGCCACCGACCGGCCGTGCCCGTGGCGCAAGGCGCGCACGTATCGCGCGACAGCGTGTGATACGCCGTCGTGAGCGTTTTGTTTCCGAAATGAAACGTCTGACTACGTCTATCGCGCCGTCGGGTCGGCAGCACGCGGCCAGCGATGGCAAAGGATCGACGCGATCCAGGCGACGAGAAACAGCGCGACGATGCCGTAACCGATCGCGCCGAAGCGCGCGCCAAGTGCGTCGAGCGCCTCGCGTACCGGGCCCGTCAGCGACAGCTTGTCGGCGAGCAGGCCGGCGGCCTCGATCCCGCCGACCGCCAGTGCGACGGCCGCCGAGAGCAGCGTGATGCTCGCGTTATAGAGCAGCTTGCGCCGCGGGTCGTCCATCGCCCAGCCGTACGCATGAATCATCAGCACGTTATCGGTAGAGTCGATCAGCGTCATGCCGGCCGCGAACAGCGCGGGAAACAGCATGACCGAATGGATCGGTAGCGCGTGGCTTGCCTGCGCGGCAGCGATCGCGAGCAACGCGATTTCTGTTGCAGTATCGAAACCCAGGCCGAACAGCACGCCGACCGGATACATGTGCCAGCTTTTCGACACGAACCGGAACAGCGGGCGCAGCAGCCGCGACACGAGGCCGCCCGCGCGATGCGCGTGCGCGGCACCGTGAGCCGCGTCCGGCGCACCGCGATAACGCCGCCACACGTCGCGCAGGATCACGAGGTTCATGCACGCGAGCACGAGCAGGAAGGTTGCTGATACCGCCGTGCCGATCGTGCCTCCGATTTCCCGGAATGCGTCGAAGCGGTCGCGCAGCGCGAACGCGCTCAGCGCGATGCCGAGCGTGGCGACGACCACGATCGTCGAGTGGCCGAGCGAGAAGAACAGGCCGACCGTCACCGGACGCTGGCCGTCCTGCATCAGCTTGCGCGTCGCGACGTCGATCGCGGCGATGTGATCGGCGTCGACCGCATGACGCAGCCCGAGCCCGTACGCGATCGCCGCGGTGCCGAGCAGCAGCGGACGGTCGTGCAGCACCGCGAGCGCCCACATCCAGACGGCGACGTTCGCGGCGATCAGGCCGGCATACAGCATCAACAGGCGGCGCAGGGCAGGGGTGGGCGGCATCGGGGTGGTTCCATCGGACGAATCGCGATGCATTGTGGCATGCGCAAAAATGGCCTGGCGCGCCGATCAAAAACGGCGTCGGGGCGTCGGCCATCCGCCGTGCTGCGCTGGACGGATAAAAAAAAGCCCGTCCGGAACCGGACGGGCCTGAGGTCTGCGCGCAGCTGGGCGCGCACTCCGCGCTTACTTCACTTTCGCGTTGATCACGCCTTCCGACACGTTCGCCGGCGTTTCCGCGTAATGCTTGAACTCCATCGTGTACGTCGCACGACCTTGCGTCGCCGAGCGCAGCGACGTCGAATAGCCGAACATCTCGGCGAGCGGCACTTCGGCGCGCACCAGCTTGCCGCCGCCGCCCGCGATGTCCTCCATGCCCTGCACGATGCCGCGCCGGCTCGACAGGTCACCCATCACGTTGCCCATGAAGTCCTCCGGCGTCTCGACCTCGACCGCCATCATCGGCTCGAGCAGCACCGGCTTCGCGCGGCGCATCGCTTCCTTGAACGCCATCGAGCCGGCCATCCGGAACGCGTTTTCGTTCGAGTCGACGTCGTGGTACGAGCCGAACGTCAGGTGCACCTTCACGTCGACGACCGGGTAGCCCGCGAGCACGCCGCTCTTGAGCGTTTCGGTGATGCCCTTGTCGACGGCCGGGATGAATTCGCGCGGAATCACGCCGCCCTTGATCTCGTCGAGGAACTCGTAGCCCTTGCCGGGGTTCGGCTCCAGCGTGATCACCGCATGCCCGTACTGGCCGCGCCCGCCCGACTGCTTGACGAACTTGCCTTCGACATCGGAGGCGGTCGTGCGCACCGTTTCGCGATACGCGACCTGCGGCTTGCCGACCGTGGCCTCGACGCCGAACTCGCGCTTCATCCGGTCGACCAGGATTTCGAGGTGCAGCTCGCCCATCCCCGAGATGATCGTCTGTCCGGATTCCTCGTCGGTCTGCACGCGGAACGACGGATCTTCCTGCGCGAGACGGTTCAGCGCGAGGCCCATCTTTTCCTGGTCGGCCTTCGTCTTCGGCTCGACGGCCTGCGAGATCACCGGCTCCGGGAATTCCATCTTCTCGAGGATGATCGGCTTGGCCGGATCGCACAACGTGTCGCCCGTCGTCGCTTCCTTCAGGCCGACCGCCGCCGCGATGTCGCCCGCGCGCACTTCCTTGATTTCCTTGCGCTCGTTCGCGTGCATCTGCAGGATCCGGCCGAGCCGCTCCTTCTTGTCCTTCGTCGCGTTCAGCACCGTGTCGCCCGATTCGACGACGCCCGAATACACACGGAAGAAGATCAACTGGCCAACGAACGGGTCGGTCATGATCTTGAACGCGAGCGACGAGAACGGCTCGTCGTCGCTCGGGTGACGTTCCGCCGGCTTCTCGGGATCGTGGAAGTCGTGACCGAGGATCGCGGGCACGTCGACCGGCGACGGCAGGTAGTCGATCACCGCGTCGAGCATCGCCTGCACGCCCTTGTTCTTGAACGCGCTGCCGCACAGCATCGGCACGATCTCGTTCGCGATCGTGCGCTGGCGCAGCGCGGCCTTGATCTCGTCCTCGGTCAGCGATTCATGGTCGTGCAGGTACTTCTCGAGCAGTTCCTCGCTGGCTTCCGCGGCGGCTTCGACCATCTTCTCGCGCCATTCGTGCGCGAGCTCGACGAGATTCGCCGGGATCTCCTCGTACGTGAACTTCACGCCCTGGCTTTCGTCGTCCCATACGATCGCCTTCATCTTCACGAGATCGACGACACCCTGGAAATGATCTTCCGCGCCGATCGGAATCTGGATCGGCACGGCGACGCCCTTCAGGCGCTCGCCGATCTGGCGCTGCACGCGGAAGAAGTCCGCGCCGACGCGGTCCATCTTGTTGACGAACGCGATGCGCGGCACCTTGTACTTGTTCGCCTGGCGCCACACGGTTTCGGATTGCGGCTGCACGCCGCCGACCGAGTCGTAGACCATGCACGCACCGTCGAGCACGCGCATCGAGCGCTCGACCTCGATCGTGAAGTCGACGTGCCCGGGGGTGTCGATGATGTTGATCCGGTGTTCAGGATAGTTGCCGGCCATGCCCTTCCAGAAGGCCGTGGTCGCGGCCGACGTGATCGTGATGCCGCGTTCCTGCTCCTGCTCCATCCAGTCCATCGTGGCCGCGCCGTCGTGCACTTCACCGATCTTGTGGCTCACGCCGGTGTAAAACAGGATGCGCTCGGTCGTCGTGGTCTTGCCGGCATCGATGTGAGCGCTGATCCCGATATTGCGATAGCGCTCGATGGGGGTTTTGCGGGGCACGTGAACCTCCTGGTGGTTCGGATCGTAAGCGGGCCGGCTGCACCGGCCCGGGCTGAAACAAGCGAGATTTAAAGCATAGCGCTTGTCCGAGGCTTTTGCAGATGCGGGCAGCGTTGGCCGAATCAAGGCGCGCGTCGCCATCGGCCGGCGAAAAAAAACCGGCGCCCAACAACGAGTGATGGGCGGCCGGCTTCGGTCGACGTGCGGCGGCGCCGCGGCAATGGCCGTTACTGGGCCTTGGGCAGGCCTTCGAGCTTCATGCCCGGCTTGATGCCCTTCGCCGCGAACCAGCCCTTGCTCATTTCGAGCGCATAGACGCCGTTGTTGCGCGGGCAGTGGTTGTCGGTCGTCTCGGCCTTCATTTCGTCGATGTCGGTGATCGTGCCGTCCGCGCGGATGAACGCGATCGACAGCGGGATCAGCGTGTTCTTCATCCAGAAGCAGTGCACGGCGTTCTCGTTGAACACGAACAGCATGCCTTCGTTCGGTGCGAGCTGCGACCGGTACATCAGCCCCTGTTCGCGGTCGGCGTCGTTCGCGGCGACGGCCGCGTCGATCACGTACATGCCGGCGCGCAGCTTCGCGCGCGGGAATTCGCTCGGCTGCTTGGCGCCGGGCGGCATCTGCGCGTGGGCGGTCTGCATGCCGAGCGCGAGGACGGCGAGCGCGGCGGGAAACACGGCGGCGCGCGCAAGGCGGCCGAGCGACGAGCGCAGGGAGAATCGCACAGCAGGGCTCCTATCGGGAAAACGAGACCCGCATGGTACGCGAAGCGCGCCGGCGGGCACAAAAAAGAAAAAGGCAGATCGCCTCGCGGTGATCTGCCTTTCAACGCCGTAAGAACGGCAAGACTGCGTGTTCTTGACTGCGTTATTACAACCAGCTTGCTTAGTTCGAAGCAGCTGCCGGTGCTTCGGCTTCGCTAGCTGCCTTCTTAGCTGCGTGGTGCTTCTTCTTTGCGTGGTGCTTCTTGGCAGCGTGCTTTGCCGGTGCCGAAGCAGCTGCCGGAGCAGCAGCCGAAGCAGCTTCCGGAGCCGAAGCTTGTGCGAAAGCTGCCGTTGCGAAGAGGCCAGCGACCAGAGCGGCGATCAGTTTGTTCATGTTGTGTTCCTCAGCTTTAGTTAATTAACCAAATGACCCGGCAATAGGAGTCATGTCGTCTAACGGTGCCATCCACCTTTCGGTTGACAGACGCTTCGAGAAATTTCTCATTGCGCTGCGGGCGCCGAATCGTATTCGATAAAAACGTCGCTTTCGTGACGCAAACACGGGTTCGGCTGCCAATGCCGGATAGCTAAGGTTGGCATCTGCGTGGTTTAACGCGCGATCTTCGCAGGCGGTTGACGAAAAAGATGACGAAAAATTCGCGCGTCCGGAATGCGTCATTCGGCGCGTGCGAAACCGTCCCACGGGGCGCGCGGTGGGAGCTCGATTGTTTCGCCCGGCGCAATGCCGAGCGCGAATATGTCGAGCGCGCCGATGCCGACGCGCACGAGACGCAACGTCGGGAAGCCGATAGCGGCAGTCATCCGCCGCACCTGCCGGTTCTTGCCTTCGGTGATCGCAAGTTCGATCCACGTGGTCGGGATCGCGGCGCGATAGCGGATCGGCGGATTGCGCGGCCACAGCGTGTCCGGCGGTTCGATGAATTCGGCGCGGCACGGGCGCGTCACGTAGTCGCCGAGATCGACGCCGCGCGCGAGCGCCTTCAGGTCGGCCGGGCCCGGCGCACCGTCGACCTGCGCCCAGTAGCGCTTGACGAGCTTGTGGCGTGGTTCGGCGATGCGCGCCTGCAGCGCGCCGTCGTCGGTGAGCAGCAGCAGGCCCTCGCTGTCCGCGTCGAGCCGGCCGGCCGGGTAGACGCCGGGTGCTTTTACCCAGTCGCCGAGCGACGGCCGCGTCTCGTGCGCGGAAAACTGGCAAATCGTGCCGAACGGCTTGTTGAGGGCGATCAGGGTCATGGCGGGCGTCCGCCCGGCGTGCCGCAGCGGAAGCGGGACGGGCGGTCTATGGCAAATGGCGGAATCTTAATGCATAATACGGAACGGCAAGTCCTCTGTCTTATATAAGACATAAGGGAAGACTTGATACGCAGCGTCGCGCTTCGTGCCGCCGGCCCCGGTTGGGGCGCTAGAATAGCGCTCGCTGTTGCCGTCACGAGGGTGGCAGGGCCACCTCGCCGCGCGCGCAGTTTCGACCAGCATCACCTGCTCAGCCACGTCACTGGAGTCGATCATGCCGTATCAGCACATCAAGGTTCCGGAGGGCGGTGACAAGATCACCGTCAACAAGGACTTCTCGCTCAATGTTTCCGATCAGCCGATCATTCCCTATATCGAAGGCGACGGTACGGGCTTCGATATCACGCCGGTGATGATCAAGGTCGTCGATGCGGCGGTCGCGCATGCCTACAAGGGCAAGCGCAAGATCCACTGGATGGAGATCTTCGCGGGCGAGAAGGCGACGAAGGTGTACGGTCCGGACGTGTGGCTGCCGGACGAAACGCTGCAGGTGCTGAAGGAATACGTGGTGTCGATCAAGGGGCCGCTGACGACCCCGGTCGGCGGCGGCATCCGTTCGCTGAACGTCGCGCTGCGCCAGGAGCTCGACCTCTACGTGTGCCTGCGCCCGGTCCAGTATTTCAAGGGCGTGCCGTCGCCGGTGCGCGAGCCGCAAAAGATCGACATGGTGATCTTCCGCGAGAACTCGGAAGACATCTACGCGGGCATCGAATGGGCCGCGGGCTCCGAGCAGGCGAAGAAGGTCATCAAGTTCCTGCAGGAAGAAATGGGCGTGAAGAAGATCCGCTTCCCGGAAACCTCGGGGATCGGCGTCAAGCCCGTGTCGACCGAAGGCACCGAGCGTCTCGTGCGCAAGGCGATCCAGTATGCGATCGACAACGATCGCAAGTCGGTCACGCTGGTGCACAAGGGCAACATCATGAAGTTCACGGAAGGCTTGTTCCGTGACGCCGGCTATGCGCTCGCGCAGAAGGAGTTCGGCGGCGAGCTGATCGACGGCGGCCCGTGGATGCGCGTGAAGAATCCGAAGACGGGCAACGAGATCGTCATCAAGGATTCGATCGCCGACGCGTTCCTGCAGCAGATCCTGCTGCGTCCGGCCGAATACGACGTGATCGCGACGCTGAACCTGAACGGCGACTACATCTCCGACGCGCTGGCCGCTCAGGTCGGCGGCATCGGGATCGCGCCGGGCGCGAACCTGTCTGATTCGGTCGCGATGTTCGAGGCGACCCACGGCACGGCACCGAAGTACGCGGGCAAGGATTACGTGAACCCCGGTTCCGAGATCCTGTCGGCGGAAATGATGCTGCGCCACCTCGGCTGGACGGAAGCGGCCGACACGATCATCGCCGCGATGGAGAAGTCGATCCTGCAGAAGCGCGTCACGTACGACTTCGCGCGCCTGATGGAAGGCGCGACGCAGGTGTCGTGCTCCGGCTTCGGCGAAGTGCTGATCGAGAACATGTAAGTCCCTTTCCGGGGCAGGCCGGCGGACAGCCGGCAGCCCCGGCGCCTACTGCCGGCGCCGGGGCGTTTCATGAACGGCAGGTTTGTTGGCAGGGCGGTCCGGCATGCGGGCCGCGGCGCCGCGATGCGGCCCGCATGCCCTGCAAGGTAGAACATGACGGCCCTCGCAACATCACCGCCCGGCTAGCCGGCACGCCCCTTTCGCGATCGACCCGGTCGCTCCCCGCCGATTACCGTCGGCGCCCCTCAGTCCCAAATTTTCACGTAGCAACGCATCGACCATGTCCACTTCGCCCAAGATCATCTACACCCTCACCGACGAAGCGCCGGCGCTCGCGACCTATTCGCTGCTGCCGATCGTCAAGGCCTTCACGCGCTCCTCGGGCGTCGCCGTCGAAACGCGCGACATCTCGCTCGCCGGCCGCATCATCGCGGCATTCGCCGACGTCCTGCCGCCGGAGCAGAAGGGTTCCGACGATCTGGCCGAACTGGGCCAGCTCACGCTGAAGCCGGAAGCGAACATCATCAAGCTGCCGAACATCAGCGCATCGGTGCCGCAGCTCAAGGCCGCGATCGCCGAACTGCAGGCGCAGGGCTACAAGCTGCCGGCGTACCCGGAAGAGCCGTCGACCGACGAAGAGAAGGCCGTCAAGGCCCGCTACGACAAGATCAAGGGCAGCGCGGTGAACCCGGTGCTGCGCGAAGGCAACTCCGACCGTCGCGCGCCGCTGTCGGTCAAGAACTACGCACGCAAGCACCCGCACAAGATGGGCGCGTGGAAGGCCACGTCGAAGGCGCACGTCGCGCACATGAGCGAAGGCGACTTCTACGGCAGCGAGAAGTCGGCGCTGATCGCCGATGCCGGCAGCGTGAAGATCGAACTCACGACGGCCGACGGCGTGAAGAAGGTGCTGAAGGAAAAGACGGCCGTGAAGGCCGGTGAAGTCATCGATGCATCGGTGATGAGCCGCAAGGCGCTGCGCAGCTTCATCGAAGCGCAGATCGCCGACGCGAAGGCGCAGGATGTGCTGTTTTCGGTGCACCTGAAGGCGACCATGATGAAGGTCTCGGACCCGGTCCTGTTCGGTCACTTCGTGTCGGTGTTCTACCGCGACGCGCTTGCGAAGCACGCGGAGGTGCTGGCGCAGGTCGGCTTCAACCCGAACAATGGCATCGGCGACCTGTACGCGCGCCTGAAGGACCTGCCGGCCGACACGCGCGAAGCGATCGAAGCCGACGTCAAGGCCGAATACGCAGTGCGTCCGCGCCTCGCGATGGTCAACTCGGACAAGGGCATCACGAACCTGCACGTGCCGAGCGATGTGATCGTCGATGCATCGATGCCGGCGATGATCCGCGAGTCCGGCTGCATGTGGGGCCCGGACGGCGAACTGTACGACGCGAAGGCCGTGATTCCGGACCGCTGCTACGCGGGTGTCTATCAGGCCGTGATCGAGGACTGCAAGCAGCACGGCGCATTCGACCCGGTCACGATGGGCAGCGTGCCGAACGTCGGCCTGATGGCGCAGGCGGCCGAGGAATACGGTTCGCATGACAAGACGTTCCAGATCCCGGCCGACGGTGTCGTGCGCGTCACGGACGAAGCCGGCAACGTGCTGCTCGAGCACGCGGTCGAGTCGGGCGACATCTGGCGCATGTGCCAGACGAAGGACGCTCCGGTGCAGGACTGGGTCAAGCTCGCGGTGAACCGCGCCCGCGCGACCGGCGTGCCGGCCGTGTTCTGGCTCGATCCGGCACGTGCGCACGACGCGCAGATCATCGCGAAGGTCGAACGCTACCTGAAGGATCACGACACGAACGGCCTCGACATCCGCATCATGACGCCGGAAGACGCGACGCGTTTCTCGCTCGAGCGCATCCGCGCGGGCAAGGACACGATCTCGGTCACGGGCAACGTGCTGCGCGACTACCTGACCGACCTGTTCCCGATCATGGAACTCGGCACCAGCGCGAAGATGCTGTCCATCGTGCCGCTGATGGCCGGCGGCGGGATGTTCGAAACGGGCGCGGGCGGCTCGGCACCGAAGCACGTGCAGCAGTTCGTCGAGGAAGGCTTCCTGCGCTGGGATTCGCTCGGCGAATTCCTCGCGCTGGCCGCGTCGCTCGAACACCTCGGCAACGCGTACCAGAACCCGAAGGCGCTCGTGCTCGCGAAGACGCTCGACCAGGCGACCGGCAAGTTCCTGGACGAGAACAAATCGCCGGCGCGCAAGGTCGGCGGCCTCGACAACCGCGGCAGCCACTTCTATCTGTGCCTTTACTGGGCGCAGGCGCTGGCCGAGCAGACCGAGGATGCCGCGCTGAAGGCGCAGTTCGAAGGCGTCGCGAAGTCGCTGTCCGACAGCGAAGCGCGCATCCTGGAAGAACTGTCGGCCGCGCAGGGCACCGCGCAGGCGATCGGCGGCTACTACCGTCCGAACGTCGAGCTGACGAGCCGGGCGATGCGCCCGAGCGCAACGCTGAACGGCATCGTCGACGCAGTCGCCTGACGCAGGCCGCGCTCCCGCGCGCGCCACGGCAACGGCAGCGGCCGATGCGGCTCGCTGTTCCGCCGAACATGAAAACGCCCCGGTCACCCGGGGCGTTTTTCGTTGCCGGCGTGCCATTCAGACGTGAACGATTTCCCACTCGGCGATTTCGTGCGGCACTTCGAGCGTGGCCGTATCCAGTTCGGACAATTGCTCGCAGTCGCCGCGGGAGATGTGGTCGGCCGCCACTTCCGGGCACGAGAACGCGCCGAGCAGGGCGTTGCCGAACGTCGCTTCCCAGCCGCCGTTACCCGGCAGGATATAGAACGACCCGAGCGCTGAACCAAAGCGAAATCCCTTCATTTCCGTTCTCCCTTTCTGATCACAAGCGATTCTGTTGTGCCGCCCGCCGGCTCGTCCGGCTGTGGCCCGACTGGCTGCTTGCGCCGGGGTCCATATCGACCGTCGTGGCGAAGCGTCAGTGCATGGAACAAAGTCTACGTCCGGGGCGGCGCCCGATGGTGCGCGTAGAGCGCTTTCTCGAAACAAAAAATATCTCTCAAAAACAGTGGCTTACTGCGTGCATTTTGTATTGTGGAACGTTTTTTGGCATCGCGAAACAGCGAATTTGTGCCATGCACCACGAATTTTTATAACGCAGTGACTTATTCCGCATCGTGAAAAATTGGCGGGTTCATGCGTGGCTGCCGCGCGGCATGCAGATCGCGGGATGAGCGGCAGGGGGCGAACTGTCTCGACCGGGCGTGGCGAAAGCGATCGGCGAAGGCCGGCGGTCGGCTCCAATTGCGATGAATGCGGCGAGGTGCCGCAGCACCCGGCGACGATCGAAAACGCTCGATGATCGCAAGCCGGTCCGTTCGTCCGACCGGCCGCCCTGCGTCGTATCGACGCTCGTCCGCTGTTGCCGCGCCTCAGCCGGGGGCTGCGGTTATGATGACGCGGGCATCAGGATTCGCGTCGCGCACGAGCGCTTCTCCGTGCCCGCCGGCGCGACGCAGCATGAATAACGAGGAACGATTGATGATACGGAGAACCTTCCTGTCGCACGCCATCGGCGTCGCGGCGGCATCGCTGTTTGCGCGCACCGCCTGGGCGCAGCATGCCAACCATGCGGGCATGGCAGGCATGGATCAGATGGACGACATGCCGGGCATGTCAGGGATGGCAGACCACGCGCAACACGCGAAACCGGCGCCGGCTGCGCTCGCGGCGGCCGATGCGCTGCCGGCCGGCGCGCCGCTCGCGTCGCTGCGCACGCTTGCGAACGAAAGCCGCGAGCCGGGCACGTTCCGCGCGACGCTGGTCGCCCAGCCGGTCGCGCGTCCGATGCTGCACGGTGCGCGTCCGACGACGTTCTGGCAGTTCGGCGCGGGCACGCAAGGGCCGGTGGTCGGCTCGCTGATCGACGTGCGCGAGGGCGACACGGTCGAAATCCGCTTCGTAAACAAGCTGCCGCAGCCGTCGACGATCCACTGGCACGGCCTGCCGGTGCCGCCCGACCAGGACGGCAACCCGTCCGATCCCGTCGCGCCGGGCGCGTCGCGCGTGTATCGCTTCACGCTGCCGAAGGGGAGCGCCGGCACATACTGGTATCACCCGCATCCGCACATGATGACCGCCGAGCAGGTGTTCCGCGGGCTGGCCGGCCCGTTCGTCGTGCGTGCCGCCGACGATCCGCTCGCCGGCTGGCCCGAGCGCAACCTGTTCGTGTCCGACCTGAAACTCGCGCGCGACGGCACGATCCCGCCGAACGACATGATGGACTGGATGAACGGCCGCGAAGGCCAGTTCGTGCTGGTCAACGGTGCGCGCCGGCCGCGGATCGACGTCTCGGGCGACGAGCGCTGGCGCGTGTGGAACGCGTGCAGCGCGCGCTACCTGCGCATTGCGTTCGACGACGGCCGCGCGTTCGAGCAGGTCGGCACCGACGGCGGGCTGTTCGATGCGCCGCGCCGCGTGACGTCGCTGCTGCTCGCGCCGGGCGAGCGTGCGGAACTGCTGGTGCGCGCCGGCGATCGCGCGTCACACGCGGTGCTGCAGGCTGCCGAATACGACCGCCGCAAGATGGCGATGTCGCACGACGGCGGCCACGGCAGCCTGCCGCCCGATCCGGCGCTGCCGCTCGCCGACGTCACGTTCGCACCGGCCGCCGCCCGTGCGCTGCCGGCCACGCTGCGCGCGGTGCCCGCCCTCGGCGAACCGGTCGCGCACAAGGAAGTCGCGTTCGGCGAAGAGATGGACATGGACGCGATGATGAACAGCCCGGCGCATGGTCGCCCGGCCGGGATGCGCTTCACGATCAACGGCGCGACCTACGCGCCGCACCGTGCGACGCTGACGAGCCGCCGAGGCGACGTCGAACGCTGGGCGATTCGCAACGCCACCGACATGGATCACCCGTTCCACTTGCACGGCACGCAATTCCAGGTGATCGAGCGCGCATCGGGCGGCACGCGCACGAGCGAACCGTTCCGCGCGTGGCGCGACACCGTGAACGTGCGCAGCGGCGAGACCGTGACGATACTCGTCATGCAGGACATGCCCGGCGAGCGCATGTTTCACTGCCATATTCTCGAACACGAGGATCTCGGCATGATGGGCACGCTGAAGGTCGTGTAACGAGTATTGAATATGTTTCACGCGTATGTCGGCATTCGATTTGCGCGTGAAACAGGACAATGCATGTTCAATTATCGGGATTGAACGAAAAGGCCTGCCAATCGAATTAACGCGTGGCTGGTCTGAAAAAAAAGAAACCCGGCGCAATGCCGGGTTTCTTCGTCTGATATCCGGTGCCTTTACGCGGCCTGGATGTTCGACGCTTGCTTGCCCTTCGGCCCTTGAACGACCTCGAAGCTCACCTTCTGGCCTTCCTTCAGGGTCTTGAAGCCCTGCATGTTGATGGCCGAGAAGTGCGCAAACAGATCTTCACCGCCCTCGTCGGGAGTGATGAAACCGAAGCCCTTCGCGTCGTTGAACCACTTAACGATACCAGTTGCCATTTTCCTACTTCCCCTGTCACACAGTCGCTGCTACTTACCACGAGCACGCTCGAAAAGCTAAACGACCGGAAAATACAGCCGTTCCCCCCTCACAAGCTCACCTTCGGCCTCTTTCATTTCGCCAACCGACGAGTTGAAAAAAGTGCCAGCTTGATTGTTGGCGCTCTTTATTTGAGTGTCAAGCGGAATTTTTAGACGGTTAGAGGGCCGTTGTAAAGAACCCATTTTCAGGGTTTTTCCGGCTTTGCTTTGCAGCATGCCGCCGAGCGCGCGGACTTGAAAAGTCGCATAATCGGCTCATATACCAGGCTCGAGTGACACGCGATCGAGTCGTCCCGGCTTGTGGGATACTGGATGCGGATGCGACGTCCGGTGCGGTTTCCCCCTGACGGTTCGTGTTCCGCGCCACGCGTGAAAGCCGGCACCGCAGCCGGCTTTCGTATGGTGCGAAGACGATCGCGAGTCGTCGGGAACCAGGGAGGGCGCCGGCCGGTCGGTCGGGTAATGGCAGGATTGCGGGCCTGTCCGAGTTGTTTAGAATGGGTGTATGGCGATTATCCCGGACAAGCAGGACAGCACCGTCCTGGAACGCAAGCAGCAGAAGCTCAAGCCGCCTTCGATGTACAAGGTGGTGCTGCTGAACGACGACTTCACGCCGATGGAGTTCGTCGTGATGGTCGTACAGGAGTATTTCAAGAAGGATCGCGAGACGGCCACGCAGATCATGCTGAAGGTCCATCGTGAAGGGCGAGGGGTATGTGGGGTCTATACGCGGGACATCGCGTCGACCAAGGTTGAGCAAGTCGTTACCCATGCGCGGCAGGCCGGGCATCCGCTGCAGTGCGTGATGGAGGAAGCATGATTGCCCAGGAATTGGAAGTCAGCCTGCACATGGCGTTCATGGAAGCACGCCAGGCGCGCCATGAGTTCATTACGGTCGAGCATCTGTTGCTGGCCCTGCTGGATAATCCGACGGCAGCCGAGGTGTTGCGCGCGTGTGCGGCCAACATCGAGGACTTGCGTCAGAACCTGCGCAATTTCATCCACGACAACACACCTACCGTCCCGGGCACCGACGATGTCGATACCCAGCCGACGCTCGGTTTCCAGCGCGTGATCCAGCGCGCGATCATGCACGTCCAGTCGACGTCGAATGGCAAGAAGGAAGTCACCGGCGCGAACGTGCTGGTCGCGATCTTCGGCGAGAAGGACTCGCACGCCGTCTATTACCTGCAGCAGCAGGGCGTCACGCGCCTGGACGTCGTGAACTTCATTTCGCACGGCATCGCGAAGACGAACGGCGGCGAAGCCGCGAAGTCGACCGACGCGAACGCGGAAAGCGAAGACGCGAACGCGCAGAAGGAAACCCCGCTCGCGCAGTTCACGCAGAACCTGAACCAGATGGCGAAGGACGGCCGCATCGATCCGCTGATCGGCCGCGAGCCGGAGGTCGAGCGCGTCGTGCAGGTGCTGTGCCGTCGCCGCAAGAACAATCCGCTGCTCGTCGGCGAAGCCGGCGTCGGCAAGACCGCGATCGCCGAAGGGCTCGCCTATCGCATCACGCGCGGCGAAGTGCCGGACATCCTCGCGAACGCGCAGGTGTATTCGCTGGACATGGGCGCGCTCCTCGCGGGCACCAAGTATCGCGGCGACTTCGAGCAGCGTCTGAAGACGGTGCTGAAGGAGCTGAAGGAACGGCCGCACGCGATCCTGTTCATCGACGAAATTCACACGCTGATCGGCGCGGGCGCCGCTTCGGGCGGCACGCTCGACGCATCGAACCTGCTGAAGCCGGCGCTGTCGTCGGGCACGCTCAAGTGCATCGGCGCGACCACGTTCACCGAATATCGCGGCATCTTCGAAAAGGACGCGGCGCTGTCGCGGCGCTTCCAGAAGGTCGACGTGACGGAGCCGACCGTCGAGCAGACGGTCGCGATCCTGCGCGGGCTGAAGTCGCGCTTCGAGGAGCATCACGGCGTCAAGTATTCGTCGGGTGCACTGTCGGCCGCGGCCGAGCTGTCGGCACGCTTCATCACCGACCGTCACCTGCCGGACAAGGCGATCGACGTGATCGACGAAGCGGGCGCCGCGCAGCGCATCCTGCCGAAGTCGAAGCAGAAGAAGACGATCGGCAAGAGCGAGATCGAGGAAATCATCTCGAAGATCGCGCGCGTGCCGGCGCAGAGCGTGTCGCAGGACGATCGCAGCAAGCTGCAGACGCTCGATCGCGACCTGAAGAGCGTCGTGTTCGGCCAGGATCCGGCGATCGACGCGCTCGCGGCGTCGATCAAGATGGCGCGAGCCGGTCTCGGCAAGATGGACAAGCCGATCGGCGCGTTCCTGTTCTCCGGCCCGACGGGCGTCGGCAAGACCGAAGTGGCGCGCCAGCTTGCGTTCACGCTCGGCATCGAGCTGATCCGCTTCGACATGTCGGAATACATGGAGCGTCACGCGGTGAGCCGCCTGATCGGCGCGCCGCCGGGCTACGTCGGGTTCGACCAGGGTGGCCTGTTGACCGAAGCCGTCACGAAGAAGCCGCACTGCGTGCTGCTGCTCGACGAGATCGAGAAGGCGCATCCGGACATCTTCAACGTGCTGCTGCAGGTGATGGACCACGGCACGCTGACGGATAACAACGGCCGCAAGGCGGATTTCCGCAACGTCATCATCATCATGACGACGAACGCGGGCGCCGAGTCGATGCAGAAGGCGACGATCGGCTTCACGACGCGCCGTGAAACGGGCGACGAGATGACCGACATCAAGCGCCTGTTCACGCCGGAGTTCCGCAACCGCCTGGATGCGATCATCAGCTTCCGCTCGCTCGATGAGGAAATCATCATGCGCGTGGTCGACAAGTTCCTGATCCAGCTCGAGGAGCAACTGCACGAGAAGAAGGTCGACGCGCTCTTCACCGATGCGTTGCGCAAGCATCTCGCGAAGCACGGCTTCGACCCGCTGATGGGCGCGCGGCCGATGCAGCGGCTGATCCAGGACACGATCCGTCGTGCGCTGGCCGATGAACTGCTGTTCGGCAAGCTCGTCAATGGCGGTCACGTGACGGTCGACGTCGACGAAAACGACAAGGTGCAGCTGTCGTTCGACAAGCTGGCGAATCCGCCGCACAAGCCGAACGAAGAGACGGTCGAAGTCGAGTAAGCGATAATTCGTTGTTCATGCGAACGGCGCGGGAAGTTTTCCGCGCCGTTTCGTTTTATCTGGCGCCGGTGGCGCGATGGTGGTGCAGGGGAGTGGTAACGCGGTGACACAACAACAACGGTCGTTCGACAACATCGTCGCGCGCGAACAAGGGTTGCGCCATGCGCTGACGTCGGGGCAGATGGCGATGATCGCGATCGGCGGCGCGATCGGCACGGGGCTGTTCCTCGGCAGCGGGTTCGCGATCGGGCTCGCGGGCCCGAGCGTGCTGGTTTCGTACGCGATCGGCGCGCTGATCGCGCTGCTGTTGATGGGCGCGCTCGCGGAAATGACGGTCGCGCATCCGACGGCCGGCTCGTTCGGCGCGTACGCCGAGCACTACGTCGGCCCGCTCGCGGGCTTTCTCGTGCGCTATGCGTACTGGTTCGCGGTCGTGTTCGCGATCGGCACCGAAATCAGCGCGATCGCCGTCTTCATGAAGTACTGGTTCCCGGCCGTGCCCGGCTGGTACTGGGTGATCGGCTTCTCCGCGCTGCTGATCGCGGTGAATCTCGCGAGCGTCACGCTGTACGGCTCGGTCGAATATGCGTTCTCGCTGCTGAAGATCGCGGCGATCGTCGTGTTCATCGTGCTCGGCGCTTATTTCGTGTGGTCGGCGCCGACCGCATCGGGCATCGGCTTCGCGAACTACACCGCGCACGGCGGATTCATGCCGAAGGGGCCGTGGGGCACCTGGGTCGCGGTGATCGTCGCGATCTTCAGCTACATGAGCATCGAGGCGGTCGCGATCGCGGCCGGCGAGGCGCGCGATCCGCAGCACGCGGTCACGCGCGCGTTCCGCTCGACGGTATTCCGCCTCGTGCTGTTCTACCTGCTCACGCTCGCGCTGATGCTCGCGATCGTGCCGTGGACGCAGGCCGGCACCGACGAGAGCCCGTTCGTGAAGGTGATGGCCGCAACGCACGTGCCGTATGCGGCCGGCGTAATCAACTTCGTGCTGCTGATCGCCGCGCTGTCGGCGATGAACAGCCAGCTCTACGTGACGACGCGGATGATGTTCAGCCTGTCGCGCGCGCGGCTCGCGCCGGCCGTGTTCGGCCGGCTCGGCAACAACGGCGTGCCGCGTGCGGCGCTGTGGATCTCGACCAGCGGCGTCGCGGTCGCGGCCGTGCTGGTCGCGCTGTCGCCGGATACCGCGTTCACCGTGATGATGGCGATCGCGATGTTCGGCGCGCTGTTCACGTGGCTGATGATCTTCGTCACGCACCTGCGTTTTCGCGCGCAATATCGCGGCCCGACGCTCCCGTTCCGGATGTGGGGGCACCCGTTCGGCAGCCTGCTCGGCGCCGGGCTCGTCGGCGCGATCCTGCTGACGACCGCGTTCACGCGCGAATTCCGGATGACGATGGTGGTCGGCGTCGTGTTCGTCGTGCTGCTGACGCTCGCGTATGCACTGCACTACCGGCACGAACACGCACGCTGACGGTGCCCGCGCGGCCGCCCACGGCCGCGCTCGCCGGCCATACCGTTCTTCGCGTTCGCTAAGGTTTCGTTAAGCCGGCGGAGACTAGCATTCGATCCTGTCTGCAACGCGGGCCGGCACGCGCCGGCTCGCCGCTTTCCTGCAAAAAGGGGTTCGAATGAACAAACTTCCTGAAATCACGCTCGCGTTCTGGATCATGAAGATCTGCGCGACGACGCTCGGCGAGACCGGCGGCGACCTGCTGTCGATGACGCTGAACGTCGGCTATGCGGTGAGCTCGATCCTGCTGTTCGGTTTCTTTCTCGTGACGCTGGGCGCACAGCTCAGAACGACGCAGTATCGCCCGGCGATCTACTGGGCCGTAATCGTCGCGACGAGCACCGCCGGCACGACGATGTCCGATTTCATGGACCGGACACTCGGCCTCGGCTATGCGGCCGGCTCGTCGATTCTCGTCGCGATCCTGCTGGCAATCTTCGCGGTGTGGCGCCTGAGCGGCGAATCGCTGTCGGTCGATCTGATCCGCACGCGCAAGGTCGAACTGCTGTACTGGATCGCGATCCTGTTCTCGAACACGCTCGGCACGGCGCTCGGCGATTTTCTCGCGGACAGTTCGGGCCTCGGCTTCGGCGGCGGCGCGCTGCTGATCGGCGGGCTGCTCACACTGATCGTTCTGGCCCACTATTTCACGCGCATTTCAGGCGTGCTGCTGTTCTGGGCCGCATTCGTGCTCACGCGGCCGTTTGGGGCGACGGTCGGCGACCTGTTGACGAAACCGGTTGCCAAGGGCGGACTCGCGCTCGGCACGGTCGGATCGTCGGCGGTGCTGCTCGGCGTGCTCGTCGCGATGGTGATCTATGCAAGCATCGCGCAGGCGCGGCGACGCGAGCTTGTGCCCGCGCGGATCGCGCAGACGGCCGATCGGTGAGCGGTAACGGAAAAAGGAAAGGGGCCGCGAGGCCCCTTTTTTGCATGGTGTCGTTCAGTGTCGGCCGGTGCTGCCGAAGCCGCCTTCGCCGCGATCGCTTTGCGCGAAGTCGTCGACGATATTGAACTGCGCCTGCACGACCGGCACGATCACGAGCTGCGCGAGCCGCTCGAACGGGTTCAGCACGAATTCGGTCTGGCCGCGATTCCACGTCGAGACCATCAACTGGCCCTGGTAGTCGGAATCGATCAGGCCGACGAGGTTGCCGAGCACGATACCGTGCTTGTGGCCGAGGCCCGAGCGCGGCAGGATCAGCGCCGCGTAGCCGGGATCCGCGAGGTGGATCGCGAGGCCTGTCGGCACGAGCGTCGTTTCGCCCGGCTGCAGCGTGACGGGTGCGTCGAGACACGCGCGCAGGTCGAGGCCCGCGCTGCCGGTGGTGGCGTAGGCGGGCAGGTAATCGCGCATGCGCGCGTCGAGAATCTTCAGATCGAGTTTCATGCGGTCGTCGAATCGGTCGGGAAGGGCGCGGCGGCGCGGGCCGCCGCGCGGGTGATCAGATCAGGCGGTTGTCCGGCAGGCGCTTCGCGATTTCCGCGACGAGCACGTGCGCGAGTTCGTCCTTTGGTGCGCGCGGCAGGCGCGTGAGGCCGGCCGCCTCGAACAGCACGACTTCGTTGTCGTCGCGGCCGAACGTCAGCGGGCCGAGATTGCCGACCAGGAGCGGCACGTTCTTGCGCTTGCGCTTCTCGTCGCCGTGCACGTCGAGGTCGCCGCTTTCGGCCGCGAACCCGACGCAATACGGCGGATCGGGCAGCGCCGCGACCGACGCGAGGATGTCCGGGTTCTCGACGAACGCGAGCGCCGGCATCTTGCGGTCGGCCGTCTTCTTCATCTTGTGCTCGGCAGGATGATCGACGCGCCAGTCGGCGACTGCGGCCACCGCGATGAAGATGTCGGCGTCGGACACCGCTTGCATCACTGCTTCGTACATCTGCTGTGCCGTCTGCACGTCCTGGCGGTACACGCCCCATGGCGTGTCGAGCGCGACCGGCCCCGCGACGAGATGCACATCGGCGCCGGCCTGCTGCGCGGCGCGCGCGAGCGCGAAGCCCATCTTGCCGCTCGAGCGGTTCGTGAGGCCGCGCACCGGATCGAGCGGCTCGAACGTCGGGCCGGCCGTGATCAGCACGCGCCGGTGCGCGAGCACCTTCGGCGCGAAGTGCGCGACGATCGCTTCGTAAATCGCCTCGGGTTCGAGCATGCGGCCGTCGCCGACTTCGCCGCAGGCCTGGGCGCCCGAATCGGGGCCGAGCACCGACACGCCGTCGGCGCGCAGCTGCGCGACGTTGCGCTGCGTGGCCGGGTTCTGCCACATCTGGCGGTTCATCGCGGGCACGACGAGCAGCGGGCAGTCGCGCGCGACGCACAGCGTCGACAGCAGGTCGTCCGCGAACCCGTGCGCGAGCTTCGCGAGGAAGTCCGTCGACGCGGGCGCGATCACGATCGCGTCGGCTTCGCGCGACAGGTCGATGTGCGCCATGTTGTTGTCGATGCGTGCGTCCCACTGGCTCGTGTAGACGGGCCGGCCGGACAGCGCCTGCATCGTGACGGGCGTGATGAACTGCGTCGCGGCTTCGGTCATCGCGACCTGCACGGTCGCGCCTGCCTTCGTCAGCAGCCGGGTGAGCTCGGCGATCTTGTAGCAGGCGATGCCGCCCGTCAGGCCGAGAACGAGGTGTTTTCCTGCGAGTTCTGCGTGTGCCAACTCAGGCCTCCAAGGGTCAAACGGAACGGCCGGCGCGAAGCCGGCCGTCGACACCGAGTATGCGCGCTCAGCGCGAGCCGCGCACGCGACGCAGTTCGTCGTAGATCAGCAGCACCGCACCGATCGTGATCGCGGAATCGGCGAGGTTGAACGCCGGGAAGTGCCAGGCGCCGACGTGGAAATCGAGAAAGTCGATCACGTGGCCGTAGATCAGCCGGTCGATCACGTTGCCGAGTGCGCCGCCGAGGATCAACGCGAGCGACAGGCTGAACAGCCGCTGCTGGCCGTGACGGCGCAGCAGGAAGCAGATCACGAGCGTGGCGCCGATGCCGAGCGCGGTGAACGCCCAGCGCTGCCAGCCGCTCGCGGTCGACAGGAAGCCGAACGCGGCGCCGCGGTTGTACACCAGCACGAGGTTGAAGAACGACGTCAGCGCATGCTGCGCGCCGTACGCGAACGTTTTCAGGATCGCGATCTTCGACAGCTGATCGAACAGGATCACGATCAGCGAAATGCCGAGCCAGGGCGCGAGCGCGCCGCTGGCCGGTTTCGACACAGTCTTCGCCATATTCAAGCAGCGCTCCGGGTTTCGCCGTTTTCAAACAGGTTCGAGAAGCAGCGGCCGCACAGCGTCGGATGATCGGCGTGCGCGCCGACGTCCGCGCGATAGTGCCAGCAGCGTTCGCACTTCTGGTACTTCGACGCCGCAACGTCGACGCTTTCCTGCGCTTCGTCGTCGACCTTCACGACCGTTGCCGCCGAAGTGATCAGCACGAACTTCAGGTCTTCGCGGAGGCTCGCGAGTGCGTCGTAGCGCGCGCCGCTCGCATGCACGGCCACTTCCGCTTGCAGCGACGAACCGATGCGGTTCGCGGTGCGCGCTTCCTCGAGCGCCTTCGTCACGTTGCCGCGCACGTCGCGCAGCAGCGCCCACTTCTCGATCAGCGCGGCCGCGCCGGCAACTTCCGGATACGCGTAGTAGGTTTCCGTGAATACGGTGTCGCTGGCCGGCTGGAACACCTTCCACGCTTCTTCCGCCGTGAACGACAGGAACGGCGCGAGCACGCGCAGCAGGCCGTGCGTGAGGTGGTACAGCGCGGTCTGCGCGGAGCGGCGTGCGCGCGAATCGGCCGCGCTCGTGTACAGGCGATCCTTCAGCACGTCGAGGTAGAAGCCGCCGAGGTCTTCCGAGCAGTACGTCTGCAGCTTCGCGACGACCGGGTGGAACTCGTACTTCTCGTAGTGGCCGAGCAGTTCCGTCTGCAGTTGCGCGGAGAACGCGACCGCGTAGCGGTCGATCTCGAGCCATTCGTCTACCGGCACCGCGTGCTGCGCATAGTCGAAGTCCGACAGGTTCGCGAGCAGGAAGCGCAGCGTGTTGCGGATGCGGCGATAGCCTTCGGTCACGCGCTTCAGGATTTCCTCGGAGATCGCGAGCTCGCCCGAATAGTCGGTCGACGCGATCCACAGGCGGATGATTTCCGCGCCGAGACGGTTCGCGACCTCATGCGGGTCGATGCCGTTGCCGAGCGACTTGCTCATCTTGCGGCCTTCGCCGTCGACCGTGAAGCCGTGCGTGAGCAGGCCCTTGTACGGCGTGCGGCCGTCGATCATCGACGCGGTCAGCAGCGACGAGTGGAACCAGCCGCGGTGCTGGTCGGAGCCTTCGAGGTACAGATCGGCCGGGAACTGCAGCTGATCCTTGTGCGAGCCGCGCAGCACGTGCCAGTGCGTCGTGCCCGAATCGAACCACACGTCGAGCGTGTCGCGGTTCTTTTCGTACAGGTTCGCGTCGTCGCCGATCAGCTCGCGCGGGTCGAGCGTCTGCCACGCCTCGATGCCCGACTGCTCGACACGTTTCGCGACTTCCTCGAGCAGCTCCAGCGTGCGCGGGTGCAGCTCGCCGGTTTCCTTGTGCACGAAGAACGCCATCGGCACGCCCCACTGGCGCTGGCGCGACAGTGTCCAGTCGGGACGGTTCGCGATCATGCTGAACAGGCGCTGCTTGCCCCACGACGGGTAGAACGCGGTCGCCTCGATGCCCTCGAGCGCGGTTTCGCGCAGCGTCTTGCCGTCGTCGCGCGGGGTGACGTCCATGCCGGCGAACCACTGCGACGTCGCGCGGTAGATGATCGGCGTCTTGTGGCGCCAGCAGTGCATGTAGCTGTGCGTGTACTTCTCGCTGCGCAGCAGCGAGCCGGCCGCGTTCAGTGCATCGACGATCTTCGGGTTCGCGTCCCAGATCGACAGGCCGCCGAACAGCGGCAGCGATTCGATGTAGCGGCCGTCGCCCATCACCGGGTTGATGATGTCCGAGTCGGTCATCCCGTGCGCCTTGCACGACTGGAAGTCCTCGATGCCGTACGCGGGCGACGAGTGCACGACGCCGGTACCCGTATCGGTCGTCACGTAGTCGCCGAGATAGACGGGCGCGGTGCGCTTGTAGCCGGGGTGGGCCGATGCGAGCGGGTGGTGGAAGCGCAGGTTCGCGAGCTTCACGCCGGGGGTGGTCGCGACGACGCGGCCGGTCAGCTTGAACTCGGTCATGCAGGCTTCGACGCGTTCTTGCGCGATGATCAGCAGCCCGCGCTCGGTGTCGACCAGCGCATAGACGATTTCCGGATGGAGGTTCAGCGCCTGGTTGGCGGGGATCGTCCACGGCGTGGTGGTCCAGATCACGATGCCGCCCTCGGCGCGCGGCAGCGCCGGCAGGCCGAACGCCTGCGCGGTCTTTTCCGGTTCCGCGAACGCGAACATCACGTCGATCGTCGGGTCGGTGCGGTCCTTGTACTCGACCTCCGCCTCGGCGAGTGCCGAGCCGCAGTCGAAGCACCAGTTCACCGGCTTCAGCCCGCGATACACATAGCCCTTGTCGATGATCTTGCCGAGCGCGCGGATCTCTTCCGCCTCGTTGACGAAGTTCATCGTCTTGTACGGATTCGCCCAGTCGCCGAGCACGCCGAGGCGCTTGAAGCCGACCTTCTGCTTCTCGATCTGCTCGGTCGCGTACGCGCGCGCCTTGCTCATCACTTCGGCTGCCGGCAGCGATTTGCCGAACTGCTTTTCGATCTGGATCTCGATCGGCATCCCGTGGCAATCCCAGCCCGGCACGTACGGCGCGTCGAAGCCGGCCATGTTGCGCGACTTGACGACGATGTCCTTCAGGATCTTGTTGACCGCGTGACCGAGGTGGATGTCGCCGTTCGCATACGGGGGGCCGTCGTGCAGGATGAACTTCGGCCGGCCCTGGCTGGCCGCGCGGATCTTCTCGTAGATGCCGCGCTCTTCCCATTCCTTGACCCACTGCGGCTCGCGCTTGGGCAGGTCGCCGCGCATCGGGAACGGCGTGTCGAGCAGGTTGACCGGATACTTGGCCTGCGGTTTCGAATCGGCTTTCTTGTTGCTCATGATGGGATCGCTATCTAAATCGGGGGACGCTCGGGCGTCGTGAATCGGGGATGCGCGCGAGTGGGCGGCGCGAGGGTGCGGCGCCAGGCGCCGCCGTCCGGATCAGCTAATTCGGTCGGTTGCCGACGTCGAGAAGCCGGTCGCGCGGCTGCCCGGCGCACGGTCGCGCTCGATGAAGTACGCGCGCGCGTTCGCGACGTCCAGTGCGATCGCGCGCGACAGCGCCTCGAGATCGTCGTACTTCGCCTCGTCACGCAGCTTCTTCAGGAATTCAACGCGGATCAGCTTGCCGTACGCGTCGCCGTGCCAGTCGAGCAGGTGGACTTCGAGCAGCACGCGGCCAGAATCGTCGACGGTCGGGCGCAGCCCGAGGCTCGCGACGCCCGGCAGCGGGTCGGGGCCGAGGCCGTGCACCTGCACGACGAAGATGCCCGCGAGCGCCGGCCGCTTGTGCGCGATCGGCAGGTTGAGCGTCGGGAAACCGAGGTCGCGGCCGAGCTTCAGCCCGTGCGCGACGTGGCCGCTGATCGCATAGCCGTGGCCCAGCGCCTGCGCAGCCGCGCCGAGATCGCCCGCGGCGAGCGCGGCGCGCACGCCCGAGCTCGAGATGCGCGTGCCGTCGCTGCCGGCGACCGTGCCCATCTGCTCGACCTCGAAGCCGTACTGTTCGCCGGCCGCCTTCAGCGTGTCGAAGGTGCCCGCGCGCTTCGCGCCGTAGCAGAAATCGTCGCCGACCATCATCCAGCGCGTGTGCAGCCCGTTCACCAGCGTGCGTTCGACGAACGCCTGCGGCGACTGGCTCGCGAAGGTGTGGTTGAAGTGCTCGACGACGACGCGGTCGACACCGTGATCGCGCAGCGCCTCGAGCTTGTCGCGCAGCATCGCGATGCGCGGCGGCGCGCCGGCCGGATTGAAGAATTCGCGCGGGTGCGGCTCGAACGTCATCACGCACACGGGCAGGCCGCGCGCGTCCGCTGCCGCGCGCACGCGCGCGAGCAGGGCCTGGTGGCCGCGATGGACACCGTCGAAGTTGCCGATCGTCAGCGCGCACGGGGCACGGCTCTCGGCGTTGGGCAGGCCGCGGAAGACTTTCACGATAGCGGATGCAGCGGTCGGGGAATGGGCGGTGGGATGCCGCAAAGCAGAAGATTATAAACGTTCGGGCGGCCCGGCGGCCGAGAAGGGGGGAAACGCGGGGGCGAATGGTAAAATTCGCGGATGAAAAAACTCGTGATCCTGATTTCCGGTCGCGGCAGCAACATGGAGGCCATCGTCCGCGCGTGCGCGCAGGAACGCTGGCCGGCCGAGGTCGCTGCCGTGATCGCCAACCGGCCCGACGCGGCCGGCCTGGCTTTTGCCGCGTCGCACGGGGTGGCGACCGCGGTGGTCGACCATCGCTCGTTCGACGGCCGCGACAGCTTTGACGCGGCGCTCGCCGCCGAGATTGACCGTTTCGCGCCCGATCTCGTCGTGCTCGCCGGCTTCATGCGCATCCTCACGCCTGATTTCGTCAGACGATATGAGGGCCGGCTGCTGAACATCCATCCGTCGTTGCTGCCGAGCTTCAAGGGCATCCACACGCACCAGCAGGCGCTGGATGCCGGCGTTGCGCTGCATGGCGCGAGCGTGCATTTCGTGATTCCCGAGCTCGACAGCGGCGCGATCGTCGCGCAGGGCGCGGTGCCCGTGCGCGCGGGCGACGACGCGGCCGCGCTCGCGCAGCGCGTGCTGACGGTCGAGCACGTGCTGTATCCGCGTGCCGTGCGCTGGTTCGTCGAGGGGCGCCTGCGCCTCGAGAACGGCCGGGCAGTGGTGCCGCCGGATGAGGCGCGCTGGATTTTCGCGGATCAACCGCATACCGAAACGAGCGAGGGCGTATGAAGCTGCACGGATTCCTGATTGGCCAGACCGAGACCTTGCTGGCCGAGGTGCTGAAGTTCACCGGCCCCGCCGACGCGACCACGAGCCGGTTCTTCCGCGCGCACCCGAAGCTCGGCCACGCCGAGCGCGGCGTGATCGCCGAGGCGGTGTTCGCGGTGCTGCGCCGGAAGATGGAGTTTTCGCACCTGGCCGAGAGTGGCACGGGCAGCCCCGCGCGGCGCCTGACGCTGCTCGGCCTGATGCAGACGCTCGGCCGCAATGCGCTGAAGCCGTTCGTGTCCGACACCGAGGCCGCGTGGCTCGAGCACGTGTCGAAGATCGATCCGGCGAGCCTGCCGGTGCGCGTGCGCACGAACCTGCCGGACTGGATCTACCAGGCGCTGTCGGCCCGTTTCGATGCCGAGGAACTCGCGCAGCTCGCCGCTGCGCTGAACTACCCGGCGCCGCTGGACCTGCGCGCCAACGCGCAGAAGGCGACGCGCGAGCAGGTGATCGACGCGCTGCGCGCGAACGGCATCGACGCGGGCGAGACGCCGTTTGCGCCGCACGGCGTGCGCGTCGTCGGCAAGCCGGCGCTCACGCGCCTGAAGCTGTTCGAGGAAGGTCAGATCGAGGTGCAGGACGAGGGCAGCCAGCTGCTGTGCTCGCTGGTCGCGCCGCGTCGCGGCGAGATGGTCGTCGATTTCTGCGCGGGCGCCGGCGGCAAGACGCTCGCGCTCGGCGCGATGATGCGCTCGACCGGGCGCCTGTATGCGTTCGACGTGTCGGAAAAGCGCCTCACGAAGCTGAAGCCGCGCCTCGCGCGCAGCGGGCTGTCGAACGTGAATCCGGTGCTGATCGACAGCGAGCACGACGCGAAGATCAAGCGGCTCGCCGGCAAGATCGACCGCGTGCTGGTCGACGCGCCGTGCAGCGGTCTCGGCACGCTGCGCCGCAACCCCGACCTCAAGTGGCGCCAGACGCGCACGTCGATCGAGGAACTCACGCCGAAGCAGGCGTCGATCCTCGCGAGCGCCGCGCGTCTCGTGAAGAAGGGCGGCCGGCTCGTATATGCGACCTGCAGCGTGCTCGACGCGGAGAACGAAGCGATCGTCGAGCAGTTCCTGGCCGATCATCCGGACTTCGTGCTGGTGCCCGCGCAGAAGGTGCTGGCCGACCAGCGCATCGCGCTCGAGACCGGCGACTACCTGTCGCTGTGGCCGCACCGCCATGCGACCGACGGCTTCTTCGCCGCGGTGCTCGAACGGCGCGCGCAGTAACGGCAGGACCCACGGATGATGCAGAACCGCCTGCTGTCGCACCGGCTCGCGTCGGTGATCCGCGACTTCAACCAGCCCGTGATGATCTGGCAGGCAGCGATCCTCGTCGGCGCGCTGTGTTTCGCGTGGGTCGCCGCGCGCTTCGTGCACGGCCGCATCGACGCGCGCCGGCGCGCGGCCGGCCGGACGCCGGGTGCCGGTGCGCAAAGCCTGAAGCGCGCGCTGTTCCCGCTGTTCGGCGGCCTGTTCGTGCTGGCCGCGCAGCTTGGGTTCGACCCGTTCATGTCGACGTCGCTGCTGTCGCTCGCGCTCGTGCCGCTGTTCGGCATCGGGTTGATCTACGTACTGTTCTTCTTCGCGCGGCGCGTGTTTGCCCGTGACGGCCACACGCATGCGTGGCTGTCGATCGTCGAGAAGATCGTGTCGGTGATCGTGTGGGCGGCGATGGTGCTCACGGTGCTGGGGATCCAGCGCGACGTGATCGCGTGGCTCGACAGCGTGCAGTTCCGCGTCGCGAATGCACACCTGACGTTGTTGTCGGTGATATCCGGCGCGCTGTGGGTGTGCGTGACGCTGATGGTCGCGATGTGGCTCGGCTCCGTGTTCGAGGAGCGACTCGCGCGCGCCTCCACGCTCGACGCGAACCTGAAGGTCGTGCTGTCACGGGTCGGCCGCGCGCTGCTCGTGTTCGCGGCGATCCTGATCGGGCTGTCGCTCGTCGGCATCGACGTGACGGTGCTCGGCGTGTTCGGCGGCGCGGTGGGCGTCGGCCTCGGCTTCGGGCTGCAGAAGATCGCCAGCAATTACGTGTCGGGCTTCATCATCCTGCTCGACCGCTCGTTGCGGCTCGGCGACGCGATCAGCGTCGGCGGGCTGCAGGGCGTCGTCACGCAGATTCGCACGCGTTATACGGTCGTGCGCGGCCTCGACGGCAACGAGACGCTGATCCCGAACGAGAAACTGATCACCGACGTCGTGCAGAACCAGTCGTCGTACCTGACGCGCGGCTACGCGAAGGTCGCCGTGCAGGTCGCCTATACCAGCGACGTCGAGCAGGCGCTCTCGGTGCTCGCGGAAGCCGCGAACGGCGTGCCGCGCGTGCTCGCGGAGCCGGCGCCGACCGCGTACCTGGTCAGCTTCGGCGCGGACGGGATCGATCTGGAGCTCGGTTTCTGGATCGAGGATTCGGCGAAAGGCACGTCGGGCGTGCGTTCGTCCGTGAACCGCAACATCTGGCGGCTTTTCGGCGAGCACGGAATCTCGATTCCGTTCCCGCAGCGCGAAGTGCGCGTGGTCGGCCTGCCCGACGGGTTTGCCGCGACCGGCGTGGTGGCCGAGGGCGTGCCCGTGGCGGCGGTCAACGGCGCGGGGGACGGGCGGGCGTCGGCGGCCTAGGCGCGAATCGGGCAAATCGGGCGGTCAGAACCGGAGCGCGGGGCTTTCCCGGTCCGCCGATGGACTGTCCGCGTTGCGTCAAGACAAGAAAATATTCATTTTTTACAAAGACTTGGAACGGTTGAAGTAAAATTCCGGTCTACACGCGGTATGCTTTCATTTTTATGACGTCGGCCTGCGTCGGCGTCGCTCTCACCACAGGTAACTGCCTTGTTGAATTCCCTGCTCGATTTTCTTTCCCACGGGCTCCTGCGCTTTTCGTGGTGGCAGGTCGCGCTGTTCGCGCTCGCCGTCACGCACGTCACGATCATCGGTGTGACGGTCTACCTGCACCGCTGCCAGGCGCACCGCGCGCTGGAGCTGCACCCGATCGCGAGCCACTTCTTCCGTGTCTGGCTGTGGATGACGACGGGCATGCTGACGGGCCAGTGGGCCGCGATCCATCGCAAGCACCATGCGAAATGCGAAACCGAGGAAGATCCGCACAGCCCGCAGACGCGCGGCATCTGGAAGGTGTTCCTCGAAGGCGCCGAGCTGTATCGCGCGGAAGCGAAGAACGAAGAAACGATGCGCAAGTTCAGCCACGGCACGCCGAATGACTGGATCGAGCGCAATCTGTACTCGAAGTACCCGATCCTTGGCGTGAGCCTGATGATGGTGATCGACGTCGCGCTGTTCGGCGTGCTCGGCCTGACCGTGTGGGCCGTGCAGATGGTCTGGATTCCGTTCTGGGCCGCGGGTGTCGTGAACGGGTTCGGCCACTTCTGGGGCTACCGCAACTTCAACTCGGCCGATGCGAGCACGAACCTGTTCCCGTGGGGCATCGTGATCGGCGGCGAAGAATTGCACAACAACCACCACACGTTCGCGACGTCGGCGAAGCTGTCGAACAAGTGGTACGAGTTCGATATCGGCTGGATGTACATCCGCATCATGTCGGCATTCGGTCTCGCGAAGGTGAAGAAGGTCGCCCCGACCCCGCGTCTGAACAAGCCGAAGACGGTGCTCGACCAGGAAACGCTGCAGGCCGTGCTGTCGAACCGCTACGAAGTGATGGCGCGCTACGGCAAGGCCGTGAAGCGTGCGTACCGCCAGGAGCTCGCGCACCTGAAGGAACTCGGTTCGAGCGAGAAGTACCAGCTGATGCGTGGCGCGCGCAAGTGGTTCCACAAGGATGCCGACGGCCTCGACGAGCCGCAGAAGAAGCTGCTGCCGGAGATTTTCGCGAACAGCCAGAAGCTTCATACGTACTTCCAGCTGCGCCAGGATCTGGCCGCGATCTGGGATCGTTCGACCGCCTCGCGCGAACAGCTGCTCGCGCAATTGCAGGATTGGTGCCATCGCGCGGAACAAAGCGGCATCAAGGCGCTGCAGGAATTCGCGACGCGCCTGCGTCGCTACGCCTGATTCGAAATCGATTAGAATCTCAGGACGTCACAAACCCCGCGTTGGCGGGGTTTTTTCATTTGGGCGGCTGGTTTTCGAAGGGCGACCGGAAGCGCCGGAATTCGTGTGAGGCTTGGGGCGCGGCGACGTGGCGCTCCGGGTGATAGCGTAGAGGATGGGGCTGGAGTGCGCGCTGAAGCGCTGACTCGGACCGACAGGAGATATGGAGATGCAATCGACGATCAAATCCGTCGAGTACGACCGGCCGGTCTCGGCAGGAACCGTCTGTGGCGTCGGGCAAGCGTGGGCCAAGGTGCCCGATGCACCGTCGGCCGAAGAACGCGCCGCCCTGAAGGCGCGCATCAAGGCGCTGCTCGCACGTGAAAAGGCCGTGCTCGTCGCTCACTACTACGTGGACGCCGAGCTGCAGGAACTGGCCGACGAAACCGGCGGCTGCGTCGCCGATTCGCTTGAAATGGCCCGCTTCGGCCGCGACCACGACGCACAGACGCTCGTCGTCGCCGGCGTGCGCTTCATGGGCGAAACCGCCAAGATCCTGAGCCCCGGGAAACGCGTACTGATGCCCGATCTCGACGCGACCTGCTCGCTCGATCTCGGTTGCCCAGTCGACGAATTCTCCGCGTTCTGCGATGCGCATCCCGATCGCACCGTCGTCGTCTATGCAAACACCAGCGCCGCCGTGAAGGCGCGCGCCGACTGGATGGTCACGTCGTCGATCGGCCTCGAGATCGTCGCTGACCTGCACGCACGGGGCGAGAAGATCATCTGGGCACCCGATCGCCATCTCGGCAGCTACATCCAGAAGAAAACCGGCGCGGACATGCTGTTGTGGCAGGGTTCGTGCCTCGTCCACGACGAATTCAAGGGCATCGAGCTCGACCTGCTGCGCGCCGAGTATCCGGACGCGAAGGTGCTCGTGCATCCCGAGTCGCCGGAAAACGTCGTCGCGCAGGCGGACGTCGTCGGCTCGACGACGCAACTGATCGACGCAGCCGTGAAGTTCGACGCGACGCACTTCATCGTCGCGACCGACCTCGGCATCCTGCACAAAATGCAGCTCGCGGCGCCCGGCAAGACCTTCATCGCCGCGCCGACGGCCGGCAACAGCGCGACCTGCAAGAGCTGCGCCCATTGCCCGTGGATGGCGATGAACGGCCTCGCGAACCTCGCCGACGTGCTCGAGCGCGGTCACAACGAGATCTTCGTCGATCCCGCGATCGGCGCGCGCGCGCGTCTGCCGATCGACCGGATGCTCGATTTCGCAGCGGCGCACAAGAAGCGCGTGCAGGCGAGCGGCGATCTGCAGCGCGATCAGCAACTGTTCGCGAACGTGGGGGCTGCATGAACGGCGCAGTTTCTCCACTGTTCGAAGCCGTGCGCGCACAATACGGCGCGGCATTCGACGAAGCGATCGCACGCAACGTCGCCGATGCGATCGCCGAAGACGTCGGCACCGGTGACCAGACCGGGCGACTCGTGCCGGCCGGGGAGCGGCGCCGTGCGCGCATCATCGTGCGTGAGGAAGCGGTGTTGTGCGGCGTGCCGTGGTTCGAGGCCGTCATCTCGCGGATCGATCCGTCGATCGTCGTGCAATGGCGGTATCGCGAAGGCGACCGGATGACGCCGGATTCGACGGTCTGCGAACTCGAAGGACCGGCGCGCGCGCTGTTGACGGCCGAGCGCAACGGCCTGAACTTCCTGCAACTGCTGTCGGGCGTCGCGACCGCAACGCGTCGTTACGTCGATCGCGTCGAAGGCACGCGCGCGAAGATTCTCGATACGCGCAAGACGCTGCCGGGCCTGCGGCTCGCGCAGAAGTACGCGGTGCGGGTCGGCGGCGGCGAGAACCAGCGTCTCGCGCTGTACGACGGCATCCTGATCAAGGAAAACCACATTGCGGCATCCGGCGGCGTCGGCGAAGCGCTCGATGCGGCGTTCGCCCTCGATTCAGGCGTGCCGGTGCAGGTCGAGGTCGAGACGCTTGCGCAGCTCGACACGGCGCTCGCGCATGGCGCGCAATCGGTGCTGCTCGACAACTTCACGCTCGACATGATGCGCGAAGCGGTGCGTGTCGCGGCTGACAAGGCCGTGCTCGAAGTGTCGGGCGGTGTCAATTTCGATACGGTGCGCACGTTCGCGGAGACGGGCGTCGACCGCATCTCGATCGGCGCGCTGACGAAGGACGTGCGCGCGACCGACTATTCGATGCGGATCGTCGACTGACCACGCGATAGTCCGTCTGACGAAAAAAGCCGCTGGCGCGCAAACGCCAGCGGCTTTTTTGTGGGCCTCAAGCCGGAAGGGTCTGCCGCTCAGCGGCGCGAGCGGGGCGTGAGCACGCTCGGCAGCGCCTTCGGCAGCGTGTGCGGCCAGTCGCGGCTGTAGTGCAGCCCGCGGCTTTCGCGGCGCGAGTACGCGCTCTTCACGATCAGTGTCGCGACGTCGACCAGATTGCGCAGTTCGAGCAGGTCGCGCGTCACGCGGAAGTTTGCGTAGTACTCGTGGATCTCGTCGCGCAGCAGCGACAAACGATGCTTCGCACGCTCGAGACGCTTGTCGGTGCGCACGATGCCGACGTAGTTCCACATCAGCCGGCGCAGTTCGTCCCAGTTGTGCGCGACGACGACTTCCTCGTCCGCATCCGACACGCGGCTTTCGTCCCATGCGGGCAGCGTGCCCGGCGTTTCGGCGTCGAAGCCGGCGGCCTCGATTGCCTCGGCCGCCGCGCGGCCGATCACGAGGCATTCGAGCAGCGAATTGCTCGCGAGCCGGTTCGCGCCGTGCAGCCCCGTGTACGACGTTTCGCCGACCGCATACAGGCCCGCGAGATCGGTGCGTCCCGCGAGGTCGGTGACGACGCCGCCGCACGTGTAGTGCGCGGCCGGCACGACCGGAATCGGCTGCTTCGCGATGTCGATGCCGAATTCGAGGCAGCGCGCGTGGATCGTCGGGAAGTGTTCGCGCAGGAATGCTTCCGGCTGATGGCTGATGTCGAGATACACGCAGTCGATCCCGCGCTTCTTGATCTCGAAGTCGATCGCGCGCGCGACGATGTCGCGCGGCGCGAGTTCCGCGCGCGGATCGTGCGCGGGCATGAAGCGCGTGCCATCCGGCAGTTTCAGCAGGCCGCCTTCGCCGCGCACGGCTTCCGAAATCAGGAACGATTTCGCGTACGGATGGAACAGGCAGGTCGGGTGGAACTGGATGAATTCCATGTTCGACACGCGGCAGCCCGCGCGCCACGCCATCGCGATGCCGTCGCCGGTCGCGGTGTCGGGGTTCGTCGTGTACAGGTAGACCTTGCCGGCGCCGCCGGTCGCGAGTACCGTGTGCGGCGCCTCGATCGTGATCGTGCGATCGTTGTCGACGTCGAGCGCATACAGCCCGTGACAGCGGCGGCCGGGCAGTCCGAGCCGGTCCGACGTGATCAGGTCGATCGCATGGTGGTTTTCGAAGAACGTGACGTTCGGATGCTGGCGCGCGCGGTCGGACAGCGTCGCGAGCACCGCATGGCCGGTTGCGTCGGCCGCGTGGATGATTCGGCGGTGACTATGGCCGCCTTCGCGCGTCAGATGGAAACCGAGTTCGGCCGCATCGTCCTTCGTGAACGGCACGCCCTGCGAAATCAGCCATTCGATCGCTTCGCGGCCGTGCTCGACGATGTAGCGCGTCGCGCCTTCGTCGCACAGCCCGCCGCCGGCGACCAGCGTGTCGTCGACGTGGTTCTCGATGCTGTCCGCCGAATCGAGGACGGCCGCAATGCCGCCTTGCGCGTGATCGCTTGCCCCCTCCATCATCGAACGTTTAGCGATCAGCGCGACACGTCGCGTGCTGGCCAGGTTGAGTGCGACCGACAGCCCTGCCAGGCCGCTGCCGACGATCGCCACGTCGAATTTCATGCTGCATCTCCATCGTTACGCTTTAGCTCTTGTGCGTTCCGTCGGCCGTGGCCGGGGAAAGAGGAGAGCATACCGCGTCGGGCTCGCGCGTGCGCGCAAAACCCCACGCGTGCGCGCAAAACAAAAAGCCCCGCATGTGCGGGGCTTTTTGGTCGCCGTCAGGCTGGCAGAAACCGGAGATTACTTGATCTTGGTTTCTTTGTATTCCACATGCTTGCGGACGACGGGATCGAACTTCTTGATCGCCATCTTTTCCGGCATGTTGCGCTTGTTCTTCGTGGTCGTGTAGAAGTGACCCGTACCAGCGGTCGACTCAAGCTTGATCTTGTCGCGGGCGCCTTTTGCCATGATTGTGCTCCTTGGGCTTAGGCTTCGCCGCGTGCGCGCAGGTCAGCGAGCACGGAATCGATGCCGTTCTTGTCGATCAGGCGCAGGCCGGCGTTCGAGACGCGCAGGCGCACCCAGCGGTTTTCGCTCTCAACCCAGAACCGGCGGTTTTGCAGGTTCGGGAGGAAGCGGCGCTTCGTCTTGTTGTTGGCGTGGGAAACGTTGTTGCCGCTCATCGGCGCTTTCCCAGTTACTTGGCATACGCGTGCCATGAGAGCACTCCTAATACGCTAAATTCGGGGTTCGATCGCCGATGAAGGTTCCATCGTACCGCCACGTGATCCATGGCTGCACTCAGAACGCCGAAGCCTTTACAGACAAGGCCCTTCGATGGCTAGAACTGGTTGGAAAAAAGACAGACGACGATTCTAGCAGAAAAAGTTCAGAAAAATCAAACCCAATTTCGCTTCGTCGTTGCGGAGACCCCGGGCGGGTCGCCGGGCCACAGTCTACAGCCAACCGGCGCGTGCGAACGAAAATGTATCGTCGGTGCCGACGACGACGTGATCGAGCAGCTTCGCGTCGACGAGCGTGAGCGCTTCGTGCAGCATGCGCGTCAGGCGGCGATCTTCCGCGCTGGGCTGCACCGCGCCGGACGGGTGATTGTGCGCGATGATCAGCGCGGCGGCATTCAGCATGAGCGCGCGCCGCACGATTTCGCGCGGATAGACGACCATCCGCGTCAGCGAGCCGCGTGCGCTCTCTTCAACGTCGATGAGGCCATGACGGGCGTCCAGGTACAGCGTGACGAATACTTCGTGCGGACGCGTGCCGATCCTGAGCCGCAGATAGTCCTCGACCGCGCCTGGCGAGCCGATCTGCATCCGCTCGCGGGCTTTCTCGGCGAGCGCGCGCTGAACGATCTCGGTCACCGCGATCAGTACCGCCGAGCGAGCGGGGCCGATGCCGGGGTGCATGGCGAACGCGCCGGGCTCCGCGTCGAGCATGTTGCGCAGCGAATCGCCGAAACGTGCGAGCAGCGTGCGGGCGCTGGCGAACACGTCGTGGCCGCCGCCGCCCGTGCCGAGCAGCAGCGCGATCAGCTCCGCGTCGGTCAGCGCGGCCGGCCCGCGTTCCAGCAACCGCTCGCGCGGCAGATGGGGTTTCCAGTTTCGCGGGCGGCGCGTGCGCGGCGGCGTGGCTGCGTCGATGCGGCGGGCCGGAGCGACGGGCGCATCGGCGATGTCGCGACATTCGGTCGCCGGGGCGGCGAGACAGGGTGACAGCATGATCCAGACTCCATTGGCGGCTTGCGCGGGCGCGATGTCGTCGCACTTTCAGCCTTGCGCGCTCAGGTGACTTACAATATTGGCTTTGCGCCGGGCCTTTCGGCCAGTTCGGGCGCCGACGAACACGAGTCATTCATGAGCATCATCGACCTATCCGAAGTGAAGCCCGGTTCCCATGTCACGCTGCATTACCGGCTTGCGTTGGCCGACGGCGCCGACATCGTCAACACCTTCTCCGACAAGCCCGCCACGCTGCTGCTCGGCGCGGGGCAACTGGCGCCCTCGCTGGAACAGATTCTGATCGGGCTCAGGGTGGGCGACCATTCGACTTATCAGCTAACGCCTGAGCAGGGGTTCGGTCCCCGCAATCCCGACATGCTCCAGCGCGTGACGCTGTCGACGCTGCGGGAGAACGGGATGGTCGGCGACGATTTCACGCCGGGCGACCTGATCGAGTTCAACGCGCCGGACGGCGGCCGCTATGCAGGGGTGCTGAAGGAAGTCAGCGAAACCTCGGCGCTGTTCGACTTCAATCATCCGCTCGCGGGCCAAGCGCTCACGTTCGAAGTGAAAATCATCGGAATCCTGTAATCATGAGCACCACCGATACGCTGTCCGGGCAGACCGTCGCCGCCGATGCCGAAATCCTGCTGGCCCAGCCGCGTGGCTTCTGCGCGGGCGTCGATCGTGCGATCGAGATCGTCGAGCGCGCGATCGCGATGCACGGTGCGCCGATCTACGTCCGTCACGAGATCGTCCACAACAAGTACGTGGTCGAGGATCTGAAGAAGAAAGGCGCGATCTTCGTCGAGGAACTCGAGGAAGTGCCGGCCGGCAACACCGTGATCTTCAGCGCGCACGGCGTGTCGAAGGCCGTGCGCGACGAGGCGGACGTGCGCGGGTTGCGCATTTACGATGCAACGTGCCCGCTCGTCACGAAGGTGCACGTCGAAGTGGCGAAGATGCGCCAGGACGGTGTCGACATCGTGATGATCGGCCACAAGGGCCACCCGGAAGTCGAAGGCACGATGGGGCAGGTCGAGCGCGGCATGCATCTCGTCGAAAGCGTCGAGGACGTGCAGAAGCTCGAGCTCGCCGATCCCGAGCGCATCGCACTCGTCACGCAGACGACGCTGTCCGTCGACGACGCCGCCGAGATCATCGGCGCGCTGAAGGCGAAGTATCCGAAGATTCGCGAACCGAAGAAACAGGACATCTGCTACGCGACGCAGAACCGCCAGGATGCGGTGAAGTTCATGGCGCCGCAGTGCGACGTCGTGATCGTCGTCGGCAGCCCGAACAGCTCGAATTCGAGCCGGCTGCGTGAAGTGGCCGAGAAGCGTGGCGTGGCCGCGTACATGGTCGACGCACCGGACCAGATCGATCCGGCTTGGGTCGCCGGCAAGCGCCGCATCGGCGTGACGGCCGGGGCATCGGCGCCGGAAGTGCTCGCCCAGGCCGTGATCGCGCGGCTGCGCGAGCTGGGTGTGCGCAACGTCCGCGCACTCGAAGGCATCGAGGAAAACGTGTCGTTTCCGCTGCCGCGCGGGCTGAACCTGCCGCCTGCCGCCTGATTGCCGCATCGCACCCGCGATACCCCGAAGCGCGCCGTTTGGCGCGCTTTTTTTTGCGTTGCGAAAACGAGATCGCAACCATTATTCACATCAATGGTGCAACCCGGTTGCTATCGCCGCGCTGAACCGCCTCTCAAAATTGGTTGCAATGCAGGAAAACCCCATCGAATCAGGATTATTGGCGTCCTATAAATGGAGTTACAATGCGCCCGTTTTCAGGCCGGAATGGCTTTGAAATCGGGTTTTGGCAAGGCGCGGGAGACCTACTCGATGCATGTGAAGTTGGCTTACGCCATGTCCGTCGCCGCACCGGTTGCAATGATTGCCGGCTGCAGCAAAAAGAGCGACGACGAGGCGGGCAGGGACGCTGCGGCACGCGCAGCACTGGCAGCCAGCGACGTGCGCGCTGCCGGAACCGGTCGTGCGGTGCCATTGGTGTGCCGCATTGCGCAATCGGACAGTGACAAGGACTACGGGGCACGTTTGGCGATCGAGGAAATCAACGCGCAGGGCTCGAAGATCGGCATGCATTCGGTACGGCGGGCAGCACGCGCCGGCGCCGCCGCCATCGACCGGGCGACGGGCCTGCAGATTGTCCGACAACGAGCCGCGGACCGCGATGCGGCAACGGCAGGGCGCGTCGAACGACGGACGCCCGGGTTTCGGGGCAACGCAGGCGACGTGCAGATGTCACGGGTCCCCTTTCATTTCGATTCGACGAAACAGCGTGTCGCCGCGACCCATCGCGTCGCGGCGGGCGGCCTGTTTCGTTTCACGGATTCCGACGCAGTCCTGACGAGAGTCGGGCGCCACCTTCGCGATGCCGGTTCGGGCGCCGCGGGGGCGGCGGCGGACGGCCCGCTTGCAGCGCAGGCGACGGCGTCCGGCATCGGAGCGCAAACCCTTGGCGACAACGGCATGTGCGTCGCCAAGGTGGTCGAGCCCGCGGGCGACGCGGCGCGCAACCTGATCTGTCCGGATGCAGGGTTCGTCCCGGCCCGGACGGAAAAAGGCATGGCGTTCGGGAAACCGGACACCGGCCGTTGCGGCACGTGCCCTACGACTTCAAGGAGGCCAAGTACACCGTCCTCGATGTCGTGACGATTTAGCGACGGGACTCATGATGGCACCGAAACAGTGCGGTGCCGTTCTGTATCCGCTCCGGCGGCAGGTCCGGCCGTACAGGCCGGGCGGCGCGCGCCGGGACGATCCACCCTTACCGGTATCGACTAGTACCCGCAGTGTCGCCGAGAAGGCGCGATTCCTCGCTTACCCGCGGGGCGCAACGTCCTCCGGCAGCATGGGCCAAGGAGCTTTAAATGGATATTTTCATCCAGCAGATCCTCAACGGGCTGGTGCTCGGCAGTGTCTACGCCATCATCGCGTTGGGCTACACGATGGTGTACGGCATTCTCGGCATCATCAACTTCGCGCACGGCGACGTGCTGATGATCGGCGCGATGGTCGCCCTGTCGGCGATCACCGTGCTGCAGAACCACTTCCCCGGACTCGGCAACGTCGCGACGCTGACGATCGGCCTTGGCATCGCCGCGGTCGTCTGCGCATGCGTGGGCTACACGATCGAGCGTGTCGCGTACCGGCCGCTGCGCCGCGCGCCGCGTCTCGCCCCGCTGATCACCGCGATCGGCGTGTCGATCCTGCTGCAGACGGCCGCGATGATCATCTGGTCGCGCAACCCGCTGCCGTTCCCGCAATTGCTGCCGACCGATCCGATCAACGTGATCAAGGCGACCGACACGACGCCCGGCGCCGTGATCTCGGTGACTGAAATCGTGATCATCGCGGTGGCGTTCATCGTGATGGCAGGTCTCCTGCTGCTCGTGCACAAGACCAAGCTCGGCCGCGCGATGCGTGCGATCGCCGAAAGCCCGAACACCGCGAGCCTGATGGGCGTGAACCCGAACTTCGTGATCTCGGCGACGTTCATGATCGGCTCTGCGCTCGCCGCGCTGGCCGGCGTGATGATCGCGTCCGAATACGGCAACGTGCACTTCTACATGGGCTTCATCCCCGGCATGAAGGCGTTCACGGCGGCGGTGCTCGGCGGGATCGGCAACCTCGGCGGCGCGATGGTCGGCGGCGTGGTGCTCGGCCTGATCGAGCAGCTCGGCGCGGGCTACATCGGCAACCTCACGGGCGGCGTATTCGGCAGTAACTACCAGGACGTGTTCGCATTCATCGTGCTGATCATCGTGCTGGTGTTCCGTCCGTCGGGCCTGCTGGGCGAACGTGTCGCGGACCGCGCGTAACGGAAGGGGAGCAAACAACATGACATCCATTCAACCGATCGAATCCTCGACGTCGCTCGTCGAAGAACGCAACACGGCCAAGACCGTCATCATCGGCATCCTGACCGCGGCCTTCGTGATCGCGGCGCCGATCATCATCGGCTCGGCAGGCGGCAATTACTGGGTCCGCGTGCTCGACTTCGCGATGCTGTACGTGATGCTCGCGCTGGGGCTGAACGTGGTGGTCGGCTTCGCCGGCCTGCTCGACCTCGGCTACATCGCGTTCTACGCGGTGGGCGCGTACACGGCGGCACTGCTGAGCTCGCCGCACCTGACCTCGCAGTTCGAGTGGATCGCGGCGCTCGCGCCGAACGGCCTGCACATCCCGTTCCTGATCATCGTGCCGATCGCGATGGCGCTGGCGGCGACCTTCGGGATCCTGCTCGGCGCGCCGACGCTGCGCCTGCGCGGCGACTACCTGGCGATCGTCACGCTCGGCTTCGGTGAAATCGTCCGGATCTTCATGAACAACCTCGACCGTCCGGTGAACATCACCAACGGCCCGAAGGGGATCACGGGCATCGATCCGGTGCACGTCGGCGGCTTCAACCTGTCGCAGACGCATACGCTGTTCGGCTTCCAGCTGCCGTCGGTGTACATGTACTACTACCTGTTCGTGCTCTGCTCGCTGCTGGTGATCTGGGTGTGTACGCGTCTGCAGCACTCGCGTATCGGCCGCGCGTGGGCTGCGATCCGCGAGGACGAGATCGCCGCGAAGGCGATGGGCATCAACACCCGTAACGTGAAGCTGCTCGCGTTCGCGATGGGCGCGTCGTTCGGTGGCCTGTCGGGCTCGATGTTCGGCGCGTTCCAGGGCTTCGTGTCGCCCGAGTCGTTCACGTTCTGGGAATCGATCGTCGTGCTCGCCTGCGTGGTGCTCGGCGGCATGGGCCACATCCCGGGCGTGATCCTGGGCGCGGTGCTCCTCGCGATCTTCCCGGAATTCCTGCGCTCGACGATGAGCCCGCTGCAGCATGCGATCTTCGGTCACGACATCGTCGATACCGAAGTGATCCGTCAGGCGCTGTACGGCCTCGCGATGGTCATCATCATGCTGTACCGCTCGGAAGGCCTGTGGCCGGCGCCGAAGCATGAGGACAAGATCGCGAAACTGGCGAAGCGCAACAGCAAGAAGCCGGTGCGCGCTTAACCAACGGACAAGGGGATATCACACATGAGCGACAAGCAAATCCGACTGTCCGTCAAAGGCGTGAACAAGCGCTTCGGCGGCTTGCAGGCACTGTCCGACGTCGGCCTCGAGATCAAGGAAGGCGAGATCTACGGCCTGATCGGCCCTAACGGCGCCGGCAAGACGACGTTCTTCAACGTGATCACGGGCCTTTACACGCCGGACTCCGGCGAGTTCAAGCTCGACGGCACGGAATACAAACCGACCGCGGTGCACCAGGTCGCGAAGACGGGCATCGCGCGTACGTTCCAGAACATTCGACTGTTCGGCGGGATGACCGCGCTCGAGAACGTGATGGTGGGCCGCCACGTGCGGACCAAGCACGGGCTGCTCGGCGCGGTGTTCCAGACGCCGGCGGAACGCCAGGAAGAGCGTGAGATCAAGGAGCGCGCGATCGAGCTGCTCGAATACGTGGGCGTGCTGCAGTACGCGGACTACACGTCGCGCAACCTGTCGTACGGCCACCAGCGCCGGCTGGAAATCGCCCGCGCGCTGGCGACCGACCCGAAGCTGCTCGCGCTCGACGAGCCGGCGGCCGGGATGAACGCGACCGAGAAGGTCGAACTCACGCGCCTGCTCGACAAGATCCGCTCGGACGGCCGCACGATTCTCCTGATCGAGCACGACGTGAAGCTCGTGATGGGGCTGTGCAACCGGATGACGGTGCTCGATTACGGCAAGGTGATCGCCGAGGGTCTGCCGCAGGACGTGCAGAAGAATCCGAAGGTGATTGAGGCATATCTCGGCGCAGGGGTGCACTGATGGCAGCGGCAATGTTGAAAATCAAGGGCTTGCAGGTCAACTACGGCGGCATCCAGGCCGTCAAGGGCGTTGACATGGAAGTCCGCCAGGGCGAACTCGTGACGCTGATTGGCGCGAACGGTGCCGGCAAGACCACGACGATGAAGGCGATCACGGGTCTCAAGCCGTATTCGGCGGGTGACATCGAGTACGACGGCAAGTCGATCAAGGGCGTGCCGTCGCACGAACTGCTCAAACGCGGGCTCGCGATGGTGCCGGAAGGCCGCGGGATCTTCGCGCGGATGTCGATCATCGAGAACATGCAGATGGGCGCGTACCTGCGCAACGACAAGGAGCAGATCAAGAAGGACGTCGACCGGATGTTCGGCTTCTTCCCGCGTCTCAAGGAGCGTGCGACGCAGCTCGCGGGCACGCTGTCGGGCGGCGAGCAGCAGATGCTGGCGATGTCGCGCGCGATCCTGAGCAAGCCGAAGCTGCTGCTGCTCGACGAGCCGTCGATGGGGCTGTCGCCGATCATGGTCGAGAAGATCTTCGAAGTGGTTCGCGAGATCTCGAAGGAGGGCATCACGGTGCTGCTGGTCGAGCAGAACGCACGCCTCGCGCTGCAGGCGGCCGACCGCGGTTATGTGATGGACTCGGGTGTGGTCACGATGGAAGGCGATGCGAAGCAGATGCTCGACGATCCGAAGGTGCGGGCCGCGTATCTGGGTGAATGAGCGGGTCCGGTGTGGCGCGGCGGCGGATGCCGGCGTGCCGCACAAGGGCTTCGAAAGGCTGTCACGGCATCCCGTGACAGCTTTTTTTTCGTGCGGCGCGCCCGGCGACGAACTGTGCGTGCGGAGGCGACTCCATTCATTCGGCGGTGACGCCGACCATGCGGTGCGCGACTCGGTAGCAGGCCGTCCGCGACCGGCCGTCCGCAACCGGCCGTCCGCAAACCGACACGCGGGCTGCGTAGCATGGTCGATCCATCGGGACACGGAGAGCACGCATGAGTCTGGACTACGGTTTCGTGAAGGCGAAGGTGACGTCGGTGGCGCGGCTGAAGGGCTCGCCGCACGGCGGCGAGATCCAGTATCACATCCACCTGACGCTCGCATTGCCGACCGGCGACTGGGACGTCGCGATCAATGTCGGCACCAACGACTCGGACGACCTGCTGAACTACAAGCTCGTCTACGATTTCCATCATCCGGTCACGGCGACGCTCGCGGCCGCGGCCGAAGGCTACAACGATCTCACCGGGCAAACCGCGCTGCCGGCGCTCGACTATCTGCGCAGCGACATCCTGAACGAGACCGGGGCATGGCGCGCGAGCGCTGTGATGGACGGCACCGAGAACGCGGAGCCGATCCCGTCTCTGCTGCGGCTCGTCAACGCCGCGCAGTCGCAGGGGCTCGACGTCGTCGTGTTCGGCCGCACGTATTCGGAAGGCAACGGCATCCACGACACGCACATGAACCAGGGTTCGACGGGCTCGAACTACCTGCACCGCGCGGGCGACGACCACAACGATCACAACGACGTGTGGCAGGACGGCGCGCTGATCGTGCGCGTGAGCGAGACGCAATGGGCCGCGTATTTCGCGGCGTTCGAGCAGCAGGCCGTGCCGACCGACGCGCTCGGCAATCCGCTGCCGGACGCGGGGCCGATCACGCGCTGATGGGGGCTGCCGGCGGCGTCAGGCGGCCGGCAGCGTCTTGCCGAACGAGATGCGTTCCTCGACGCGATAGCCGAGCGCCGCATAGAAGCGGCACGCATCGTCGTTGCCGGGCAGCACCTGCAGATTGATCTTGAGGCAGCCGCGCGCGGCGAGCGCGCGTTCCGCATGCGCGATCAGCGCGCGGCCGATGCCGAGTCGCCGAGCATCGTTCGACACGCCGAACGAGTAAAGCCAGCCGCGATGACCGTCGAAACCCGCCATCAGCGTGCCGACGACCCGCGCGCCGCTGGTCGCGACGAAGAACAGTTCCGGCTGCGTCGCGAGCTTCAGCTCGATCGATCGCAGCGGATCGCGGTGCGGCGGCGCGTCGGCTTCGTCGTAGTGCGGGAACGCGTCGCGCCAAACCGCGAGCACGGCATCGGTGTCGTCGCGTTCGAACGGGCGGATAGCGACAGCCTCGGCGGCGGCATCCATCGCGGCGGTCTCCTCAGAGCGTGTCGAGGATCGACCGCAGCATCGCCATCATCTGGTCGATTTCCTCGGTCGTGACGTTCAGCGCGGGCATGAAGCGCAGCAGGTTCGGGCGCGCCGCGTTCAGCAGCAGGCCATCGGGCTGCATGTCGCGCGCCTTCTCGACGATCTGCGGGCCGATGTCCTTGCCGAGCAGCAGCGCGCGCAGCAGGCCTTCGCCGCGTTCGCCTTCGAAACCGCGCTCCTCCGACAGCTCGAGCAGCTTGCGCTTCAGGTATTCGCTGCGCTCACGCACGCCTTCGAGGAAACCGGGCGCGACGAGCTGCGAGATCACCGAATAGCCGACCGCCGTCATCAGCGGGTTGCCGTTGTAGGTGCCGCCCTGGTCGCCGGCCTCGAACACCGCGACGTCGGCCTTCGACAGCAGCGCGCCGAGCGGTGCGCCGCCGCCGATGCCCTTCGCGAGCGTCATGATGTCCGGCTCGATGCCGGACAGCTCGTACGCGAACAGCGTGCCCGCGCGGCCGCAGCCGCTCTGCACTTCGTCGACGATCAGCAGCAGGTCGTGCTGCTTCGTCAGCGCGCGCAGCGCCTGCATGAATTCACGCGTCGCCGGAATCACGCCGCCTTCGCCCTGGATCGGCTCGAGCATCACCGCGACGGTCTTGTCGGTGATCAGCTTCTCGACCGAGTTGATGTCGTTCAGCGCGGCCTTCGGGAATCCCGGCACCTGCGGTGCGTAGATCGTGTCCCAGCCCGGCTTGCCGCTGGCCGACATCGTCGCGAGCGTGCGGCCGTGGAAGCTGTGGTCGAACGTGATGATCTCGTACGCGCCGTTCTTGAACTTGCGGCCCCACTTGCGCGCGAGCTTGATCGCGCCTTCGTTCGCTTCCGCACCGCTGTTCGTGAAGAACACCTTGTCGAACACGCTGTGCTGCGTCAGCAGCCCCGCGAGCTTCGCCATCGGCTCGTTGTAGAACGCGGGCGACGGGTTCAGCAGCTTCTCCGCCTGCGTCTTCAGCGCTTCGACGATGCCGTCGTTGCAGTGGCCGAGGCTGTTGACGGCCCAGCCCTGAATGAAGTCCAGATAGCGCTTGCCCGTGTGATCGTAGAGCCACGAACCCTTGCCGTGCGTAAACACGATGTCGGGGCGGTTCGTGATGTACATCAGCGAGTCGATCGGGTAATCGTTCAGGGGCATGACAGCAGACTCCAGCGGACGTTGAAAGGGAAACGGGCAATAAAAAAGCCACGGGAGGCCGTGGCTGGTAGGTCGAACAGCTTGTGCGTAACCGGTGAAGCGGAGGAGGGTTACGCGCGAGTCCGTGACGAGCCGGCGGCATCCGGGCGGAGCGGCGAGCGGCGACGTCGGAGAGCGGACAGGAAGCGGTTCATGTGCGCAAGCATAAGGCATCCCGCGCCCCACTGTAAACCGCCGCGATGCCACGAATGTGTCACGGCGGCGCGCAGGAGGGGACGCGGGCGCGCCCGGTGCTCAGACCGGATGCGCGAGATCGGCGGCGCTCGTGAACGAGTCCGCGTAGAACTCGTCGGCCGGCAGCGCGTGGTGCTGGGTGAAGTCGCGCTGCGCGGATTCGACCATCACCGGCGCGCCGCATGCGTACACCTGGTGGCCCGACAGATCGGGCAGGTCCTCGATCACCGCGCGGTGGACGAAGCCGGTGCGCCCGGTCCACTGGTCGGCGTCGTCCGGCTCGGACAGCACCGGCACGTACTTGAAGTTCGGGATCTCGCGCGTCCATTGCTCGGCGAGCTCGCCGAGGTAGATGTCCTTCTTGCGGCGTGCGCCCCAATAGAGCGTCATCGGGCGCGTGATGCCCGAATGCCTGACGTGCTCGATGATCGCCTTGATCGGCGCGAAGCCGGTGCCGGACGCGAGCAGCACGATCGGCTTGTCGGAATCCTCGCGCAGGAAGAACGTGCCGAGCGGGCCTTCGAAGCGCAGGATGTCGCGCTCCTTCATCGCGCCGAACACGTGGTCGGTGAACTTGCCGCCCGGCATGTGGCGGATGTGCAGCTCGATCGGGCCTTCCTCGTGCGGCGCATTCGCCATCGAGTAGCTGCGGCGCGAGCCGTCCTTCAGGATGAACTCGACGTACTGGCCCGCGAGGTATTGCAGGCGCTCGTTGGCGGGCAACTGCAGCTTCACGACCATCACGTCGTCGGCGCGGCGCTCGAGCGCCGCGATCCGGCACGGCAGCTTCTTCACCTGCACGCCGTCGACGCCGGCGATTTCGCGCACGTCGATCTCGAGGTCGCATTGCGCCTTCGAACAGCAGAGCAGCGCGAGGCCGCGCGTACGTTCGTCGTTGGACAGTGCCGACGCGGCGTGCGGGCCCTGTTCGATCTGGCCCGACACGATCTGGCCCTTGCAGGAGCCGCACGCGCCGTTCTTGCATCCGTACGGCAGATGGACGTTCTGGCGCAGCGCCGCCGCCAGCACGGTTTCGTCCGACTCGACCTGGAACTGCCGGCCGCTTTGCTTGAGAGTAACGTTGAATGCCATAGAACCAAATAGAACAAAATGTGGGGACCGTGCATGTCGGCACGGCAGCTACAATGCAAACCCGTTGCGCGCCGCGCAACGGTGGCTACTGATTTCGCAACCAACATGATCGCGACTCGAATCCTGCGCCGGCCGCGCGTACTGATCGTCGGCTGCGGCGACGTCGGCCTGCGCTGCGTCGCGCAATGGCGCGCCGCGCGCCGCAACCTGCGCATTGTCGCGCTGACGAGCCATCCGGGCCGCTGCGACGAATTGCGCGCGGCAGGCGCGACGCCGATCGTCGGCGACCTCGATCGCCGGGCGACGCTCGGACGTCTCGCGGGGCTCGCCCGCACGATCCTGCATCTCGCGCCGCCGCAATCCGACGGCCGCGACGATCGCCGCACCCGCGCGCTGATCGCCGCATTGTCCGTGCCTGCACGGCGGCCATCCGCACCGCCGGTGTCGTCCGTCGGCCGGCTCCGCACGCTGCGTGCCGCGACCCGACAGGCCGGCGTGCCGGTGCGGGCAGCGCGTATTGTACCCGACGCCCTTCGCGCGCCGACGCTCGTCTACGCCAGCACGACGGGCGTATACGGCGATTGCGGCGGGGCGCGAATCGACGAAACGCAGCCGCTGCGCCCCGCGAATCCGCGCGCGTTCCGGCGCGTGTCGGCCGAGCGTCAGTTGCGGGCGGCGACGGTGCGCGGCGTGCTGTCCGCGCGCATCGTGCGCATTCCCGGCATCTACGCGGCGAACCGGCTGCCGCTCGCGCGGCTCGAGCGCGGCACACCGGCGCTCGACGCGGCCGACGACGTCTACACGAACCATATCCACGCGGACGATCTCGCGGCGATCCTGCGGCGCGCGGCCGTGCGCGGCAAGCCGGCGCGCGCCGTGCATGCGTCGGACGACAGCGAACTGCGGATGGGAGAGTATTTCGACCGGGTCGCGCAGGCGTTCGGCCTGCCGCTGCCGCCGCGGATCAGTCGCGCGGACGCCGAGCATCGGCTCGAGCCGACGCTCCTGTCGTTCATGCGCGAGTCGCGGCGCCTGTCCAATGCGCGGCTCAAAGCCGAATTGTGCGTGACGTTGCGCTATCCGACCGTAGACGAATTCCTTCAAACGGTCGCGCCGCGCGGCGCGTCAGGTCAGCGCCGGTAACGCCTCGATCAGCAGGAAGCACAGCAACGCGCCGATCAGCGCGCCGATCAGGTTCGGATGATACTTGTGCTTCATGTGCATCGTGGCCAGCAGCCCGCCGATCACGATGGCACCCACGATCGCGAACGCGATCGTCACGTACGACAGTTCGAAAGAATGGTTGATGTTCATGATGTCTCCCCTGCATCGCTGCTCGTACAGCTTGTGATTTCAGTATAGCGGGGGATCGTGCGGCCGCGACGCGGCCGGACACCGAACGGTCGTGCGGATTTTCCCTTACAGGGTTTTGACGGAATGACGCAGTGCTGAAAGGTCGTCTTCCCCGAGCCAGCGCCATGCGCCGGGCGCCAGGTCGTCCGGCAGCGTGAAGCCGCCGATGCTTTCTCGGTGCAGCGCCTCGACGCGGTTGCTGGCCGCGGCGACCATGCGCTTCACTTGATGATATTTGCCTTCGAGGACGGTCAGCGCGAGCGCGTGCGTGTCGCGCGCGTCGGCGGCGATCGCCGCGATCGGCTTCGGCTCGCCGTGGAGTTGCACGCCGGCGCGCAGCGCGTCCAGCTGGGCGTCGTCGAGCGGGTGGCGCACGGTCGCGACGTAGGTCTTCGGCACCTTGCGCTTCGGCGACGTGTACGCGTGCACGAACTGGCCGTCGTCGGACAGCAGGAGCAGGCCCGTCGTGTCCTGGTCGAGGCGGCCGACGCACTGCACGCCGCGTGCGACGAGCGGCGCGGGCAGCAGGCTGAACACGCTCGCATGGTGTTGCGGCTCGCGCGAGCACTCGTAGCCGGCCGGCTTGTTGAGCGCGAGATACGCGCGGGCGTGGAACGGCCAGGCGGTGTCGTCGACCGTGAACACGAGGCCGTCGGTGTCGAACGACGCGTCGGGGTCGGTCGCGCTCGCGCCCGCGACGGTGACGCGGCCCGTTTCGATCAGTCCGCGGCACTGGCGGCGCGAGCCGAAGCCCTGCGTGTAGAGAATGCTTTCGAGATCCATAGCGCGCGCATTCTATCAAGCGGCGCGCCGGCGTCGGCACGAACCTCGCCGCCCACGTCGGTGGGGCAGCCCACCATTCCGGATGCCTGATTGGATCGTTTCTCTGGATAATCCATCCAGCCATGCCCGGCTGACCGGCGCGCCGTGCGTGCCTACACTCCTAGCTTCATTCAACGCAAAAAGGAGTCAACCGTGGCTACTCACACGCTCGCAGACAAGGTCGTCCTGATCGCCGGTGGCGCCAAGAATCTCGGCGGCTTGATCGCCCGGGATCTGGCCGGCCACGGCGCGAAGGCGGTGGCGATTCACTACAACAGCGCGGCGTCGCAGGCGCAGGCCGAAGAGACGGCCGCCGCCGTGCGCGCGGCCGGCGCGCAAGCCGCGACGTTCCAGGCCGACCTGACGACGGCCGCCGCGGTCGAGAAGCTGTTCGGCGACGCGAAGCAGCGCTTCGGCAAGATCGACATCGCGATCAATACCGTCGGCAAGGTGTTGAAGAAGCCGATCACCGAAATCTCCGAGGCCGAATACGACGAGATGTTCGCGGTCAACAGCAAGTCCGCATTCTTCTTCATCAAGGAAGCGGGGCGGCATCTCGAGGATCACGGCAAGCTCGTCACGCTCGTGACGTCGCTGCTCGGCGCTTTCACGCCGTTCTACGCGGCCTACGAAGGATCGAAGGCACCCGTCGAGCACTTCACGCGCGCGGCGTCGAAAGAATACGGCGCGCGCGGCATCTCGGTGACGGCGGTCGGGCCGGGCCCGATGGACACGCCGTTCTTCTACCCGGCTGAAGGCGCCGATGCGGTCGCGTATCACAAGACGGCGGCTGCGCTGTCGCCGTTCAGCAAGACGGGCCTCACCGATATCGAGGACGTCGTGCCGTTCATCCGCCATCTCGTGACCGACGGCTGGTGGATCACCGGCCAGACGATCCTGATCAACGGCGGCTATACGACCAAGTAACGGGCCGTGCCGGCGGTCGTCGCGTGCGCGCGGCGATCCGCAATGGACCGTTTGCATGGACAATGGGCGGGCGCGCGGGCACAAGGCCGCGCGCCCGTCCTTTCTGTGCCGCCGGGATCGGCCGCGACGCGCGGCGCTTGCCGGTGACGGTCGTCCGAACCCACGTTTTCCGCCCGCCGATGGACAAGCTGGATCAGGTCAGAATCTTCCTTCAGGTTGCCGAGATGGGCAGCTTCATCAAGGCCGCGCATGCGCTCGACGTGCCGCGCGCGACGGTGTCGGCCGCTGTCCAGCAGCTCGAGGCCGCGCTCGGCACGCGCCTGTTGCACCGAACGACGCGGCAGGTGCAGCTGACGGCCGACGGCGCGCTGCTGCTGGAGCGCGGCCGGCGCCTGCTCGCGGAAGCCGACGAGCTCGACCGGCTGTTCCGGCGCCGCGATCGCGACGTGATCGGGCGGCTGAACGTCGATGTGCCGAGCCGGATCGCGCGCCGCGTGATCGCGCCCGCGCTGCCGTCGCTGTTTCGCCGCTACCCGAAGCTGCAGCTGTCGCTCGGCTCGACGGACCGCTCGATCGATCTCGTGCAGGAGGGCGTCGATTGCGCAATCCGGGTCGGGCGGCTCGCGGACAGCAGCCTCGTCGTGCGGCCGCTCGGGCAGTTCGCGCTGATCAACTGCGCGAGCCCCGACTACCTGCGCGAATGCGGCGTGCCCGAGCACCCCGATGCGCTCGCGCACGGGCACTGGGCGATCGGCTATGCGTCACCGACGACCGGCCGCGAGCTCCGCTGGGAATACTGCGCGGACGGCGGCCACCACACACTGGCGCTGCCGAGCCGCGTGACGGTCAACAACGCCGAAACCTATATCGCGAGCTGCATTGCCGGGATGGGGCTGATCCAGATTCCGCGCTTCGACGTCGTGCATCTGCTCGACAGCGGGGCATTGGTCGAGGTGATGCCCGGCCATCGGGCCGCGCCGATGGACGTGTCGGCCGTCTATCCGCATCGCCGGCACCGGTCGAGACGGCTCAACGCGTTCATCGAATGGTTCGCGGAGTTGATGGCGGATGCGTTGAACGACAAGGGCGCGACCGCGACCGGCGACTGAAAAGGGCGCCGCGCCCGCCCGCGCCGACTGCGATCGACGGCGGCATTCGACAGGTATTGCGGTATTGCGGCCGGCGCGCGCCTTCAGCCCGGTCGGCTGGGAAGCCGTGGTCGAAACGCTGGCCGCGCGCGGCTACCGCGTGCTCGCCCCGCGTTGCGCGGCTTCGCGCCGACGCGCGTTCGCGATCCCGCGGTTCTGCGAGCAGGGCTGAACGCGCGGCGCGCGCGTGGGGGCGAGGTCGGTCGAGCCGGTCACTCGGTGCGGTGGGGAATGTTGTCCGGGAACGGGTAGGGCGCATGCGGCCCGGGCCATTCGGGCACGGGTGGCTGGCGGAGCAGGTCGCATCCGCCCAGCATGATCGACAGCAGCGCGACGAGCATGCCTCGGCCAATCTGGCTCGAAAAGAAGACGCGCGTGGACATGGGGCCTCCGTGCTTGCGTGTCCTGATATTTGGACTGCCGAGGGAGGGCGCGCGTTGCAGTGTGCGATGCGCGCGGGAAAAAACGCGCTGGAAAAAACAAAAAACCCGCGAAGCGGTGAGCTTGCGCGGGTTTCGACAGGTGCAGCGCATGGACGCTGCGAAATACTGGTGCCCAGGGCCGGAATCGAACCGGCACGCCTTGCGGCGGGGGATTTTGAGTCCCCTGCGTCTACCAATTTCACCACCTGGGCTTTGATCCTGGCCGCGCATGCGATTGTGCGCGGCGAAACGCAAATTATGGCGGAAAACGGGGCACCGGGCAAGCTTTCCAGCGGCCGCCGTGTTACTGGCTCAGGTAGACGAACTGGCCGTGCTTCACGATCCCCATCACGCTCGCGCGTTGGTCGAGCCCCACATGATCCTTGTTGCTGGTGTTGACGACGCCGTTCGGCACGACGAGCTCGTGCGCGCGTTCGAGCTCGCGCCGCAGCGCCGCGCGGAAGGCCGGCGTGCCGGGCTGCGCGGCCTTGAGCGCGCGGCCGACTGCGTCGGCGAGGCGCGGGTACACGCCCGCCGCGTCGCCTGCGAACTGCGTGACGGTGCCGGCGCCGTATTTCGCTTCATATGCATCGACGAACGCGAGCGCGGCCCTGCGGGCCGGATGGTCTGCCGGCAGCGTGCGCGCGACGACGACCGGCTGGGTCGGAAACAGCGTCCCGTCGACGTCCTTGCCGCCGAGCTTGATGAATTCCGGCGTCGCGATCCCGTGTGTCTGGTAGATCGCGCCCTTGTAGCCGCGCTCGATCAGCGTGCGCTGCGGCAGCACGGCCGGCGTGCCCGAGCCCGCGATCAGGATCGCGTCCGGCTTTGCCGCGATCAGCTTCAGCGCCTGGCCGGTGACGCTTGCGTCGGTGCGGTTGAAGCGCTCCGTCGCGATCACGCGGATCTTGCGGACTTCGGCGAAGCGTGTGAATTCATTCAGCCAGCTGTCGCCGTAGCTGTCCGCGAAGCCAATGAAGCCGACCGTCTTGACGCCGTGGTTGGCCATGTAGCGCGTCATCACGTCGGCCATCGCGCTATCGCTCTGCGCCATCTTGAATGCCCAGGTCCGCGCGCCTTCCTGCGGCTCGACGATCGCGCCGGAGCCGACCAGCGTGATCATCGGCGTCTGCGCGGCCGCCACCGCGTCGAGCGCCGCGAGCGCGGCCGGCGTGATGTTCGGCCCGACCACGACGTCGACTTGATCCTCGTCGACCAGCTTGCGGATGTTGCGCACGGCGGCGCCCGGATCGGACGCGTCGTCGAGCACCGTCACCTGCAGCGGCTGCCCGGCGATCGTCTTGGGCCACATCAGGATCGCGTTCTTGCTGGTGATGCCGATCGCGGCGGCCGGGCCGGTCGACGACAGGTCGACGCCGACCTTCAGGTCGGCATGCGCGGCCGCGCAGGCGAGCACGAGGGCGGCGCCGGCGGCGCGGCGCAACAGGGCGGGAAGCGTCATGCGGGATTCTCCGTCGGACAGCAAAAAGGGGCGCGATATGCGCCCCCGTGGTTATACACGCCGCTCAGAGTTCGTACGATTCGGATTCGCCCTTGAGCGCCTGTTCGATCAGCTTGCGGTTCAGCGTCGGCGACAGCAGCTCGACGAGCGTATACACATAGCTGCGCAGGTAGGCGCCCTGCTTGAGCGCGACGCGCGTCACGTTGCTGCCGAACAGGTGGCCGACCGGGATCAGCCGCAGGTTGCGGTCGCGCTCGGGATTGAACGCGATGTCGGCCATGATCCCGACGCCGAGACCGAGTTCGACGTAGGTCTTGATCACGTCGGCGTCGATCGCCTCGAGCACGATGTCCGGCGACAGCCCGCGCAGCGCGAACGCGTGATTGATCTTCTTGCGGCCCGCGAACGCGTCGTCGTACGTAATCAGCGGATACTGCGCCAGATCGTCCAGCGTGACCGGCTTGCGCTCCAGCAGCGGATGGTCGGCCGGCACGACGGCCGCGTGGTGCCACTGGAAGCAGGGCAGCGACACGAGTTCCTTGTAGTCGGCGATCGCCTCGGTCGCGATCGCGAGATCGGCCTGGTCGTGGATCACCATCTCGGCGACCTGCGTCGGGCTGCCCTGCAGGATCGACAGATGCACCTTCGGGAAGCGTTTCTTGAATTCGGCGATCGCGGCGGGCAGTGAGTAGCGGGCCTGCGTATGGGTCGCTGCGATGGTCAGGTTGCCCTGATCCTGCGCCGCATAATCCTTCCCGACCCTTTTGAGGCTCTCAACCTCCTGAAGAATCCGCTCGACCGACGCGAGGATGATCCTGCCCGGCTCGGTCAGCGAGCGCACGCGCTTGCCGTGCCGCGTGAAGATCTCCACGCCCAGCTCGTCCTCGAGCTCGATGATCGCCTTCGATACCCCTGGTTGCGACGTGTAGAGCGCCTTGGCGGCCTCGGTGAGGTTGAAATTCTGCCGGACGGCCTCGCGCACGAAGCGAAATTGGTGCAGGTTCATTTATAACCCTTCCGCATATCAACAGAATTTTTTAGTCGTTTGAAATATAAGGCGAGTTTATTACGATTCACCGGAGTTTTTCAAATATGGATATCTGTTTTCGTCATTAGCAATCCACCCGGCAGCGGATGGTGGCGGTGACGGCGGAACGGAGATTCGGGCGCGACGTGGCTAGGACGTCGCGCGGTCACCACGAAAACCCTGGGGTCCCCGAATGTATCAGTACGACCAGTACGACCAGACGATCGTCGACGAGCGAGTCGCGCAGTACCGCGATCAGGTGCGCCGCCGCCTGTCGGGCGAGTTGAGCGAAGACGAGTTCCGTCCGCTGCGCCTGCAGAACGGCCTGTACATGCAGCGCCACGCGTACATGCACCGCATCGCGATTCCGTACGGCAACCTGCGCAGCGAGCAACTCCGCATGCTGGCGCGCATCGCCCGCGAACACGACCGCGGCTACGGCCACTTCTCGACCCGCTCGAACATCCAGTTCAACTGGGTCCAGCTCGAGGAAACGCCCGAGATCCTCGCGAAGCTCGCGTCGGTGCAGATGCACGCGATCCAGACGTCGGGCAACTGCATCCGTAACATCACGGCCGACCAGTTCGCCGGCGTCGCTCAGGACGAGGAGATCGATCCGCGTCCGTGGTCGGAAATCCTGCGCCAGTGGTCGACGTTCCATCCCGAATTCGCATGGCTGCCGCGCAAGTTCAAGATCGCGGTGTCCGGTTCGAAGGACGATCGCGCGGCCGTGCAGATCCACGACCTCGGCGTATACCTGAAGAAGAACGCACAGGGCGAAGTGGTCGCGAGCATCCTCGCGGGCGGCGGTCTCGGCCGCACGCCGATCGTCGGCGCGGTGATCAAGGAAGACCTGCCGTGGCAGCACCTGCTGACCTACTGCGAAGCCGTGCTGCGCGTGTACAACCGCTACGGTCGCCGTGACAACCTGTACAAGGCGCGTATCAAGATCCTCGTGAAGGCGCTGTCGCCCGCGAAGTTCGCGCAGCAGGTCGAGGAAGAGTGGCAGCACCTGAAGGACGGCCCGTCGACGCTCACGCAAGCCGAACTCGACCGCGTGTCGCAATACTTCAAGCCTCCCGTCTACGAGAAGCTCGCCGACACCGACGCGTCGTTCGAACAGCACCTGCTCGAGAACAAGGCGTTCGCGCGCTGGGTCGAGCGCAACGTCGCGCCGCACAAGGTGCCGGGCTATGCCGCCGTCACGCTGTCGCTGAAGGATCACCGCGTGGCCCCGGGCGACGCGACCGACGCGCAGATGGACCTGGTGGCCGACTGGGCCGACGCGTACTCGTTCGGCGAACTGCGCGTGTCGCACGAGCAGAACCTGATCCTCGCCAACGTGAAGAAGCGCGACCTGTTCGCGCTGTGGGAAAAGGCGAAGGCGGCCGGTTTCGCGACGCCGAACGTCGGCCTGCTGACCGACATCATCGCGTGCCCGGGCGGCGATTTCTGCTCGCTCGCGAACGCGAAGTCGATCCCGATCGCGCTGGCGATCCAGCAACGTTTCGACGATCTGGACTACGTGTACGACCTCGGCGACCTGTCGCTGAACATTTCCGGTTGCATGAACTCGTGCGGTCACCACCACGTCGGCAACATCGGCATCCTCGGCGTCGACAAGGACGGTGCCGAGTGGTACCAGGTGTCGCTTGGCGGCGAGCAGGGCACGGGCCGCAACGGCGCGCGCCTCGGCCGCGTGATCGGGCCGTCGTTCTCCGCGGAGGAAGTGCCGGACGTGATCGCGAAGCTGATCGACACGTTCGTCGAGGCACGCATCGACGGCGAGCGCTTCATCGACACGTACGACCGCATCGGCATCGCACCGTTCAAGGAGCGCGTGTATGCAGCGCGCCAGGCAGTGAACGCGTAACCAACCGGCTAGAAGGAATTTGCAGATGGCTTCGATTATCAAGAACCGCGCAGTGATCGACGACGCATGGCAGGTCGTGCGCGCGGCGGAAGACGGTGCGCTGCCCGCGGTCGACGCGTTGCCGGCCGGCAAGGTGCTGGTGCCGTTCGCCCTGTGGCAGGCCGAGCGCGCGGCGCTCGTCGCCGCGAAGACGAAGGACGAACTCGGCGTGTGGCTCGCGCCGGACAGCGAGCCGGCCGATCTCGTGGCCGACTTCGGTGCGATCTCGCTGATCGCCGTCGATTTCCCGCGCTTCGCGGACGGCCGCGGCTACAGCATCGCGCGCCTGCTGCGCGAGCGCCACGGCTGGACCGGCGAGCTGCGCGCGATCGGCGACGTGCTGCGCGACCAGCTGCTGTACATGTCGCGTTGCGGCTTCGACGCATTCGCGGTGCGTGCCGACAAGGACATCCGCGACGCGCTGAACGCGTTCGGCGAATTCACGCAGCGTTACCAGGGCGCGTTCGACGAGCCGGCACCGCTGTTCCGCCGCCGCGACGCCGCGGCCGACGCCAAGGTGAGCGCATGAGCACCGCGACCGCACTGACGCCGGAACTCGCCGCGAAGGTCGAGCGCCTCGACGCACTGCTTGCGCAGATCGGCGCGCGCCACGAGAAGGTGAAGTTCGCGAGCAGCCTCGCCGCGGAAGACATGCTGCTCACGCACGCGATCCTGTCGAAGGGCGTGTCGATCGGCATCTTCTCGCTGAACACCGGCCGCCTGCACGCGGAAACCGTGGGCATGATCGACCGCGTGCGCGAGCGCTACGGCTACGAGATCGAGCAGTTTCACCCGCGCCAGGACGCGGTCGACCAGTACGTCGCCGAGCACGGCCTGAACGCGTTTTACGAAAGCGTCGAGCTGCGCAAGTCGTGCTGCCACATCCGCAAGGTCGAGCCGCTGAACCGCGCGCTGGCCGACGTCGGCGCGTGGGTCACGGGCCAGCGTCGCGAGCAGTCGGTCACGCGTGCCGAGCTGCACGAGGAAGAGCAGGACGAAGCGCGCGGGATCGCGAAGTACAACCCGCTCGCTGACTGGACGGAAGCCGACGTATGGGCGTACTTGAAGGCGTTCGACGTGCCGGTCAACCCGCTGCATGCGCGCGGTTACCCGAGCATCGGCTGCGAGCCGTGTACGCGCGCGATCCGCCCCGGCGAGGACAGCCGGGCGGGCCGCTGGTGGTGGGAGTCGCGCGACACGAAGGAATGCGGGCTGCACATCACGATCACGCCGATTCCCGCGAATGCCGAAGCCGGCGCCGCGCACTGAAAGCCGACAAGAAACCGAATATTGCGCCGCCTGCGACAGCGGGCGGCACGAACCCAGAAGAGAAGGACTGAAATCATGAGCACGACGCTCGAGCAATCCGCCTTTGCCCCGCCCACCGGTGCCGACGACCGCATGGGCCACCTCGACTGGCTCGAAGCCGAGTCGATCCACATCCTGCGCGAACTCGTTGCCGAATGCAGCAAGCCGGCGCTGTTGTTCTCGGGCGGCAAGGACTCGGTCGTCGTGCTGCACCTCGCGCTGAAGGCATTCGGCCTCGGCGCGAACCGCAAGACGACGCTGCCGTTCCCGCTCGTGCACATCGACACGGGCCACAACTACGAGGAAGTGATCGACTTCCGCGACCGCCGTGCGCAAGAGCTGGGCGCCGAGCTGGTGGTCGGCCACGTCGAGGATTCGATCCGGCGCGGCACGGTCGTGCTGCGCCGCGAAACCGATTCGCGCAACGCCGCGCAGGCCGTCACGCTGCTCGAGACGATCGAACAGCACGGCTACACGGCGCTGATCGGCGGTGCGCGCCGCGACGAAGAGAAGGCGCGCGCGAAGGAGCGGATCTTCTCGTTCCGCGACGAATTCGGCCAGTGGGATCCGAAGGCGCAGCGCCCGGAACTGTGGAGCCTGTTCAACGCACGCCTGCACAAGGGCGAGCACCTGCGCGTGTTCCCGATCTCGAACTGGACCGAGCTCGACGTGTGGCAGTACATCGCGCGCGAGAACCTCGAACTGCCGTCGATCTACTACGCGCACCAGCGCGAGATCGTCCGCCGCAACGGTCTGCTCGTGCCGGTCACGCCGCTCACGCCGATGCGTGACGGCGAGACGAGCGAGCTCGCGCAGGTGCGCTTCCGCACGGTCGGCGACATCAGCTGCACGTGCCCGGTCGAGAGCGATGCGGACGACGTCGAGAAGATCATCGCCGAGACGGCGGTGACCGAGATCACCGAACGCGGCGCGACCCGGATGGACGACCAGGCATCCGAAGCCGCGATGGAACAGCGCAAGAAGCAAGGTTATTTCTGAAGCACACGAGGACATTCACATCATGAGCATCATCGAGAACACCGAAGACCTCGGCGTGTTGCGCTTCATCACCGCGGGTAGCGTCGACGACGGCAAGAGCACGCTGATCGGCCGCCTGCTGTACGACAGCAAGGCCGTGCTGTCCGACCAGCTGTCCGCGCTGTCGCGCGCGAAGAACAAGCGCACGGTCGGTGACGAGATCGACCTCGCGCTGCTGACGGACGGCCTGGAAGCCGAGCGCGAGCAGGGCATCACGATCGACGTCGCATACCGCTACTTCGCGACCGCGAAGCGCAAGTTCATCATCGCCGACACGCCGGGCCACGAGCAGTACACGCGCAACATGGTGACGGGCGCATCGACCGCGCATGCGGCGATCATCCTGGTCGACGCGACGCGCGTGACGGTCGAGAACGGCGTTGCGGAACTGCTGCCGCAAACGAAGCGCCACAGCGCGATCGTGAAGCTGCTCGCGCTGCAGCACGTGATCGTCGCGATCAACAAGATGGACCTCGTCGACTACAGCGAAGCGCGCTTCAACGAGATCCGCGATGCGTACGTTGCGCTCGCGAAGCAGCTCGGCCTGAAAGACGTGCGTTTCGTGCCGGTGTCGGCGCTGAAGGGCGACAACATCGTCGGCGCGAGCGAGCGCATGCCGTGGTATGCGGGCGAGCCGCTGCTCGACGTGCTCGAATCGCTGCCGGTCGAGACGCAGGCCCATGACGCGCTGCGCTTCCCGGTGCAGTGGGTCGCACGCCAGGACGGCAGCTCGGCCGACGATTTCCGCGGCTACATGGGCCGAATCGAATCGGGCGAGGTGAAGGTCGGCGACGAAATCGTCGTGCTGCCGTCGAACCGCACCGCGACGATCGCGGAGATCGTCGCGCCGGTGCCGGGCGGCACCGCGTCGGTTGCGCACGCATTCGCGGGCCAGACGGTGACGATTCGCCTTGAACAGGACGTCGACGTGTCGCGCGGCGACATGTTCGTCACGACCGCCGAGACGGTCGCGCCGGCGAAGAAGCTCGAGGCGGACCTGTGCTGGTTCGACGAGACGCCGCTGTCGCCGCACCGCAAGTATCTGCTGAAGCAGACCACGAGCACGGTGTTCGCGAAGATCGGCGCGGTGAAGGAAGTGCTCGACGTGCATACGCTGTCGCACGCGACCGACCGCCAGGAACTGAAGATGAACGACATCGGCCGCGTGGCGCTGACGCTGCAGAAGCCGATCGTCTGCGACACGTACGACGCGCACCCGGGCACGGGCGCGTTCGTGCTGATCGACGAGGCGACGCATCATACGGTCGCCGCCGGCATGATCCGGGCGTTCTCGGCATAACCGGCGTTGAGCGCCGCCCGTGCGGGCGGCGCGCGCCGGTTGCCGTCCACGAGCAGGACAAGCGAAGCGACAAACATGGGCAAGGTGTATCTGATCGGAGCAGGGCCGGGCGCTGCGGACCTCATCACGGTGCGTGGCGCGCGGATGCTCGAGCAAGCCGACGTCGTGCTGCACGACGCGCTCGTCGAGCCGGCGATGCTCGACTATGCGCCGAACGCGCGGAAAATCGCGGTCGGCAAGCGCTGCGGGCAGCGTTCGACCGCGCAGCACTTCATCAACAAGCAGATCGTCGACGCGGCGCGCGAGCATGCGTGCGTCGTGCGCCTGAAGGGCGGCGATCCGATGCTGTTCGGTCGCGCCGAAGAAGAAATGCGCGCGCTCGAGGCGGCCGGCATCGATTACGAGGTCGTGCCGGGCATCACCGCGGCGCTGGCCGGCGCGGCGACGCTGAAGCGCTCGCTGACGTTGCGCGGCGTGTCGCGCAGCGTCGCGTTCGCGACGCACAGCCGCGCACCGGGCAGCGACGAGATTCGCGAGGCCGCGCGCGCCGATTCGATCGTCTACTACATGGGCCGCGACAGCGCGCCGGGCATCGCCCGCGAACTGATCGACGCGGGCCGTGCGCCCGCGACGCCGGTGGCGATCGTCGAGGCCTGCAGCACCGTGCGCGAGCGCACGCTGACGCTCACGCTTGCGCAGATGGCGGCGGGCGACGCGCAGGCGTGGCTCGACCCTGCGGAACCGAGCCTGCTGATGATCGGCGATGCGTTCGCCGAACGCGTGCGGCGCGTGAAAGAGGGCGATGCGCTGCAGGACGCCGCTTGAGTCGAACGCGTGGTTTGCAGGCACAAAAAAAGCGCTGGCTTCCGAAGCCAGCGCTTTTTTGTTTGGGCCAACGATTCGCTTATGCGTCGCGGCCGAGCTGGTCGATGCAGTAGCGTGCGATCGCATCGAGCACGCCGTCGTCTTCCCCGACGGCCGTCGCGCAATGGATCTCGATGCCCGGATGCGCGGCACGGCACGCGTCGACGAGCTGCGGCAGGTCGCGGCGCACATGGCCGCCCTGGCCGAAGAACACGGGCACCACGGTGATGCGCGTGCAGCCGGCCGCGACCTGCGCGGCAACGGCCGTATCGAGCGACGGCGTCATCAGCTCGAGAAACGCGAGCGACACGTGCGGGGCGGGGGAGCCGGCCGCGCGCAGCCGTGCGGCGAGCCGCTCGAACGGCTCGGCCCAGCGCGGATCGCGTGCGCCGTGGCCGAACAGGACGATACCGTGCGAACTCATGTCGAAGCCTCCGTCGTGACGGCGCTCAGTGCCGGTCGACCCACTTGAGCGCGAACAGGCCGAGCGCGAGATAGATGAGGCCCGGTGTCGCCGCGGTCAGCGGCGCGGGCCACGTGTTCAGCGTGCCGATGTGCGAGAACAGCGTGTTGAGCAGCTGGAAGCTCATGCCGAGCATGATGCCGCCGAACACCTTCACGCCGACCACGCCGGCACGCGTATGCAGGTACGCGAACGGCAGCGACAGCACGAGCATCACGAACACCGCGAACGGGTAGAGCAGCTTGCGCCACAGTGCGATGTCGTAGCGCTGCGTGTCCTGCTGGTTTTCGCGCAAGTGCTGGATGTAGCGGAACAGGTTGATGAGCGACATCCGTTCCGGCGACACGAGCAGCACCGACAGGATCTGCGGCGTCAGGTCCGAGCGCAGCCGGTATTCGGGCAGCATCACCTGCTGCGACCGGTATACGGGGTTCAGCGCGTCGGCCGGTTCGCCGCTGATCGGCTTGATCGGCGTCAGTTCGGTTTCCGTCACGCCCTTGAGCAGCCAGTGGCCGGGAGGCTCGTAGCGGCCGGTCTGCGCGATCCGCACGTTCTGCAGCTGGAATTTCGAGTCGAATTCGTAGATGCGCACGTTGCTGATCGTCGAATCGGGCGACAGGCTGCCGACGTTGACGAAGCGCGTGACCTGCTCGCCGTTCTCGCGGGCCGCGAGCGTGTCCTTCACCCACACGCCCGACTGGAAGTTCGACGATACCGACGCACCGAGCGCCTGCAGTCGCACGCGTTCGGACAGCTGGTCGGCGTACGGGCCGACGAATTCGCCGATCAGGTAGGTGATGATCACGAGCGGAATGCCGATCTTCAGCAGCGAGCGCAGCGCCTGGTTGGTCGCGAGGCCCGACACGCGAAAGATCGTGAATTCCGAGTTCGCCGCCATTTGCGCGAACACGTAGATCGCGCTGATCAGCGCGGCGACCGGGATGATCTCGTAGAAGCGCGACGGGGTCTGCAGCGCGACGCGCAGCACCGCGTAGCCGAACTTGTAGTTGCCGTGCCCGACCGAGTTCAGTTCGCTGATCAGGTCGAAGAAGAAGAACAGGCCCGAGAACGCGAACAGGATGAAGACGAACGTGACGTAGATCTGCCGCGCGAAGTATTTTTCATAGAGCCGCATCGATCATGCTCCCGAGCGGCCGAACAGCGCGCGTGTAAACAGCGGACGATTGCGCACGCGCAACCAGAAGATGAACGCGACGATCGCCGCGACGACCAGGTGCAGGCCGACGAGGCCGACGCCGAACGACATCTTGCCCTGCTCGATCTGCGACTGCACGACGTTCAGCAGGTTCGAGTACGTGAGGTAGATCAGCACGGCCATCACGAGGTTGATCGTGCGGCTGCGGCGCGGGTTCTGGTACGACAGCGGAATGCCGAGCACCATCAGGTTGATCGCGATCAGCGGCAGCCCCGCGCGCCACGCGAATTCCGCGAGGTTGTCGCGCGTCGGGTTGCGCAGCAGGTCGGGCGTCGGCGTGCTGTTGGTGGTCGGTACGTTGGTGACCGGCGTGTTCGTGATCTTCACGCCGTAGCGCTGGAACTCCATGATCTTGAAGTTCGGCTGGCCGGGCGTGCCGTCGTAGCGGCGGCCGTCCTCCAGTACGACGAAGCGATCGCCGTCCTTCGTTTCCGTGTGGCCGGTGTGCGATACCACGACGTTGACCTTGCCGTTCTCGGTCGACGTGACGAACACGTTCTGCACCTTGCTCTGGTCCGGCGACATCTTCTCGATGAAGAACACGCGATGGTTCGACGCCGATTCGCGGAACTGGCCTGGCGCGAGCAGCGAGATCTCGTCGCGCTGCTGGAAGCGCGCCTTGATCATCTTGCTCTGCTGGTTCGACCACGGCCAGCCGACGAACGCGAAGAACGCGATCAGCAGGACGATCGGCGTGGCGAACACGCCGATCGGCTTGATCAGGCGCGTGAGGCTCACGCCCGACGCGAGCCAGACGACCATTTCGGAGTCCCGGTACCACCGGGTCAGCACGAACAGGATCGACACGAACAGCGTGACGACGAGCATCACGGCGAGATAGCCGATCACGGTCAGGCCGATCAGCACGAGCACGTCGCGCGGATCGATTTCGCCGGACGCGGCATAGCCGACGATGCGGATCATCATCGTCGTGAGCATGATCGTGAGCAGCACCATGAACACGGCGCCAGCCGTATACGCAAGCTCGCGCTGGAGGGAGCGTTCGAAGATCATTCTTGATGAGAAGAGGGCGGGAGGCTGCGCTCGCGTGGTGGAGCGCTCGCGCCGCCACGGGAAAAATAGCGGATAATTGCGGCTTTCATCCTTAGCCCAGATTTTATCCGAGGACAAGCGCGATGGACTTTAGCATAAAAGGCTGTGATTGGAGCAAAGGCGAGGCCAAGGGGTTCCTGACCGGGAAGTCCGACTGCATCGTGCTCGGCATCTTCGAGGCGCAGACTCTCTCGGGCGCGGCGCTCGACATCGACACGGCCACCAAGGGGCTGATCTCGCGCGTGGTGAAGGCCGGCGACATGGACGGCAAGCGCGGCAAGACGCTGTTCCTGCACGAGGTATCGGGCATCGGTGCGTCGCGCGTGCTGCTCGTCGGCCTCGGCAAGCAGGATGCTTTCAATCAGAAAGCCTACAACGACGCGGCGACGGCCGCATGGCGCGCGCTGCTGGCCACCAAGGTCGTGCAGGTCACGTTCACGCTCGCGCAACTGCCGGTCGACGAGCGCGGCTCCGACTGGGGCGTGCGTGCGGCGATTCTCGCGCTGCGCAACGAGACCTACCGCTTCACGCAGATGAAGAGCAAGCCGGAACCGGCGTCGCATGCGCTCAAGCGCGTCGTGTTCAGCGTCAATCCGGCCGATGAAAAGGCGGCGAAGCTGGCGGCCAAGCAGGCCGTCGCGCTGGCGAACGGGATGGACCTCACGCGTGACCTCGGCAACCTGCCCGGCAACGTGTGCACGCCGACCTATCTCGGCAATACCGCGAAGAAGATCGCGAAGGATTGGGGTCTGAAGGTCGAGGTGCTCGGCCTGAAGCAGATCCAGGCGCTCAAGATGGGCTCGTTCCTGTCGGTCGCGCGCGCGTCGGTCGAGCCGCCGCAGTTCATCGTGCTGCATTACCAGGGCGCCGCCGCGAAGGCCGCGCCGGTCGTGCTGGTCGGCAAGGGCATCACGTTCGACACGGGCGGCATCTCGCTGAAGCCGGGCGAGGGCATGGACGAGATGAAGTACGACATGTGCGGCGCGGGCTCGGTGCTCGGCACGATGCGTGCGGTCGCCGAAATGGGCCTGAAGATCAACGTCGTCGCGATCGTGCCGACCTGCGAGAACATGCCGGGCGGCAACGCGACGAAGCCGGGCGACATCGTCACCAGCATGAAGGGGCTGACGATCGAGGTGCTCAACACCGACGCCGAGGGCCGCCTGATCCTGTGCGACGCGCTCACTTATGCGGAACGCTTCAAGCCCGCGGCGGTGATCGACGTGGCGACGCTGACGGGCGCTTGCGTGATCGCGCTCGGCGGGCACAACAGCGGCCTGTTCTCGAAGGACGATGCACTCGCGGGCGAGCTGCTCGACGCCTCGCGCGAAGCGAACGATCCGGCGTGGCGCATGCCGCTCGACGACGAATACCAGGATCAGCTGAAGTCGAATTTCGCGGACATCGCGAACATCGGCGGGCGTCCGGCCGGCGCCGTGACGGCGGCGTGCTTCCTGTCGCGCTTCACCGACAGCTATCCTTGGGCGCACCTGGACATCGCCGGCACGGCGTGGAAGGGCGGCGCGGCGAAGGGCGCGACCGGCCGTCCGGTGCCGCTGCTCGCGCAGTTCCTGATCGACCGCGCCGGCCAGTGATGGCAGGTTTCACGACGATGCGGGTGCGCGGGCAATGACGCGAATCGATTTCCATTCGAACGTCGGCGATTCGCTCGCGTACGCGTGCCGGCTGCTGCGCAAGGCCTACCAGGCCGGGCAGCCGGTCGTCGTGCTCGCGGAACCCGCGCGCCTGCGCGCGCTCGACGAGCAGCTCTGGACGTTCTCGCCGCTCGATTTCATTCCGCACTGCGGCGTCGACAGCGCGCATGCGGCCGGCACGCCGATCGTGCTGACCGCTGATCTCGACCAGGCGCCGCATCACCACGTGCTGCTGAACCTCGGCGCGGCCGTGCCCGCGCAGTTCGCGCGCTTCGAACGCCTGCTCGAGGTGGTCGGCAATGCGCCGGACGAACTGGCCGCGGGCCGCGACCGCTACCGCTTCTACCGCGATCGCGGATACGCGCTGAACAACTACAAGCAAGGCAGCTAGCCGAAACCGTCGACGGAGCGTCCCCGTGACACAAGCCGAATCCTCTTCGATCCCGACGCTGACCGACGTGCTGGTGCCGGGCAAGCCGGTGCCGGCGCGTTCGTCCGCGACCGATATGCCGCCGCGCGACGATGCCGCCGCGCCGGAGCGCACGGGAACCGACCCCGAATTCGTCGTGGTCGAGCCGGTGCCGACGCCGGACGTCCCGACCGTCGAACTGCCGGGCGACAGCGATGCGCCGGCGCAACCCGGTGCCGCCGGACACGTCGTCGCCGAGGAATCGGCTGCGGCGCAGGCGCCGTTGCGCTCCGCGCTGGCCGATGACGAGGGGCAGCAGGCCGGCGTTGCCGCGACGCCGCGCGAGCCCCGTGAAGCGATGCCGTCCCACGCGGGCGCACCGGCTGCCGACGGGCTGGCCACCGATCATCCTGCTCGCGCAGCGCTCCCGGAGTCGCGTGCGGCCGCCGCGCTGACGCCGGAGGACGCGCAACATATCGCCGAGCGTCTGCGCAATCGGCTGACGAATTATCTGACCGGGGAAGGGCGTGAGGCCATCGAGGCACGCTGCCGCGACGCGCTGCACGACCATACGGCCTGGCTGGTCGGCCAGATCACGCGCGAGGTGGCGCTGGCGCTCGAAACCGAAGTGATGGAATGGGTTCGCGACGCGGTCGACGAAGAGATCGCTCGCCGCCGGACGGGTCGTTCAGGCTGAGCGCACGGCGAGTGTCGTGCGCTGGCGCCGCGCGCGCGGCTCCGATCGTCGTCGCTGACGATCGCCGATCCGGTTGCAACGAGAGGCATGGAATCGTGCCGGGCGCCAGGCTCGGCGCGCGTGCACGCGCCCGGTCATCCAACTCAGTGGAGCGACAGCACCCACTGCGCGAGCGTGTGCGCCTCGACGCTCGTCAGCTGCGTATTGGCGGGCATCGGCACGCCCCCCCACACACCGACGCTGCCCTTCACGATTGATTGCGCGAGGTAATCGACGGCGTCGGCACGTGCCGCGTACTTGCCGGCGATGTCGTGGAACGACGGGCCCATCAGCGGCTTGCCGACCGCATGGCAGGCCATGCAGTTCTTGCGCTGCGCGAGCACGAGTCCGTCGCTGGCCTGGTCGGCGTGTGCCGCCGCCGCGCCGCCGGTCAGCAGCGCCACGAGCAGCGCGCGCGATATCGTCTGTTTCATGCGGTTCTCCGCCGGCGGGAACGGCCGGCTTCACGGTCCGCGCATTATAAAAGCAAAGGGAATGCGCGTTTTGCGCGTTTCCCCGGCGGCCGTCTGCAATGGGGTCGCATGACCTGCGTGCCGCATCAGCCGGTGACGGCACCCTTGTTCGCCGGGCGGGCGAGGGCTGCGTACTTGGCGAGCACGCCGCGCGTATAGCGCGGCGCCGGCTGCTTCCACGCGGCGCGCCGGCGCGCGAGCTCGGCGTCGTCGACGTTCAGCTGCAGCACGAGCCGGTGCGCATCGATCGTGATCGAGTCGCCTTCCTGCACGAGCGCGATCGTGCCGCCGACGAAGGCCTCGGGCGCGACGTGCCCGACCACCATCCCCCAGGTGCCGCCCGAGAAGCGGCCGTCGGTGATGAAGCCGACCGATTCGCCGAGCCCCTTGCCGATGATCGCCGACGTCGGCGCGAGCATTTCCGGCATGCCGGGGCCGCCCTGTGGACCGAGATAGCGCAGCACCAGCACGTCGCCTGCGCGGATCCGGTCGCCGAGGATCGCGTCCATCGCGCTTTGCTCGTCGTCGAACACGCGCGCCGGGCCCGTGATCACCGGGTTCTTCAGGCCGGTGATCTTCGCGACCGCACCGTCTTGCGCGAGGTTGCCCTTCAGGATCGCGAGATGCCCTTCCTTGTACAGCGCGCGGTCGATCGGGAAGATCACCTTCTGGTCCGCGCGCGGCACGCCCGGCACGTCCTTCAGCTCCTCGGCGATCGTGCGGCCGGTGATCGTCATGCAGTCGCCGTGCAGCAACCCCGCATCGAGCAGGATCCGCAGCACCTGCGGGATGCCGCCGGCCTGGTGCAGGTCGGTCGCCACGTACTGGCCCGACGGCTTCAGGTCGCAGATCACCGGCACGCGCTTGCGGATGCGCTCGAAGTCGTCGATCGTCCAGTCGATCTCGGCCGCGTGCGCGATCGCCAGATAGTGCAGCACCGCGTTGGTCGAGCCGCCGGTCGCCATGATCAGCGACACCGCGTTCTCGATCGACGCCTTCGTGATGATGTCGCGCGGCTTCAGGTCGCGCTTCACGGCCTCGACCAGCACGCGTGCCGATTCGGCGGCCGAGTCGACCTTCTCCTGATCAGGGTTCGCCATCGTCGACGAATACATCAGCGACATGCCGAGCGCCTCGAACGACGAGCTCATCGTGTTCGCGGTGTACATCCCGCCGCACGACCCCGACGTCGGACACGCGTTCTGCTCGACACCCTCGAAATCTTCCTGCGACATCCGGCCCGCGGTGAACTCGCCGACCGCCTCGAACGACGACACGATGGTCAGGTCGCGGCCCTTCCAGTGGCCGGGCCGGATCGTGCCGCCGTACACGTAGATGCCCGGCACGTTCAGGCGCGCGAGCGCGATCATCCCGCCCGGCATGTTCTTGTCGCAGCCGCCGACCACCACCACGCCGTCCATCCACTGGCCCTGCACGCAGGTCTCGATGCAGTCGGCGATCACTTCGCGCGACACGAGCGAATACTTCATGCCCTCGGTGCCCATCGACATGCCGTCCGAGATCGTCGGCGTGCCGAAGATCTGCGGGTTCGCATCGGCCGCCTTCACGGCCGCGACGGCCGCGTCCGACAGCCGCTGCAGGCCCGAGTTGCACGGCGTGATCGTCGAGTGGCCGTTCGCGATGCCGATCATCGGCTTGTCGAAATCGTCCTTCTGGTAGCCGAGGGCGTAATACATCGAGCGATTCGGCGAACGGGCCACGCCTTGCGTGATGTGCTTCGAGCGACGGTTGTACGGCATGGGGGACTCCATCGTTGTATTGGCGACTCCCGCGAACGGCGCGCCGGTTCGGATCAATCAAGAATGGAGTTTCCGGTTTGGAATGTCCAATATATTATTTGTCGATTATTAAGTCGTTTTGCGAATGAGTGAGACATGGCCGACCCGACGCCCGATCTGCGCCAGTGGCGCTATTTCGTGACCGTTGCCGACGAGCGCCATTTCGGCCGCGCGGCCGAGCGCCTGTCGATGACGCAGCCGCCGCTGTCGCAGGCGATCCGGGCGCTGGAGGAGGCGCTCGGCGTCGCGCTGTTCGCGCGTACCAAGCGCTCGGTCGCGCTGACGGCGGTCGGCGCGGCGCTGCTGCCCGACGTCCGCCGGCTGCTCGCGTCGGCTGACGCGCTGCCGCCGCTCGCGCGGCGTCTCGCGCGCGGCGAAGCCGGTTCGCTGTCGCTCGCGTTCGTGTCGACCGCCGATTACGGGCTGCTGCCGTCGCTGCTGCGCGCGTTCGGCGCACGCTATCCGCACGTGCGGCTGCAGCTCGCTGAAGCGACGAGCGACGTGCAGATCGACGAACTCGTCGCCGGCCGCATCGACGCGGGGCTCGTGATTCCGCCGGTGCCGCCGCGCCACGCGGCCGGGCTGTCGTACCTGCCGGTCGTGCGCGAGCCGCTGGTGGTCGCGATGCCGGCGGCCGCGGCCCCCGGCGTGCCCGAAGACGAACCCGTGCATCTGGCCGAGTTGTCCGCGCTGCCGCTCGTCATCTTCCCGCGTCGTTTGGCGCCCGGCTTTTATGACATCATTACGGGCTGCTACGGCGCGGCGGGGGAAACCCCGCGCATCGGCCAGGAGGCAATCCAGATGCAGACGATCGTCAGCCTCGTGTCGGCCGGCATGGGCGTCGCACTGGTGCCGCAGTCGTTGCGTAACCTGCGGCGCACCGGCGTGGTCTATCGGCCGCTCGCCGGCGACGCGCCGGTCGTCGAGACTGGCCTCGTGTGGCGCACGGGCGATGTCAGCCCGGTGCTCGCCGGCTTCATCGACGTCGTGCGCGCGCACGGTCTCGCCGCATGATGCGAACGATGGCGCGCCAGCGCCGTCCAATGCGCGGTGCGGCGCCGGTGCGAGCGCCGTACCGCATTCGAAAACTTCATCGCTAACCCATGATCATTCACCCGAATTTCGACCCCGTAGCGATCCATCTCGGGCCGCTGGCCGTGCGCTGGTACGGCCTCATGTATCTCGTCGGCTTCATCGCGGCGATCGTCGTCGGCCGGATCCGCCTGAAGCTGCCGTACGTCGCCGCGCAGGGCTGGACCGCCAAGGACATCGACGACATGATGTTCTACGGCGTGCTCGGCACCGTGCTCGGTGGCCGGCTCGGCTACGTGCTGTTCTACAAGGCCGACTTCTACTTCTCGCATCCGCTCGACGTGTTCAAGGTGTGGGAAGGCGGAATGTCCTTCCACGGCGGCTTCCTCGGCGTGACGCTCGCGATGGCCCTGTTCGCGTGGCAGCGCAAGCGCCACTGGCTGCAGGTCACCGATTTCGTCGCGCCGATGGTGCCGACGGGGCTCGCGGCCGGGCGGCTCGGCAACTTCATCAACGGCGAGCTGTGGGGCCGCGTGACCGATCCGAGCGCGCCGTGGGCGATGCTGTTCCCGGGCGCGATGCGTGACGACGCGGCGTGGCTGCCGAGGCATCCGGCGCTCGTCGAGAAGTGGCATCTCGCCGACGTGTTCATGCAGTACCAGATGTTGCCGCGCCATCCTTCGCAGCTCTACGAAATCGCACTCGAAGGGATTGCGCTGTTCTTCGTGCTCTTCTTCTTCTCGCGCAAGCCGCGGCCGATGGGCGCGATATCCGCGCTGTTCCTGATCGGCTACGGGCTCGCGCGCTTCACGGTTGAATTCGCGCGTGAACCGGACGACTTCCTCGGCCTGCTTGCCCTCGGCCTTTCGATGGGGCAGTGGCTGTCGCTGCCGATGATTCTCGCGGGCATCGCGCTGCTGGTGTGGGCGTACCGTCGCCGCGCGGCGAGCGTGGCGGCGTGATGTTGCTGCGTCATGCGGTTGCGTCACGCGCGAGCTGTGTGACGCATGACGCATGACGCGTGATGCGATGCGGATGCGCACGATCGGCGTGCGCATCGATCTCAGACTCTCGAACGAAAAACGCCGGCCCGAAGGCCGGCGTTTTCGCATCTGCCGCGCGTTGCGCGACGTGCGTTACTTCATCTGCACCGAGCCGTTGACCGTGACCGACACGGTCGCCTTGCCGCCTTCGACCGAGATCGGCGCGCTCATCTTCGCGCTGTCCGTCGGTGCCGCGGCCATCGCCAGCATGCGCGGGTACGGCTGCACGTTGCGGCTGCCGCCGACGTTCACGTCGCGGATCGAGTAGCTGTTGTAGCCGAAGGCCTTCGCGGCTTCGTCCGCGCGTGCGCGGAACGACTTGATCGCTTCGGTCGTGAGCTTCTGCTCGGCCGTGCGCTGTGCTTCGGGCGACAGCGAGAACTCGACGTTCGCGACCTGCATCTGGTTCGACAGCTGGCCCGCGAGCTTCGACGCCGCCGCGAAATCGCGCGATTCGAGCACGACTTCGGTACGGCCGCGCCATGCGGAGATCTTGCCGTCGCGATCGGTGCTCGGATACACGGAGAACGCACCGGTGTGCGCGGTGACGCCCGATACGCCCTTCGCCTGCGCGAGCGCCGCGTCGGCCCGCTGGTTGAGCGCGGACGTCAGGCTGCCCGGGTCCTTCGCCTGCTGTTCGTAGAACAGCGTGATGTGGATGATGTCCTGCGGCACGTCGGCGCTGGCCTGCGACGACAGCGACAGTACGCCCGCCGGTTCCGGAAAGTGCGGGTTCGCGGTCTGCGCGTGCGCGGCCGGTGACGCGAGCGTCAGCGCGACGGGCACGGCGGCGGCGAGGGCGAGCGACAGCGCGAGTGCGGATTTCTTGGTCATTGTTGGACTCCTTGTGCGAGGGCGCGCATGCGGATCACGCGTGCGCGACGCGGGCGTACCGCGCGACGAAAAAACGGCCGTCGTCCCGATCGGGCGACAGCGGTTGCTTAGGCTGCACGAACGCGTCACGAGTTCCGTGGCGGCGGCGCGTCTTGACGGGATTTGACCTTTGCTGTTTGTCTGTTGCGCGTGCCGCGACTGCGTGCGCCTACTTCATCAGCCTTTCGGTGATGAAGCGCCACTCGGCGCGCGTGACGGGCGTGATCGACAGCCGATTGCCGCGTGCGAGCACGCGCATGTCGGCGAGTTCGTCATGCTCGCGCAATGCGGCGAGCGGCACGAGCGGCGACTTCTTCACGAAGCGCACGTCGACGAGCAGCCAGCGCGGTGCTTCCTGCGTCGACTTCGGATCGTAATACGGGCTTTTCGGATCGAACTGGGTGGGGTCGGGGTAGGGCGTCGACGAGACTTCGGCGAGGCCCGCGATGCCCGGCTCAGGGCAGCTCGAGTGATAGAACAGCACGCCGTCGCCGATCTTCATCGTGTCGCGCATGAAATTGCGCGCCTGATAGTTGCGCACGCCGGTCCATGGCAGCGAGTGCTGCGGTGCGTGCGCGAGATCGTCGATGCTTGCTTCGTCCGGTTCGGACTTCATCAGCCAGTATTGCATGGATCGTAATCGACGCAGAAAGGGCTGCTACAAAAGGAAACGGCATCGGGGATCCCCGATGCCGTTGGATAGGCCCCCGCCTTGGCCGCTAGGCCGGCATCCTGAACCTGGGGTTCAGAATTGGTCGCAGTTAGCAGCACTTCGGGTACATCAGACAGAGTGACGCGCGCGCCCGTGCTACAAATTTCCGCAACCGTGCACATGGCATTGGTTCAAGGAATATATGACCTTGGCGAACCAGGCAGGGAAGCTGACTGAACTGTGTTTCGTTGCGCCAATTTGACCACCGTTGATCGCCGAGATCAAGGGGAATCGACGCATCGATCAAACGTTACTGCGTCTCGTGCTGTGCGAGCACCGCGCCGAGCTGTTCGTTCATCTGGTGCATTGTACGACGGATTTCTTCCGCCGGAAATGCTTCACCGTGACGCACGCTCGTTTGCAGTCGCAGCAATTCTGATGCGAGCGACAGTGCCGCCATCACCGCGATACGGTCGGTGCCGCGCACCGAACTGTTCGCGCGGATCTTCGACATTTCAGCGTCGACGCGTGCGACGGCCTCGAGCAACGCCGCTTCGGTCTCGGCCGAACAGGCGAGCCGATAGGGCTGACCGAGAATCGAGACTTCGATCTGCTTGGTGCTCATGCATGTTCTCCGTGGCTGGCCGCGTCGTCGCCATCCGTGCGCGCCTGCGCATCCAGCAGGTCGAGCTGGTTGTCGGCTTGCTCTGCGTTCTTCGTGCGCGGCAGCTTTTCGAGAATCGCGTTCAGTTTGACCTGAGCGTCGTCGATCTTTGCCGACAGCGTGTCGCGCTCGGCCGCGAGCGCATTGCGTTCGTCGCGCAGTTGCGCGAGTTCCGCGCGGACCGTGTCCGCTTCCGCGCGCATTTGCGCGACTTGCTCCTCGAGCGCGAGCCGTTCCGCGTGATAGCGCTTGTTCAGCGAGATCAGACGGCCAATATTTTGAGATAAGGTTTCGAGTTCGTTGAGCATTTGCTGCGTCCTCTAAAGACCCAGCATTTTAGCGCGGAATAACGCGCATTCCGACATCTGTAACGTTTCCAGTCGTAACACCCCGGCTTCTTGCCGCGAATACGCGGCTCCGACGTGCTCCCGGCATACGTCCGGCCGTTTTCTTGACGCTTGCGCGACCCGCTCCTAAACTGGCGCCGCCTCGGTGCTCGCGCGCGTGTCGCGCGGTTAAACGGGAAGCAGGGCGCGTGCTCCGCATGGAGATCGCCAACCTGCGCTGCCCCCGCAACGGTAAGCGGCCGCGTCGGACGACGCAGGCCGGCTCGGGCGCGTTTCGCGTGCAGGTCGCACGCGGGCGCGGGCCACTGCGCGTGATACGCGCGGGAAGGCGAGCCGGTACGCCGCCAGCCCGGATACCGGCCGAGGCGGGGAGCCTGTACGGCTTCATGACGCGCGGCCTGCGGGGACGCGGGGCGCGCAGTGCTTCACGGGACTTGTCTTCGATGCTGACCCCAATCGTCCGCACGGCCTCCGGCGCACGCCGCGGCGCGCCGCATCTCGCCGTCGCGCACACTGCGGCGGCGGCTGGTTCGCCCGGATCGGCGACGACGCAGGCCGTTGCGGCGCCGGCACCTGTCGCGCCGCGCGCCGACGCGCCTTTGCCGCCGGATGTCGCGGTCGCCGCGCCGAACATGCCTGATGGCTACGACGCAACCGCGATGCCGATCGACCCGATGCGGCGGCTTCCTCTATATTGCGCAGAATGTCGACCGCACGCAGGTGCGGCTCGATGGATCGTGGCCGTGTCACGCCGGTGCGACCGACGTTCGGCCGGCCGAATGCTTGCGGGACGCGATCGGCCAAACGTGGGAATCGGGGTATCGATCGTGGTGCGCGCTATGGTGCGCCGCAGGCCGTGCATCGCTCGCTCTGCCGCACATGGGATGGCATCCGAGCCGCGCGCGCGATGACATCACCGGGTCGCTGTTCGTCCGTGCACGCATCAACAACCTGTTCGACGAGGATGACGAGCTTGCGTAAGTCTGCAACACACCGGAGCGCGACGCTGGTGCCGCGCCTGGCCGGCAACGATGGTCGGCGGAAGCATCGCGCGTCGTGCGCGATGCCGTGCGGCGCATGAGCGCCGCGCGTGCCGCCGCGATCTGGCTAGCGCTCGCGGCCGTGGTCGCGTTGCTGTTCGTCGCATCGCTGTCGATCGGCAGCGTGCCGATGTCACCGTGGCAGGCGCTCGCGTCGCTTGTGCCGCACGGCGGCGACGCACTGTTCGCCGACATCGTGCGCACGCTCCGGCTGCCGCGTGCGCTTGCGGGGTTCGCGTGCGGCGCGCTGCTTGCGCTGGCCGGTGCGCTGCTGCAGGTGCTGCTGCGCAATCCGCTCGCGGAGCCGTATGTGCTCGGCGTGTCCGGCGGCGCGGCCGGCTTCGCGCTCGTCACGATGATCGCGGGCGGCGCGTGGTGGCTCGTCGATGCGTCCGCGTTCGCCGGCGCGCTCGTTTCCGTCGCGCTCGTGCTCGGGCTTGCTCGCCGCGAGCTGTGGCGCGGCGACTCGCGCGATGCGTCGCCGCGGCTGCTGCTCACGGGTGTCGTGATCGCGGCCGGGTGGGGCGCGCTCGTCACGCTGCTGCTGTCGCTCGCGCCCGATGCGCGACTGCGCGGCATCATCTTCTGGCTGACGGGCGACCTGAACGGCGTGACGGCGCCGTGGTTCGCATGGGGCGCGCTGCTGGTGGCCGCATGCGTCGCGCTGCCGGCCGCGCCGCAGCTCAACGTGCTGCTGCGCGGCGACGCGACCGCACTCGCGCTCGGTGTGCCGGTCGCGCGAGTTCGCGTGCGGATCTACCTCGTCGCGTCGCTGGCCGCCGCGGCCGCGGTGACGACGGCCGGCACGATCGGCTTCGTCGGCCTCGTCGTGCCGCATGCGTTGCGGCTCGCATTCGGAAACGACCAGCGCATGCTGCTGCCCGCCGCGATGCTTGCGGGCGGCGGCGGCGTGATGGCCGCCGACCTGCTCGCGCGCACGGCGATCGCACCCGCGCAATTGCCGGTCGGCGTGATGACCGCGTTGATCGGCGTGCCGGTGTTCCTGTGGATGTTGCTGAGGAGACCGATGCGATGACGCACGCCGCACCGCACACTGCCGGCGACATGACCTACGCAGCGATCGCTCTCACGCTGAAGGCCGGCGAACGGACGCTGCTCGACGGCTTCACGCAGGCGTTCCGTTCCGGCGAGATCTGGTGCGTCGCGGGGCCGAACGGCGCGGGCAAGACGACGCTGCTCGCGACGCTCGCGGGCCTGCAGCGACCGGCCGGCGGCCACGTCGAGATCGACGGCCGGCCGCTCGCCGCATGGCCGCCCGAACAGCTCGCACGGCGCCGCGCACTGATGCCGCAGCAATTGCACGATGCGTTCAGCGCGACGGTATTCGACACGGTGCTGCTCAACCGCTTCCCGTATCTCGGCGGCTGGGGATGGGAGCGCGACGGCGACCGCGCGGCCGCGCGCGACGCGCTCGCGACGTTCGGGCTGACCGCACTCGCGTCGCGCGACGTGCTGTCGCTGTCGGGCGGCGAGCGGCAGCGCGTCGCGCTGGCCGCGACGCTGTGCCAGGACGCGCCGCTGATGCTGCTCGACGAACCGCTCGCCCATCTTGACCTGCATCACCAGATCGATGGCCTGACGGCGCTGAGCGCATGGCTCGACGGGGGCCCGCGCACGGTACTGTTCTCGTGCCACGACCTGAATCTCGCGCGGCGTTTCGCGACGCACGCGCTGTTGCTCGACGGCCGCGGCCATGCGTGGGCGGGCCCCGTGCACGATGTACTGACGCCGGCGCGCGCGAGCGACGCGTTCGGCTACCCGCTCGTGCTGATCCGCGAGAACGGCCGCGACGCGCTGCTGCCTGCGTGGCCCGAGCGACGATGACCTTCATTCTTTCGATGCGCGGCACCGGCCGCGCTAACAAGGCAACCTTCCGATGACGAATCCGACCGACTTCCCGCCCGCAATCGCGCCGCTCGACGACACGCTGCGAAAGCGCCTGCAGCATGTGATCGATCACAAGACCAAGCCGCCCGGCAGTCTCGGCCAGCTCGAGGCTCTCGCGCTGCAGATCGGCCTGATCCAGCGCACCGAGAAGCCGCATGTACAGCGTCCGGTGACGATCGTGTTCGCCGGCGACCACGGGATCGCGGCCGAGGGCGTGAGCCCGTATCCGCAGGCGGTCACCGCGCAGATGGTCGCGAACTTCCTGGCCGGCGGCGCGGCGATCAATGCGTTCTCGGGCGTCGCGCAGAGCGTGCTCGAGATCGTCGATGCGGGCGTCGCGTCGCCGCTGCCGGTGTCCGACCGGCTCGTGTCGCTGCCCGTCGCGCACGGCACGCGCAACTTCGCGGTTGAACCGGCGATGACGCCCGACGAAGCGAAGACGGCGCTCGCCGCCGGCGCGGCGCGCGTGCGCCTGCACGCCTCGCTAGGCACGAACGTGATCGGCTTCGGCGAAATGGGGATCGCGAACACGTCGTCGGCCGCATGCCTGATGAGCCGTCTGCTCGACGTGCCGATCGACGCGTGCGTCGGGCGCGGCACGGGCCTCGACGACCAGGGGCTCGCGCACAAGCGTGCGGTGCTCGGCCGCGCGCTCGTCCGGCATTCGCACGCGATCGCGCCGCTCGATGTGCTCGCGACATTCGGCGGTTTCGAGATCGCGATGATGACGGGCGCGTATCTCGCGGCCGCGAGCGAGCGGATGACGATCCTCGTCGACGGCTTCATCGCGACGGCCGCGCTGCTGGTCGCCGAGCGCATCGCGCCCGGCGTGCGCGACTACTGCGTGTTCTCGCATGCGTCGCACGAGGCCGGGCACCGGCGCATGCTCGAGCATTTCGGCGCGAAGCCGCTGCTCGCGCTCGACCTGCGCCTCGGCGAAGGCACGGGCGCCGCGCTCGCGCTGCCGCTGGTGCGCGCGGCGGTCGCGTTCCTCACCGAGATGGCGAGCTTCGAATCCGCGGGCGTAGACAATCGTGACGCCTGAGCGCGCGAGCGGTGTACGCGCCGAACTGCGCTATTTCTTCGTCGCGCTCGGCTATTTCACGCGCGTGCCGGTGCCGCGCGCGATCGGCTACGCAGCCGGCGATCTCGATCAGGCCGCACGTTACTTTCCGCTGGTCGGCGCGTGCGTCGGCGCGTGGGGCGCGCTCGTTTATCTCGCAACACTGCGCGTGTTGCCCGCGTCGATCGCGGTCGGCCTGTCGATGGCCGCGACGCTGCTCGCGACCGGCGCGTTCCACGAGGATGGCCTGGCCGACAGCTGCGATGCGTTCGGCGGTGGCTACGCGCGAGACGACGTGCTGCGCATCATGCACGATTCGCGCATCGGCACGTTCGGCGCGGTCGCGCTCGTGATCGCGCTCGGCCTGAAATGGCAGGCGCTCGCGGCCATGCCGCCGCTGCGCGCCGCGTGGACGATGATCGCCGCGCATGCGGCGAGCCGCGCGGGGGCCGTGAGCCTGCTGATGTCGCTCGACTATGTCCGGCCGGAAGGCAAGGCGAAACCGGTCGCGCAACGCATGGGCGCACGCGCGGCCTGGATCGCGGCCGCATTCGGGCTGCCGTGGTTGTTCTGGCCGGACTGGCGCGCGGGTCTCGCGGCTCTCGTCGCGCTCATGCTCGTGCGCGCATGGGCGGCCCGCTATTTCGTGAAGCGGATCGGCGGTTATACGGGCGACTGCCTCGGCTTCGCGCAGCAGTTGAGCGAGCTGGCGATTTATCTCGTGGTGCTCGGATGGATCTCGTACTGATTCGCCATCCGGCCGTCGATGTCGAACCGGGCGTTTGCTACGGACGCAGCGACGTGCCGCTCGCCGCATCGGCCGAGGCGGGGGCGCGGGCCGTGCGCGAGCGTCTGGCGGCGCTCGGGGCGCCGTTGCCCGAGCAGGTCTGGACGAGCCCGCTGACACGGTGCACGTCGGTCGCCGAGCGGCTCGCACAGACGTTCGACGTGCCGCTGCGGCGCGATGCCGGCTGGCAGGAAATGGACTTCGGCGCGTGGGAGCTGCGGCGCTGGGACGATATCGACCGCGCGGCGCTCGACGCATGGGCGGCCGACCTGATGCATGCGTGCGCGCATGGCGGCGAAAGCGTCGCACGGTTCGCTGCGCGCGTCGCAGGGATCGCGGACGCGGTCGCGCGGACCGACGCGCAGCAATGGGCGCTCACGCATGCAGGCGTGATTCGCGCATTCGCGTCGCATGCGTTGCGCGTGCCGCTCGATACGCTGCTGTCGCGACCGGTGCCGACGGGCGGCGTCGTCTGGTTGCGGACGGAGGATGCTGCGCGCACATGGGAAGTCGTCCACTGGGACGAATAGGCGAGCGCTTGCTCGTCTGACGTGCGCAAGGGCATCGAGGCCCGAAGTCAGCGCGCCGGCCGCCGCGCCCGTGCGGCGTCGAGATCCTCGCACAGCGCGGCCGCGCCTTGCGCGATGCGCGGCGACGGGCGGGTCAGCAAATCGCCGTCGATCGCGAACAGGTTGTTGCGCGCCACGGCCGTCAGCGCAGGCCACGCACGCCAGCGCGCGAGGCTCGGCAGCGGTGCGTCCGAACGTGTCGCGCCGGCACTCGTCGTCACGATCGCTTCCGGATTCGCCGCAAGCACGGCCTCGTCGGTGACGGTCGGCGCGAGCGGCTTCAGCGCCGCGAACACGTTGCGACCACCGCACAGCGTGATGACTTCGTTGAACAGATGCGCGCCGTTGAGCGTCGTCAGCGGGCGATCCCATACCTGGAAGAACATCGTGACGGGCGGGCGTGCCGCGTAACGCGCGCGCAGCGCGGCGATATCGTGCGAGAACGATGCCGCGGCCGCGTCGGCGACCGGTTCCGTGCCGAGCAGCGTGCCGAGCCGGCGCAGCGACGTGGCCACGTCGTCGAGATGTTTCGGTTCACTGAAGAACAGCGGAATGTGGAGTGCACGCAGCGCGTCGGTTTGCCGCTCGGCGTTGCCGTGTCGCCAGACGACGATCAGGTCGGGCTTCAGCGCGGCGATTCGCTCGAGGTCGAGCGCCTTGTTGTCGCCGACGCGCGGCACGGCTTGCGCGGCGGGCGGGTAGTCGCTGTACGTGACCGTGCCGACCAGTTTCGCACCGCCGCCGGCCGCGTAGACCAGCTCGGTCGCATGCGGCGCGAGGCTGATCACGCGTTGCGCCGGCGCGGGCAGCGCGACCGTATTACCGGCATCGTCGCGGGTCGTCACGTCCGCGTGAGCGAAGGGCGCGTGCGCGAGCGCGACCAGCGACGCGAGGGCCGGCAACCGGCGGAACAGGCAGGCGTTCATGCGGATGCCTGTGACACCGTCGGGACGCACTGCGAGAGTGCGTCGGCGACGCGCCGCCATTCGGCTTCGTTGCCCGGCAAGCCGACGCGCACGCTCGACGGTCGTGCAAAGTACCGCGTCCAGATCCCGTGTGCGGCGAGCGCCGCGTGCAGCGCGGCGGCGCGCGGATCGTCGGTCCAGCTGAACAGCGGCGTCGCGTGCACCGCGAAGCCGTGCGTGCGCAGCAGCGCGGCCAGGCGCTGGCCGTCGGCCGCGAGCCGCGCGCGCGCGGCGGCCTGCCATGCGCGGTCGGCGAAGGCGGCGGCGACCGCGTGACGCGCGGGGCCGCTCACGGTCCATGCGCCGAGCATGTCGCGCAGCGCGGCGACCCGCTCGGGACCGGCGAGCACGAAGCCCGCTCGAATGCCGGCGAGTCCGAAGAACTTGCCGACCGAGCGCAGCACGACGAGGCTCGGACGATCGGTGAACTGCGCGAGCGATGGCGTGGCGCCCGTATCCGCGAATGCCTCGTCGACGATCAGCGTGCCGCCGCGTGCCGACAGCTGAGCATGCCAGCCGAGCAATCGTTCGGCCGGAACGAATTCGGCGGTCGGATTATTCGGATTCCCGACGATGACGTGGCGCAGGGTTGCGGGCAGCACGTCCGCGTCGATGTCGAGCGGGACGACGCGATGGCCGTGGCGCGCGAATGCAGGTGCGTATTCGCCGTACGCGAGCGCAGCGACGCCGGCGTCGCCAGTCGGCAGCAGCGCGGGCAACGCGCGGATCGCGGCCTGGCTGCCGGCGACCGGCAGCACGTGCGCGGCATCGGGTGCGCCGTAGTAGCCGGCCGCGCATGCGGCGAGCGTATCGCCATCGTCGGGCAGTCGGCGCCATGCGTCGGCCGGGACCGGCGGCACCGGATAGCCGACTGGATTGATGCCGGTCGACAGGTCGAGCCAGGCGTCGTACGGAATGCCGTGGCGGCGCGCTGCTTCGTGCAGGTTGCCGCCGTGCGGGATGCGTGCGTCAGACATGATGGGTAGCGAGAATGAGTGCGCCGCTCGCGACGAGCAGCGCGAGCCACAGCGCGAGCGTGCGCGTGACGAGCGACAGCGCGGCGACGACGTGCACGGCCGTCGCCGGCGCGCCGGTGCCGAGCGCAGGACGGTCTTCGATTTCGCCATGATAGACGGCCGGGCCGCCGAGCTGCACGTTCAGGCTGCCGGCGCCGGCAGCCATCACGGGGCCTGCGTTCGGGCTGTCCCAGTGGCGCGCCTGGGTGCGCCAGCAGCGCCACGCGGCGGCCGTGTCGCCGAGCAGCGCGTAGCTCGCGGCGGTGAGGCGCGCGGGAATCCAGTTGAGCGCGTCGTCGAGGCGCGCGGCGGCCCAACCGAACGTCAGGAAGCGCGGTGTGCGGTAGCCCCACATCGCGTCGAGCGTGTTCGCAAGCCGGAACAGCAGCGCGCCGGGGCCGCCCGCGACGACGAACCAGAAGAGCGCGCCGAAGATCGCGTCGTTGCCGTTCTCGAGCGCCGATTCGACGGCCGCGCGCGACAGTGCGCCTTCGTCGGCTTCGCTCGTGTCGCGCGAGACGATGCGTGCGGTCAGCGCGCGCGCGGCGTCGAGGTCGTGCCGCAGCAGCGCGGCGGCGATCGGTGCGACATGGTCGGCGAGGCTTTTCGCGCCGAGCGCGAACCACAGCAGCGCGACGTGCAGCGCGGCCGCGAGCGGCCAGGGCAGCACGGCCGCGAGCCACGCGGCGACGGCCACCGGCGGCACCACCGCCGCGAGCCATGCGGCGACGCCGACCATGCGGCCCCGCCGGCCCGTGTTCAGCGCGCCTTCGATACGCGCGGCGAGCCGGCCGAACGCGACGAGCGGATGCCAGCCGGCCGGTTCGCCGACGATGCGATCGACGATCGCGGCCGCGACGGCGAGCATCGCGACGACCGGCAGCGACAGCATCAGCATGACGGCGCTCCGGCCTTGAGTTCGAGCGGCAGCCCGGCGACCAGCAGCGTCACGCGCGTCGCGAGCGCGGCGATGCGCTGGTTCAGGCGCCCGAGTTCGTCGACGTAGCGGCGCGTGACCGACCCGAGCGGCACGACGCCGAGCCCGATTTCGTTGCTGACGACAATCACCTTCGCGCGCGCCCCGCACAACGCGTGCTCGAGCCGCTCGACCTGCGCCGCATACTGCGCATCGTCGAGCGGTTCGCCGTCGAGCGGGCACAGCAGGTTCGTGAGCCAAAGCGTCAGGCAGTCGACGAGCAGGCACGCGCGCGGATCGTCGAGCCGCGCGAGCGTGCCGGCGAGGTCGACGGGCGCGTCGGCGAAGCCCCAGTCGGCCGGCCGGCGTGCGCGGTGATGCGCGATGCGCCGTTCGAATTCGGCATCGGCGGCCGTCGCGGCCGCGGTCGCGATATAGGTGACGGGGCGGCCGCTGTCGGCGGCGAGCCGCTCGGCGTGCGCGCTCTTGCCCGAGCGCGCGCCGCCGAGGACGAAGGTGAGGTCGTGCGGAATCATCGCGTGATTGTAACGGCGCACGCGTGGCGGCGCGGGCGATAATGCGGCCTTTGCTTCGCCACGACCTTGCATACGATGAACGCACCCGAACCGCAGCCGCGCGGCACGTTGATGATCCAGGGCACGACGTCCGACGCGGGCAAGAGCACGCTCGTCGCGGGCCTGTGCCGCCTCGCGCGTCGCGCGGGCGCGCGCGTCGCGCCGTTCAAGCCGCAGAACATGGCGCTGAACAGCGCGGTGACGGCCGATGGCGGCGAGATCGGCCGCGCGCAGGCGTTGCAGGCGCTCGCCGCGGGTGTCTTGCCACATACCGATTTCAACCCGGTGCTGCTGAAGCCGACGAGCGATCGCGGCGCGCAGGTGATCATCCACGGCAAGGCGCGCATGAACCTCGATGCGCGTGCGTACCATGACTACAAGCCGGTCGCGTTCGACGCGGTGCTCGAGTCGTACGCGCGGCTGCGTGCCGGCTACGACACGGTGCTCGTCGAAGGCGCGGGCAGCCCGGCCGAAATCAACCTGCGCGAAGGCGATATCGCGAACATGGGCTTCGCCGAACGCGTGGACTGCCCGGTCGTGCTGGTGGCCGACATCGACCGCGGCGGCGTGTTCGCGCACCTGGTCGGCACGCTCGCGTGCCTGTCGGACAGCGAGCGCGCGCGCGTGCGCGGCTTCGTGATCAACCGCTTTCGCGGCGACATCAAGCTGCTCGAACCGGGCCTCGACTGGCTGCGCGCGCAGACGGGCAAGCCGGTGTTCGGCGTGCTCCCGTACCTGCACGGATTGATGCTCGACGCGGAAGACATGCTGCCATCGCAGGCGCGCAGCGCCGCCGCCTTGCGCGGCGACGCCGGCGTGCTGCGCGTGGTGGTGCCCGCGCTGCCGCGGATCAGCAACCATACCGATTTCGATCCGCTGCGCGCGCATCCGCAGGTCGAGTTCACGTACTGGAAGAGCGGCCCGGTGCCCGATGCCGACCTGCTGATCCTGCCCGGCTCGAAAAACGTGCAGCGCGATCTCGCGTGGTTGCGCGACGCGGGCTGGGACGCGCTGATCCGCCGGCACCTGCGCTATGGCGGCAAGGTGATCGGCATCTGCGGCGGCATGCAGATGCTCGGCCGCACACTGGACGATCCGCTCGGCCTCGAAGGCGCGCCCGGCAGCATGCCGGGGCTCGGGCTGCTCGACTTCGACACGACGCTGCAGCCGGACAAGACGCTGAAGAACGTGACCGGGCATCTCGCGCTGCCCGGCGCGGCCGCCGTGCACGGCTATGAGATCCATATGGGCGACACGCGCGGCCCTGCGCTCGCGTCGCCCGCGCTGGAACTGGCGGCGGGCGACGCACCGGGCGGCGTGCGCACGGACGGCGCACGGTCGGCCGACGGGCAGATCCTCGCGACCTACGTGCACGGGCTGTTCGACGCGCCCGACGCGTGTGCGGCACTCCTCGCGTGGGCGGGGCTCGACGGGGCGGCGCGCATCGACTATCCGGCGCTGCGCGAGGCGTCGCTGGAGCGGCTGGCCGATTCGTTCGCCGAGCATCTCGACCTGCGCGCGCTGTACGCGGAGTTCCGCTGACGCAGGGCGTGCCTGGCCTGGCATTTTGCGGCGGAGCGTGTACAACTCAGATGGGCGGAGGTCCGCCGAAGGAGCGCGACGATGAAGGCTCGATGGTGGTTGGGCGTGCTGCTCGCGGCGCTGCTGGGCGCGTCGGCGGTGGCGCATGCGTGCGACTCGTACGCGCCGGGCGGCGGCCCGGCCGGTTCGGGTGACGCCGCGCAAGGCAAAAGCGGCGGCTGACGTTAGTAACCAATGCGGGCAGCGGGGCATGATCGGTCATGCCCCTTTTTACGCCGCAATTCATTCCTGCGGGGAATCAGTTAAAGCCGTATCGCGTGTTTATTGGCCGAATTGATTCGAATAGAGTGCGATCCATTCTCATCCACTCATGAAGGAATTCGCCATGACCCCGCATCGCCTGAACGATCTCGGCGCGACGCTGCTGCGCGTCGCACTCGGTGTGCTGTACCTCGCGCACGTCGCGCAGAAGGTGTTCGTCTTCACGCTGCCCGGCACCGCGCAGTTCTTCGCGTCGATCGGCCTGCCGGGCTGGCTCGCGTATGTGACGACGTTCGTCGAACTGGCCGGCGGCCTTGCGCTGCTCGCGGGCTTCCGCGTGCGTATCGCCGCGCTGGTGCTGCTGCCGTTCATGCTCGGCGCGGTGTCCGCGCATCTGCCCAACGGCTGGAGCTTCGCGTCGCCGAACGGCGGCTGGGAATATCCGGCGTTCTGGGCCGTCACGCTGGCCGTGCAGGCGCTGCTGGGCGGCGGCGCATTCGCGCTCGGCGCACCGCGTGCCGCGGCGCGAACCGCTTGAAAGGGGGCGCGCATCGGCGCAACCCGTTCCGGTGACACCCCGTTTGCCGATATCATCGCTCCCTGTATCCGCAATCGAGCGGCGCCTGCCAGGCGGCAGGTGCCGCGCGGCTTTTTCGGGGGAATTCATGACGGTCATCGTGGTGGCAAATCCGAAGGGCGGCGTGGGGAAAAGCACGCTGTCCACCAATCTTGCCGGCTATTTCGCGGCGCAGGGCGCATGGGTCGCGCTCGCCGATCTGGATCGGCAGCAGTCCGCGCATGCGTGGCTCGACCTGCGGCCGGCCGGCCTGCCGGCGATCGAGGCGTGGAGTCTCGATCCGGACGCGCCGTCGAAGCCGCCGCGCGGCCTCGAATATGCGGTGATCGACACGCCGGCCGGCCTGCACGGCAACCGGCTGAACGTCGCGCTGCAGCTCGCCGACAAGGTGATCGTGCCGCTGCAGCCGTCGATGTTCGATATTCTCGCGACCCAGCAGTTTCTGGAGCGCCTCGCCGGCGAAAAGGCCGTGCGCAAGGGCAGCGTCGAGGTCGGGATCGTCGGGATGCGGGTGGACGCGCGCACGCGCTCGTCCGACCAATTGCACCGTTTCGTCGAAGGGCTCGGGCTGCCGGTGCTCGGCTACGTGCGCGACACGCAGAACTACGTGCAGATCGCCGCGCACGGCCTGACGCTGTGGGACGTCGCGAAAAGCCGCGTCGAGAAGGATCTCGAACAGTGGCGGCCGATCGTCGAATGGGCCGAGCGTCGCGCGCCGAAAGCGGAGAAGGTCGCCAAGGCGTCTTGATCGCCGATGGCCGATGGCCGAATACCGGCGAGGCCAGGTGCGGCAGGATGAATGAAGAAGGGCCTGATCCGGCATCGTGACGGATCAGGCCCTTCCTCTTCCTGCATATGCGACTGCGCGGCGCCGGCCGTCACGGCGCGTGGGCGCGCCGCGGCAGCGATCCGGCGCGTCGCGACACGCCGGCCGCGGCGTGGATCAGGTCCAGTTCTGCGTCGGCACGTGATCGCGGTGGCCCTTGATCTTGTTGCCATCGTCGATGAACACGAGCTTCGGCTTCCAGCCGGCCTGCAGCTCGGCTTCATCGACCATCGCGAACGCCGCGATGATCACGAGGTCGCCGAGTTGCGCGCGGCGAGCGGCCGAGCCGTTCAGCGAAATCATCCCGCTGCCGCGCTCGCCCTTGATCGCGTACGTCGAGAAGCGCTCGCCGTTGTTGATGTTCCAGATGTCGATCCGTTCGTTTTCGATGAGGCCCGCCGCTTCGAGCAGGTCTTCGTCGATCGCGCACGAGCCTTCGTAATGCAGCTCGCAGTGCGTGACGGCCGCGCGGTGGATCTTCGATTTGAGCATATGGCGCTGCATGGTATCTCCGTGATGCGTGAGAGGCGAGGGCGGGCGGCCCGTCAGATTTCCAGGTTGTCGATCAGGCGCGTCGCGCCGAGTTTCGCGGCCGCGAGCACGACGAGCGGCTCGCCGGCTTCGAGTTCGGCGGCGCTCGGCGCGATCAGGTTCGCGCGGCGGCGGATCGAGATGTAGTCGGGCGCCCAGCCGCGCTCGGCCAGGTGCGTGCGCGCGGTCTGCTCGAGCCTGCCGAGGTCGCGTTCGCCGCCGAGCACGCTGTCGCGCACGCGCTGCAGCGTCTTCGCGAGTTCGGGCGCTTCCTTGCGCTCGTCGGTCGTCAGGTAGCGGTTGCGCGACGACAGCGCGAGGCCGTCCTCGTCGCGCACGGTCTCGGCCGCGACGATGTCGACCGGCAGCGCAAGCTGCTGGCACATCCGGCGCACGATCATCAGCTGCTGGTAGTCCTTCTTGCCGAACACGGCGACGCGCGGCTGCACGCACGACATCAGCTTCGTGACGACCGTGCACACGCCGGCGAAGAAGCCCGGGCGAAACTCGCCCTCGAGAATCCCGCCGAGATCGTCGGGCGGCAGCACGCGGTACTCCTGCGGCTCCGGATACATGTCGCGCTCGGTCGGCGCGAACAGCACGTAGACGTTTTCCTTCTGCAGCTTCTCGATGTCGTCCTGGAGCGTGCGCGGATATTTGTCGAAATCCTCGTTCGGGCCGAACTGCAGCCGGTTGACGAAGATGCTCGCCACGACCGGGTCGCCGTGCTGACGCGCGAGGCGCATCAGCGACAGGTGACCTTCGTGCAGGTTGCCCATCGTCGGCACGAACGCCGTGCGGTTCTGTCCGCGCAACTGGTCGCGCAGTTCCTGGATCGAGCTGATGACTTTCATGATCGGGTAGCGGGTTCCTCGCGCAGGCGCGCGTTGGCGCCGCAACAGCGGCGTCGGGGTCGAAGCGGAGAACGCCGGCGCGCGGGCGGCGCATCGGGCGTCGGCGGATTGTAGAGGATTTGGCCGCCGGGCGCATCGAAAAAAGTACGATCGTTCACTTTTTGATCGGGCGCACCGCGAGCGAGCCGCGCCGGCGGGCCCGGCGGCAGGATGCGGTGCATTTCGGTGTGCGGGGTGGCGCGGGCGCAGCGGCGCGCCTTACGCGGGCAGGTACGCGAGGCGCACGTAGATCGGCGCGAACGGTTCGGCCTGCGTGATCTCGACGAGCGATTCGCGCGCGAGTTCGAGCATCGCGATGAAGTTCACGACGACGACCGGCACGCCGCGCGACGTGTCGAACAGGTCGGCGAACTCCATGAAGCGTGCGTTTTGCAGCCGGCGCAGGATCAGGCTCATGTGTTCGCGCACCGACAACTCCTCGCGGGAGATCTTGTGGTGCTGGACGAGCTTCGCGCGCTTGAGCACGTCGGCCCATGCGGCGCGCAGGTCGTCCGAATCGACGTCCGGGAAGCGCGGCGTGATGCTCTGCTCGATGTAGACCTCGGCGCGCAGGAAGTCGCGGCCGAGCTGCGGCAGCTGGTCGAGGCGTTGCGCGGCGAGCTTCATCTGCTCGTATTCGAGCAGGCGGCGCACGAGTTCCGCGCGCGGATCCTCGGCTTCCTCGCCGGTATCGGCCTTCTTGACCGGCAGCAGCATTCGCGACTTGATCTCGATCAGCATCGCGGCCATCAGCAGGTATTCGGCCGCCAGCTCGAGGTTCGACGTGCGGATCTGATCGACGTAGCCCAGATATTGCGCGGTGACCTGCGCCATCGGGATGTCGAGCACGTTGAAGTTCTGCTTGCGTATCAGGTACAGCAGCAGGTCGAGCGGGCCTTCGAACGTCTCGAGGAACACCTCGAGCGCATCGGGCGGGATGTAGAGATCCTGCGGCAGCTTGAAGAGCGGCTCGCCGTACAGACGTGCGAACGCCGCGACACCGTCAACCGTGTCGGGCGTCGAATCGGCGCCCGCGGGCGCGGCAATCGCGTCGTCCTGCCGGGCGGCGCTGGCCTCGTCGGCGGCGCTCACGTCGTCAGAAGTTCTGGTAGTAGACGTAGGACGTTTGCTTCACGCGCGATTCCTGCTGCTCGGCGCGCTCGTCGAGGTCGATCGGCTGCTTGTCCCACAACAGCGAACGGCCCTTGCGCTGCTCTTCTTCGAGCGTCGGCTTCTGTTGCTTGAGCTGGTTCAGGAATTGCGTGACGTCGGACTGGTACGGCATGGCTTGGCTTTCCGTTTCGGGCGGCGCACGACGCGCCGGGTTCGCGATGGCGGGATTTTACCGCATCGCGGGGAACAGCCGGCGGCAATCGCGCGTCGAATCCGCTGGCCGACACCCGCGGCCCGACCGGCCGGGCCCGCGCGCGCTTCGTTGCGTCCTGGCGTCAAAGCGGTGCCCGTGCGGGCAGAGCCGCCGCCCTGTGGTCAAATACGGGGTTTTCCACACAATCACGACAACCGAGGACGAGGTCATATTTGGCGGGTCAGGTGAACCAGCAGGCACATACGGCGCATGAGGCGAGCCCGCGCGCGGCGCTTCACCGCGGTCGTCGCGCGCGGCGCGGCGCCGGCGCGGCGGCCCGGGCAGCCCTCGTGGGCTGTCTCGCCGCGTTCGTGGTGCTGCCGGCTTACGCGAAGTACGACGTCGACATCGACGCGCCGCGCGCGATCCGCAAGCTCCTCGAGGCCCATCTCGACATCGCGCGCTTCGCCAAGCGCGACGACATCAGCGACGACCAGTTCGACTTCCTCGTGACCGCCACGCCGCAGCAGGTGCGCGACCTGACCGCGACGGCCGGCTATTTCTCGCCGGTCGTGCGCACCGACGTGCGCACGCGCGACGGCAAGCGCGACGTGCGCGTCGCCGTCGATCCGGGGCCGCAGACCGTCGTGTCGACGGTCGACCTGGCATTCAAGGGCCCGGTCGGCACCGAGGATCCGAAGCAGGAGGCCGCGACCCGCTTCGCGTTCTCGCTGAAGCCGGGCGACCCGTTCACGCAGTCCGACTGGGACGGCGCGAAGGGGGCGGCGCTCAGGCAGTTGCAGTCGCGCCGCTACCTGGGCGCGAAGATCGCGTCGTCGGAGGCGCGCGTCGACCCACGCACGCAGCGCGCGACGCTGGCCGTCACGTTCGACAGCGGCCCGACGTTTACGATCGGCAAGGTCGACGTCGACGGCGTGCGCCGCTATCCGGAAAAGATCGTCACGAACGTCAATCCGCTGTCGGAAGGCGAGATCTACGACGTGCAGCGGATCACCGAGCTGCAGAGGCAGTTGCAGAACACGCCGTACTACGCGAGCGTCGCGATCGACGTCGGCGACGATACGGCGAAGCCCGAGCGCACGCCCGTGCACGTGAAGGTCAGCGAGTTTCCGTACAACAACATCCGCGGCGGCGTCGGCTATGCGACCGATACGGGCCCGCACGTGCAGGGCTCCTACACGTATCTCGACACATTCGGCGCCGCGTGGCCGCTCACCGTGTCGGGCCGGCTCGACCAGATCCAGCAGTACGGCCAGGTCCAGCTGTCGATGCCGCCAGGCCAGAAAGGATGGACCAACAGCGTGCTCGCGTCGTACACGAACACCAACGTGTCGGACACGCGCATCTACAGCGCGCGGGTCGGCGTGCAGCGGACACGCACCGGTCAGTTCATCGACTACGCGTACTCGCTGATGTTCTACCAGGACCGGCTCGACCAGAACGGCGCCGGCCCGACCACGAGCCGCGCGCTGGTGCCGCAATGGGCATGGACGCGCCGCAACGTCGACGATCCGCTGTTCCCGCGCTCGGGCAACCTGATTCACGCGGAGGCCGGCTTCGCGATCAAGGGCGTGCTGACCGATCAGACCTTCATCCGCGGTTACGCGCGCGGCCAGCAGTACCTGCCGATCGGCAAGCGCGACCTGTTCGTGTTCCGCGCGGAGCTCGGCGGCGTGTTCACGAGCGGCAGCTCGAGCGGCGTGCCGGCGTCGCTGCTGTTTCGCGCGGGCGGCTCGAATTCGGTGCGCGGCTATGGCTACCAGAGCATCGGCAACAGCGTCGACGGCTCCGTGCTGCCGACCAAGTACCTGATGACGGGCACCGCCGAATACCAGCACTGGTTCAACCGCGACTGGGGCGCCGCGACCTTCTTCGACATCGGCACCGCGACCGATGCGTGGGGCGAGCGCGTGTTCTACCCGGGCGTCGGCATCGGCGCGCGCTGGCGCAGCCCGGTCGGCCCGATCAACGTCGACGTCGCGTACGGACTGCGCAACCACAGCGTGCGCCCGTACCTGACGCTCGGCATCGCTTTCTGACCTTGTTGCACGAGCCACGACGAACCGCATGACGAAGGATCCGAACGACACGCCGCCGCCCAACGATCCGGACTCGCCCGAGCGCGCGCCGGACGCGCCGCCGCGCCGCGTGGGTTGGGGCCGGATCGCCGCGTGGGCGCTCGTGACGGTCGTGCTGCTCGTCGTGCTGGCGGCCGGGCTCGTGCTGGCCGCGGCGACGACCGAGCGCGGCACGCGGCTCGCGTGGCAGGCGGCCGTGCGCGTGCTGGGCGGCCGGCTGGCGGGCACGCTCGAAGGCGGTTCGCTCGCAACCGGCGTGCGCGTGCGCGGCTTCGCGTGGACGAGCCCCGGCGGCGCCGGCACCGAAGTGCGGATCGACCGGCTCGACGGCCGCTGGGCGCTCACCCGCGCGCCGTGGCGGTTGTCCGTTGACTACCTTCGCGCGGGCACGATCGACGTGCGGATCGCGCCGGGTCCGTCGACGCCGGCCGCGACGCCGCAGGACCTGAGCCTGCCGCTGCAGTTGCGGATCGACGACCTGCGCGTCGATCACCTGGCGATTCACGAAGGTGGGTCGACGACGCAGCTCGACCATCTCGCGTTGAACGGCCGCAGCGACGGCCGTCACCATGAACTCGCGCTCGACGGCGTCGACACACCGTACGGCGCGCTGACCGCCCGCGCGAAGCTCGACGGCGTGAAGCCGTTCGCGCTGACGGGCAACGCGACCTACGTGGGCAAGCTCGCGAACGAACCGGTCAACGCGAGCGCGAACGTATCGGGTTCGCTCGAAGCGCTCGTCGCCGACGTCGCCGCGAGCGGGATGAAGCTGAACGGGCGCGCGCACGTAGAGGCCGCGCCGTTCGGCGCGGTGCCGCTCACGCGTGCGTCGCTCGCGTTCGATCACGTGAACCCGCAGGCGATCGCGCCGGGCGCGCCGGCCGCCGATCTCGCGGTGCGCGCGGAGCTGGCGCCCGTGACCGCGCCGGCTGGCGCCGCACCGGCGAAGGGTTTCGCGGTGACCGGCCCGGTGTCGATCGTCAACGCGAAGCCCGGCACGCTCGGCGAGCACCTGCTGCCCGTCGTCGACGCCCATGCGACCGTCAATCTCGACGCACACGCGCAGCGGATCGACGGCCTCGCGCTGAAACTGATCCGCGACGGCAGCGTGACCGGCAACGGCACGCTGACGGGCGGCAAGGGCCGCTTCGACCTGAAGGTCGCGAACCTCGACCTCAATGCGTTCGTCGCCGAATTGCGGCCGATGCGCCTCGGCGGCCCGCTCGGCGTGACGCTCGCCGGCGACGTGACGACCGTCGACTTCAACCTGAACGATCCGAAGCTTGCGCTCGGCGCACGTGCGAAGGTCGCGCTGACGTCGCAGCAGACGGTGCTGACCGATGCGCGCGTGACGGCGGGCAAGGGCCGTATCGACCTGACCGGCGTGTTCCGTCACGACGTGCATTCGAGCTACGACGCGAAGGCGACGCTGACCGCGTTCGATCCGCTGCTGCTCGCCGCGATGCGCGCGCAGGGCGCGGGCGGCGGCAAGGCGGCCGCCAGAACGGCGAAGGCAGTAGCGAAAGCGCCGGCCAGGCGCGGCGAGACGCGCGTATCGGGCACACTGACGGCCTCCGGTGCGTTCGAGCCGCAGGTGTCGACGAAGGCGACCTTCAAGCTCGGCGACAGCCTCTACGACGGCGTGCCGCTGACCGGCGCCGGCGTCGTGCAGCTCGTCGGCGCGCGGATCCTGCCGAGCAACGCGAACCTGACGATCGCGGGCAACCACGTCGACCTGCGCGGCAGTTTCGGCGCGCCGGGCGACCGGCTGCGCTTCGTCGTCGACGCGCCCGAGCTCGACCGGCTCGGCTTCGGCGTGCAGGGCCTCGTGCAGGCGCAGGGCGAGCTGACCGGCAGCTTCGCGCATCCGAACGTGACGGCCACCTACAAGGCCCAGCACGTCGTGGTCGGTTCGAACCGGATCGGTGCCGCGCAGGGGCGCGCCGACATCCGCGACGGCGCGCACGGTGCGCTCGTATTCACGGCCGACGCGACCGACATCGCGCTCGGCTCGCTGCAATTGAAATCGCTACGCGCGAATCTCGACGGCACGCGCGCGAAGCATACGCTCGACGCGTCGGCGCTCGGGACGGCCGGCGGCCGCGTGATCGACCTGACGTTCGCGGCGAACGGCGGCGTGGTCGAGAATCGCGACGGGATGCGCTGGGACGGCACCGTCACGCGCCTCGCGAACCGCGGCACGCCGGCGGTGGCGCTGCAGTCGCCGCTCGCCGTGTCGGCCGGCGCCGGTCGCGTGACGCTCGGCGCGACGCGGCTCACGCTCGAAGGCGCCGCGATCGACCTGAAGTCGTTCGTGTTCGATCACGGCCAGATGCGCTCGGCAGGCACCGTGCGCGGCGCGTCGGTCGCGCGCTTCCTCGAGATCCGCCAGGAGCTGACGGGCCAGCGGTCGCCGGTGCGCACCGACGTCGTGCTCGATGCCGACTGGGATTTCTCGCTCGGCGCGAACGCGACGGGCTACGTGCAGGTGAAGCGGCGCGGCGGCGACGTGACGATCGAGACCGGGCGCGGCATCGCGTCGCTCGGGCTGACCGACCTGTCGGCGCGCGCGAGCTTTGCGCCGGGCAACCGGCTCAACGTGGTGGCGTTGGCGAAGGCGAACCGGGTCGGCACGCTCGACGCGAACGTCACCGTGCCGTTCGCGCTGCGCGACGGCGTGTTCGGCGTCGTCGACGACGGCCCGCTGGCGGGCCGCATCGACGCCGACATCCCGTCGCTGAAGGCGACCGGCAACCTGTTCGGGCCGAGCTACCTGCTCGGCGGGCGCGCGGCGCTGAAGCTGACGATCGCCGGCACGCCGGTGAAGCCGAACGTGTCGGGCATGCTGACGGGCGACGATCTGTCCGCGACGCTCGTCGACCAGGGCGTGCAGCTGAAGGACGGCATCGTGCGCGTGAAGCTCGCGGAGAACCTCGTCGAATTCCAGCAGGTCGAGTTCCATGGCGGCGACGGCACGCTGCGCGCGATCGGCCGTGTGCGTCTCGACGGCGAGGCGCCGGACCTGACCGCGAGCATCGTCGCCGACAAACTCGAACTGTTCGCGGCGCCGGACCGCAAGCTGTCGCTGTCGGGCAAGGCGACCGTCGCGAACGACGGGCCGCGCGGCGCGCTGTCGATCGACGGCAAGTTCGTCGTCGACCGTGCGCTGTTCGACCTGCCGGAAGACGCTGCGCCGCACTTGTCCGACGATGTCGTCGTGGTGCGACCGGACGGGACCGTGCGCGGCGAGACGCCGACCGGCACGGCGGTCGCGAAGCCGCAGAAGGTCGAGGACAAGCCGGCGCCGTCGCTCGCGCCGCGCGCGAACATCGACATCGGCCTCGGCAACAACTTCCGCTTCAAGGGACACGGCGCGGATCTCGGGCTGCGCGGCACGATCACCGTGATGAGCGCGCCTGGCGTGCCACTGCGCGCGATCGGCAACGTGCGCGTGACCGAAGGGTCGACGTATACGTCGTTCGGCCGCAAGCTCGCGGTCGAGAACGGCTTCTTCACGTTCAACGGCCCCGTGTCGAATCCGGGCGTGAACATCCTCGCGATGCGGCGCAACCAGGAGGTCGAGGCCGGGGTGCAGGTCACCGGCACGATCCAGGCTTTGACGGTCAAGCTGGTGTCGGAACCCAACGTCACCGACAACGAAAAGCTGTCGTGGCTGCTGTTCGGGCACGGCACCGACCAGGGCAACAACGTCGGCCAGCAGGGCACGATGACGGCGGCGCTCGCGCTGCTCGGCAGCGTGACCGGCAAGCGCGTCGCGCAGACCTTCGGCCTCGACGAATTCTCGATCGGCCGCAGCGACGTCGGTCTGACCGATCCGCAGGTCATCCAGGTCTCGAAGGCGATCAACGAGCGTTTCGTGCTCGGCTTCGAGCAGGGCCTGCAGTCGGCGAGCAACGCGTTCAAGGCGACGATCAACCTGACGCGCTTCTGGTCCGTGTCTGCATACGGCGGCACGTTCCAGGGCGTCGACCTGAACTACACGCGGCGCTTCGATCGCTGGTTCAGCCGGCGGTGACGGCACGCGCTTCGACGCGCATCGGAATCGTCGTCGCGACTCGCACCGTCGTCGCGCATGAAAAAAGCCCCGCACGTATCGTGCGGGGCTTTCGTGCGCAACTGGCGGCGCGTGCTGCTTACTTCACGCGCATGCCGGGCTTCGCGCCGCTGTGCGGCTCGAGGATGTAGAGGCCCGGCTCGGCTTTCTCGTCGGCGGCCGACGCGGCGAGCACCATCCCTTCTGACAGCCCGAACTTCATCTTGCGCGGCGCGAGGTTCGCGACCATCACCGTCAGCTTGCCGATGAGCTGCTCGGGCTGGTACGCGGACTTGATGCCCGAGAACACGTTGCGGGTCTTTTCCTCGCCGATGTCGAGCGTGAGCTGCAGCAGCTTGTCCGAGCCTTCAACGGCCTGGCACGCGACGATCTTCGCAATGCGCAGGTCGACCTTCGCGAAATCGTCGATCGAGATCGGACCGTCGTCGGCACCGTTCGTGGCGGCGGCCTTCGCGTTCGCCTTGGCGTTCTTGCCTTCCTTCGCGGCGTTGGCCGCGCTTGCGGCAGCCGCGCCGGTGGCCTCGGCCTGCAGCGAATCGCGGTTCGCGGCGAGCAGCGCGTCAATCTGCTTCGGATCGACGCGCGTCATCAGGTGCTGGTACGCCTTGATCGGCTGCGCGGACGACAGCGGTTTCGCGGCGTCGGCCCACGTGAGCGGCGCGATCCCGAAGAAGGTCTCGACGGCTTCGGCCACGCGCGGCATCACCGGCTTCAGCGCGAGCGACAGCAGGCGGAATGCCTCGAGGCTCACGCTGCAGGTTTCGTGCAGCGCGACCGCATTGGCCGGATCCTTCGCGAGTTCCCACGGCTTCGCGCCGTCGACGTACGCGTTCACTTCGTCAGCGAGTTCCATCGTCTGGCGCAGCGCGCGGCTGTATTCGCGCGCTTCGTAGTGCGCGGCGATCGCGGGAATTGCATCGCGCAGCTTCGCGACGAGCGGATGGTTCATCGCGCTGTCCTGCACGCGGCCGTCGAAGCGCTTGAGCAGGAAGCCGGCCGCGCGGCTCGCGATGTTCACGTACTTGCCGACGAGATCGCTGTTCACGCGCGCCTGGAAATCATCGAGGTTCAGGTCGATGTCTTCCATCGTCGCGTTCAGCTTCGCGGCGAAGTAGTAGCGCAGCCATTCCGGGTTCAGGCCGGTGTCGATGTAGCTCTGCGCGGTGATGAACGTGCCGCGCGACTTCGACATCTTCGCGCCGTCGACCGTCAGGAAGCCGTGCGCGAACACGTTGGTCGGCGTGCGATGGCCCGAGAACTCGAGCATCGCCGGCCAGAACAGCGTGTGGAAATACAGGATGTCCTTGCCGATGAAGTGGTACTGCTCGGCGGTCGAGCCCGACCGGATCCACGCGTCGAAGTCGATACCCTTGCGGTCGCACAGGTTCTTGAAGCTCGCGTAATAACCGACCGGCGCGTCCAGCCACACGTAGAAGTACTTGCCGGGTGCGCCCGGGATCTCGAAGCCGAAGTACGGCGCGTCGCGCGAGATGTCCCAGTCGGCGAGGCGGGCTTCGCCGGCGTCGCCGAGCCATTCGCGCATCTTGTTGGTGGCTTCGGGCTGAGCGAGGCCGCTGACCCATTCGCGCAGGAACGACTCGCAGCGCGGGTCCGACAGGCGGAAGAAATAGTGCGTCGACGTCTTGCGCACCGGCGTCGCACCGGACACGACCGAATACGGATTCAGCAGTTCGGTCGGCAGATAGGTCGAACCGCACACTTCGCAGTTGTCGCCGTACTGATCCTTCGCGTGGCACTTCGGGCATTCGCCCTTGATGAAACGGTCCGGCAGGAACATTTCCTTGACCGGGTCGTACGCCTGCTCGATCTCGCGCTCGGCGATCAGGTCGTTTTCCTTCAGCGCGAGGTAGATCTTTTCGCTCAGCACGCGGTTCTCGTCCGAGTCGGTCGAGTAGAAGTTGTCGAACGACACGCCGAAGCTGTCGAAATCGCGCTTGTGCTCGGTCCACACGCGGTCGATCAACTGCTTCGGCGTGAGGCCTTCCTTCTCCGCGCGCAGCATGACCGGCGTGCCGTGCGTGTCGTCGGCGCCGATGTAGTAGACCTCATGGCCGTGCATTCGCAGCGTCCGCACCCAGATGTCGGTCTGGATGTACTCGACCAGGTGGCCGATGTGGATCTGGCCATTGGCATAGGGCAGTGCGGACGTAACGAGGATCTGGCGGCTGCCTTGCGGCGCCGCAGCCTGCACGGAAGTGAGGTCGGATGCGGACATAGGGTCTGTAGAAGAACGGCGGAAACGACGGAAACTGCGATTCTAGCAGGGGCGCGGGCAGGTCAGCCGGCGCGGGCGCCATGGCGCGGACGCAGGAAGGGGCGGGGCCGCCGTGGCGGCTTGCCCGGTGGCGCAATGCTGCGACGCAGCATACGAATTCCGGGCAAAAAAAACCGGGGCGGATTCGGCCCCGGAGCAACAACGACAAGAGGAGAATGGTGACGCGCCGGCTGCGCCAGCCGCGTACCGTAAAGACAGACCGCGGGCCGCGACAGAAGTTCGAAATTTTTTTCGATTCGTTACGGATCCCGCTGGAAGCCTTGAGCGGCGGGGGCGCGCGCCCCCGTTTCCTCCTCTCGCGGCGATGCTTACTGCTGTGCTGCGCGCAGGTAGATCTCGACGCGGCGGTTTTGCGCACGGCCGGCTTCGGTCGCGTTGTCCGCGATCGGGTTCGACGGGCCCATGCCTTGTGCCGACAGGCGGCCGCCGGCGACGCCGCGCTGCACCAGTGCGTTCACGACGCTCTGCGCACGGTTCTGCGACAGCGTCTGGTTCAGCTGTGCCGAGCCCGTGCTGTCCGTGTAGCCGACGATCGATGCCGTCACTTGCGGGTTCTGGTTCAGCGTCGTGGCCAGGTCGTTCAGCAGCGGCGTGAAGGCCGGCGTGATCGCGTACTGGTTCGTCGCGAACGTCACCGAGCTCGGCACGTTCAGCTTCAGCGAGCCGTCCGGCTGCTCGGTCACCTGCGTGCCCGTCTTGGCTGCCGACGGCGCGAGCTTGTTCTTGATCGCTTGCCAGTTGTAACCCGTCACGCCGCCGACCAGTGCGCCGACGCCCGCGCCGATCGCCGCGCCCTTGCCGCCACCGGCCAGCGCGCCGATGCCCGCGCCCAGCGCCGCACCCGTGCCGGTGCCGACGGCCGTATTGCTGCCTTGCTGCGTGGCGCAGCCTGCCAGCAGCGCGCCGGCGAGTGCGAAGACGGACAGGCGAGTCGCGATTTTCATGTTCATCTTGAATTCCTCTCTTGGTTGAACGAGTCGACAACGACGACAAACAACAGTTACGGCTCCCTGCACGGACGCCCGAAAAAGGAAGGGCAGGCCCGTGCCGCGGCAGCCGCCGAGGCGGCCGCATGCCCTGTTCGTCAGCGGGGCTGTTCCGGACAGGGCGACGCATCAGCCTCTACAATATAGGCGGTTAGTGGCCGATTTGGCCCCATAGCATGCCGCACGCGAAGATTGCTCCGACGCGCGCGTTCGCGCAATGGCGTGCAACAGATTCTTTCACTTTTCCCGATTTTCGCAGCGTTATTTGATATTTCTTGACGTTTGCGCGCGAGAAAAACGTTTTCACGGAGTTTCAATGAGCATTGACCGGGCACAAGTCGACGCCGCACTGGCGGCTGTCGTCGACCCCAATACCGGCCGTCCGTACGCGGCGAACAAGGGCGTGCGCAACGTCGCGATCGACGGTGACGCCGTGGCGGTGGACGTGGTGCTCGGCTATCCCGCGCGCAGCCAGCACGACGACGTGCGCGCACGCATTGCCGATGCGCTGAAGGCCGTGCCGGGCGTGCGCGACGCGCGCGTCGCCGTGTCGCAGGAGATCGTCGCGCACACGGTGCAGCGTGGCGTGAAGCTGCTGCCGAACGTGAAGAACATCGTCGCGGTCGCATCGGGCAAGGGCGGCGTCGGCAAGAGCACGACGGCCGTGAACCTCGCGCTCGCGCTCGCCGCGGAAGGCGCGTCGGTCGGCATTCTCGACGCCGACATCTACGGTCCGTCGCTGCCGACCATGCTCGGCATTCACGGCCAGCGCCCCGAGTCGCCGGACAACCAGTCGATGAATCCGCTGGTCGGCCATGGGCTGCAGGCGAACTCGATCGGCTTCCTGATCGAGGAAGACAACCCGATGGTGTGGCGCGGTCCGATGGCGACGTCGGCGCTCGAGCAGCTGCTGCGGCAGACCAACTGGCGCGAGCTCGACTACCTGATCGTCGACATGCCGCCGGGCACGGGCGACATCCAGCTCACGCTCGCGCAGCGCGTGCCGGTGACGGGCGCCGTGATCGTGACGACGCCGCAGGACATCGCGCTGCTCGACGCCAAGAAGGGCCTGAAGATGTTCGAGAAGGTCGGGATTCCGATCCTCGGTATCGTCGAGAACATGAGCATCCACGTCTGCTCGAACTGCGGCCACGAAGAGCACATCTTCGGCGCGGGCGGTGCCGAGCGGATGGCCCGGGATTACGGTGTGAACGTGCTTGGCAGCCTGCCGCTCGACATCGCGATCCGCGAGCGCGCCGACAGCGGCACGCCGACGGTCGCGGCCGAACCGGACGGCGCGCTGGCGCGGCGCTACCGCGACATCGCGCGCGGGGTCGCGCTGGCGATCGCCGAGCGCGCGCGCGACATGACGTCGAAGTTCCCGTCGATCGTTGTTCAAAATACGTAAAACCCTTGCGGGGCGGGGCCTCACGCTGTTTACGGCGCCGCAAGGCACGGTATCATGGCGACTTTTCCCGGGTCCCTTTACCCGCCCGGCATGGCCGCCGTGTCGAACGGCCGCCAGCCGGCATGAGGATCGAATGAACCAACGACATCACGGCGTGCACGCCGGCCGCGCGCGGCGCGCGCTGCTGGCCGCCGCCGCGCTGGGCCTGCTGGCCGGCTGTACCTCTTTTTCCTCGTCGCACGAAAAGCGCGCCGACGCGCAACTGCAGCCGACCGTCGGCTCGCAGGCACGCGGTGCGGTGACGTTCGTCGAACGCCCGGACGGCGTCCAGGTCACGTACAACCTGGCCGGCCTGCCGCCGAACAGCGATCACGCGCTGCAGGTGCACGAGCGCGGCGACTGCAACGCGGGCGACGGCTCGAGCGCCGGCCAGGTGTTCGCGCCGGCAGCCGACCGGCTGCGCGCGGGCGCGCGCGTCGCCGGCGATCTCGGCAACATCCATGCGGATGCGAACGGCGTCGCAGCTGGTTTCATCGTCGCGCCCGATCTGGCCCTCGACGGTGTGCGCTCCGCGCTGAATCGCGCGGCGCTGGTGCACCGCGACCCGAGCGACCCGGCGTTTCCGCAGCACGGCGCGGGGCCGGCGCTCGCGTGTGGCGTGATCCGATGACGGACGCCGCATGCGCGGGCCGATGATCGCGTAAAATGTGCGCCTTTCCCGGCCGCGGCCTCGCGGGTCCGGCCCTCACCGACTGTCACGCAGCGTTTCCAGGCGCCCTGTTATGAGCATCAAGTCCGACAAGTGGATTCGGCGCATGGCCGAAGAACACAAGATGATCGAGCCGTTCGTGCCCGATCAGGTTCGCGCGTCCGAGGACGGTCGCAGGATCGTCAGCTACGGCACGTCGAGCTACGGCTACGACATTCGCTGCGCGGACGAATTCAAGATCTTCACGAACATCAATTCGACGATCGTCGATCCGAAGAACTTCGACGAGGGTTCGTTTGTCGATTTCAAGGGCGACGTGTGCATCATCCCGCCGAACTCGTTCGCGCTGGCCCGCACCGTCGAATATTTCCGCATCCCGCGCACCGTGCTCACCGTCTGCCTCGGCAAGTCGACGTACGCGCGCTGCGGGATCATCGTCAACGTGACGCCGTTCGAACCCGAGTGGGAAGGCTACGTCACGCTGGAATTCTCGAATACCACGCCGCTGCCCGCGAAGATCTACGCGAACGAAGGTGTCGCGCAGGTGCTGTTCTTCGAAAGCGACGAAGTGTGCGACGTGTCGTACGCCGATCGCGGCGGCAAGTATCAGGGTCAGCGCGGTGTCACGCTGCCGAAAACCTGATCTGGTTGCATAACGTCTCACCAGTTTCCGGGTGACCGCTGCGCGTGACGCGCCGCGGTCGTTCTTTTTGGAGAATCGCCCATGAAGTTTCGTTTCCCCGTCGTCATCATCGACGAAGATTTCCGCTCCGAGAACATCTCGGGCTCCGGCATCCGGGCGTTGGCCGAAGCGATCGAGAAGGAGGGCGTCGAAGTCCTCGGCCTCACGAGCTACGGCGATCTGACGTCGTTCGCGCAGCAATCGAGCCGCGCGTCGTGCTTCATCCTGTCGATCGACGACGACGAACTCATGCTCGGCGAAACGGGCCCGGACGGCGAGCTGCCCGAGCTCGCGACCGCGATCATCGAGCTGCGCGCCTTCGTCACCGAAGTGCGCCGCCGCAACGCGGACATCCCGATCTTCCTGTACGGCGAAACGCGCACGTCGCGCCACTTGCCGAACGACATCCTGCGCGAACTGCACGGCTTCATCCACATGTTCGAGGACACGCCGGAGTTCGTCGCGCGCCACATCATCCGCGAGGCGAAGGTCTATCTCGACTCGCTCGCGCCGCCGTTCTTCAAGGAGCTGGTGAAGTACGCGGACGAAGGCTCGTACTCGTGGCACTGCCCGGGCCACTCGGGTGGCGTCGCGTTCCTGAAGAACCCGCTCGGCCAGATGTTCCACCAGTTCTTCGGCGAGAACATGCTGCGCGCCGACGTCTGCAACGCGGTCGACGAACTCGGCCAGCTGCTCGATCACACGGGCCCGGTTGCGGCGTCCGAGCGCAACGCGGCGCGCATCTTCAGCGCGGACCACCTGTTCTTCGTGACCAACGGCACGTCGACGTCGAACAAGATCGTCTGGCATGCGACGGTCGCGCCCGGCGACATCGTGCTGGTCGACCGCAACTGCCACAAGTCGATCCTGCACGCGATCACGATGACGGGCGCGATTCCGGTGTTCCTCACGCCGACGCGCAATCACTTCGGCATCATCGGGCCGATCCCGCGCGACGAATTCAAGCCGGAGAACATTCGCAAGAAGATCGAGGCGAACCCGTTCGCGCGCGAGGCGCTGCGCGAGAACCCGGACATGAAGCCGCGGATCCTGACGATCACGCAGAGCACGTACGACGGCGTCGTCTACAACGTCGAGATGATCAAGGACCTGCTCGGCGACCTGCTCGACACGCTGCACTTCGACGAAGCGTGGCTGCCGCACGCGACGTTCCACGACTTCTACCGCGACATGCACGCGATCGGCGACGGCCGTCCGCGCACGGGTGCGCTCGTGTTCGCGACGCACTCGACGCACAAGCTGCTCGCGGGCATCTCGCAGGCGTCGCAGATCGTCGTGCAGGATTCGGAGAACCGCACGTTCGACAAGCACCGCTTCAACGAGGCGTACCTGATGCACACGTCGACGAGCCCGCAGTACGCGATCATCGCGTCGTGCGACGTCGCGGCCGCGATGATGGAGCCGCCGGGCGGCACCGCGCTCGTCGAGGAATCGATCGCCGAGGCGATCGACTTCCGCCGCGCGATGCGCAAGGTCGACGCCGAGTACGGCGACGACTGGTTCTTCAGCGTGTGGGGCCCGGACAACCTGTCCGAGGAAGGCATCGGTTCGCGCGAGGACTGGATGCTGAAGCCGAACGACCACTGGCACGGCTTCGGCCCGCTCGCGGAAGGCTTCAACATGCTCGACCCGATCAAGGCGACGATCATCACGCCGGGGCTCGACGTCGACGGCGAGTTCGGCGAGACCGGCATTCCGGCCGCGATCGTCACGAAGTACCTGGCCGAGCACGGGATCATCGTCGAGAAGACCGGCCTGTACTCGTTCTTCATCATGTTCACGATCGGCATCACGAAGGGCCGCTGGAACTCGATGGTGACCGAGCTGCAGCAGTTCAAGGACGACTACGACAACAACCAGCCGCTGTGGCGCGTGCTGCCGGAATTCGTCGCGCAGCATCCGCGCTACGAGCGCGTCGGCCTGCGCGACCTGTGCACGCAGATCCACGACGTGTACCGCGCGAACGACATCGCCCGCCTGACGACCGAGATGTACCTGTCGGACATGGAGCCGGCGATGAAGCCGTCGGACGCGTTCGCGAAGCTCGCGCACCGCAAGATCGACCGCGTGCCGCTCGACGAGCTCGAAGGCCGCGTGACGAGCATCCTGCTCACGCCGTACCCGCCGGGCATCCCGCTGCTGATTCCGGGCGAGCGCTTCAACAAGACGATCGTGAACTACCTGCGGTTCGCGCGCGACTTCAACGAGCGCTTCCCGGGCTTCCACACCGACATCCACGGCCTCGTCGCGGAAGAGGTGAACGGCCGCGTCGAGTACTTCGTCGATTGCGTGCGCGACTGATGGCGACGCAGGGACGAATCCGGACGATGCGTGCGGCGTTGGCCGCGCTCGTCGTCTGGGCGGCAGGGGCGGCCGGGCTGGCGGGCGTGGGTGTCGCACACGCGGAAGTCGCGGCGGCCGACCCGATCGACGTCGCGATGCGGCAGTGTCTCGCGCGGCGCGACCGGTCGTCGACGGCCGGCCAGATCCAGTGCATGGGCGAAGCGCAGCAGCAGTGGCAGGCGGTGATGGACGGCGCATACCAGCGCCTGTCGAACAATGCGCCGGCCAACGTGAAGCGCGGCTGGCAGGACAGCCAGCGCCGCTGGGTCACGTGGCGCAAGGATGAAGTTCATCTGCTGAAAGCCGTGTACGACACGACGCGCGGCACCGCGTACGCGATGTCGAGCGCCGACATGCAGTTGCAGCCCGTGCGCGATCGCGCATTGGCGCTGCGCGCGGCGGCCGACCGCTATGCGCTGCCGCCTGCCGCCGTGCCGGTGGCGGCCACGAGCGGTGCGCAAGGCGACCCCCAGGGCGGTGCGGGCACGGCGCCGGGCACAGCCGCGCCAGCCGGCGGCAAGCCGGCGAACGCGCCGCGCGATTCGGCGATAAGCCGCGTGCGGCCGTGTGTGCAGGATGCCGCGTGCGAGCACGCGCTGTTCGATTTGAACCGCTATTACCAGAAGCTGCGTCGCAAGATGCCCGCGCATTCGGCCGCGACACTCGTGCGCGCGCAGCGCGCGTGGGTCGCGTTCAGCGATGCGACGGCGCCGCTCGTCGGCGAGGACGGACGCGTCGATCTGATCGGCGCGCGCATCGCGACGATGAAGCGGCTGTCGGAGACGGCCGGCAACAACTGACGTTCGCCGCGACGCCGGTCATTCGGCGCGGCAACGGAAAACGGGCACCCGAGGGTGCCCGTTTTCATATGGCGTGCCGCGAGCGGCGCCTACCCGCGCTGCTGCGTGTCCAGACGGCCGAACCACGACGGCACGAACGCGACCGCATCGTCGAGCGACGCGAGCACGTGCAGGCTCAGCGCGACGATCTCGGGCGTCGGTGCCTTCAGGTCGGGCACGGTGACGACCGATGCGCCCGCGCCGGCGGCCGATTGCGCGCCGAAGTCGCTGTCCTCGAACGCGACGCACGCGTGCGCCGGCACGCCGAGGCGTTCGGCCGCGAGCCGGTACACGGCCGGGTCGGGTTTGCCGCGCGCGACTTCGTCGCCGCCCGCGATCGCGTGGAAGAACGGCAGCACGCCGACCGCGTCGAGCCGCGCACGGATCACGTCGCGCGCGGACGACGATGCGACCGCGCACGGAATGCCGGCCTGCGCGAGCGTCTCGAGCAGCGCCAGTGCGCCGGACTTCAGCGGAAATTTCGGGTGAGGTTCGGGCGCGGCGAGCCGTTCGCGCACGAGGGTGCGCACGGCGTCGAACGTGTCGGTGTCGCCGATCAGCCGCGCGAGAATGACCTGGCCCTCGGCGAACGAGCGGCCGACGATCTGCAGGTAGTCGATCTCGGTCAGCACGACGCCGTGCGCGGTCGACACGTCGATCCACGTGTTCATGATGGTCCGCTCGGAATCGACGAGCAGGCCGTCCATGTCGAAGAGCGCGGCGGAGAAGGTCATCGGCGGTATCCGGGAAGCGGGAAGGGCGTCGGGCGGCACGACGGCCGCCCGAGTGAAAGACGGACGCCGAAGGCGCCCGTCCGGGCCGGCAGGCTTACTTGTCGAGCGCGGCGCGAGCGGCCTTGACTGCCGCACGCACTTGATCGGGCGCGGTGCCGCCCGGATGGTTGCGGCTCGCGACCGAACCTTCGAGCGTCAGGTAGCCGAACACGTCGTCGCCGATCAGGTGCGCGACGTTCGGCAGTTCCTGCTTCATTTCGTCGAGCGAGAGGTCGGCGAGGTCGATTCCGCGGTCGTCGCAGATCTTCACCGCGTGCGCGACGGCTTCGTGCGCGTCGCGGAACGGCAGCCCGCGCTTCACGAGATAGTCGGCGAGGTCGGTGGCGGTCGAGAAGCCCTGCAGCGCGGCCGCGCGCATCGCGTCCGGCTTCACCGTGATGCCGGCGACCATCTCGGCGAAGATCCGCAGCGTGTCGGCGACCGTGTCGACCGTGTCGAACAGCGGTTCCTTGTCTTCCTGGTTGTCCTTGTTGTACGCGAGCGGCTGGCCCTTCATCAGCGTGAGGAGCGCCATCAGGTGGCCGTTCACGCGGCCCGTCTTGCCGCGTGCGAGCTCGGGCACGTCCGGGTTCTTCTTCTGCGGCATGATCGAGCTGCCGGTGCAGAAGCGGTCGGCGATGTCGATGAAGCCGACGCGCGGGCTCATCCACAGCACGAGTTCTTCGGAGAAGCGCGACACGTGCGTCATCACGAGCGCGGATGCCGCCGTGAATTCGATCGCGAAGTCGCGATCCGACACCGCGTCGAGCGAGTTCGCGCAGATGCCGTCGAAGCCGAGCGTCTTCGCCACGGCATGACGGTCGATCGGGTAGCTGGTGCCGGCGAGCGCGGCCGCGCCGAGCGGCAGGCGGTTCACGCGGGTGCGGCAGTCGCGCATGCGCTCGGCGTCACGCGTGAACATCTCGACGTACGCGAGCAGGTGATGGCCGAACGTGACCGGCTGCGCGACCTGCAGGTGGGTGAAGCCCGGCATGATCGTGTCCGCATTCTTTTCAGCGAGGTCGATCAGCGCGCCGCGCAGGTCGTTCAGGAGGCCGCCGATGCGGTCGATCTCGCCGCGCAGCCACAGACGGATGTCGGTCGCGACCTGGTCGTTGCGCGAGCGGCCCGTGTGCAGGCGCTTGCCGGCGTCACCGATCAGCGCGGTCAGGCGCGCCTCGATGTTCAGGTGGACGTCCTCGAGATCCAGCTGCCATTCGAATTCGCCGCGCTCGATCTCGCCCTTGATCTGCGTCATCCCGCGTTCGATCGCGGCGAGGTCGTCGGCGCTGATGATCTTCTGCGCCGCGAGCATGCTCGCGTGCGCGAGCGAGCCGGCGATGTCGACGAGCGCGAGGCGCTTGTCGAAAAACACCGACGACGTGTAGCGCTTGACCAGCTCCGACATCGGTTCCGAGAAGCGGGCCGACCAGGCCTCGCCCTTTTTGTGCAGTTGGGACGTCATGGCGATTCTTCGAAGGGGAGTTGGGCGGCGTGCGCCGCCGAGGGAATCCCGCAATTCTAGCATTCGCGGGGCTGGCGGCCGGCGCGCGCGTCGGCCGCGAACGGGCGCGGATTACCGGGGGCCGCAGGTCAGCGGTCCGATCCGCGGCAGCGTGCCGTCGTCCGGGCGCCGGTACGCGAATTCGACGGCGCAGTCGCGGCCGCCGCCCGAGATTTCGAGGTGATTGTTCTGGACGAGGCCGTCGACGAAGGTCAGGCCGTCGTAGCCGACGATCGTGCGCTGGCCGCTTTCGACGTGGCGAACGTCGAGGCCGGGCGGCAGCGGCGTGCCGTCCGTCGCGCGCAGCGTCTGCGCATCGATCACCGCGACGATCAGCTTCTGAGCCGCTTCAATCGCGCACGAGCACGACCAGCTTCAGGTCTTCGCGGTGTGCGGGCTTCAGCGTGATCTGCTGGTACACGAGCCGGCCGTCGACCGGATGGTCGAACTCGCGCAGGCCGCCTTCGCGCTCGAACACGTCCTGCGACGCCCAATACTGCGCGAACGCATCGCTGCCGGCCATCAGCGCGTCGATCAGCGCGCGGGTCGGCGCATCGGCGAGGTGGCGGATCGAGTCGGCGCGGAATTCGGCCGCGAGCCGGCGCGCGCGGGTTTCCCAGTCGACGATCAACGTGCGTGCGGCCGGCGCCATGAACGTGAAGCGCAGCAGGTTGCGGTCGTGCTCGCCGTCGAGCCAGCCCGTGAACAGCGCGGCGGCCGGCGCGTTCCATGCGAGCGCGTTCCATTGCCGGTCGAGCACGTATGCAGGCGTGGCGATCGCGGCGACGGTCGCCGCGAGCGTGGGCGGCAGGTCGCCAGCCGCGACGTCGGGCTCGGCCGGATCGCGCTGCGCGGCCAGTTCGAACAGGTATGCGCGTTCGGCCTTCGACAGTTGCAGCGCGACGGCGATCCGCGCGAGCGCATCGGCCGACGCCGACACCGGGCGGCCCTGCTCGATCCACGTGTACCAGGTCGGGCTGACGCCGCACAGCTGCGCGACTTCCTCGCGCCGCAGCCCCGGCGTGCGGCGGCGCGGGCCGGGCGGCAGGCCGACGGCCTGAGGCGACAGCCGTTCGCGGTGCGCGCGGATGAATTCGCCGAGGGCGCGGGCGGGCGTGGCGTCGAGCGGCGGGGTGGGGGCGGAGGACGGCTGGTTCATGCGGAAACGGCTGAAACGACAAAAAGGGGCGCGCGACGCGCGGCGTAGATCGGGCCGGAAATCAGGCAGGTGTAACAAATACCAGAATAACTGCTTAACTTGTACTGGTACAAGCGCGGCCCTATTGTAGCGATTCGCGCGCTGGCAGGCAGCGGGCGTCCCACCCAACGAAGGAGCGAACGATGAAACACCACGACCAGGTCGCCGACGCATTCGGCACGACGGCCGCCGCCTACCTGACGAGCACGGTCCACGCGACGGGCGCCGATCTGCAGGCACTGGCAGACGCCGTGCGCGCGACGCCCGCCGCCGCGGTGCTCGATCTCGGTTGCGGTGCGGGCCATGCGAGCTTTGCGGTCGCGCCGCACGTGCGCGACGTGGTCGCCTACGATCTCGCGGCGCCGATGCTCGCGACCGTCGCCGCCGCCGCGCGCGAGCGCGGGCTCGCGAACGTCCGCACGCAGCAGGGGCCGGCCGAACGGCTGCCGTTCGAAGCCGGCACTTTCGACTGGGTAATCAGCCGGATGAGCGCGCACCACTGGCACGACGTGAGCGCTGCGCTTGCGGAGGTGCGTCGCGTGCTGAAGCCGGGCGGCCGCGTGCTGATGATCGATATCGCGGGCAACGATCATCCGCTGCTCGACACGTATCTGCAGGCCGCCGAAGTGCTGCGCGACGCGTCGCACGTGCGCGACTATCGTGCCGACGAATGGCTCGCGATGTTCCGCGGCGCCGGGTTCGACGCACACGTGCAGAGCCGCTGGCGCCTGCCGATCGATTTCGACACATGGGTCGAGCGCATCCGCACGCCGGCCGACAGCGTCGCGGGCATCCGCGCGCTGTGGGCGCATGCGCCAGACGAGGTGCGCGGCTACTACGCAGTGCAGCCGGACGGGTCGTTCGAGCACGATGCGCTGCTGATCGACGCGCAATGAGCGTATGGGGCGACACGGCGGCCGGCGCCGTCGTGCCGTTCCATGAGAAAAAGCCGCGATACGCGTGGTTGCGTATCGCGGCTTTCGTTTTGCGGGGCGCGTTTCGCAACGCCGGCGCGGCGCGGAGCAGGCCCGCGCCGCGCACGGATCAGCCCGTATTGCGCAGGCCGGCCGCGATCCCGTTGATGGTCAGGTGAATCCCGCGGCGCAGCCGCGCGTTCGTGTCGCCCGCGCGGTGACGCTTGATCAGCTCGACCTGCAGGTGGTTCAGCGGATCGAGATACGGGAAGCGGTTCTTGATCGAGCGCGCGAGCAGCGGGTTGGTCGCGAGGCGGCCAGCGTGCCCGGTGATTTCCGCGAGCGCCTGCGACGTGCGCTCCCATTCCGCGACGATCCGCTCGAACACGTGCTTGCGCAGCTTGCGGTCGGCGACCAGCTGCGCATAGCGCGACGCGACCGCGAGATCGGTCTTCGCAAGCACCATGTCCATGTTCGACAGCAGGTTCGCGAAGAACGGCCAAGTCTTGTTCATCTTCTTGAGCAGCGTCAGGCGCTTGGTGCGTTCGGCCGCGTCCGGCGCGCCGTCGAGATACGCGCTCACCGCGCTGCCGAAGCCGTACCAGCCCGTCAGCAGCAGTCGGCACTGGCCCCACGAGAAGCCCCACGGAATCGCACGCAGGTCTTCGATCCTGCGATTCTTCGGATCCTGCAGCTTGCGCGAGGCCGGGCGGCTGCCGATGTTCAGCTCGGCGATCTCGGTGATCGGCGTCGACGAGAAGAAGTAGTCGGTGAAGCCGGGCGTTTCATAGACGAGCGCACGATACGACGCCATCGCGGCGTCGGACAGCGTCTGCATCGCGGCTTCGAACGCGGGCAGCTGCGCGGGCGCGTTCGATTGCGGCAGCAGCGACGCCTCGAGCGTCGCGGCGACCACGGTCTCCAGATTGCGCCGGCCGATCTCGGGGTTCGCGAACTTGCTCGCGATCACCTCGCCCTGTTCCGTCAGGCGGATCTGGCCGTTCACGGTGCCCGGCGGCTGCGACAGGATCGCCTGGTAGGTCGGGCCGCCTCCGCGGCCGACCGTGCCGCCGCGGCCATGGAACAGCCGCAGCGTGATCTTGCGTTCGCGGAACAGGTCGACGAGCGCGAGCTCCGCACGATACAGCTCCCAGTTCGACGTCAGGAAGCCGCCGTCCTTGTTGCTGTCCGAGTAGCCGAGCATCACTTCCTGCTCGGCACCCTGGTGCGCGATCAGCGCGTCGATGCCCGGCAGTGCGAAGTATTCGCGCATGATGCGCGCAGCGTCGCGCAGGTCCGGGATCGTCTCGAACAGCGGAATCACCATCAGGCCATTGCGCGCGCTGTCGTGAGCGGCGCCGAATGCGCCTTCGAGCAGCCCGGTTTCCTTCTGCAGCAGCAGGACTTCGACGAGGTCGCTGACCGTCTCGGTGTGCGAAATGATGTAGTTGCGTACCGCACGCGGGCCGAACTGCGCACGCACCTCGCGTGCCTTCTCGAACACGCCCAGCTCGCTTTGCGCGAGCGCCGAGTATTCGATGTACGGCGAGCGCAGCGGGCGCGGATCGGCCAGCGCGGCAAGCAGCGCGATCAGCTTGTCGTCCTCGGAGAGCGACGCGTAATCCGCATGTACGCCGGCACGCGCGAACAGCTCGGCGACCACGGTTTCGTGGATGTCGGAGCTCTGGCGCAGGTCGATGCTCGCGAGATGGAATCCGAACACTTCGGCCGCGCGCACGAGCGGTGCGAGGCGCGGCGCGGCGAGCGACGTGCCGTGGTGTTCGTCGAGCGAGGCGGTCAGCACCTTGAGGTCGGCGACGAAGGCTTCGGAATCGGCGTAGGGCACCGCGCGCACCGGCGGCGCGCCGCGGCCGGCGCTGCGCACCGGCACCGTGCCTTCGCCCAGTCGTACGCGCGCGCTTGCGGCGAGCCGTGTGTAGATGCCGATCAGCGCACGGCGATACGGTTCGTCGACACGGTGCGGCGACTGGTCGGGCGACGCGGCCGCGAGCGCTTTCACGGCGTCGTTCGCGCCGACCAGCAGGTTCGACACCGACAGCTCGGCGCCGAGCTTGTGCACCTGTTCCAGATAGTGTTCGAGAATCACCGCGGACTGGCGGTTGATCGCTTCTTCGAGCGTCGGGGCGGTCACGTTCGGGTTGCCGTCGCGGTCGCCGCCGATCCAGCTGCCCATCTGGAAGAATGCGGGCACGCGCGCGGACAGGCCGTGCTCGGCGAGCGCGGCCTCGATGTCGCCATACAGCGCGGGCAGTTCGTCAAGGAACGTCGCGCGGTAGTACGACAGCGCGTTCTCGATCTCGTCGCCGACCGTCAGGCGCGCGTCGCGCAGCATGCGGGTCTGCCACAGCGCGGTCACGCGTGCGCGCAGCATCGATTCGTTGTACGAGCGTTCGCGCGCCGTCAGCGGCTGGTCGCGCTCGGCGAGCAGGCGCGCGATGTCGTGCTGCGCGTCGAGGATGCTCTTGCGCTGCACTTCGGTCGGATGCGCGGTCAGCACCGGCACGATCAGCGCATCGTCGAAGAAGCGCTGCAGCAGGCGCTTCGACGCGTTGCCGGTCGTCTTCAGCTGCTCGAGCGCGTACGCGACGGTGCCGGGCTGTGCCGCGGATCCGGCCAGCGCGTGGATGCGGCGGCGGCGGTTGTGATGGCGGTCTTCCGCGATGTTCGCCAGATGCGAGAAATAGCTGAACGCGCGCACGACGCTCACCGTCTGCTCCGGCGTCAGCTTGCGCAGCTTCTTCTCCAGCGTTTGTGCCGCCTCGCTGTCGTCCTCGCGGCGAAACTTCACCGCCGTCTGGCGAATGGTCTCGACGACGTCGAACACGGTGTCGCCTTCCTGTTCGCGCACCACGTCGCCGAGCAGGCGGCCGAGGTAGCGGATGTCCTCGAACAGCGGACCGTCCTTGTCCTCGCGCGTGCGGGCGCCGGGCTTCGCCGAGCCGGCCTTGCGGGCAGCCGGGCCGGCGGCCTTGGTCGCGCGTTTTGTCTGACGTATCGGGTCTTTCGGTTTCGTTGCCGGTTTCGCACGGCCGTTCGCGGCGGTGGCGATGGAGCCCGTCTGGGCGTCGGAGGAGGGCAAGGCAGCATTGCGGCGCGCCGTACGCGCCGATCCGGAAGACTTCACGATGGGTTTCCTTGGGAAAGCTCGAGTCAAAAAGGGACTGCGGGGACTACGGAAACTACGGGAACTGCGGTCAAGCAACCAGCTACGTGCGGCACATCCGCGCATCGGTGTCGCCGCCGGCGCCGAAGCGCGGCTGGCGCAGGCGCCGGGCCCGGGCGGGCCGGGGCGTGCGTGCTACCATTGTTCGATCTTCAATCCCGTCCTTCGATTGTTCCTGCAATGAATTCCGAGATCTCTTCGGCACAATCCCCCGTGACGCTGACGATTGCCTCGCGCGAGAGCCGCCTGGCGATGTGGCAAGCCGAACATGTGCGTGATGCGCTGCGCAAATTATATCCAGCTTGTGACGTGAAAATCCTCGGGATGACGACCCGTGGCGATCAGATTCTCGATCGTACGCTGTCGAAGGTCGGCGGCAAGGGCCTGTTCGTGAAGGAGCTGGAGAATGCGCTCGCCGACGGTCGCGCCGACCTGGCCGTGCATTCGCTGAAGGATGTGCCGATGGCGCTTCCCGACGGCTTCGCGCTCGCCGCGATCATGGAGCGCGAGGATCCGCGCGACGCATTCGTGTCGAACGACTACGCGTCGCTCGACGCGCTGCCTGCCGGCGCGGTCGTCGGCACGTCGAGCCTGCGCCGAGAGGCGATGCTGCGTGCGCGTTATCCGCACCTGAACGTGCTGCCGCTACGCGGCAACCTCGACACGCGCCTGTCGAAGCTCGATCGCGGCGACTATGCGGCGATCATTCTCGCGGCCGCGGGCCTGAAGCGCCTTGGCCTCGAAGCGCGAATCCGCGCGCTTATCGGCGTCGAGGACAGCCCGCCGGCCGCCGGCCAGGGCGCGCTCGGCATCGAAATTGCCGCGCGTCGCACGGACGTGGCCGGATGGCTCGCGCCGCTGCACGACCCGCGGACCGCGCTCGCGGTCGAGGCCGAGCGGATGGTGTCGCGCGCGCTCGGCGGCAGCTGCGAGGTGCCGCTCGCCGCCCACGCGGTGTGGCGAGCGGGCGAGTTGTACCTGACGGGCCGCGTGTCGACGACCGACGGACAGCGCGTGCTGACCGCCGAGGAGTGCGGTGCCGTCATGACCGTCGCCGATGCGGTCGCGCTCGGCCGCGCGGTGTCCGACGAGCTCGAGGCGCAAGGCGCGCGCGACATCGTCAAAGCACTGCTCGCCGGCTCGCAGGCCGGCAAGGGCGACGCCTGATGGCGGGCGGCGCGCGCGGGTTCACCGCCGTCCTGACGCGCCCGGACGGCCAGTCGGCCGCGCTTGCGGCCCAACTGGCCGAGGCCGGTTGCGACGTGCTCGAATTCCCGCTGATCGACATCGCGCCGGTCGACGATTCGGCGCCGCTCGACGCCGCGTTCGCGGCGCTTGGGCGTTACGCGCTCGTGATCTTCGTGTCGCCGAACGCGATCGACCGCGCGCTCGCGCAGTACGGCGCGATCTGGCCGAATGCGCTGCCGGTCGGTGTCGTCGGCCCCGGCAGCGTCGCGGCGCTCGCGCGCCACGGCATCGCGGCGCCCGCGCATCGCGTGATCGCGCCGCAGGCGCTCGCCGATGACGGCGTCCCGCATTACGATTCGGAACACCTGTTCGCGAGCATCGAGGCCGCGTTCGGCGGCGCGCATGCGCTCGCCGGCCAGCACGTGCTGATCGTGCGCGGCGACGGCGGTCGCGAATGGCTCGCCGAGCGGCTGCGCGAAGCCGGCGCGGAGGTCACGCTGGTCGCCGCGTACCGGCGCGTCGTGCCCGAACCGCGCATCGGCGCGTGGGAGCGCGTGCATGCGCTGCTCGCCGGCGCGCCGCACGCGTGGCTCGTCACGAGCTCGGAGGGCGTGCGCAACCTGCACGAACTCGCGCGCACGCATCTGAATGACGCCGAGATCGAGGCGCTGAAGCATGCGCCGCTCGTGACGCCGCACCCGCGCATCGAGCAGACCGCGCGCGCACTGGGTTTTGATAGGATTACGCTGACCGGCGCGGGCGATGAGCGCATCGTCCGCGCGTTTCGAACGATGGCCGACGAGGCCGTCCAACCGGCGACAGCCGCACCGGTGACTAAACGCATGACAGATACCAACGATTCCAAAGGCGTCGCTTCCCAGCCGGCCGCTGCATCCGCACCGCCGTCCAGTCCTCCTTATCTCGCGTCCGAACCGCATGCGCGCCGCGGTGGCAGCGCGGCGCTGTGGTTCGTCGTCGTCGTGCTCGGCTGCGCGGCGGGTGTGGGCGGCTATGCGCTGAACCGCAAGGTCGACCGGCTCGACGATTCGTTCGTCGCGCGCCAGAAGGCGCTCGATGCGCAGACGGCCGAGACCCGCACGAAGACGGAGCAGGCGCTCGCGAGCACGCATCAGGTCGACACGCAGCTCGCGCAGCTCGACGGCAAGCTCGCCGACGCGCAGAGCGCGCAGCAGGCGCTGCAGCAGCAATACCAGGACCTGTCGCGCAACCGCGACGCCTGGATGCTCGAGGAAGTCGACCAGATGCTGTCGAGTGCGAGCCAGCAACTGCAGCTGACGGGGAACACGCAACTCGCGCTGATCGCGCTGCAGAATGCCGATGCGCGCCTCGCGACGTCGCAGAGCGCGCAGGCCGTCACGGTGCGCAAGGCGCTCGCGCTGGACATCGAGAAGCTGAAAGCCGCACCGTCGGCCGACCTCACGGGCCTCGCGATCAAGCTCGACGACGCGATCGCGAAGATCGACGCGCTGCCGCTGTCGGGCGAGGCGATCGTCCCGCACGCGGCGCCGAAGGCCGTGCCGGCCGACGCCGCGTCGTCGGCTGCTGCCGTGGCCGTGGCCGTGGCCGGCGAGCCGCGCTGGAAGGTGTGGTGGCATGACTTCTCGGCGGGGCTCGGCCAGCAGCTGAAGGGCCTCGTGCAGGTGCGCCGGATCGACAACGCCGACGCGATGCTCGCATCGCCCGACCAGGGCTACTTCGTGCGCGAGAACGTGAAGCTGCGCCTGCTCACCGCGCGGCTGTCGCTGCTCGCGCGCAATGACGGCGCGATGAAGGCCGACCTGCATGCGGCGCAGGCCGCGCTCGGCAAGTATTTCGACCAGGCATCGAGGGACACGCAAACCGTCGAGGATCTGCTCAAGCAGGTCGACGGCGCATCGCTGACGGTCGCCGTGCCGAACCTGAACACGAGCCTGAACGCCGTTCAGCAGTTCAAGAGTCGGGGGTAACGATGACGCTTCGAGGAATCGTCTGGCTCGCGATCCTGTTCGCGATCGCCGCGGCACTCGCCACCGTCGGCCGTTTCGACGCGGGGCAGGTACTGCTCGTCTATCCGCCGTACCGGGTCGACGTGTCGCTGAACCTGTTCGTGATCTCCATCGTCGTGTTGTTCATCGTCGTGTACGCGCTGCTGCGCATCGTGCGCAACATCTGGCGCATGCCGCAGCGGGTCGCCGCCTATCGTGCGCGTTCGCGCAACGAGAAGGCACAGGCGTCGCTGCGCGATGCGATCGCGAACCTGTACGCGGGCCGCTTCTCGCGCGCCGAGAAGGCCGCGCGCGACGCGCTCGCGGTCGATGCGAACCAGGGCGCCGCAAGTCTCGTCGCGGCGACCGCCGCGCACCGGATGCACGAGTACACGCGCCGCGACGACTGGCTGTCGAAGGTCGACGCGCCGGAATGGCAGGATGCGCGGCTGCTCGCCGCCGCCGACATGCGCGCGGATGCACGCGATGCCGATGGTGCGCTCGCCGCGCTGGCCGACCTGCAGGCGGGCGGCAAGCGCATCCATGCGCAGCAGGTCGCCCTGCGCGCGCAGCAGCAGTTGAAGAACTGGGCCGAGGTGCTGAAGCTCGCGAAGGCGCTCGAGAAGCGCGAGGCGCTGCATCCGGCTGCGGCCGTGCGGCTGCGCCAGCAGGCGGCGGAGAACCTGCTGCGCGAACGCCGGCATGACCCGGACGCGCTGCTCGAGGTGTGGCAGTCGCTGTCGCCGCTCGAGCGCCAGTCGCCGCGCCTGGCCGATCTCGCGGCCGACCTGCTGGTGACGCTCGAGCGCCGCACCGAAGCGCGCCGCATCGTCGAGGACGCGCTCGCGCACAACTGGGATGCGCGCCTGCTGCGCCGCTATCCGGATACGGCCGGCGGCGATGCGTTGCCGCTGATCCAGAAGGCCGAAGGGTGGAAGAAGGATCACCCGGACGATGCCGACCTGCTGTTCGCGCTCGGCCGTCTCTGCCAGCAGCAGCAGCTGTGGGGCAAGGCGCAGTCGTTCCTCGAAGCCGCGTTGAAGCAGGCCGACAACGAGGCGCTGAAGGTGCGTGCGCACCGTGCGCTCGCACGCCTGTTCGAGCATCTTGGCGAAACCGACAAGGCGGCGAAGCACTACCGCGAAAGCGCGCTCGCGATCACCGTGGTCTGACGCGGCGGCGCTTGCCCGCCGCGCGTAAAAAAGCCCCGAACGCCAACCGGCCTTCGGGGCTTTTTCATGCATTGCCCTGCGGCAGGCACGTCGTCACGTGCCGCGTCACTTGTCGACGAGCCGCTTCGGCACCGACAGCGCGAGCAGCCCGCCGAGCACGAGGAACCCGGCGAGCATGTACATGCCCGCGTCGTTGGCGCCCGTGACCTGCTTGAGCCAGCCCATCAAGTACGGGCTCAGGAAGCCCGCGAGGTTGCCGATCGAGTTGATCATCGCGATGCCCGCTGCGGCGGCCGCACCGCCGAGGAACGCGGTCGGCAGGCTCCAGAACAGCGGCAGCGTCGTCAGGATGCCCATCGTCGCGAGCGTGAGACCGAGCATCGCGAGCGCCGTCTGGTGCGCCCATATCACCGACAGCACGAGCCCGAGCGCGCCGAACGCGGCCGGAATCGCAAGGTGCCAGCGTCGTTCGCGCCGCTTGTCCGCGCTGCGCGCGATCAGAATCATCGCGACCACCGCCGCCGCATACGGAACCGCCGACAGCAGGCCGATCATGAAGGTGTCGGTCACGCCGGTCGCCTTGATGATCGTCGGCAGCCAGAAGCCGACGCCGTACAGTCCCATCACGAACGAGAAGTAGATGAGCGCCATCAGCCATACGCGCGGGCTCGCCATTACCGCGCCGAGCGGCAGGTCTTCCTTGGTCGCTTCCTCCGCGTCGACGTTGCGCGCGAGCAGCGCCTTTTCGTCGTCGGTGAGCCATTTGGCCTTCGCGATCCGGTCGTCGAGCGCGAAGAATACGAGCACGCCGGCCAGCACTGACGGGATCCCTTCGAGCAGGAACAGCCATTGCCAGCCGTGCCAGCCGCTCACGCCGTTGAACGCCTTCAGGATGAAGCCGGAGAGCGGCCCGCCGATCACGCCGGACAAGGCGACTGCCGTCATGAAGAACGTCGTCATCCGGCCGCGCCGGTGCGCGGGATACCAGTAGGTGAGGTACAGGATCACGCCGGGGAAGAAGCCGGCTTCTGCGACGCCGAGCAGGAAGCGCATCACGTAGAACATCGCGGGCGTCGTGACGAACATCGTCAGGATCGAGATCACGCCCCACGTCGCCATGATGCGCGCGATCCAGACGCGCGCGCCGACCTTGTGCAGGATGATGTTGCTCGGCACTTCGAACAGGAAGTAGCCGAAGAAGAAGATCCCGGCGCCGAGCCCGTAGACCGTGTCGCTGAGATTCAGGTCGCTCGCCATCTGCAGCTTCGCGAAGCCGACGTTCACGCGGTCGAGATACGCGACCACGTAGCACAGCAGCAGGAGCGGCGTGAGCCGCCAGGACACCTTGCGGTAGGTTGCTTCCTCGAATGCGCCGGACGAGCCCGGCAGCGACTGCGTCGATGTTGCCATGTTGTCTCCAGTTCTTGTCGTTGTCCGGAGCCGGCGCGTCGGCGCCCGATCCGGTCGTGCGAAGCAATGATGATGCTTGGATGCGGCGCCAGCCGGCGATGCCGGTGCGGCTAGATGCAGCGCCCGCCGTCGACTTCGAGGCAGACGCCGGTGATGAACTCGGCTTCGTCGGACGCGAGGTACAGCGCCGCGTTCGCGATGTCCTGCGGCGTCGAGAAGCGGCCGAGCGGAATCGTCGCCAGGAACCGGCGGCGATTCTCCGGTGTGTCCTCGCAGCCCATGAACTCGGTCATCAGGCCCGTCTCGCCGAGCACCGGGTTGATGCAGTTCACGCGGATCCGGTCGGCGCCGAGCTCGGCCGCGAGCGACTTGCTCGCGGTGATCATCGCGCCCTTCGTGCTGTTGTACCAGACGAGGCCCGGGCGCGGCCGCACGCCGGCCGTCGACGCGACGTTCACGAACACGCCACCGCCCTGGGCGCGGAAATATGGCACGAACGTCTGCACGCTCCAGAACAGGCTCTTCATGTTGACGGCATACACGCGGTCGAACTCGGCTTCCGTCACGTCGAGGACCGGCTTGTTGCGGTGCGTGGTGCCAGCGTTGTTCACGACGATCTGCACCGAATGGAAATCGTCGAGCGCGGCCTGGAGCAGTGCGCGCCAGTCGGTGTCCTTCGACACGTCGCCCGCGACCGCGATCGCCTTGCCGCCCGCCAGCGCGATCTCGCTCGCGACGCGCTCGGCCGCCGCGCCGTTCAGGTCGTTGACGACGACGTTCGCGCCTTCTCGTGCATAGGTCTTCGCGATTCCCTCGCCGAAGCCTGAACCGCCGCCCGTGACGATGGCCGTCTTGCCGCTCAGCCGCATGATGTGTCTCCTGTGTTGGAATCGTGCGTGGTATTTCGGTGCGCGGCCGGTCGTGGCCGGCCGCGTGTGTCTGGTTCAGCCGTGCCGGATCGCGATCGTCTTCAGCGCGGTGAAGCCGTATAGCGCCTCGAAGCCTTTCTCGCGACCATGCCCCGAGTGGCCGACGCCGCCGAACGGCAGCTCGACGCCGCCGCCCGCTCCGTAGTTGTTGACGAATACCTGCCCCGCGCGCAGGCGGCGCGCGAGACGCAGCTGGCGTGCGCCGTCGCGGGTCCAGATGCCCGCGACGAGGCCGTACGGCGTGCCGTTCGCGAGCGCAATCGCTTCGTCTTCGTCGACGAAACGCATTGCGGCGAGCACCGGGCCGAACACCTCCTCCTGTGCGAGGCGGTGCGATGGCGGCACGTCGCGCAGCAGCGCGGGGGCCTGGTAGAAGCCGCTTTCGGGCGCCTCGGCGACGACCTGGCCGTGCGCGGCCATCGGAATGCCGTCGTGCTGCGCGTCGGAGAGGAAATCCCACACGCGCTGTTGCTGCTTCGCGTTGATCAGCGGGCCGCAGTCGAGATCCGCGCGGCTCGGGCCGACCCGCAGCCCGTTGAAGGCGGTGGCGAGCCGCTCGACGAGCGGCTCGTAGACCGCGCGCTCGATCAGCACGCGGCTGCCGGCCGAGCAGGTCTGCCCGCCGTTCTGCACGATCGCCGACACGAGCACGGGCAGCGCCGCGTCGAGATCGGCGTCAGCGAACACGATCTGCGGCGACTTGCCGCCGAGCTCGAGCGTGACGGGGACATGGTTCTCCGCGGCCATCTGCGTGACCAGCTTGCCGGTCGCGGGCGAGCCGGTGAACGAGATGTGGTCGATGCCGGGATGGCGCGCAAGCGCGGCGCCCGCTTCATGGCCGTACCCGGTGACGACGTTCAGCGCACCGGAGGGCAGCCCGGCTTCGGCGGCCAGCTCGGCCACGCGCAGCACGGACAGGCACGCATCCTCGGCCGGCTTCACGACGCATGCGTTGCCGGCCGCGAGCGCCGCGCCGACGCTGCGCCCGAAGATCTGCATCGGGTAGTTCCACGGCACGATGTGGCCGGTGACGCCGTGCGGCTCGCGCACCGTCAGCACCGTGTATCCGGCCTGATAGGGGAGGGTCTCGCCGTGCAGCTTGTCGGCGGCGCCCGCGTAGAACTCGAAGTAGCGTGCGAGCGCGGCGGCGTCGGCACGCGCCTGCTTCAACGGCTTGCCGGTGTCGCGCGCCTCGATCGCGGCGAGTTCCTCGAGGTGGTCGGCGACGCGCGCGGACAGCCGCATCAGCACGCGGCCGCGCTCGGCGGCGCTCGCCGCGCCCCACGGGCCCGAGAACGCGTCGCGGGCTGCGGCGACTGCGCGCTCGATGTCGGGCGCGGTGCCGCGCGCGATCGTCGCGAATGGCTGGCCGTCGGACGGGTCGACGACCGGAATCGTCTCCAGTTGCGCGGGCAACGTCCATTCGCCTGCGATGAAGTGCTTCGCCTCTTCCATGCCTGCTCCTGTCGACCCGAGTTAGCGCTTTAGCGCTTACTCGGGTCCCATGCTTCGCGGTCGACCCAAGTTAGCCCTTTAGCGCTTACTCGGGTCCCATGCTTCGCGGTCGACCCAAGTTAGCCCTTTAGCGCTTACTCGGGTCCCATGCTTCGCGGTCGACCCGAGTTAGCCCTTCAGCGCTTACTCGGGTCCCATGCTTCGCGGTCGATCGGACTTGGCGTTTCAGCGCTTGGTCCGGTCCCATGCAAATCTGTCGGTGCTTCAGCGGTTACCCGGATTCCATGCAACGTCGCCCGTGGTTCGGCGGCCGGACATCCGGAACGATTATCGCGCCGATCGTCATCCGGACGCCACCGGTCGATTGGCTATAATGGCGCATTCCCTGCGGGGACGCCCGCGGCGGCGCATCGGCCGCGGCCCCCTGTCCTGAATTCCCATCGACCAACAGAGAGCGCTATGAGCTTCAATCATGTTCCGGCCGGCAAGGACCTGCCGCACGATTTCAACGTGATCATCGAGATCCCCGCGCAAAGCGATCCGGTGAAGTACGAGGCGGACAAGGAGTTGGGTCTCCTCGTCGTCGACCGCTTCATCGGCACGGGCATGCGCTACCCGGTGAACTACGGCTACATCCCGCAGACGCTGTCGGGCGACGGCGATCCGGTCGACGTGCTGGTGATCACGCCGTTCCCGCTGCTGGCCGGCTCGATCGTGCGTTCGCGCGTGCTCGGCATGCTGCAGATGACCGACGAGTCGGGCGTCGACGCGAAGCTCGTCGCCGTGCCGCACGACAAGGTCTGCCCGATGACGGCGAACCTGAAGTCGATCGACGACGTGCCCGAGTACCTGAAGGACCAGATCAAGCACTTCTTCGAGCAATACAAGGCGCTCGAGAAGGGCAAGTGGGTGAAGGTCGAAGGCTGGGCCGGCATCGACGCCGCGCACAAGGAAATCGCCGACGGCGCCGCGAACTACAAGAAGTAAGCCGGCAGGCCGGCCTCGCGGCCGGTTCGTTCGGAACGCAAGCCGCGCGTGTCTCCTCAGGAGGCCGCGCGGTTTTGTTTTGCGCGGGGGATGGCGCGTGCGAGGGTTTTCTTGCGGGCCGCAGCGGGCTGGGCGCCTGCACTTGCCGCAGTCTTCGCACGTTTCGCTTCCGTTGCGCGGCGTGCGGGGGCAACGGGGGGCGCGACGGCCTCGATGATTTCGGCGGCGCCCCTCCTTGCCGACGAACGCCCGCGCGCCGGGGCGGAAGCAGGGGCGGCGCGTCCGTCCGCGGCGGGCTTGCCGCCGGTTGCCGCCGCTTTCCGTTTCGGCGATGCGTTCGTGACCGGCTTGCCCCGTTTTGCCGGCGTGCCGCGCGAGGCGGTCTTTTTCCCTTCCGTATCGTCGGCGGTCCTGGCACGTTTCAAGGCGACCGGCGAGGCTTTTGCCGACGTTGGTGCCGTTGCGGCTCGTGCGTGCTTCGGGGTTTTCGCGGCCCCGGGCTTTTTTCCGGCAGTTCCGCTCTTCGCGGCTTTATCGCGAGCCTCTCTGGTCTCGGCCGGCTCGTTCGCAATGTCGGCGCGCTTCGCCTTCACCTTCTTCCTTCCGCGTGTGCCGTCCTGCGGCTCGGCGGCGTCGACGTTTCCGTCGAGCGACATCCCGGCCGGCAACACCGATTCGAGCGTCCTGATCCCGGCCGCCAGCTCGCGTTTCTGCGCGGCCGTGAGCCGCTTCACCCAGTACTCGGCGCGCGATGCGATCGACCGGTCGGGCAGCGGGAACGATGCGAGCACGGCGCGCGGCTTGCGCGATCGCGTATAGCGCGCGCCCTTGCCGGACGCATGCTCGTCGAAGCGCGCGGCGACGTCGGTCGTGATGCCCGTGTAGACGCTGTCATCGGCGCACTCGATCAGATACAGAAACCAGGACATGGGAAGGCGGCGGGATGCGAAGCCGTCAGTGTCTCAGAAATGGCGTGCGTCAACGCCACCGATCGCCGTGACCGTCGCGCAAGCGGCTCGTCGGCTGGATGAAGATTGCGCTGCAGCCGGGCGAGGCGCGCACCGTCAGCATCGCGGTGCCGGCGCAGCGCTTCGCGGCCCGGGATGCGAATGCGCACGCGTGGCGGATCGGTGCAGGCCGTTACGGGCTGTCGGCGGCCGCGTCGTCGCGCGACCCGCGGGCGGTGACGCACGCCGCGCACTGAAGAGGACGGGCAGATGGTCGCTGTCCAGGTGTGCCGATGCTACCCGGCGCCCCGCCGAAACGGATCGTGTTCGCGCAGCTCGTCGACGTACGCGTGGATATGCTCGGTCTCGCGTTCGAGAAAGCGCGCGACCGCATCGGAGAACGCCGGATGCGCGAGCCAGTGCGCGGAATGCGTGACGGTCGGCAGGAAGCCGCGCGCGAGCTTGTGCTCGCCCTGCGCACCGCCCTCGAACGTGTCGAGCCCGGCCTCGATGCAGAACTCGAGCAACTGGTAGTAGGCAGTTTCGAAATGCAGGCAGGGCACGTGTTCGAGCGCGCCCCAGTAGCGGCCGTACAGCGTGCCGCCGATGCCGTTCGCGCCGCGCCGGTACACGGCGAGCGAGCTCGCGATCGGCTTTCCGTCGGCCTCGGCGATCACGAGCAGCAGGTTCTCCGGCATCGTCGCGTCGATCGCGCGGAAGAAGTCGAGGTTCAGGTACGGGCTCGAATAGTGCTCGCGGTAGGTCTGCCGATAGCAGCGCGTGAAGAAGCGCCAGTCGGCGTCGGTGATCTGCTCGCCGGCGAGCCGCCGGAACGTGACACCGGCATCGCGCACCTTGCGCCGTTCCGCGCGGATGTTCTTGCGCTTCTTCTGCTCGAGCGTGCCGAGGAAGTCGTCGAAGTCGCGGTAGCCGTCGTTGAGCCAGTGGAACTGCACGCCTTCGCGCAGCATCATTCCCATCGACTCGAGCAGCCGCGCTTCGTCGCCGGTCGGGAACAGCACGTGCAGCGACGACACGTCGCTCTGCTCGGCGAACGCCAGCAGCGTGGCCGCGAGCCGGCGGCGTGCGTCGTCGTCGGCGGCGAGCAGGCGCGTGCCCTGCACGGGCGTGAACGGCACCGCGCACAGCAGCTTCGGGTAATAGGGCAGGTCGTTGCGCTGGTACGCGTCGGCCCACGCCCAGTCGAACACGTATTCTCCGTACGAATGCTGTTTCGCGTAGACGGGGGCGGCGGCCGCGAGCCGGCCCGTGCGCGCGTCGGTCAACGTGACGAAGTGCGGCGACCAGCCGGTGTCGTCGACCGCGCAGCGCGCGACGTGCAGCGCGTCGAGGAATTCGTGGCGCAGGAACGGCGTCGGCTGCGCGTCGCGCTCGAGCAGCGCGTTCCATTCGTCGGCCGGCACCTCCGCGGGGGACGACAGGATGCCCGTGCGATAATCGATGCGTTCGTGTTTCAAGCGTGAATCCGTACTGTTGGATGCCGCCGGATGCGTGCCGCCGTGGCCCGCGTCCGGGACGATTTCGTCAGCCGTTCAGGGCGCGCCACCGGGCTGCGCCAATCCCGTCATGAAGACCCGACTCGCTCTCGCCCAGATCAACGTCACCGTCGGCGATTTCGCCGGCAACGTCGCGCGGATCGTCGCTGCCGCCCGCGCCGCGCACAACGATGGTGCGCACCTGATGATCGCGCCCGAACTCGCGCTGTCCGGCTACCCGCCGGAAGACCTGCTGCTGCGGCCCGCGTTCTACACGGCGGCGGCCGCCGCGCTCGACACGCTCGCCGATGCGCTGCGCGCGTTCGACGGGCTCGCGGTGCTGGTCGGCCATCCGTTGCGGAGCGCAGGCGGCGATGCGTCGGGCGGCGATCCGCACGCGCCAGCCGTCGATGGTAATGCAAACCGCCCGATCGAGCGCGGCGTGCCGCCGACCGACACCTACAACGCGGTGTCGCTGATCGTCGGCGGCGAGATCGTCGGTACGTACCGCAAGCAGGATCTGCCGAACGCAGACGTATTCGACGAGAAGCGCTACTTCGCGACGGACACCGAGCCGCTCGTGTTCGAGCTCAACGGCGTCAGATACGGCGTGATCATCTGCGAGGACGCCTGGCATGCGTCGGCCGCACAGATCGCGAAGGCTGCGGGCGCGCAGGTGCTGCTGATCCCGAACGGTTCCCCGTACCACATGAACAAGGAAGCGCTGCGCATCGACATCCTGCGCGCGCGGATCCGCGAAACCGGGCTGCCGATGGTGTACGTGAACCTCGTCGGCGGCCAGGACGAGCTCGTGTTCGACGGCGGCTCGTTCGTGCTCGACGCGCAGGGCACGCTCGTCGCGAAGATGCCGCAGTTCGACGAAGGGCACGCGATCGTCGAATTCGACGGGCCGCGCCCGCTGCCCGGCGCGATCGCGCCCGAGCTGCCGGTCGACGCGCAGGTCTATCGCGCGCTCGTGACCGGCGTGCGCGACTACATCGGCAAGAATGGGTTTCCCGGTGTGCTGATCGGGCTGTCGGGCGGCGTCGATTCGGCGTTGGTGCTCGCGGTCGCCTGCGACGCGCTGGGGCCCGAGCGCGTGCGCGCGGTGATGATGCCGTCGCGCTACACGGCCGACATCTCGACCACCGACGCGGCGGAGATGGCGCGGCGCGTCGGCGTGCGTTACGACGAGATCGCGATCGCACCGATGTTCGACGCGTTCCGTGCGGCGCTCGCGGGCGAATTCGCGGGCCGCGCGGAGGACGCGACGGAAGAGAACATCCAGGCGCGCATCCGCGGCACGCTGCTGATGGCGCTGTCGAACAAGTTCGGCTCGATCGTGTTGACGACCGGTAACAAGAGCGAGATGGCGGTCGGCTACTGCACGCTGTACGGCGACATGGCCGGCGGCTTCGCGGTGATCAAGGACATCGCGAAAACGCTGGTCTACCGGCTGTGCCGCTATCGCAACGCAACGACAGACTACGAACTGCGCGACGTGATACCCGAGCGGATCCTGACGCGCGCGCCGTCGGCCGAGCTGCGCGAGAACCAGACGGACCAGGACAGCCTGCCGCCGTACGACGTGCTCGACGCGATCATGCGGATGTACATGGAGGAGGACCGGCCGCTCGCGGAGATCGTCGCGGCCGGCTATGCGGAGGCCGACGTCGCGCGCGTGACGCGACTCATCAAGATCAACGAATACAAGCGCCGCCAGGCGCCGATCGGTATTCGCGTCACGCATCGCGCATTCGGGCGCGACTGGCGCTATCCGATCACGTCACGCTTTACCGAACGTCTCGACTGAGCCTTGCTGGGCCGTACGCGGCCGGCCGGCTTACAATCGGGATCGCGATTTTGCATCCAAACGAGCATTGAGGGACAACCATCATGAAACGCATCACCGCCATCATCAAGCCGTTCAAGCTGGACGAAGTCCGCGAAGCGCTCGCCGAAGTGGGCCTCACCGGCCTGACCGTGACGGAAGTGAAGGGCTTTGGCCGCCAGAAAGGGCACACCGAGCTGTATCGCGGCGCCGAATACGTGGTCGACTTCCTGCCAAAGATGAAGATCGAGGTGGTCGTCGCGGAAGCGCAGGTCGACCAGGTGATCGATGCGGTGATCGGCGCGGCGCGCACGGGCAAGATCGGCGACGGCAAGATCTTCGTGTCGGACGTCGAGCGCGTGATCCGCATCCGCACCGGCGAAGAGAACGAAGCGGCGGTCTGAGCGCCGCATCGGGCCGTAGATCGCCCGATCCCGGCTCGCCAATAAAAAACGGTGCGGATACCCGGGTGGGTACCGCACCGATACGCGCCTCTCGCAGCAGCGTGGAAAGTGTTGTCGAATCGTTCTCTGGACGGCGCCTGATCAGAACAGGTGCTGGATGCCGGCGTAGACGCCGGTCTGGCTGCCGCCCGGATGCGGGTTGCCCGTCGAGACGGCCGTGCCGGCGCCGTTCGCGTTCAGGCCGAAGTTGGCCGTCGAGCTGTTGCGCACCGTCGCGACCTGCACGTCGAACAGCGTGCGCTTCGAAATGTTGTACGAGCCGCCGACCGTGTAGATGTTCGCGTTGCCGCCGCCGTGGTTGGCGTTCACGTGGTACACGGCCGCGATCAGCGCTGCCGCCGGCGTTGCCTGCCACGTCACGCCACCCCAGACCTGCTGGGTGCCGGTGATGCCGTTGTTGACGGCCGGGCCGCCGCTGCCGTCCGCGTGCGACGACTGGTAGGCCGCCTGCACCTTGAACTGGCCGAGGAACACGTTCACGCCCGCGAAGTATTCACGCGAGTAGTTGAACACGTCCGAGAAGCGGCCGTTGCTGTCGCGCGTTTCGTCGTAGATGCCGCGCAACTGGAACAGCGAGTTCGTGTAGGTAACCTGCGCGCCGGCTGCACGACCCGGCTGGCCGGCCGTCGTGTTGCCGTTGAAGCTGGTCGAGTTCGAGAACGCGAACTGGCCGTAGAAGTCGAAGCCGTAGAACTGCGGCGACTGGTACGACACGTTGTTGCTGGTCTTGTTCCAGTTGCGGCCGCGCACGAGCGATGCCGACGACCAGCTCGACTGGCCCAGCGGATCGAAGTCCCACACGCCGTTGGCGATCGCGAGTTCGCGACCCAGCAGCAGCGTACCGTAGCGGTCGTTCGAAATGCCGACGGTCGCGAAACGATCCCAGATCGAGCCGCTGAAGCCGCCCGTCATCGTGTTGAACGCGCCTTCGAGGTGGAACAGGACCTTGTTGCCGCCACCGATGTCCTCGCTGCCCTTCAAGCCCCACAGGCTCGTGCCCCAGTCGCCGCTTTCCGCGCGCACTTGGTGGCCGTTTTGCAGGCCGTTCAAGTACTCGATGCCGGCATCCAGACGGCCATACAGCGTGACGCTGCTCTGCGCGTGCGCCGTAACCACCCCAGCAGCCATCAGCGCGGCCGCGACCAAAGCTTTCTTCATCATCTCCTCCATACCCTGTCAAAAAGTCAACCCAGACTGCACGAGATGCCCGGAGCAGCGAGCGCCGGGCAAAAGCGAAAAGCGGGATAACCAGGGAGACCTCGTGCAGGGCCGGTAAGCGCGGCACGCGGGCAAGCGGACGGAAAACCGTTGAGCGGTCCCGCGCGGCCGGGTCGGCTTGCGGGGTCTCCTTGTTGTGTCGTGAAGCTAAACTACATTTCACGAACTTCGTTTTGCTACTTTGGTTACTAATTTAGCAAAAATACAATTTTGTGGCGACGGAAATCGTTGTTTGACTAACACGTGTCGCCAATTTGCCATGCAACACGGTGCGCGGCGGGCATCGCGGAGCCTGTCGATTACCGGAAAACCCTTGTCCGGCAAGGCAGACATGGATTCCGCGGCGATGGGTCAAGGATTGCCACTATTGACGTTGCCGGAGCGCGAGCGTAAGCACGGAAGCGACAAAATTGGTAAGTATTTCGTAATAAGTAGGCGGCGGCCTGCGGCGGCCGGCGTGATGCCGGAAACGGTCGGGCGGCAGGGTGGCAGCGCCCGTCGTACAAGCGTTTCCGACTCAACCTTGCTCGGGCCGTGCGGCGAGCAATTGCGCGCGAAGCCATCGGTGCGCGTCGCTGCGCGCGTGCTTCGCGTGCGAGTAGACCTTCACCGTGTAGCGCGGGATCTCGAACGGCGCGGGGAAGATGCGGATCGGCGCCGCGTGGCGCAGCGCCTGCGCGGCACGGTTCGGCACCGTCATCAGGAGTGCCGATTCGGCGATCACGAACGGTGCGGCCAGCACGCTCGGCAACTGCACGGCGACCTGCCGTGCGAGGCCGAGCCGGTCGAGCACGTAGTCGATGACGCCGCGCGACTCGTTCCACGGCGTGACGACCACGTGGCGTGCCGCGAGGTACTGGTCGAGCGTCAGGCGCCGGTGGATGTCCGGATGCGTGGCGCTCGCGATCACGACGTAGTCGTCCGAGAACCAGTCGAAATCCTCGATACCCGGCGCGTCGGCGGCCGACTCCTCGTGATAGCCGAGCGCGAAGTCGATCCTGCCGGCCGCGAGTTCGTCGATCGAAATCTTGCGGTCGGAGTGGACGACGCGGATCCGCAGCCGCGGCGCGACCTGCTCGATGCGCGCGAGCAACGCCGGCAGCACGGCGAATGCCGTGTAGTCGCTCGCGGCGAACACGAACGTGCGGTCACTTTGCGCGGGATCGAAGCGGCGTGCGCGGGCGAGCCCCCTCGACATCGTGTCGAGCGCATCGCCGGCCCAGGTGGCGATGTCGTCGGCGCGCACGGTCGGCTGCATCTCGTTGCCGAGCCGCACGAACAGCGCATCGCCGATCGCGTCGCGCAGCCGGGCGAGCGCGTGGCTCAGCGCGGACGGGCTCATCGCCAGCTCGTGCGCGGCCGCGGCGACCGACCGGTGGCGGTACAGCGCGTCGAACGCGAGCAGCAGGTTCAGGTCGAGACGGCGCAGGTCGGGATGCATCATGTTCATGTCTGGATGAAGAAACTGCACTTCCTGCAGTTGAGCCGTGAACGTAGCATGTCGATCTGTCCGACGCCAGGCGCGCTTGCGCGGGTGCCGCATTCCGTTTTCAGTCCGGGCCGAAGGAGGGCTCCCCACCGTGCAAATCGACATTCGTTCCGCCACCGTCGCCGACGTGCCGCAAATCCTGCGTTTCATCACCGAGCTGGCCATCTACGAGAAGGCGGAGCATGAAGTGGTCGCGACGCCCGCGTCGCTCGAGCGCAGCCTGTTCGGCGAAGGGTCGCCCGCGCGCGCGCTGATTTGCGAGGTCGACGGCGAGCCGGCCGGCTTCGCCGTGTATTTCTTCTCGTATTCGACCTGGCTCGCCCGGCAGGGGCTCTATCTCGAGGATCTGTACGTGTCGCCGCGCTTTCGCGGCGCGGGTGCCGGGCTGCGGCTGCTGAAGGCGCTCGCGCGCATCGCCGTGGACACCGGATGCGGACGCTTCGAATGGAGCGTGCTCGACTGGAACGAGCCGGCGATCCGTTTCTACGAGAGCGTCGGCGCCGCGCCGCAGAGCGAATGGGTGCGTTACCGGCTCGCGGGCGATGAACTGCGCGCATTCGCCGACAGCGAACCGGTGAGCGCCGCGTAAACGCAAAACGGGCGCCGCGCGGCGAACCGCGGGCGCCCGTTCGCGTGTCGCGCGCGTTACTTGAGGCTACCCGACAGGAACCCGCGCAGGCGTTCGCTCTTCGGGTTGCCGAACACCTCGGACGGCACGCCTTCTTCCTCGACGCGCCCCTGGTGCAGGAACATCACGTGATTCGACACGTTGCGCGCGAAGCCCATCTCGTGCGTGACGACGATCATCGTGCGGCCTTCCTCGGCCAGCTTCTGCATCACCTTCAGCACTTCACCGACCAGTTCCGGGTCGAGCGCCGACGTGGGCTCGTCGAACAGCATGACGTCCGGATGCATCGCCAGCGCGCGCGCGATCGCGACACGCTGCTGCTGCCCGCCCGACAGGTGCGACGGATACTGCTCCTCGACGCGCGGCGCGAGGCCGACCTTTTCGAGATACTCGCGCGCACGGTCTTCGGCTTCCTTCTTCGGGATGCCGAGCACGTTGACGGGCGCTTCCATCACGTTCTCGATCACGTTCATGTGCGACCAGAGATTGAAATGCTGGAACACCATCGACAGCTTGGTGCGCACGCGCTGCAGCTGCTTCGAATCGGCCGCGCGCAGCGCGCCCGTCTTGTCCGGCGTGGTGCGCACTTCCTCGCCGTCGACGATGATGCGGCCCGCGTTCGGCTGCTCGAGGAAGTTGATACAGCGCAGCATCGTGCTCTTGCCGGAACCGGACGAGCCGATCACGCTGATCACGTCGCCCGAGTTCGCTTTCAGCGACACGCCCTTGAGCACCTCGTTGTCGCCGTACCGCTTGTGCAGATCGTCGACGAAAAGCTTCTGAGTCTGGGAATTCATCAATAGTCCTGCGAAAACTTACTTGCCTTGCGGGCGCAGATACGCGAGCCAGCGACGCTCGGCCTGGCGGAACAGCCACACGAGCGTGAACGAGATCACGAGATAGAGCAGGGCGGCGATGCCGAACGCATGGAACGACATGTAGGTCGCCGAGTTCACGTCGCGCGCGATCTTCAGGATGTCCGGCACGGTCGCGGTGAACGCGACGGTGGTCGCGTGCAGCATCAGGATCACTTCGTTGCTGTACAGCGGCAGCGCGCGGCGCAGCGCCGACGGCAGGATCACGCGGCGATACATCGTGAACGGCGTCATCCCGTATGCGCGCGCGGCTTCGATCTCGCCGTATGACGTCGCCTTGATCGCGCCCGCGAAAATCTCGGTGGTGTACGCGCAGGTGTTCAGCGTGAACGCGAGCAGCGTGCAGTGCATCCCGTCGCGGAAGAACGCATCGAGTAGCGGCGTGCCGCGCACGACCTGCAGGCTGTAGAGGCCGGTGTAGCAGAGCAGCAATTGCACGTACAGCGGTGTGCCGCGGAACACGTACGTGTAGAGCCACACGGCGCCCGACAGCCACTTCCTTTTCGACACGCGGGCCACCGCGAGCGGCACCGACAGGCAGAAGCCGAGGCCGATCGACACGACCAGCAGCCACAGCGTGATCGCGACGCCGGTGATCCGGAAGCCGTCGGTGTAGAGGTAGTTGCGCCAGTATTCTTGGATGAGTTCGATCATAGGTCAGCCTTGCGGACACCGGTCGAGTAGCGCTTTTCGAGCCACATCAGCACGAAGTTCGAGATCGTCGTGATGGCGAGGTAGACCGCTCCCGCGATCAGCGTGAAGAAGAAGAACCGCAGCGTGCCCTTGCCGGCGTCCTGCGACGCCTTGACGACGTCCGCGAGGCCGATGATCGACACCAGTGCGGTCGACTTCACGAGCACCTGCCAGTTGTTGCCGATGCCCGGCAGCGCGAAGCGCATCATCTGCGGGAACATGATCCGCGTGAACACCTGCCAGTTCGTCATTCCGTATGCGCTGCCGGCCTCGAGCTGGCCGCGCGGCACCGACAGGAACGCGCCGCGGAAGGTCTCGGTGAAGTACGCGCCGTAGATGAAGCCGAGCACGAGCACGCCGGCGAGGAACGGGTCGATGTCGATCTGGTCCCAGCCGAGTGCATCGGTCGCCATGTTCAGCCAGATCTGCAGGCTGTAGAACAGCAGCAGCATCAGCACGAGGTCGGGCACGCCGCGGATCAGCGTGGTGTAGACGGTGCCGGCGCCGTGCGTGAAGCGGTTGCGCGACAGCTTCGCGCCCGCGCCGAGCAGGCCCAGCAGGAACGAGAGCGCGAGCGAAAGCACCGCCAGTTTGACGGTTTGCCAGGTGCCTGCGAGGATCAGCGGGCCGTAGCCTTGTAGAAACATATGTGGTCCCTGGTGTGGTCCCGGACGGCGCACGCGGTGCGCCGCGAAAGACGCGCCCGCCAAGCTGCGCGGAACGCCCCGTGCGTATCATGTCCGTCCGCCCCCGGCAACGGTGCCGGGCCAGCCCGTCGCGGGGAGCGGCGGGCGAGGCGCGGGCGGCGCGTGGTTGACTGCCTGTACTGCCGGACGCGGGGCGCCCCCGCATCCGCTTCCCGTCATTGTCGGTGCTCAGCGAGCCGAGTAGACGCTGAACGAGAAATACTTGTGCGACAGTCGGTCGTACGTGCCGTCCTTGTGCATGTCGGCCAGCGCCTTGTTGATCTTGAGCTTCAGGTCCGTGTCTTCCTTGCGCAGGCCGATCGCGGTGCCGTCGCCGATCGTCTTCGGATCCTTCACTTCCGGACCGGCGAACGCGAAGCCCTTGCCGCGCGGCGTGCGCAGGAAGCCGTAGTCGGCCTGCAGTTCATCCTGCAGCGTCGCGTCGAGGCGGCCCGAGCCGAGATCGGCATAGACCTGGTCCTGGTTCTGGTAAGGAATGATCGTCACGCCTTGCGGTTCCCAGTACGCCTTCGCGTAGGATTCCTGCGTCGAACCTTGCTCGACGCCGACGTGCTTGCCCTTGAGCGACGCGACCGTCGGCAGCAGCGGCGAGCCGGCCTTCGCGATCATCCGCGCGGGTGCGTCGTACACCTTGTCGGAGAAGTCAATCTGCTCGCGACGCTTGTCCGTGACGGTCAGCGACGACACGATGACGTCGTACTTCTTCGCCTTCAGCGCGGGGATGATCCCGTCGAGATCCTGCGCGACCCACACGCACTTCACGTTGATGCGCTTGCAGATTTCCTTGGTGAGATCGACGTCGAAACCGACGATCTCGCCGCTCGGCGCGGTCGACTCGAACGGCGGGTAGCTGGCGTCGACACCGATCCGCACGGTCTTCCACTCTTTCGCGAAGGCGCTGCCCGCCACGAGGGCGAGGGCGGCGCACAGGGCGGCCTTCTTCATTTCCATCCTTTTGTCGCTCACTTCCGGGAGGGCGCACGCGGCCGGTCGGGCCGGGCGCCGCGGCGTATTCTAGACGGCCAAAATTCGTGTTTCGGCGCGCTGGCAACGGCGCTCGCCGGACGGGCGAACGCCAAAAGGGCGGTATTTTACCCGAACGCGATACCCGGAAAACGGCAATCCGGCGTGACCGATGGATTCTTCGATCCGCTCGTTGCGGCAATCGTGGTATTCGCAACGAGCATTGCGTCGATTGGTTTCGTGAGTGCAACGATGCGGTGCACGGACGGCGGATTGTGGCGCGCCTGGCGCGCCCCTACAGTGCAGGTAAACCCGAAGAAAGAATGTCTGCCCTGCCGGAGTGCCCGCCCCATGTTCCAGATCCGCCGCGCCGCCGACCGCTGCCACACGCGCCAAGGCTGGCTCGAGTCGAGTCACAGCTTTCCGCTTGTCGGCCACGCCGAGGCTGCGCATCCGCCGTTCGGCGCGCTGCGCGTGCTGAGCGAGGACCGGATCGCGCCGACGCGCGGCTTCGGGATGCAGCCGCGCCGCGACCTCGAAATCGTCACCTACGTGCTGGACGGCGCGCTCGCGCATCGCGACAGCCTTGGCAACGGGGCCATCGTGCGGGCCGGCGGCATCCAGCGGATGAGCGCCGGCACGGGGCTCATGCACAGTGAAACCAATGCGTCGCGCGACCGGGTGCTGCATCTGCTGCAGATCTGGCTGCAGCCGGCCGAGCGCGGCGGGCGGCCCGGTTACGCTCAGCGGCGTTTCGCCGACGACGAGAAGCGCGGCCGCCTGCGGCTCGTCGCGTCTGCGGACGGCGACGACGGCGCGCTGTCGATCGGTGCGGATGCGCGGATCTTCGTGGGGCTGCTTGACGGCGACGAGGAGGCGGCATTCGGCGTGCCGGCCGGACGCGGCACTTATGTGCACGTCGCGCGCGGCAACGTGGAAGTCAACGGCCACGCGCTGGCCGCGGGCGACGGCGCGCGGATCGCCGGGGTGGACGCGGTCGCGTTCGCACGCGGCCGGGCGGCCGAGGTGCTGCTGTTCGACGTCGCCTGAAACGAAACAGGGGACGCGGGCCGAGTACCCGCGTCCCCCGCGATGCCGCCCGGGGAGGCGGCCCGCCGGCTTACTGCGCCGGCGCCGACGCGGCCTTTGCCGCGCGGTGCTGCTGCCAGCGTTCCTTCATCGTCTCGTGACGCTGCTCCATCCGCGCGAACTGCTGCTTCAGCGCGGTGCTGACCGTCGTTTTCTGCTGGTCGTTCAGTCCGTTGTAGAACGCGAGCCAGGCGGCCGAACTCTGCTCGCGCAGCTGCGCATTCTGCTGCTCGGCCTGCTGGCGGGCGGCGTGCATCGCGTTCAGGTCGAGGATCGGCTGATTCTGCTGCGCCTTGAATTGCTCGCGCATCTGCTCGTGGCTCTTGCGCATCGCCTCATGATTCTGCTTCATCGTGTTGACGGCCGTCTGCCATTGCTGCTCTTGCGATGCGTTGAGCTTCAGCTGATCGTGCAGCTTCATGATCACGCCGAATGGGCCGCCGTCATGGCCGCCGTGCATCTGGTGCATGCCGGGGCCGCCCGGCGGCGGCATGTCGGTGGGCTGCGCGGCATGCGCGGTGCCGAATGCGAGAGCGAGCACGGTGGCGGCCGCAATGGCCACGCGGGAAGTGTTCTTATACATTTCAGAAACTCCTGTATCCAAAGGGTCCGGCGATGCGGTGCGCGGGTGACGCGTGTGCCGCATCCGGTAAGACGCAGGTTAGCGGCGCGTGCCCCGGCGGGTGTTACGTGGGGTGGCTGCCGGGTTACGGTGCATTACAGTTCCCTTGCGTCGTAACCCGCAGTAACCCTTTCGTTCCTTTGAACCGTTCTTCGACTCCGCGCTCGCGCGGTAAACTTCGAGCCATGACTACCCAGATCCTCATCGTCGACGACGACCAAGAACTCCGTGACCTGCTGCGCGACTATCTCGTGCGCCAGGGGATGGAAGTGTCCGTGCTGCACGACGCGGCGACGCTCGAGAAGCGTCTCGAGCGAGAGCGGCCCGATCTGATCGTGCTGGACCTGATGATGCCCGGCGTGGACGGCCTGACCGCGCTGCGCCAGCTGCGCGCGGCCGGCGACGACATCCCCGTAATCATGCTGACGGCGCGCGCGGACGACGTCGACCGCATCGTCGGGCTCGAACTCGGCGCGGACGACTACCTCGGCAAGCCGTTCAACCCGCGCGAGCTGCTCGCGCGCGTCCAGGCCGTGCTGCGCCGCCGCCGGGCGACGCCGTCGGCGGCGGCGCCCGAGCAGCGCGAGCCGTTCGCGTTCGGCCGCTTCGTGCTCGACTTCCAGGGGCGCACGCTGTCGGTCGACGGCAAGCCGGCGACGCTGTCGAGCAGCGAATTCGCGCTGCTGAAGATCTTCGTGAACCACTCGCTGCGCACGCTCACGCGCGAGCGGTTGCTCGAGCTGCTGCACGGGCCCGAGTACGACGGCACCGACCGCGGCATCGACGTCCAGGTGTGGCGCCTGCGCCGCATCCTGGAAACGGATCCGTCGACGCCGCGCTTCATCCAGACGGTCCGCGGGCGCGGCTACGTGTTCGTGCCCGACGGCGAGGCCCATGCGCAAACCCATTGATTCACTGTTCGGACGGCTGGCGCTGCTGGTCGTCGGCGTGCTGCTCCTGTCGCACTTCGCGTGGTTCTTCGCGATGCGCCTCGAGCGCAGCCAGATGCAGACGCGTTACGCGGTCGAGGAGGCCGCCTTCCTCGTCGACGCCGTGCGCCAGCACGTCGAGCGCACGCCCGACCAGCCGCTGCCGTCACGGGTGCGGCTGGTGTCGCCGGACAGTCCCGACGTGCCGACGAGCGCAGGCTCGAACCTGCCGGCGCCGCTCAAGCGTTTCCGCGACGACGTGAGCGAGCGCATGCCGGCCGGCACCCGGGTCGAGATCGGCGCGCCGGGCCATCCGCCGGTGCTGTGGGTCAAAGAACCGACCGATCGCAACTGGATCGTGGTGCCGGTGCAGCCGCTGCGCCCGCCGCGCTCGCTCGACCGGATGCTGCTGTGGCTCGGCACGATCTTCTCGGCAGGCGTGATCGCCGCGCTGTTCGCGGCCTGGCAACTGCAGCAGCCGCTGCGCTCGCTGGCGCGCGCGGTCGCGCGCTTCGGCCGCGGCCAGCCGGTGCCGCCGCTGCGCGAGCGCGGCCCGCGCGAGCTGCGCCAGCTCACACACGGCTTCAACCAGATGGTGGAACAGGTGTCGCAGGCCGAGAGCGATCGCGCGGTGATGCTGGCCGGCGTCGCGCACGACCTGCGCACGCCGCTCGCGCGGATGCGCCTGCGCGCGGAAATGATGGACGACGCGCGGCTGCGCGACGGTGTGGTGCGCGATGTCGACTCGATGTCGCACATCGTCGACCAGTTCCTCGTGTTCGCGCACGGCGGGGCGGACCGCAGCGAGCCCGTGCCGGTCGACCAGACCTGCGAGCGGATCGCGCGCAGCTATCGCGCGGTCGCACCGAACGCGCCGGCGGTCCAGACGCATCTGGCCGCCGACGAAGGTTTCCGCCTGCCGACCGCGACGCTCGACCGGATCCTCTCGAACCTGCTGGACAATGCGCATGCGTACGGCGCGCCACCCGTGCTCGTCGAGACGGCGCGTACGCCGACGGGTTACGTGCTGTCGGTCAGCGACAGCGGCGGCGGGATCGCGCCGCGCGACCTCGCGGCCGCGACGCGGCCGTTCGTGCGGCTCGACCCGGCGCGCGGCGGTAATGGCCACAGCGGGCTCGGGCTCGCGATCGTCGAGCGTCTGGTGCTGAGGCTGGGCGGGGCGTGCGAGATCGGCAATCGTCCCGAGGGCGGCCTGCGCGTGGCGATGACGTTCCCGTTCGACGCGGTGCCGAAGGACGAACTGCACGCCCAGGCCGCATAAGCGGCGGATGCGGCGCCTGCCGGGCAGGCGCCGCGTGGCCTCATTCGCCGAACAGCGTGCCGAGCGTCTCGGCGGCGTTGCTGTCGATGGTGTTGTAGGTCACGCTCGTGGCCTCGAAGATATAGACGGTCGTGTAGCGGCCGAGGCGCTCCAGAATCTCCTCCTGCAGCGATTCCGGCACGATGTTCATGTTCAGGTACCATGCCGTCGACGACAGCCGCGTCTGGAACGACCCATACTCCTGCATCAGCTCGTAGAACGCATCGGCATCCTGATCGCGGCAGACGATCACCAAGTTTCCTGCCATTCCCTTCCTCCCGCTGGTCGGTCGATCCCTGGCGGCTGTGGTCAACACCGACGCCAGGGGCTAGCCCCGATCATACCTGCTTCGCCGCAATCGTCCGCTGACGTCCGGCACGGTTTGCGTCCGCGTGCGGTTGGCGGGTTCCCGGCCGGCCCAGATCACGGCATAATTCGGGGCCTGCATGCCGGCCGGAGGACCGCGGTCGGGCTGCTCCGTATCCCACGCTTGTTGTTCGCCCGCGTGCCGGGCACGATCCGTGCGCCGTTCGCGCGTCGCGCGGCCCCGCGCCGGCCCCGGACGGTTGAACCTGAAATACAGGTTGGTGTAGTGTCGTGCCGTCGCGGCCCGACTCGCCGCGCCGGGAGCGCAGCCTGCACGCACGGCGCCTTGCGCCGGCGTCAGATCGTGAATCAATCGAATTACCGCGTCGAATTACCGCGCCCGTGCGCTTTGCCATGAATCAACATCGTCTGCCGGCTTCGTTCGGCCTTACCGGGGAGGGCGCCTGATGGACGTCGGATTCTTCAATCCGAACCGGACTGCCAACGCGTCCGCGTGGCGCGTTCTGCCGAACCGGTGGGACTTCATCGCGTTCCCGCTGATCATCTGCCTGATCGCGATGGCGGTCGTCGGCTTTCATGAAACGATGGCGCCGATCGGGACCCTTCAGACCCAGAAGATCTCGCTCGATCCGTCGAACCTGCCCGAATACGCGTTGCGCACCACGCTGCGGATGCTCGCCGCGATGGTCGCGTCGCTCGCGTTCACGCTGATCTACGGCACCCTCGCCGCGAAAAGCCGCCGCGCCGGCATGGTGCTGATCCCGATCCTCGACATCCTGCAGTCGGTGCCGGTGCTCGGCTTCATCTCGTTTACGGTGACGTTCTTCCTCGCGCTGTTCCCGAGCCGCGTGCTCGGCGCCGAACTGGCCGCGATCTTCGCGATCTTCACGAGCCAGGCGTGGAACATGACGTTCAGCTTCTACCAGTCGCTGCGCACGGTGCCGCGCGATCTGGACGAAGTGTCGCGCGGCTTCCACCTGACGTCGTGGCAGCGGTTCTGGAAGCTCGAGGTGCCGTTCTCGATGCCGGGGCTGATCTGGAACATGATGATGTCGATGTCGGGCGGCTGGTTCTTCGTCGTCGCATCGGAGGCCATCACCGTCGGCAACCAGACCATCACGTTGCCCGGGATCGGCGCATATCTCGCCCAGGCGATCTCGGACAAGAACCTCGGTGCGATCGGCTGGGTGATCCTGACGATGACGGTGGTGATCCTGGCCTATGACCAGTTCCTGTTCCGCCCGCTGATCGCGTGGGCCGACAAGTTCCGGATGGAGAACACCGCGTCGGGCGACGCACCGCAATCCTGGCTGCTCGACCTCGTGCGCCGTACGCGCCTGATCCATCAGCTGCTCGTGCCGGCCGGCTGGTTCTTCGCGAAGGCCGCGCGGATTCCGCTGCGTCTGCCGCTGTCGGGCGCGATGCGCTTCACGCTGCCCAAAGTCGAGAAGAAGGCGTCGCGCACGGTCGACATCGCGTGGGCGGCGTTCTTGCTGCTCGGCACGGCCTATATCGTGTGGCGTGTCGTCAGCTTCGTGTCGACCGGCGTGACGATGGCCGAAGTCGGCCACGTGATCATGCTCGGGCTCATCACACTGCTGCGCGTGGTCGTGCTGATTTCGATCGCGTCCGTGATCTGGGTACCTGTCGGCGTGTGGGTCGGGCTGCGCCCGAAACTCGCCGAGAAGCTGCAGCCGCTCGCGCAGTTCCTCGCCGCGTTCCCGGCGAACCTGCTGTTCCCGGTATTCGTGATCGTGATCGCGCGCTTCCATCTGAACGCCGATATCTGGCTGTCGCCGCTGATCGTGCTCGGCACGCAGTGGTATATCCTGTTCAACGTCATCGCGGGCGCGACGTCCTATCCGAACGACTATCGCGAAGCCGCGACGAACTTCCGGATCCGCGGCTGGCAGTGGTGGCGCCAGGCGATCCTGCCCGGCATCTTTCCGTATTACGTGACCGGCGCGATCACCGCATCGGGCGGCGCGTGGAACGCGAGCATCGTGTCGGAAGCGGTGCAGTGGGGCACGACCAGGATCGAGGCGCACGGCCTCGGCGCATATATCGCGCAGACCACCGCCGCCGGCGACTTTCCGAAGATCATTCTGGGCATCGCCGTGATGTCACTGTTCGTTACCCTGTTCAACCGCCTGCTGTGGCGCCCGCTGTATGCCTTCGCCGAAGCGAAGCTGCGGCTCGACTGAGACCGATTGAGAGCGAAACGCGATGCACAATCCGAATGCCATAAACGCCCCCGTCCAGACGTCCCAGCCGCCGCGCCTCGGTGAGGAAATCCTGCGTGTGGATCACGTCTGCCGCGGCTTCAACAAGACGCAGGGCGAACTGCTCGTGCTCGACGACGCGAACCTGTCGCTGCGCGAAGGCGAGATCGTCGGGCTGCTCGGTCGTTCGGGCTCGGGCAAGTCCACGCTGCTGCGGATCATCGCGGGGCTGATCGAGCCGACCGGCGGTGAAGTGACCTACCTCGGCAAGCCGCTGACCGGCCCGGCCGAAGGCGTCGCGATGGTGTTCCAGACCTTCGCGCTGTTTCCGTGGCTCACCGTGCTGCAGAACGTGGAAGCCGGGCTGGAAGCGCTCGGCGTCGGCGCACGCGAGCGGCGCGAACGCGCGCTCGCAGCGATCGACCTGATCGGTCTCGACGGCTTCGAGAACGCCTACCCGCGTGAGCTGTCGGGCGGCATGCGTCAGCGCGTGGGCTTCGCGCGCGCGCTCGTGGTCGACCCGACGATCCTGCTGATGGACGAGCCGTTCTCGGCGCTCGACGTGCTGACGGCCGAAACGCTGCGTACCGACCTGCTCGACCTGTGGACGCAAGGCCGGATGCCGATCAAGTCGGTGCTGATCGTCACGCACAACATCGAGGAAGCGGTGTTCATGTGCGACCGGATCCTCGTGCTGTCGTCGAACCCGGGCCGTGTGATCGCCGAGATCAAGGTGCCGTTCAAGCATCCGCGCAACCGCCTCGACCCGGCTTTCCGCAAGCTCGTCGACGACATCTACGCGAAGATGACCGCGCGCCAGACCGGCGAGGCGACGAAGAAGGGGCTCGAGCTCGGCAGCTGGCTGCCGCAGGTGTCGACCAACCTGATGGCCGGCCTGATCGAGACGCTCGCGATGGCGCCGTACCACGGCCGTGCCGACATGCCGGAAATCGCACGTACGCTGCATCTGGAGGTCGACGACCTGTTCCCGATCGCTGAAGTGCTGCAGTACCTCGGCTTCGCCGACGTGCGGGAAGGGGACGTGTTCCTGACGCCGCCGGGGCGCGTGTTCGCGGAATTCGGCACGCAGGAGCGCAAGCTGATGTTCGCCGATCACCTGCTGAAGCACGTGCCGCTCGCCGCGCGGATCAAGAAGGTGTTGAACGAGCGCCCCGGCCATCGCGCGCCGCGCGTGCGTTTCGAGCAGGAGCTGGAGGATTTCCTGTCGGACGGCGCGGCCGAGGAAACCCTCGACGCGGTGATCGACTGGGGCCGTTACGGCGAGATCTTCTCGTACAACGACCAGACCGAAATCTTCAGTCTCGAGGACGTCGAGTCCTGATGCGGGCGGGGCGATTCCGGTGCATCCACCGGAATCGTCCGGATGCTAGCTGCGGCGGGATTCGGCCGCAGCGGGCCAAGAGCCTGCGGCTCGATCCTGGCGTCCGCAACGGGCGCCGGGTCATGGATCACCTGATTGTCGGATCGTGGCCCTGCGGGGGCGCTGCGGATGACATTCGCCGAGGATGTCGCGCCCGGTTCCATTCTTCGACGGCAACGCTTCGTTCACTTCCGACGCCGTCCTTCCTTTCACCACGCGTTGAATGCCTACCGCATCGGTGCGGCGCGCTTCGACCGGCGCGCGATCGCACCCGTCCACCAGCAATAAGTATCGGGGATCGATCTGCTGATCGATCGGACTGCTTTCGGCGCCGAATATCGAATGCTGACAAGTGGTTATGAATTTCCCTACAGTTTGATATATTTGGCGCCACCAAGGCGGCTGAGAGCGCCTTGGTGGTGCGATGGCGACCGGATTGCGGCGGGTTCGCCCGACAAAAAAGAACGAGGTTAACGATGAGTTTCGCAGCAAACGGAAACCCCGACGGGATGGGAGGGGGCGGTGCGGCTTTGGTCGGCGGTTTGAGCAACCTGGGTTCGCTTGCCGGCATGGCGGGCCAACTGGGGGCGCTGACCGGCATGCCGGGCGCGGGGCTGCTGGGCGGTGCCGCGAGCGCGGTGCAACTGGCGCAAACCGGCCTATCGCTGATGGGCAAGGCCCCGGAGTCGATCGCCGAGGCCATCAACAGCCTGACGGGTGCGCTTCCGCGCCTGACCCAGGACAATCGCTTCATCACGATCGAAACGCCACTCGGCCCGGACGTGCTGCTGGTCAGCGCGGCGATCATCGACGAACACGTCAATCAGTTAACCGAAACACATCTCGACCTGCTTTCCCATCGCAACAATATCGAACCGCAGGAAATCGTCGGGCAGCGGGTCAAGATCACGCTCGAGCCCCAGAGCCGCGATTTCAGTCTGACGAGGGTCGTGACGTCGGCGGCGGATACCGAGACGAAGCGATATTTCGACGGTTACGTTGCGTCGTTCGGCCGCGTCGGGAAATCGGGTTCGGTGACCCGCTACGAAATGTCGGTCGTGCCGTGGTTCTGGTTTCTCACCCGCTCGACCGATTGCCGGATCTTCCAGAACCAGACGCCGCAGGGCATCCTGAGCGACATTTTCCGCGAGATGGGTTTTTCGGATTTCGAGTTCGCGATGCAGGGCGAACGTCCGAAGCTCGAATACATCGTCATGTACGACGAGTCGTACTACAGTTTCTGCTCGCGCCTAATGGAGCAGGAAGGGCTGATCTGGACGATCCGTTACGAAAAGGACAAGCACATCCTCGTGATCGGCGACACCAACGCGGTGTTCCAGCCGATTCCGAACCTGAAGACCATTCCGTACGAAGCCAACAGCGCGGCCAGCGAGCAGAACGGCATCGATCGATGGGACGAGGCATTCAGTTTCCGGGTCGGCAAGATCACGTACCGGGATTTCAACTACAACCAGCCGTCGTCGCAACTGATGCATGTCGAGGTGCCGACCGTCAATCTGAAGCACCCGAACATCCAGACGACGGAGCGTTACCAGTTCCATTCGCTGTATGACCACGGCGACGACGGGCAGCGTTACGCGTGCTACGCGATGGAAGCGGAAGAAGCGCTCGCGCATCGTTTCAACGGCGCTGGTCACGCGCACGGGATGACGACGAGCGGGCGCTTCACGCTGGTCAATCACGGCACGTCCGCCTACAACAACAAGGATTTCGTGATTCTTCGCGTTCGTCACCAGGTCGCGAACGACTATACCCAGCAGACCTCCAAATTGCCGTACCACAACACGTTTACGTGCCTGCCGATCGACATTCCGTTCAGGCCGGAGCGGCGTACGCCCAAGCCACATATGCAGGGCACGCAATCCGCGATCGTGGTCGGGCCGAAGGGCGAGGAAATTCACACCGACGGCAGCCGGGTCAAGCTCCATTTCCTGTGGGACCGGCGCGGCAAGCTCGACGGTTCCGATTCGATGTGGGTGCGCGTATCGCAACCATGGGCAGGCAAGGGATGGGGTGGCTCGGCGATTCCGCGGATCGGCCAGGAGGTGCTCGTCTCGTTCAATCAGGGCGATCCGGACAACCCCATCGTCGTCGGCCGTGTGTTCAACGGCGATTCGGGCAACCCGTATCACGGTAGCGGCGGCCAAACGATGGGGATGCGCAGTCAGACGCACAAGGGCGAGGGCTTCAACGAACTGCGATTCTCGGACGTGAACGGCGCCCAGGAGGTCTTTCTGCATGCGCAGAAGGACATGAAGACGATCGTCAAGGACAGCGAGTCTCACACGGTCGAATCCGGTGCGCGGAACGTGTCGGTGCTCAAAGGCGACGAGAGCAAGCATGTCGCAGAAGGCAGCCTGTCGGAAAAGATCGCGAAAGCGCGCTTCACGACGGCCAACACCGTTGGCGTGCAAGCGCTGGCTGGCGACGCCGGACCCGGCAAGCAGAGCTATCAGGCGACGGACGAGATCGAGCATCGGGTCGGCGCGAGCATCGTGACGCTGAAGCCGGACAGCATCAAGTTGTCCCACGGCGCATCGAGCATCCTGATCAATCAGAGCGGCATTTTCCTCGATGGTCCGGTGATCCATCTGAACCAGGGGCTTTTCGTCACGCCCGAGCAGGCGATGGCGATCGAGTGGGCGAATCAGCAGGCCGTCATCGCCGCGGGTCTCGCGTCTGCCGATCCGAAGGTGCAGGCCGCGGCACGCAAGCTTCAGGCGACGGTGAAGGCGCAGCAACTGGCCAAGCTGGCGGAAGCGGTGTACACGCCGGGTACGGCGCCGCCGGGATGGAAGAACGTGTCGAACGATCCGGAAGCGCTGAAGAAGTTCGGCATGCGGCCGCAAGATCTGAAGATCCCCGGCAGCAATTTCGGCGCGCAGGTCTACGCACCCGATCCTGCGGTGTTCGGCGACAGCATGAAGCCGACGCTGGCATTCAAGGGCACGCAGCCGACGGTCAAGGAGGACTGGTCGAACAACCTCAGCCAGGGGCTGGGCGACAATTCGCCGTACTACGATCGCGCCGTGACCCTCGGCAAGAAGATCTACGGCTCCGGTAATGCGGGCGGCCTCGACCTCACCGGCCATTCGCTCGGCGGCGGGTTGGCGTCGGCTGCATCGCAGGCGAGCGGCGCCGGCGCGACCACCTTCAACGCGGCAGGCCTCAATCCTGAAACGTTGCCGCTGTACGGCGCCACGCCGCGGGCGTCGTCGATCACGAACTATCGCGTCGACGGCGACATCCTGACGGGCTCGCAGGAAGGCGGGCTCGGCCCGATCAGCGATGTGACGTCCCACCTGATGCCCAAGGCCGTCGGCGAGCAGATCACCATTCCGGGCACCAGCGTGACGACGGTCCAGCGGCACATGATGGGGCAGGTGACGAGCGGATTGAATACGACCGTCGCGGAGCAGCAATCGTCGCTGCTCGGTCAACTTCAGGGACATTGATGAAATACAGCAAGGTCATCGCCGCGGGCGCGGTTGTCGCGGTAATCGGTTTGTCGTCGCCGTTCTGGTGGCCGACTCAAGCACAGGAAACAAAAATGGCAGACTTCAAACGTTACCCGCCCGAAGATTTTTTCACGGGACAGCAACTCGAGCTGGCGCGTGCCATTCGCGACGGGAATCTGGAGCAGGTCAAGGCGCTCGCGCCGCATACCGATCTCGCTGCCCTGGGCAACAGGAAGGCGAGCCTGTTGTCGTTCGCGGTGCAGGAAGCCGTGCCGGTGAAGACGGACGCCGCCAACGTGCGCCTTCAGATCGTGAGCGAATTGGTGCGGGACGGCGCGAAGCCCGAACAACCGTTCGGCGAGAATGATGCGAACGTTGCATATCTGGCCGCGCGGGCCGACACGCCGAACCTGCTCAAAGCGTTGCTTGCCGGCGGCATGAATCCGGATCTCAAGTACGACGGCGATACGCCGCTGCTCTTCGCGACCTGCAAGGACACGCTGTTGCCGCAAATGCGCGTACTGGTCGAGCACAAGGCGAACGTCAATGTGCGGGATTCGATGAAAGAAACCGCGCTTTTTGAAGCGACGCGCCTGCGGCAATGGGACGTCGTCGATTATCTGCTCGCGCACGGCGCCGATCCGTCGGTGAAGAACGACAACGGTCTCGCGTACGCGAAGGTCCTCGGCGACGAACTGCAACAGACGCCGAAAGGTTCGCAGCAGCAGGGCCGCATCGAAGCCATTCACAAGCGTCTGGTCGCGGCTGGCGTGCAGTAACGTTGCCCCGTGACGGTTGCGCCGGCTGCGGCCGTGCAGCCGGCGAACAGTGTCAATCCGGCACCTGCCCCGACGGGCCGGCCGAACCGAGAAGAGCATGTCCGAATATCAGATGAACGATGCCGTCATTCAGTTGCCGGCGCACTTCAAAGACAAGACGATTCACCTGTTTACGGTCGATGAAACGGGTAGCGGTAGTAGCGGGTTCACTTTCGTGGTTTCGCGCGCGCCGATGGAGCCGGACGACACGGTCGATACGTTCGTGACGCGGCTGGTCTCGGAGATGCGCAAGTCGCTGCCGCGTTTCGAATTGAAGCATCTGGAAAACCGGGAAATCGACGGCGAAACCGCCCGTGAAATCGATTATCGCTGGGTGTCGGAAGGTGCACCGCTGCATCAGCGCCAGACGGTCGTGATGTCGCCGAAGGCGGGGCGCGAACGCGTGGCGATCAGTTTCATCGGCACTTGTCCGAAGTCGTTTACCGAAGACAAGAGCAAGGAATACAAGAACCTGCTCGCGAGTGTCGTGCTGACCCGGCCCGATCGGGCGGCCTTCGTGCCGATTGCGCTCGGCCAGGACGAGGCGGGCATCGTGTTCGTGCTGCACGAGCCGAGCGCGACGCTGTACGTGCTCACGGGCATGGCCGAACTGTACCGGCATGACGTCACGGAAATGTTCGACGACACTGCATTCTTCGGCTCGGGTGGCGAACCGCTGGTGCTGCAGCCGGCCCCGGGCGTGCAATCGGCGTGGCGCGCGAAGGACGGCCGTCAATTCGCGCTGTGGACGATGGATTTGCGCGAGCACGCATCGCTGAGCGATCGACTTGGCGGTGTGACGGCGGTGAAGGGCATGACCGGCATGCAGAGCGTCGAGGCCGTGCGTGCTTATCTGACCGCGGTTGCGAACGCGGGCTGACGGGGAGCGGGCGTGGATACATTACTCGCGGCTGCGCGGTTGGGCGATCCGATCGCGCATACGGCATCCAAGGGATGGATGATCGCCGGGCTGATCGCGGGTGCAGTAATCGGCGCCGTCGCGGTGGTCGCGACGGGCGGTGCTGCGTTGACGGTCGTCGCTGCAATCGCGGCGGGCGCTGCTGCGGGCGGCGGTCTCGGCGAAGTGCTGGGCACGATGTCATGGGCGCCGCGGCATGTCACCGGAAGTCTCATAAAGGGTTCGCCCAACGTCTTCATCAACAGTCGCGCGGCGATGCGGGCCATCCTGAGCCTGGGCCTGTGCAGCGATCACGCGGGTCCGCCTCAGGTGGTCGCGCAGGGTTCGTCGACGGTCTTCATCAACAGCCAGCCGGCGAGCCGCAAGGAAGACCGGATGATGTGCGGCGCGTTGATCAACGACGGATCGCCGAACGTGTTCATCGGCGGCCCGGCGGTCGGGGAGTTCAATCCCGAGATTCCGGCGTGGGTGAACTGGACGATGCTGGCAGTCGGCGTGGCGGCGACCGCCGTGCTCGCCGGGCCGGCGATCGCGATTCTGGGCGCGGCCGGCGGGTTCGTCGGCGGGGAAGTCGGTTCATGGGTCGGCGGCAAGGTGTTTGGAGAAGGGTCGGACGGGCAGAAGTGGTCGATGCTTGGCGGCAGCCTCCTGGGAGGGGCTGGCGCGGCAAAGGGGGCCGGGCTCGTTGGCGGTGCGAAGGGCGCCGGGTCCGTTGCGGGCGAAATCTCTGCCGGGGAAGCCGCCGCCGACGCGCTTGCTGGCACGCTGCCCAAGGCCGGCGCGACGAGTCCTTTCGATTACGTGGTCGATTCGATGCCGGCGGACCTCGTCAGCAATCCAAAGGGTGTCTACGGGTACACGCCGGTGGAAGGATCCGAGTTTGCGGCGCCCAAGTGGCCGGTCGACTGGACGAATGCGGAGCAAGTTGCCAATGCCCGGAACGTGCGGCTCGAATACCATCAGGGCCTGGCCGACGAGAGTGCATGGGTATCCGGACTGCGCGCCAGCGGCGCCAGCGAAGAAACGATTGGGCGGCAGATCGTCGACATGCGCAATCAAACCCGGATGTCGAAATACGCCGAGGACAAGCTGCCGACGTTGTATGAGCGCAATATGGCGAAATACGGAAACAAGTATGGCCCGACGTATGAAGCATTGCTTCAGAAATATGGTAGCCCGGAGGGGGTGATCGCCGCGGGGACACGCAGCAACCCTTCAATGGACATTCTTACTGGCATCGCGAAGGTTGGAAAATGATGAAGAACGTGCAACTCGGCGTGATCAACCGCCCGTCGAGCTTCGTTGAGCTGAATGTGGAGACAGGCGTGTTTTCCGCGCTGGTCGGAGACGGTTACGTGGCGCGGGGGAATTACATCTCTGTCGAGGGCCAGGACGTTGCTGTCTTCGCGGCGGATCGGCAGCTTTATCTTCAATGGAACAAAAAGCGCTGGAACTTCGCGGATCTCGGACACAACGTCAAGTACGAACACGACTTCCACCGCGGGATGACGACTTTTTCCATTGATGGCGATGCGATTCAGTATCCCGCGTGGTGGGTTGGCGATGACACATTCGATCCGAATCTGCCCGAGCTCGATGAAGACGAGGATCACTTCGCCTATATCGCGAGCCTGGCCAAAAACAAGGAATTGCAGCGATCCTTGATCGATGTCTGGAGCCGCTAGGCACGAGCCCGGCCCATTTTGTGCCGCCCTGGATTACAACCCGGACGATGCGCTGTCCGCGAAGATCAAGGAACGCGTGGCGCAGCTTCGTACGCGTCTGTAACCACGAAAGTACGCAGAACGACACGGGTGCCGCGCACGATGCGCGGCGCATCGCCCCGTTACTGCAAATTCCCCCAGCGGTCGACGGCCGGTTCGGCCGACGCCCACTTCCAGTGCGTGCCTTGCTGGCACGCATTCGCGAAATACCAGTCGGCCTTGTCGCCGTCCTTCACCGAGAATGCGAATTCCTTGCACAGCGCGAGCGCTGTCGAGTACGCACGCGTGACGCGCACTTCGCCTTCGCCGTTTTCCAGCGGCAGCGTGTTCTTCACCTTCCACGGCTTCACTTCGCCGACGGCCAGGCTGCCTGCCGCCTTCGCGATCGCGTCCTGCTGATTCTGATGGAGCTGCTTCATCGTGCGGTTGACGGCCTCGTCCGTCGCCGCCTGCACGGCGATCCCGACGCCGACACCGACCGCCGGATTCGCGGTGACGAGGCCCGTCGCCGCGCCGGCCAGTGCGCCGCTCGCCGCGCCGACCGATCCGCAGCCCGACAGCGCGACCGTCGCCGCGCACAGGACGCCGATCGCCGCGATACGGATCGCGACGCTCATTGCAGCGCGCCCCAGCGTTCGGTCGCGGGTTCGGCCGACGCCCATTTCCACACGGGGCCGTCGCGGCAGATCGTGGCGACGTAGAACGCCGATTCGGCGGCCTTGTCGGCTTTCGCCGGCGTGTCGACCGCGAACACGATTTCCTTGCAGTCGAGCGGGCCGATGCTGATCATCCGGCTGACCGTCACGCGGCCCTGCTCGTCGTCCTCGATCGGGAACGAATGGTGCGTCGACCAGGGCGCGACGCCGCCGACGTCGAGCGGGCCCGCGGCCTTCGCGATCTGTTCCTGCGTGTAGCGGTGCGCAACGCGCTGCGTGTACTGGACACCAGCCCGTGCGCCGGCGACGGCGCCCAGGCCGATGCCCGTCGCGACGGCGGCGTTGTTGGTGACCTTGGAGGCGATCGCGGCGCCCGCGATACCGGCGCCGGCTGTCGCGCCTTCGCTGTACAACGAATTGCAGCCGGATAGCAGTGCGGCCGTGGCGACCGCGGCCAGCATGACGCGCGCCGGCGTGGCCCGGCGCGGCGATTCGAAACGAATGTTCATCCCTGAGTGCAAGTCCTGTCTGGGTGAGCGGCGACGCATGCACGCCTGATGCCGCGTCATTGTTTCGCAATTGTCATAGGAAAACTGCAAAGCTTTGACAAATCGCCGCGCGGCAGGCCGCGTGCGCGCGGGCGGCGTAATTGTCGGATAGATGCGTGACGAAGGGTCGAAACGTTACAAATTGAAGGTAATTGTTACCTTCGTGCACAACGAAGCGACCTAGACTGTTTTGCTATGGAATGTTTCTACGACGGCCTCGCGCCGCGCCGCATATGAGACACCCAGCCATGCGCCGTTCGAAACGGTTATCACCTCGGCCACCCGACGCGGCGGCCGGCCGTCCGGAAGACCGCCCGCGTCCGCGGACCGACGCGCCATCGGCGCCGCCTGCGGGCGCGCCCGACGACGCGCCGTCCGACGGCGATCACAACCAGGGCGGCGCTCGCCCGGAAGGGCTCGACTATCAACGCGACCTCGGTCAGGAGCAGGACGCCTGATTTCGTCGTGGCCGCATTCCACCGCCGTATTTCATTGCAATTCTCGGAACTGAATCGCCGCGCGGCCGCCTTCGGGCCGCCGCGCCCGCTTTGGCGCGCGTCGCGCGCCAGCCAATCGAATCGAGGAGGGGAAGTCGCATGAGCAGATTGATCGTGGTATCGAACCGTGTCGCCGCCGGCGAGGACACGCGCCCGAGCGCAGGCGGCCTCGCGGTCGGCGTGATGGACGCGCTGAAGGAAACCGGCGGCGTCTGGTTCGGCTGGAACGGCGAGATCGTCGGTACGCCCGACGCCGCACCCGCGATCCAGCGGGACGGCAACGTCACGTATGCGACGCTCGGGCTGACCCGGCGCGACTACGATCAGTACTACCGCGGCTTCTCGAACGCGACGCTGTGGCCGGTGTTTCACTACCGCGGCGATCTCGCGCGTTTCGACCGGCAGGAGTACGCAGGTTACCTGCGCGTGAATGCGATGCTCGCGAAGCAGCTTGCCGCGCTGCTGCGGCCCGACGACCTGATCTGGGTGCACGACTATCACCTGCTGCCGTTCGCGCATTGCCTGCGCGAGCTCGGCGTGAAGAACCCGATCGGCTTCTTCCTGCACATTCCGTTTCCGTCGCCCGACATGCTGCGCCTCGTGCCGCCGCACGAGGAACTCGTGAAGTTCATGTGCGCGTACGACATCGCGGGTTTCCAGACCGATGCCGACAAGCAGGCGTTTACCGACTACATCGAGCGGCGCGGCGTCGGCGCGGCGAGCGACGACGGGATGCTGCATGCGCACGGCCGCATCGTGAAGGTCGCCGCCTATCCGATCGGCGTGCATCCGGATGCGATCGCCGAGGCAGCCGTCCAGTACGGCTCGCGCAAGCCGGTGAAGATGCTGAGCGATGCGCTCGCCGGCCGCAAGCTCGTGATGAGCGTCGACCGGCTCGACTATTCGAAGGGGCTCGTCGAACGCTTCCAGTCGTTCGAGCGGATGCTCGCCAACGCGCCGGGCTGGCAGGGGCGCGTGTCGCTTGTGCAGATCGCGCCGCCGACGCGCTCCGACGTGCAGACCTACCAGCGCATTCGCGAAATGCTCGAAGGCGAGGCCGGCCGCATCAACGGCCGCTTCTCGCAGCTCGACTGGACGCCGATCCAATACCTGAACCGCAAGTACGAGCGCAATCTGCTCATGGCGTTCTTCCGGATGTCGCAGGTCGGCTACGTGACACCGTTGCGCGACGGGATGAATCTCGTCGCCAAGGAGTACGTCGCATCGCAGGATCCGGCCGATCCGGGCGTGCTCGTGCTGTCGGAGTTCGCGGGCGCGGCGGCCGAGTTGACCGGTGCGCTGCTCGTCAATCCTTACGACCTGTCGCAGATGGCCGACGCGCTCGAGCGCGCGCTGTCGATGCCGCTCGCGGAGCGGCAGGCGCGTCACGAGGAGAACCTCGCGCGGCTGCGCGAGAACAACCTGTCGGTCTGGCGCGATACGTTCGTCGCCGACCTGCGCAGCGTCGCGGCGGCGGCGTCGGTCACGCAGCGCGCGGGCCGGCGAGTCGCGCATGTCTGAGCGCGTGGAGGAGGGCGGCGCGCAGGAGGTGTCCGCCCGCTTCTTCGTCGTCACGGGCGGCCCCGGCTCCGGCAAGAGCACATTGCTCGATGCGCTCGAGCGCAGCGGTTTCGCGCGCTCGCACGAGGCCGGGCGTGGTGTGATCCGCGACCAGATGGCGATCGACGGTCCGGCGCTACCTTGGCGCGACCGGGCCGCGTTCGCCGAGCTGATGCTGAACTGGGAGATGCGTTCGTACCATCTTGCACGAGGCGCGCGCGGACCAGTGTTCTTCGACCGCGGCGTGCCGGACGTGATCGGCTACCTGCGCCTGACGGGCCTCGCGGTACCCACGCATGCGGAGGCCGCGGCGCGGCGCTTCCGTTATCACCGGCGCGTGTTCATTGCGCCGCCGTGGCGCGACATCTACACACAGGATACCGAGCGCCGGCAGGATTTCGCCGAGGCGGTGCGCACCTACGACGCAATGGTCGACTGCTATACGGCGTATGGGTATCGGCTGATCGAGCTGCCGTGCGTGAGCGTGAAGGCGCGCGTGCGCTTCGTGATGGACGCGCTCGACGCCGCGTGACCGGCGCTCGCCATGCGCGGCGGCGTCAGGTTGCCGCGTCGGGGCGCGGCGACGCGATGCGCAGCATGCTGACCACCGCGGCGAGCGCCGCGAACACCGTGGCGACATAGAGCGCGATCGTCGGCCCGCGGTCGGGCGCCAGCCCGAAAATCAGTGCGACGAGCGCGGCACCGAGCGTCTGGCCCGTCAGGCGTGCCGTGCTCAGCATTCCGCCCGCGCCGCCGCTGCGCTCGCGCGGCGCCGACGACAGCATCGCTCGATTGTTCGGCGACTGGAACAGCCCGAAACCCGCGCCGCACAGCGCCATCCGCCACACGATGTCGACGGTGCCCGGATGCGCGCCGATCGTCGCGAGCGACAGTAGCCCGGCCGCGAACAGCGCAAGTCCGATTCCGCCGAGGATGCCGGCCGAGTAGCGATCCGACAGCACGCCGGCGAGCGGCGCGGCGAATACGATCACGAGCGGCCACGGCGTCATGTAGAGGCCGGTTTCGACTTGCGAGAAACCGAGCGAATGCTGCAGCCAGAACGGCAGCGCGACGAACGCGAGCATCTGCGACGTGAACGATGCAACGGACGTGCAGATCGACAGCGCGAACATCGGGATGCGCATCAGGTCGACCGGTAGCAGCGGCGCCGGCTGCGACAGTTGTCGTTTCACGAAGAAGTAGCCGACGGTGAACGCGATCGCCAGTTCGGCCGCGACGTACGCGTGGCTTTCGCCGTGGCCGAGCCCGTCGACGGCCATGATCAGCAGGCCGAACACGCACGCGTTCATCAGCGCGCTCGGGAAGTCGTACGGCGCGTCGTGCAGCGGGTTGGCCGGCAGTGCACGGAGACTGCCGAACACCGCGGCGATGCCGATCGGCACGTTGACCGCGAAGAGCCAGGGCCACGACGCGAACGACAGGATCGCCGATGCGACCGTCGGGCCGATCGCCGACGACAGCGCGACCACCATCGCATTGATCGACAGCCCGCGCCCGAGCATCGACGACGGGTAGATCATCCGCACGAGCGCCGCATTCACGCTCATGATGCCGGCCGCACCGAACCCCTGTATCACGCGCATCACGGCGAGCATGGGCAGCGAGCCGGCGAGCGCGCAGCCGAGCGACGCCGCGGTGAACAGCCCGAGCCCGGCGATGTAGATGCGGCGATAGCCGATGCGTTCGCCGAGCGACGCGAGCGGCAGCAGCGTGATCGTGACCGCGAGCTGGTACGCGTTGACGATCCAGATCGATGCGGCATCGGACGCGTGCAGGTCGCGCGCGATCGTCGGCAGCGCGACGTTCGCGATGGCGCCGTCGAGCACGGCGAGCGTGATGCCCAACGCGACGCAGACGATTGCCCAGTAGCGTTGCGGAAGCGGCAGGCCGGTATCGGCGTTCATGACGGGAGCGAAGGCGTGATTGGCCGCGTACCCGGATGCCGGTTGCGTGCGCAACCATGCTCGCGGGCGGAGGCGGTGGTGAACGGCCCGGTCGGCCTGGCGGCGCCGGAGCGGGACCGGTCGAGTGTATCACCGGGCCGCGTCGAGCGACGCCGCCACCGGCCGGCGGCCGGTGCGTGCACTCAGCCTTCGAAGTCGAGACCGCCGAGCCGCACGAGCGGGGCGGCCTGCGTGCGCGACGCGAGATCGATGTCGCGCGCGCCCTGCCATGCGCTCAGCTTCCTCGGCAGCGCGCTCAGGTAGTGCTCGAATCGCGCGGGCCCGTCGGGTGCCATCAGTCGTTCGATCTCGTCGGTGTCCCAGGTCAGTTCGAGGTTCAGCGGATGCACGAAGCCGCTCACGTGCTCGTGCGGCGCGCTGCGGATCTGCACGCGCGTCGGTTGCCCGTGCCCGCCGTACGGGACGACGTCGGTCAGCACGTGATCGGCGAAGTAGGCGGCGATCGCCTGCGCAATGCGCGGCGCGAATTCGGTATCGAAACGGCGGGCGGTTTCGGGCTGCATGAAGGCGTCTCCTGTGTGCCGAAAATCGTAGCACGGCCGCGCCGCGTTTCGGTGTGCGTGATACGCGTAATGGCGCGTTACCACTTGCTGCATCTATTACGGCCGCGCGCACCCACAATGCATCGCATCCAGTACCACTTCGCGTGGGAGTCCATCATGAAAAGAATTGCCGCAGTATGTGTCCTCGCCGGTTCGCTCGCCGTGGCGGGCCCGGCGTCCGCGCATGGTCGCGACGGGGGCGCCGTCATCGGCGCGCTGATCGGCGGCGCGGTGCTCGGCGCGATCGTGACATCGGCGATGAATCCGCCCGTCGCGTACCAGGCGCCCGTGTATCAGGCACCGGCCTATCAGCCGCCGACGTACTATCAGGCCCCGGCTTACCAGCAGCCGGCTTATCCGACCTATCAGCAGGCGCAGTACCAGGACGACGGCCAGGACTATTGCTACGACCGCTATCAGCGCCCGTACGTGTGCGGCGCGCCGGTGTCGGGCGGCTATGCGCGGCCGGCCGGCTGGTAAGTGGGCCGGTGATCGGGCTCGTCGCCGCGTGGCCGGTGCCGATTGAGTGAATCGCGGGTATGCAGGAAGACAAAAGGAAAGGCCCTCGCGTGATGCGAGGGCCTTCGTCGTTTCTCGGGCGTCGGGTTTGGGGCGCCAGACGGCGGCCGCGCGAGGCCGTGTGCGGATACAAACGGTTGCAATTGGATCCGCGGGATCAGTGCCGATGGCCGCCGTCGCCGCGTCCGCCGCCGCCATCGTTCCAGTCGCCGCGACGTCCGCCGCCGCGTCCCCAGCCGCCCTGGTCCCCACGATCGCCACGATCGCGATCCCAGCGGCGGTAGTCGCGGTGTCCGCGATCCCAGTCGCGTCCGCCGCCACCACCCCAGATATTGACCGTGCCATAGACGGGGGATGCCCCGTAGGCCGGCCCGTACGCGTAGCCGGGATCGGAATAGTAGGTCTGTCCGTAGCCGTATCCGTATCCGGCGTCCGGACCGACGACGCACCCGGCCAGCAGCGTGGCGACGCCGGCGGCGGCAATGAGCTTCAGCATGATGTTCTCCGTTGGTTCCCCTATAAGTACCGCGCGCGGGGATTGCCGGCTGTTTGCAATTGTGTCGCCAAATTACAGCCTCGTAAGGTCGTGCGACGAAAGTGTTAGCATCGGGGCCTATTTTTGTTTATCAGGAGCACATCGATGAAATTCGCGATCCGGGCCGCCCTGGCCGCCCTTTGCGTGACGACCGCCGCCTGCGCGGCGGGGCCCGCATCGGCGCCCGCCGTGCCGGCCGAATCGATCAAGATGTTCCCGCAGCCGGCGGCTGGCCAGCAGCGCGCGGTGATCGCGCTGCCCGCGCTCGAGAACGAAGGCGATGCGCGCGTCGAGCTGATGATCGGCAAGATGCTGCAGACCGACTGCAACCAGCAATGGTTCGGCGGCGAGTTGACCGCAGAGGACGTGAAGGGCTGGGGCTACACGTACTACCGGCTGACCGACGTGAAGGGGCCGGCATCGACGCTGATGGCCTGCCCGGGCCAGGCGCCGCAGCAGCGCTTCGTGCAAGTGCGCGGTGACGGCCAGCTGCTGCGCTACAACAGCCGCCTGCCGCTCGTCGTGTACGTGCCGGACGGTTTCGACGTGCGCTACCGTGTGTGGCATGCGTCGAAGGACGTGCAGCACGCCGTCACGCAGTAACGCACCGACCGGCGCGGTCATGCGGGGCGCTTGCCGCTGCGCGGCCGCCCGGTCTTGCGGGCTTCTCTCCGGAGCCCGTCACTATCTGCCGCTCGCATCCGCGAGCGCCGGCCATGCGGCCAGCGCGGTTTGCGCGACCGCCTCCACATCGCGACGGCTCGCGCCGTGGCGCGTCTGAATCGCCATCCCCTGTTGGACCGTCACGGAGTAGCGCGCGATCGCATCGAAGTTCGCGTGCGCGGAGAGCTCGCCGATTACCACGCCTTCGCCAAGCCGCGCGCGTAATGCGGCGACCGTCTGCTTGCGCATCGCGATCAGCGTTTGCCGTACCGCACCGCTAAACGCAGGGGCTTGCGCACGATCTCGGCGCGTACGGCATCACGGTCAATCTCGTGCATTCGAGGGCGACCGATACCGACATGAATCCGGCCGATGGTGAGCACACCGCCGCACAACGTTCGCGGATGGCGGTTCCGCAGTACGGCAAGGCCGAGGATGTGGCGGCGCTCGTCGCGCTCGTCGTCGGGCTGGAAGGGCAGGTCGATCAACGGGACGGAGTTGGCGACCGACGGCGGCGCGAATGTGTAAGGGGCGATGGCCGGTGCGACCCGATCGGACGGAGTGACGTTGACTACGGGCAGCCGAGCTGCCGATGCTCGACCTCCAGATCGGCTCGTTTGTCGTAAGCACGCAGCTCGTTGCGCGGCTTGCCGTCCGGGCCGATGCCGCGCACGACCTTGTGGCCGCGGTCCGGCGCATGTTTGACGGCATCGATGCCGGCGGCCAGTTCGCTGCAGCGAGCAACGGGCGACGCGCGTTCCGGCCGGCGTGTTGCCGCATCCGCGACGTTGGCGACGCCCGGGCTGACGTATCGCTGCTTCGGCGTCGCCGTGCCGGTCGTGCTTGCGACATCGGCGGCATTCGCCGTGCAGATCAGCGCCGACGACATGGCCAGGGCCGCGAGTGTTTGAGTCATGGTCGAGGTCCGAGTGCGGATGAAGGTTCGGGATTCTACGTAATCTACGGTACGTGTCGATTGCGCCAGGTCCGGGTGCGATCGCATGTCGCATGTCGTCGTGATGACGCGGCGATGAATGGAAGAGGATAACGAACTATTTCACAGGTGAAATGCGGAATTCATTTACAAAGTGATCAAGCGTACTTACGATGACGCCAATTTGGGCTAGCGGAACTTCGTATGCGTACAGTCGATCGGGCGACGTTTGCCGCGCTCTGCCTTTGTCTTGCCGCATGTGGCGGCGGTGACGACAACGCTGCCGCAGGCGCGCAGACCGTTGCGGGCACATCGACATCGTCCGGCGCACCTGCCGGTGCTGCATCCGGCGCAGCGGCTTCATCGACGAGTTCCGGCAGCCCGGCGTCGACCGCCGGGGCGACCGGTACGGCGTCCGGTGCGACGCTTCTGCCTTCCAATGGCACCAAACCCGTTCTCGTCGCCGATGTGACGGTTTTCCCGGCCACCGACGGCAGCGACCAGGCCGACGCGTTGCAGAAAGCCTTCGACAGCCTGCGTGCCGGCCAACGCCTCGTCATCGCACCGGGACGCTACGTCGTCGGGCATTCGCTTGCCGTGACGGTGCCCCAGGCGGTGATTTCCGGATACGGCGCGACGCTGGCCGCCACGAATCCGGCCGACCAGACGATCGTGATGAGCGGCGCCGGTTCGACGCTCGTCGGCGTGACGCTGGCCGGCACCGGCACGACGCGCCTCACGACGCCCGAGTCGACGAAAGTCGAGGTGACGGGCTCGGACGTTCAGGTGCTCGGCGTGACGATCCGGGGCGGCGCGAGCGCCGGGATCTTCGTGTTCGGCGGCAACGGTATCGCGATCGTGGGCAATACCGTTCAGGCGACGCTGGCCGACGGCATCCATACGACTTACGGTTCGACCAACGTGCTGGTGCAGAACAATACGGTGGCCGGCACCGGTGACGATCTGATCGCCGTGGTCAGCTATCTCGGCGACGGCCGCCTGAGCAACAACGTGCTGATCGACCATAACGCGGTGTCGGGCAACGCGTGGGGGCGCGGCATCACCGTCGTCGGCGGGCAGGCGGTAACGATCTCGAACAATACGGTCGACGGCGTCGAGAAGGCGGCGGGAATTCTGGTCGCACAGGAGGACAGCTGGAAAACCTACGGGTCTTCGAACGTCATCATCACGGGCAATACCGTGACCAACATCCAGAACGCGAACGTGAACAACGGGCTACAGCCGACGCAGCAGGGCGCGATCGAGCTGGATACGTGGTCGGGAACCGTGTCGGATGTCACTGTGGCGGACAACCGCCTGTCGGGCTCCGGCTATGCGGGTTTCCGGGCGTACGGGAACGTGTGTTCGTTCAGTGTGACGGGCAACACGTTCTCGTCGATTGCCGGCTTGCCGGTCTGGCTGTTGACGAATGGTTGCGCGGCGAACCAGATCGTCGTCGATGCGAATCGGCTCGGGGACGGCAGTCTGCTGGCGCTGCCGGCCGGGGCGTCGCCGACGGGGACGTTTGCCGTGACGGGCGCGAATGCGAGTCTGATGCCGCAGGTCAGGACCGGATTGATGCAGTGACGGGGCGGTGAGGCTGCAAGGCCGGTGGGTGTTGTGTGGCAAAGCCCGACGTAGGTGGTCGGGGCCGAACAGGCGACCAGGCGGGAACGTGCACGAATCAGCGCCCGGATGCAGCAAATGCGGGCGATGCGGGTTTCAGGTACGACTCGGCCGCCCGAACGTGTTCTTGGTATGAATCCATGGACTTTGGCCGCATACACTTCGGTCTCGCCATCCTTCTGGATCGTAAACCACTCGCGCGCGACAACTGACCTGAGGCGGAATTTTGTGACCAATCAGGCAATGAGTCTCGCGTCTATGTGAGCGGTACCTGCTTCGCTATTGGATGTGCCGCGGTGCGCGTCGTAGATTTCGCCTGAGCCCAAGTAGTCACCGGCGCGCATGATGTCTGCTCGTGCAATCCCGTGGTCGACGATCTCGACGGGAAACAGATCAGGAAAGGGGAGCATACCCATGTCGCGTAGACAGAACGTCGCCTGTCCGCTGCCGTGACGGAATCTCGATATCATCCCGCTACAGGAATCGGACTCAAATTCCGGAGAATCCGCGAGCCGCCGAAGCTATGGCCGCCTGCCTCGGCGAGAACCCGCTGAGGCTCGCTTAGCGAGCTAACGACACTATGAACAAATCACAAGATATCGAGAACGCGGACTCTGGGCCGTCATCAGGCGCGATCAAGCTCGCAATCGCAACCTTCATCGGGCTGTGGCTTCCGTGGATCGGCTTTGCATACTGGTATGTCGAGGTCGGCGGATTTCATAGCGGAATCTTTGCAGCCGGCACGATGAGCTTCCTTGTATTTACCGCTGCTGCGTGGGTCGCGACAGCCCTGTTTACATTGATCTATGTGGTGTATGCGAAGCGCTCAGAGCTTCGCAAGACATACGACCAAGTCATGTTCGCCATTCAGTGTTTGATTCTTCTTGGAATGTGGGCGGCTGTGATAGCCCCATTCGCCGGACACTAGATCGGAACGTACGGGGCTACGGCTAACGCTACGATTGAGAGAGGTCCCCGGCCCTCGCTGCGGGACGGGTACCCTTGGGTCCGAGGCCTGCAGCGAGACCACGTAGTGAATCTTCCCCGCATGCGGAGACCCAGCGGCCGCGTGCAGCGGTTTTAGATCGCCGGGGATGCGGCGGCGGAATTACAGCAGCGAGCTGTTCGACTTCTGCCAGACGCATTTGAGCTTAACGGACACGAGTGAGGAGAGATGCAGCAGGGCCGTTGGAGTACCGCATGTGGTAACCGTTGTGGTACCCACACACGACCCTGAGATCCCTGTCAGTCAAGCCAGTCAAGGCTTTGGGGGTGATTTCCTGGTCCCCGACAGAATTCATACATCAATGCCAGTAAGACGGTTCTGGAATGGTGTGGAATTTTATGCCCCCACTGATGCCCCTAAAAGATCATAGTCGTGAATTCTACGGACGCGATTCCGTGCACTGAAAGTCGGAAGAGCTAGCTCGCTTTGACTCACATCAAACGGCATGGTTGGCTGTTGTCGCTGTTCTACGGTAAGTTCACATGCACTGTATATCGTGGCTTTGAACGTTTTTGGCACACTGCCGAGACGAGAGGCGATTTCGATGGTCTGCACTTGACTAAGTAATATCGCGTCGTTGTGAGTCGATAGAAAAATATTTTCGCAAGTGCGGAAATGGGAAAAGACTCATCCCGGAATGAGTCCAGCGAGAGAGACCGATGGCCGATTTTGATAATTATCAATATTTTCCTGCGCTCATGTCGCGCGTTGCGGAGATTCAAGGATTACGTCAGTTGAGCGATGAGCGAAAAGAAAGAGTCATCCCATTATTCACGCTTGGGCGTTGGCATAATGCGGTTGAGTTTGACCGCGCGATTCAGAATTGCTCGGCTGCAATCGGCGATGGTCGTCCATACTTCGCGGATTTGACGCGTGAGGCGCGACACGCGCCCGATGTCGTTGGACAGTTGCTGTCTCCTGACAACAATTTCGGAGCGTGGAGAACCTACGTCGAGCAGTTTGAGAGTGCGATCCCTATCGTCCAAATCGTACCTGATGTGACGAGGCGGCAAGTCTATCGACAAGCGCAGCTGATTGAGCGCACCCGAGAGCAACTTGCGTTTCGCGTTCGAAATCCGGGCCAGGAGCTTCCATTGGTTATCAATGCACTGAGCTCTCTAGATGAGCCGGATAATGCAATGATATTTATTGATTTGAAGTATGTGCGTGGAATTGAGAGAGAGGCTGCAGCGGTTGCGGTTGATGCGATTGATCGCATCAGGGATGAGGTCGCTAGCGCGCGAATCGTTGTCCTTTCATCAAGTTTTCCTTCATACCTCGGGAGATTTGCTGAGGATGAGGGAGAGACGCGAGGTTCAATAGAAATCCTAGAGCGCCAGCTCCATGCTGAGTTGATTGGCGACGGCAGAGAGTGTCTCTATGGTGACTATGCTTCCATCCATCCGATTATCCGTGGTGGCGGCGGAACATTCATTCCTCGCATCGACGCCGCTCATACCTTCACGTGGAATTTCGAGCGACGGCCCGAACTAAGTGAACAACGTCCTGAAGGCTACCAAGAATGCGCGACTGCGCTACTTGAGCGCTATCCCGAACTTGTTGACAACGACTGCTGGGGTGCGGCGATGATACGTCAGGCCGCTGCAGGCGATCCTCATGGATTGGCCCCGGTGTCGTGGATTGCGGCGCGAGTGAATATGCATTTGTCGCGCCAAATCGATTACTCAGACGAATCTAATGTCGACGAGGATTGGGAGGACCTGCTGTGATCAGCAGGCGGCGATGCCTCGAGATTTGAGGTAAGACCGAAGCATTGCTGCATGTTCTGCGAACGGATCATTTTTCGTGTTCGCGATTCTTTCTTGTTCTAGGGCGCGTCGTTGCTTTAGCTTGTGCGTTTTTAGATAGCACAGAACCTCAGATCGGGCCTGTTCTGTAGTCATGTGCATACGAGCAACCTCGAGCACGGCGTGCCGATTCACCCTCGGGCATTGAATCCCTCGGCGTGAGAGCGCATCACGGATAGCTGTAATCGGAAGGTGGGAGAGCCAAGTATCGGTATCGGCTAGCTGTCGAGTTACAGGAGTACGATATTCCTCGATCCCATCATTCGACGCGCAGAGAACCCCGACTGAAGAATCTGTTTGTTGCAAAACAGCTGCTAGATGCCGACGAGTGCATACAACGGTAACGGATTCAAAATAACGAGTGTAGGCCTCGACCTGGCCGGTTAGACGCGTCAAGTGGTCGACATCGCTCTTAATCTCGTAGGCGCGCAGCGCTCCATTTACTGCAACTAAATCGGCTCGCCGAGAGGCATTCTCCACGAAATATTCCGAGATGAGCGCATCAGAACGCTTCCAGTCGCCATGCTTGATATGGCGAGTGAGGAGACGCTTGATTCGGTGTTCGTTGAGAATTTGTGACATGCGGCGCAGTCTACAGACGCTCGGCGCGACAGACAACATCGATGATATTGCTTGTGTATTGCTGGTCCCCCCGACAGGAATCGAACCTGTATCTAGCGCTTAGGAGGCGCTTGTTCTATCCATTGAACTACGGGGAGAGCCATGTCCGCAGTTTCGCGTACGGAAGACGCGAACGGGACGGCGATGTGGACAGCGCGCAGAGTATAGCAAACGCGCGGCGCATCGGCGGACGGAATGCGTGCCGATGCGCGCCGCGCGCGCTCGATCGTGTCCGGAAGCCCGAATCAGAAATCGACGACGACGAAATCTTCCTTGCCCACGTCGCACAGCGGGCAGCGCCAGTCGGCGGGAATGTCGGCGAAACGGGTGCCGGCGGGGATACCCTCGTCGGGCAGGCCTTCCGCTTCGTTGTAGACCCACCCGCAAATCAGGCAGACCCAGCTCTGGTATTCGGTTACTTCGCTCATGTGGTGCTCGGAATGATGAAGATCTGTGATGCCGCCCGCCGTGTGTCCGGCGGACGAAAGGCGCAATGGTACCGGAATTTCGCCGAACACCTCCGCAACGTCGTTTTAAACGTGCGCATCGCGAACAATTTCCATCATCGCGCGGGCCGGGCACGCAGTGTATGCTTCGTGAGCCTTTCAATCTGAAGGAGAAAACGATGCTCAACAAGAAGTGGATCGCGGGTGCGGTATGTGTCGCGGCACTGGCCGTGTCGACGCTCGCGCGTGCCGAGGCGCGCGTGTTCTTCGTCGAGCCGAAGGATGGCGCGACGGTGTCGAGCCCCGTGCACGTGAAGTTCGGCCTCGAAGGCATGGGGCTCAAGCCGGCCGGCGACATGACGCCGGACACGGGCCACCATCACCTGCTGATCGACGGCCAGCCGGTGCCGAAGGGCGACGTGATCCCCGCGACAGACCATTCGCTGCACTTCGGCAAGGGCCAGACCGAAACCGATGTGAAGCTGCCGCCCGGCCAGCACACGCTGACGCTGCAGCTCGGCGACGGCGCGCACCGTTCGTACGGTCCCGAGCTGAGCTCGACGATCTCGGTCAACGTAAAGTAATCGCATCTTCCGCATGCGGGCACCCGGCCGGGAAGGTGCGGCCGGATGCCCGCCACGGCACGAAATGAACCGCGCACCGGCCTAGTCCGTCCGGCCATCCCGGCGCAGGCGTCCGCCACCGGTACAATGGGCGCTTCCGATTTCTCTCTTCGCCGCCTCCCCATGTCGCTTTATTCCATTACCGGCGCGCAACTCGCGTTCGGTCACGTCGCGTTGCTCGATCACGCGGATTTCTCGCTGGAGGCCGGCGAGCGCGTCGGCCTGATCGGTCGCAACGGCGCGGGCAAGTCGTCGCTGCTGAAGATCGTCGCCGGGCTGGCGAAGCCCGACGACGGGCTCATTACGCGCCAGCAGGAGCTTGTGACCGTCTACGTGCCGCAGGAGCCCGAATTCGAACCGGGCGCGACCGTGTTCGAGGCCGTCGCCTCGGGGCTCACGCACACGCGCGAAGTGCTCGAAGAATACGATTCCATCGCGCACCGCCTTGCGGAGACGCCCGAAGGCGCCGAGCACGACGCGTTGCTCGCGCGGATGAACGCGCTGCAGTCGTCACTCGATGCGCACGATGCGTGGAATTGGCGTACGCGCGTATCGATGACGCTCGCGCAGATCGGCCTGACGGACGGCGATGCGCAGGTCGACGCGCTGTCGGGCGGGATGCAGAAGCGTGTCGCGCTGGCGCGCGCGCTCGTGGTGCAGCCCGACGTGCTGCTGCTCGACGAACCGACCAACCACCTCGACTTCGACGGCATCCGCTGGCTGGAAGAACTGCTCGTCGCGCAGCGCGCGGGCCTGCTGTTCATCACCCACGATCGCGCGTTCCTCGACCGCGTCGCGACGCGCATCGTCGAGCTCGATCGCGGCCGGCTGCTGTCGTATCCGGGCAATTTCTCCGCGTACCAGACGCGCAAGGCGCAGCAGCTCGAAGTCGAGCGCGTGGAAAACGAGAAGTTCGACAAGCTGCTCGCGCAGGAAGAAGTTTGGATCCGCAAGGGCGTCGAGGCGCGCCGCACGCGCAGCGTCGGCCGCATCGCGCGGCTCGAGCAGATGCGCAACGAGCGCGCGGAGCGCCGCAATTCGCAGGGCAACGTGAAGCTCGACGTCGCGCAGGGCGAGAAGTCGGGCAAGATCGTCGCGGAGCTGACGGACGTGACGAAGCGCTACGGCGGCCGCGCGGTCGTCGAGCGCTTCTCGACGACGGTCATGCGCGGCGACAAGATCGGCTTCGTCGGCCCGAACGGCGCGGGCAAGACCACGCTGCTCAAGCTGATCCTCGGCGAGCTGAAGCCCGACGAAGGCACGGTGCGCACCGGCACGAACCTGCAGGTCGCGTACTTCGACCAGATGCGCGCGCAGCTCGACCAGGAAAAGAGCCTGGCCGACACGATCAGCCCCGGAAGCGAATGGGTCGAGATCGGCGGCGTGCGCAAGCACGTGATGAGCTATCTCGGCGACTTCCTGTTCGCGCCTGAGCGCGCACGCTCGCCGGTGAAGTCGCTGTCGGGCGGCGAGCGCAACCGGCTGCTGCTCGCGCGCCTGTTCGCGCGTCCGGCCAACGTGCTGGTGCTCGACGAACCGACCAACGACCTCGACATCCCGACGCTCGAACTGCTCGAAGAGCTGCTGGCCGACTACGACGGCACGGTGCTGCTCGTCAGCCACGATCGCGCATTCCTCGACAACGTCGTGACGTCGGTGATCGCGGCCGAGGGCGACGGCAAGTGGCGCGAATACGTCGGCGGCTTCACCGACTGGCAGATCCAGAGCGAGCGTTCGCAGCAGCTCGCGCAGCAGGAGGCGGCGAAGCGCGCGGTGAAGGAAGCGGCGCCGGTCAAGGAAGACGCGGCGAAAAGCGCGGCCGGCCGCAACGCACAGCGCACGGTGAAGCTGTCGTTCAACGAGCAGCGCGAACTCGATGGGCTGCCGGAGAAGATCGCGGCGCTCGAGGAAGAACAGAAGACGATCAATGCGCAGCTCGAGGATGGTTCGATCTTCGCGAAGGATCCGCAGGAAGGCACGCGCCTGACCGAACGCTTCGCGGCGATCGACGACGAGCTCCTCGCCGCGCTCGAGCGGTGGGAGACGCTCGAGGCAAAGCGCAAGCCGGTCTGACGCCCCGTGCGCCGTGTGAGTGATCTTGCTACGGCGCGCCACGCGGAACCAGTAAAATACCGCGCGTCCCGGGCAGCGCAGCGAATGCCGCGCGCCCGCTTTCGGAGCAGTCCAAGCACACCGTTGTTTCGATTCGCTTTTTTACGGAACTCAACGTTTTGTCCACGACGTTGTCCACACGAAGTGTGGACAACGTCCCGATGAATGACGAAATTCAGCGCCTATGTCAACGAAGAAGCCCAGCGCGGCCTATAGCGAAGCATCGATCAAGGTGCTCAAGGGCCTTGAGCCGGTCAAGCAGCGGCCCGGCATGTACACCCGTACCGAAAATCCGCTGCATATCATTCAGGAAGTCATCGACAATGCGTCCGACGAGGCGCTCGGCGGCTACGGCAAGCAGATCACGGTCACGCTGCATGCCGACCAGTCGGTGTCGGTCGAGGACGACGGCCGCGGCATCCCGTTCGGGATGCACCCCGAAGAGGGTGTGCCGGTCGTCGAGATCGTATTTACGCGCCTGCACGCGGGCGGCAAGTTCGACAAGGCTGCAGGCGGCGCGTACACGTTCTCGGGTGGCCTGCACGGCGTCGGCGTGTCGGTGACGAACGCACTCGCGACGCGTCTCGACGTGACGGTCTGGCGCGACGGCAAGATCGCCGAGCTCGGCTTCGCGGAAGGCGACGTCGTGAAGCCGCTCGCGACGCAAGGCGCGGGCCGCGGCGAGAAGAAGTCCGGCACGCGCGTGCGGGTCTGGCCGAATCCGAAGTACTTCGATTCGCCGAACCTGCCGCTTGGCGAGCTGCAGCGTCTGCTGCGCTCGAAGGCCGTGCTGCTGCCGGGCGTCGAGGTGGTGCTCGTCAATGAGAAGACCGGCGAACGCCAGGCGTGGAAGTACGAGGACGGCCTGCGCGGCTACCTGCTCGACGAGATGAACGGCAGCGAGCTGCTGATCCCGCTGTTCGAAGGCGAGCGCTTCGCCGATGCGCGTTCGACCGACGAGACCTTCGCCGAAGGGGAAGGCGCGTCTTGGGTCGTCGCATGGAGCGAGGAAGGATCGCTCGTGCGCGAGTCGTACGTGAACCTGATCCCGACGCCGGCCGGCGGCACGCACGAGTCGGGCTTGCGTGACGGTCTCTACCAGGCGGTCAAGAGCTTCGTCGAACTGCACAACCTGCAGCCGAAGGGCGTGAAGTTGCTCGCGGAAGACGTGTTCGCGCGCGTGTCGTTCGTGCTGTCCGCGAAGGTGCTCGATCCGCAATTCCAGGGGCAGATCAAGGAGCGCCTGAACAGCCGCGACGCGGTGAAGCTCGTGTCGTCGTTCTCGCGTCCGGCGCTCGAACTGTGGCTGAACCAGCACGTCGAGCACGGCAAGAAGCTCGCCGAACTGGTGATCAAGCAGGCGCAGGCGCGCACACGTGCGGGCCAGAAGGTCGAGAAGCGCAAGAGCTCGGGCGTCGCGGTGCTGCCGGGCAAGCTGACTGATTGCGAGACGGAAGATATCGCGCGCAACGAGTTGTTTCTCGTCGAGGGCGACTCGGCGGGCGGTTCCGCAAAGATGGGCCGCGACAAGGAATACCAGGCGATCCTGCCGCTGCGCGGGAAAGTGCTGAACACGTGGGAAACCGAGCGTGATCGCCTGTTCGCGAACAACGAGGTTCACGACATCTCGGTCGCGATCGGCGTCGATCCGCACAGCCCCGACGACACCGTCGACCTGTCGAATCTGCGCTACGGCAAGATCTGCATCCTGTCGGACGCGGACGTCGACGGCTCGCACATCCAGGTGCTGCTGCTCACGCTGTTCTTCAAGCATTTCCCGCAACTGATCGAGCGCGGTCACGTGCATGTCGCGCGGCCGCCGCTGTTCCGCGTCGATGCGCCCGCGCGCGGCAAGAAGCCCGCGCAGAAGCTCTATGCGCTCGACGAAGGCGAACTCGAGGCGACCCTCGACAAGCTGCGCAAGGACGGCGTGCGCGAAACGCAGTGGAGCATCAGCCGCTTCAAGGGTCTCGGCGAAATGAGCGCGGAGCAGTTGTGGGACACGACGATGAACCCCGACACGCGCCGCCTGATGCCGGTGAAGCTCGGCGAACTCGACTACGAGGCGACCGTCGCGCGGATGACCATGCTGATGGGCAAGGGCGAGGCAGCCGCGCGACGCGGCTGGCTCGAGGAAAAGGGCAACGACGTCGAAGCGGACATCTAAACCCGCGCGGCCGGGCATGACGCCCGGCCCGGCCTCACGCCACTTACGAATACGGAATTCAGATGGACGACAATACTTCCGATCTCTTCGCCGGGTCCGACGCACCGGACGCCGAAGCGCTGACGCTCGGCAACTACGCGGAGCAGGCGTATCTCAGCTACGCGGTCAGCGTCGTGAAGAGCCGCGCGCTGCCCGACGTGTGCGACGGCCAGAAGCCGGTGCAGCGCCGGATCCTGTTCGCGATGAACGAAATGGGCCTCGGCCCGGACGCGAAGCCGGTGAAGTCGGCGCGCGTGGTGGGCGACGTGCTCGGTAAATACCACCCGCACGGCGACCAGTCGGCATACGATGCGCTCGTGCGTCTCGCGCAGGATTTCTCGCTGCGCTATCCGCTGATCGACGGGCAGGGCAACTTCGGCTCGCGCGACGGCGACGGCGCGGCAGCGATGCGATACACCGAGGCGAGGCTCACGCCGATCTCGAAGCTGCTGCTCGACGAGATCGACCAGGGCACGGTCGACTTCATGCCGAACTACGACGGCTCGTTCGAGGAACCGAAGACGCTGCCGAGCCGCATGCCGTTCGTGCTGCTGAACGGCGCATCGGGCATCGCTGTGGGTCTCGCGACCGAGATTCCGTCCCACAACCTGCGCGAGGTCGCGGCGGCGGCGGTCGCGTTGATCCGCAATCCGAAGCTCACGCACGCGGAGCTGATGAACCTGATCCCCGGCCCGGACTTCCCGGGCGGCGGCCAGATCATCTCGAGCGACACGGAGATCGCGGCGGCCTATGAAACCGGCCGCGGCAGCCTGAAGGTACGCGCGCGCTGGAAGATCGAGGATCTCGCGCGCGGCCAGTGGCAGCTCGTCGTCACCGAGCTGCCGCCGAACACGTCGGGCCAGAAGGTGCTCGAGGAAATCGAGGAACTTACCAATCCGAAGCTCAAGCTCGGCAAGAAGACGCTCACGCCCGAGCAGCTCAACACCAAGAAGGCGATGCTCGACCTGCTCGACGCGGTGCGCGACGAGTCGGGCAAGGAAGCGGCGGTGCGGCTCGTGTTCGAGCCGAAGTCGCGCACGATCGACCAGACCGAATTCGTGAACACGCTGCTCGCGTATACGAGCCTCGAGTCGAACGCGACACTGAACCTCGTGATGATCGGCGCCGACGGCCGGCCAGGCCAGAAGGGGCTGCTGACGATCCTCGACGAATGGGTGAAGTTCCGCCAGCTCACGATGACGCGCCGCTGCCGCCATCGTCTCGCGAAGGTCGACGACCGCATCCACATCCTCGAAGGGCGGATGATCGTCTTCCTGAACATCGACGAGGTGATCCGCATCATCCGCGAGTCGGATGAGCCGAAGGCTGCGCTGATGAGCGCGTTCGGCCTGAGCGACCGCCAGGCCGAAGACATTCTCGAAATCCGCCTGCGTCAGCTCGCGCGGCTCGAGAAGATCAAGATCGAGAAGGAACTCGAGGCGCTGCGTGACGAGAAGGCGAAGCTCGAGGAACTGCTCGCGAACGAAAGTGCGATGAAGCGGCTGATGATCAAGGAGATCGAGGCCGACGCGAAGCAGTACGGCGACGATCGCCGCACACTGATCCAGCAGGAAAAGCGCGCGACGTTCGAGGCGAAGGTCGTCGACGAGCCGGTGACGGTCGTCGTGTCGCAGAAGGGCTGGGTGCGTGCGCTGAAGGGTCACGGGCTCGACCCGGCCGGCTTCTCGTTCAAGGCAGGCGATCACCTGTATGCGGCATTCCAGTGCCGCACGCCCGATCGACTGATCGCGTGGGGCAGCAGCGGCCGCGTGTACTCGGTCGACGTGTCGGTGCTGCCGGGCGGGCGCGGCGACGGCGTGCCGGTGACGTCGCTGATCGAGCTCGAATCGGGCTCGCACCTGATGCACTACTACGCAGCGCCGGCCGACCAGCAACTGCTGCTCGCGTCGAGCAACGGCTTCGGCTTCCTCGCGAAGGTCGGCGACATGGTGAGCCGCGTGAAGGCCGGCAAGTCGTTCATGACCATCGATGCGGGCGCGGTGCCGCTCGCGCCGATGCCCGTGCTGCCGAACGCAACGCAGGTCGCGTGCCTGTCGAGCGGCGGTCGACTGCTGGTGTTCGGGATGGACGAGATGAAGACGCTGTCGGGTGGAGGCCGCGGCGTGATCCTGATGGCGCTCGACGACAAGGAAACGCTCGTGCAGGCGCTCGCGATCGACCCGGCCGGCGTCGTGCTGATCGGCACCGGCCGCGGCGGCAAGGCGCAGGACGAAACACTGTCGTACGCGGGGCTCGCGCCGCACGTCGGCAAGCGTGCGCGCAAGGGCCGCGCGCCGGAAACGAAGCTCAAGGTCGTCACCGAGCTGCGTCCGCTGCTCGGCTGACGCCGCATCCGTTGGCCGGCTCGACCGGTATCGAAGGCCGCACCTCCGCTTCGGCGGGCGTGCGGCCGATTCTTTTTTTGCGCGACGCATCCAGGCAAGCGCGAGTGGCGCCGTCACGCGGAACTTGCAAAATATTGTGAAATTCCGCCAGGGGTCTGAACCGAGCGGCGGCGCGCGGGTCGAACGTCGCTCGAGACCGCGCGTGACGCGGCTGTTCGTTGCACTTAACTCATTCCAGGATTGCCGCCATGTCCCACGCTGTTGCCGTCGCGCTGTTTCTTCACCTGCTGGCCGTCGCCGTGTGGGTGGGCGGGATGGTCTTCGCGCACTTCTGCCTGCGCCCGGCGCTGTCCGACCTGACGCCGCAGTTGCGACTGCCGCTGATCGAGGGCGTGTTCGGCCGATTCTTCAACTGGGTGTCGGGGTCGGTGATCGTGATCCTGCTGTCCGGCGGTTTCCTGCTCACGGCATTCGGCGGCGCGCACGCGACGTGGACGCTGCATGCGATGGCGGGGCTCGGTGTCGTGATGATGCTGATCTTCGGCCACATCCGCTTCGCGCTGTTCCCGCGCATCCGCCGCGCGGTGCAGGCGCAGAACTGGCCGGACGGCGCGCGCGCGGTGAACACGGTGCGCCTGCTTGTCGTCGTCAACCTCGTGCTCGGCGTCGTGACGATCGGCGCAGCCGTGCTGTCGCGCGGCCTCTGAGCGCGAACGCCTGACCTTGCGGCGCCGTTCGCCGCCCGCCGCCGGCGCGATGCCGCGCGCCGCTATGCGGCCAGCATCGCGTCGAGCAGCCACGCGCCGGCCGGGCCGAGCGGCCGGTTGCGCGACCACACCGCATCGACCCGCACGCGGCGCGGCCAGCCACGCGAGCGCAGCTCGCAGAGGCGCTCGCCCGCGAAGTGCTCGACCATCCAGCGTGGCAGCTCGGCCCAGCCGAACCCCAGCACCGCCATCTCCAGCAGCATCAGGTAGCTCGGCGCGAGCCAGCGCTGCGTGCCGATGACGATCCGGTCGTCGGCGCCGCGATCCTCCGGTTTCACGTACGTGTTGAGGCGCAGCTCGCGCGCGTCGCGCAGCGCAGCATGCGGCACGTCAGCGTCGCCGTAGGCCGCCAGCGCGTGCGTGTGCCCGACGAACAGACCGATTTCCGATTCCTCCGCCACCGTCGCCGCGCCGATATCGGGCGGGTAGGCGGCGCGCGCGGCCATCAGCCCGAGCTGGGCGCGGCCCTGCTGGATCAGGTCGAGCACGTCCTCGTGTTCGGCAATCTGGCATTCGAGTTCCAGCGTCGGAAGCGCCGCTCGAGCGCCATCAAGGTTTCCTCGTAACGCTTCGATTGATACGTATCGGACACGACGAGCGTCAGCCGTGCTTCCTCGCCCTGCGCGAGCCGCGCGGCGGTGCGGTCGATCGCCGCGCCGGCCTCCAGTGCGCGCTGCACCTGCGGCAGCAGCGCACGTCCGGCGTCGGTCAGCGTCGGTGCGCGCGTGGAGCGGTCGAACAACTGCACGCCGAGATCGATCTCGAGGTTCGCGATCGCTTCGGACACCGTCGACTGGCGCTTGCCGAGCTTGCGCGCGGCGGCCGTGAACGAGCCGAGCAGCGCGGCTTCGGCGAAGGCGAGCAGGGCTTCGGGGGCGTGGCGCATGCGCGGGTCTCACGGCGTTATATCGGTAAAACCGATGATATCAAACTGGATTCATGCAGTTACGCCGATCAAAATGGCCGGCATACGCTTCACAAACGAACTGGAGGGACCCATGAAACAGATGAACAAGACGGTGACGGAGCGCCTCGTTCACGCGCTGACGTTCGAACTGGTGGCGATCGCGCTATGCGCGCCGATCGGAGCGTGGTTGCTCGACATGCCGGTGTCGCACGTCGGCGTGCTGACGGTGATGGTGTCGCTGATCGCGATGGCCTGGAACATGACGTTCAACACGCTGTTCGACCGTTTCGAGCGCCGCGCCGGCCTCACGCGCACGCTCGGGATGCGGATCGCGCACGCGGTCGTGTTCGAACTCGGCCTGGTCGCAATGGTGGTGCCGGTTGCCGCGTGGTGGCTGAACGTGAGCCTGGTCGAGGCGCTGCTGCTCGACCTCGGCATCGTGCTGTTCTTCCTGCCGTACACGTTCTGCTTCAACCTCGCGTACGACGCGTTGCGTGCCCGCTGGGTCGCACGCCGCGTCGCCGTGCAGGCGAGTTGAACGGCCAGCGGCCGGCGGTGGTGGAGGGCGTGCCGTCAGTGCGCGATGGCGGCCCATAACAGCCACGCGCCGCACACGATCGCGACCGCACCATAGACGGCGTACACGGGCACCTTGAAGCGCGTGAAGCACAGCGTCGCAAACGCGCCCGTGAGCCAGTAGACGGGATCGGCCGGTTCGCGATGGAGAATCCTCACGACGGCGACGACGAGAAAACCCGTCGTTGCCGCGCGCAGCAGGCGCATCCCGTGCTCGAAGCGCGAATGGCGCTTGAGCCGGACCAGATGGTTCTGCGCGAACACGACGAGACACCCCGACGGAATGAACAGCGCGGCGGTCGCGAGCAGCGCGCCGGTCCAGCCGTCGGTCAGGTAGCCGAGGAACGGCACGACGTTCAGCAGCGGGCCGGGCGACACCGGCGACAGCGCGAACGCGAGCGTGAAGTCGTGATCGGAGATGCCGGTGGCCGGCGACACGAACAGCGTCTTGAGCACGGGCAGCGCGGAGAAGCCGCCGCCGAACAGCGTCATGCCGGCGCCGGCGAGCCGCGGCCACAGCAGCGTCTCCTGGTAGTCGCCGGGCAGCGGCAGCGCGAACAGCGCGACGAGCACGGCGAGCAGCACGAGCAGGTTGCGGTCGCGTTTCGACAGCGTGAAGTCGACCGAGTCGTGTTGCGACGGCCCGGTCAGCCAGCCGGCTGCAAACGCAGCGAAGAGAATCCCGACGAAGGCGGCCGGACTATGCGCGAAAGCGAGCAGAATCGTCGATAGCGCGGCGATTGCCTGTTCGAGCCGTGTGCTCGCGAGCGTGCGCAACTGCTTGACCCACGTGACGCCGATCAGCGCGGCGAGCACCATCCCGAAGTGATTGATCAGCATCGGCGCGGCAAGCGAGCGCACGATCGGCGTGCGGTAGAAGATCGCGAACAGCGTCATCAGCAAGGAGAACGGCAGCACGCTCGCGATGCCGGCGATCCATGCGCCGGTGCGGCCGTGCAGCGTCTGGCCGACCTGCACCGCGACATTGCAGCCGACGGGGCCTGGCACGAGCCATGCCAGGGCGACGAGATCGGCGAACACGTGCGGCTCGATGCGCTGCAACCGGTCGACGTAGTGGCGTTCGAGCTGCGCCATCATCGAAAGCCCGCCCCAGGACACGGCGGAAATGCTGGCCACGACCTTGAACAAGGCCCAAAGGGATGCCTGTGCCTGTTCGACACGTTCGGCCGCTTCGACTTCGACGGTTGTCATGACTGTGCTGTTGGCGCTGGGCCTGGTCTCGCGCGTGGAAACGTGCCGGCGGCCCGCCGACACGATGGCCCTCCCGATTGTCCGCCGCGCATCGTGACACTGCCATGCGCGAAAACGCTAGTTAATGAACTAAACAACCGGATCGGAAACCGAAATAATCGGTGTGCTGCGCAACATTGCCGCGCGGGCTGCGGGCTGCGGGCTCAGGCGCCCGTGCTGCCGGTCGCGCGGTGCGTGAGGACGTTCGGCAGGTCGCCGCGCACGCCGAAGCGTGCGATCAGCGCGGGGATCGCGTCGGCCGGCACGGGGCGCGAGAACAGGAAGCCCTGCGCCTCGATCTCGCCGAGCGCGGACAGCCATGCGATCTGCTCCTCGGTTTCGGTGCCCTCGACGACGACCGTCAGGCCGAGCGAGCGCGCGAGATGCACGATCGACGACACCATCACGCACACGCTGCGATCGTTCGGGATCGCCTGCACGAACGAGCGGTCGACCTTCAGCGTATCGACGGAGAAGCGGTGCAGGTACGACAGCGACGAATAGCCGGTACCGAAATCGTCGAGCGCGACGCGGATGCCGAGCTTCTTCAACGCGACGATCTTCTCGGAGACGAGCTCCGGATATTCCATCATCGCGGTCTCGGTGATCTCGATTTCGAGCCGGTTCGCGTCGATGCCGGTGTCCTGCAGCGCCTGCGAAATCGTCTCGATCAGGTCGCCGCGCCAGAACTGCACCGGCGAGATGTTGACCGCGAGCGTCAGCGTGTCGTGGCCATCGTCGCGCCAGCGCGCGATCTGTTCGCACGCGGTGCGGATCACGAAGTCGCCGATGGGCACGATCAGGCCCGTCGATTCGGCAATCGAAATGAATTCGTTCGCGGAGATGATCCCGTGCTCGGGGTGGTCCCAGCGCGCGAGCGCCTCGAAGCCGGTGATCGTGCGGTGCGTCAGGTCGATCTTCGGCTGGTAAGCGAGGAACAGCTGCCCCTCGGCGAGCGCGACGCGCAATTGCTGTTCCCAGCGCATCAGGTGGTCCGCGCGATGCGACAGGTGCGGCGCGTAGAACTGGTAGCAGTTCTTGCCCGCGTCCTTCGCGCTGTACATCGCGAGATCGGCCTTCTTCAGCAGGTCGATCTCGCTTTCGTTCGCGACGGTGTGCAGCGCGATGCCGATGCTCGCGTGCAGCACGAACGAACTGCCGCGCACGTCGAACGGCTCGGCGAACATCCGGATGATCGCTTCCGCGAGCCGCACCGCGCGCCGTTCGACGTCGTCGCCCTTCATCACGACGACGAACTCGTCGCCGCCGATCCGTGCAAGCGACCCTTCGTCGCCGACGGCATCCGACAGGCGCGACGCGGTCATCTGCAGCACGATGTCGCCGGCGTTGTGGCCGAGGGTGTCATTGACGGTCTTGAAATTGTCGAGGTCGATGAACAGCAGGCCGAGCCGCGACAGGCTGGCCGGCATCGACACGTCGTTGCGCAGCCCGCGCAGCGTCGCGTAACGGTTCGCGAGGCCGGTGAGGAGGTCGTATTCGGCGAGCTGGGTCATCTCGCGCTCGCGGCCGAGCAGCTTGCCGATCAGCCCCGTCGCGACGCCGAAGAACGCGAGCATCGCGAGCGTGATGAAGCTCGTCATCAGCAGATAGACGTTGCGCGTGTGGTAGTAGTCCGCGAATTCTTCGGACTGCGACAGCCCGACCATCACCGCGAGCGGGTAGCCGTCGAGGTGGCGGTACGACACGATGCGCGTCACGCCGTCGATCGGGTCGATGATCGTGCCCGTCACGCGCTCGGCGATCGGGTACACGCCCGATGCGGAGAACGCACCGGGTGCGTTGCTGAGCGAGCCGGTGCGCCGCGCGAGCACGGCGCCCGTGTCGGACACCACGGCGATCACGCCTTCCTTGCCGATCGCCGCGTTGTTGTAGAAATCGTTCGTGAAGTAGCTCGGGTCTTCCGACACCACGACGATGCCCGCGAAGCTGCCGTCCGGATTGTTCAGGCGCCGCGTCATCTGCAGCGTCCAGTGGCTCGACACGCGGCCGAGCACGGGCTTGCTGATGTACAGGCGGTCGTCGTTGTGCGCGAGGTGGACCTTGAAGTGCTCGCGGTCGGCCAGGTTGATCGGCTTCGGATGGAGTTCGGCCGTGTTCGCGAACAGGATGCCCTTCGCGTTGACGAGCGAAACCTGGATCAGCGTGTCGCTCGGCACGACGCCTTTTTCGACCGCGCTCGCGAGGTTGAAGCGCGCGGGCGATTTCTCGAATTCGAACTTGACGAAGCGGGTGATCTGGTCGACCTGGTGGATCGCCTTGACCGTGTGCTGTTCGAGCGCCGACGACAGGATCGCCGCCGAGGCCGCCGCTTCCTTGTACGCGCTGTCCTTTTCGACCGACAACCGCGCGACGATCACCGCCCACAGCAGCGCAAGCGCCAGCATCCCGAGCAGCGGGATCGCGAACAGCGCGCGCCGGCGCGACTTGCGCGGCGCGCGCAGCGGTCGGGTCGGCGGCGTGTGGTTTGACCGGGCGGAGCTCATCTGAGAGGGCGGCGTCCTGCTCGCATGCGTCATCCGTCTGGATGGCTGGCTATGGTTCGGGTTGTCCCGACGTCTGTTCGTTCGCGGGACACGCAACCATGGACAGACCTCCGAAACAACGGATTAGGCCCGATATTACTGGCTGGAACGCTTTTGCGATAGTTGGGCGAATCGTAGGGGCGCCGGACGGGCCGGCGCCATCGCACATCGCGAAATGTTAAACAGGAGACCGGAAGGTGCCGTCGACGACCGTGACGACGTGGCCGCCGATCCACGTGGTGCCGTCTTCGTCATAACTGACGGAGATGCGGCCGTCGCGGCCGATCGCCGTACCCTGGCGGGCCGTGTACGACTGGCCGGGGCGGCGCTCCTGCCGTGTCAGCAGCCCGGCCAGCGCCGCGTTGGCGCTGCCGGTGACCGGGTCCTCGCCGAAGCCGAAGTTGCCGCCCGTCATCAGGCAGCGGATTTCGAATGTCGCGGGGCCGCCTTCGGCATGCGGCGCGTAGACGGCGAGGCCGTCCACGCCATAGCGGCGCGTGAGTGCCTCCAGTGCGACCGGATCGGGCGACAGGCCGACGCATGCGTCGGCCGACTTCAGTCGCACGACCAGCCACGGCGCGCCGTTGTCCACCGCACACGGCTCGGCTTCCAGATCGATCGAGTCACTGCGCAACGCGGCAGCCAGCGCCGCGTAGTCCGAACGGTCGAGCGGCGTGACGCGGGCCGGCGGCGCGGCGAACGCCCAGCCGCCGGCCTGCTCGCGCAGCGCGACCCGGCCGACCCCGCACTGCTGGATCAGCCGGCCCGGCGTGCGTGGCCGCGCGCCGCTTTCCAGGAACGCATGCGCGGTGCCGAGCGTCGGATGGCCGGCGAACGGCAGTTCACCGGCCGTCGTGAAGATCCGCACGCGGTAGTCGGCGTCCGGATCGGTCGGCGTGCAGACGAACGTCGTTTCCGACAGGTTCGTCCAGCGGGCGATCTCGAGCATGGCGTCGTCGCCGAGCGAATCGGCGTCGAACACGACGGCGAGCGGGTTGCCCTTGAACGGCACCGACGTGAAGACGTCGACCTGCTTGAAGCGGACGAGACGACCGGTCATATCGATGCGCCCGTTACGCGACTTCGGCGATCAGTTCGATCTCGACGCACGCGCCGAGCGGAATCTGCGCGACGCCGAACGCCGAACGCGCGTGCTTGCCTGCGTCGCCGAACACTTCGGCGATCAGTTCCGACGCACCGTTCGTCACGATGTGCTGTTCGGTGAAGTCGAGCGTCGAGTTGACGAGGCTCATCAGCTTCACGATGCGCGTGACCTTGTTCAGGTCGCCCGTGTGCGCGTGCAGCGTCGCGAGCAGGTCGATCGCGATCGAGCGTGCGGCCGCCTTGCCGTCTTCCGTCTGCAGATCCGCGCCGAGCTTGCCGGCCCAGACCTTGCCGTCCTTCTTCGCGATGTGGCCCGACAGGTAGACCGTGTTGCCGCTTTGCGCGCTCATCACGTAGGCGGCGGCGGGTGCGCCGGCGGTCGGGAGTTCGATGCCGAGCGACTTCAGTTTGTCGTAGACGTTAGCCATGTGTTCGATTCCTCGTTGAGAGTCGTGACAGGAAAAAGGGGATCAGAGACGCTCGCGCAGCAGCTTGCCGAGGCGCGCGACGCCTTCCTCGATCTTCTCCGGCGGCACCGTCACGAACGACAGGCGCAGCGTGTTCTGCTGCGGGTCGTTCGCGAAGAACGGCGCGCCCGGCACGAAGGCGACGTGGTTGGCGACCGCGGCCTCGAGCAGCTTCATGCTGTCGATCTGCGCGGGCAGATTGACCCAGATGAACATGCCGCCGTCCGGGCGGTTCCACGTGACGCCTTCCGGCATGTGGCGCGCGAGCGACGCGAGCATCGCCTCGCATTGCGCGCCGTACAGCTGGCGGATCGTCGGGATGTGCTCGTCGAGGAAGCCGTCCTTGATCACTTCGTGCGCGATGCGCTGCGTGAGCGTCGGCGTGTGCAGGTCGGTGGCCTGCTTGGCTTGCACGAGCTTGAAGTGGAGCTCCTCGGGGGCAATGATGTAGCCGATCCGCAGGCCCGGCGCGAGCACCTTCGAGAACGTGCCGAGGTGCACGATATGGTCGGGCGCCATCGACAGCATCGTCGGCAGCGGTTCGCCCTGGTAGTTCAGTGCGCCGTACGGGTCGTCTTCCAGCACCGGGAACGGGCTCGACTGCGCGAACGCGGCGAGCGCGCGACGGCGCTCGACGGGCAGGCGGCGGCCGGTCGGGTTCTGGAAGTTCGGCTGCGCGTACAGCAGGCGCGCACCTTGCGTCAGGTCGGGCGTGAGGCCTTCGGGCAGCAGGCCCAGCTCGTCGGTCGGCACCTGCACGTAGCGGGGCTCGTACAGCGAGAACGACTGCAGCGCGCCGAGGTAGGTCGGGGTTTCGACGAGGATCGGGCTGTCCGGATCGATCAGCGCCTTGCCGAGCAGGTCGAGCGCCTGCTGCGAGCCGGTCGTGATCAGCACCTGCGACACGCGCACGCTGTAGCGCTCGGCGATCCATTCGCGCAGCGGCAGGTAGCCTTCGGTTGCGCTGTACTGGAGTGCGGCGGCGGGCGCATCGCGCAGCACGCGGTCGGCCGCGGCGCGCATGCGTTCGGCCGGGAACGTCGCGGGAGCGGGCAGGCCGCCTGCGAACGAGATGACCTCGGGGCGTTCCGTGACCTTCAGGATCTCGCGGATCGCAGAGCTCGTCAGCTTGCGGGCGCGTTCGGAAAGCTGCCAGTGCGGCGGATGCAGGTCGCTCGGATTCATAGTCTCCTCGTTCGGATATCGTGGTCAGTCAAGAAAGGTCGATCGGGCTGATCGCGTCGACGCGGCCGGGTGGGCGCGCGGGAGCGCGATCGGGCCGTCGCGGCCGGGTGGGCAAAACCGTTCAGGCAAAACGAACATTATGGCGCACCTCATCAACCGGCGCGAGCGGCGCGCGGGGCCGTGGCCACCGCCGAGCGCCGGCCCAGCATCACGGTCGAGATCACGGCGGCCGCGAACAGCCAGGTCGACGGCGTCACCGTCTCGCCGAACAGCAGCGCGGAAAAGGCGATCGTGAAGAAGATCTGCAGCAGCTGCACCTGGCCGACGCGCGCGATGCCGCCCATGGCGAGCCCGGCGTACCACGCGAAAAAGCCGATGAATTGCGAAAAAAGGGTCACGTAGCCGAATGCAAGCCACGTGCGCAATGCGAGCGGGGCAGGGTGCGCGACGTGCTGCGTCCATGCGAGCCAGCCGACCGGCAGCACCAGGAACGGCGCGGACACGACGAGCGCCCAGCAGATCACCTGCCAGCCGCCGATCTGGCGCGCGAGGCGCGCGCCTTCCGCGTAGCCGAGCGCGCCGATGCCGACCGCGACGAGCATCAGTGCGTCGCCGGCCTGCACCGTGCCGCCGCCGTCACGCAGCGCGAACGCGATCACGAGCGCGCTGCCCGCCAGCGCGCTGGTCCAGAACGCCTTCGACGGCCGCTCGTGCGACAGCCACGCCGCGTACAGCGCGACGAACAGCGGCTGCAGCCCGTTGACGACCGCGCCGTGCGAGGCCGGCACGGTTTTCATCGCCCAGGCGGAGAACACCGGATACGCGATGATCACGCCGGCCGACACGACCGCGAGGCTTTTCAGCTGCGCGCGGGTCGGCAGCCGTTCGCGGCGCGACCACAGCAGCAGGCCGGCCGGCACCGACGCGGCGAGCGCGCGGCCGAGCCCGTTCAGCAGCGGGTTGAGTTCGGAGACGACGATCCGCGTCATCGGCAGCGTCAGGCTGAAGATCATCACGCCGATGAGGCCGAGCAGCATGCCCCGGGTTTCGCGCGAATTCATGAAATGGGTGTCTCCGTAATGCGGGGTTCGTGTAATCGGGGGCGGCAGCAGGGGCGTTCAGCGCAGCGTGCGTGCGCCCTGCGGCGTGTCGAATTCGGCGACGAGCGCCGGCGGGCCGTCGCCGGTATCGATGTCGAGCAGATGGCCGGCGCCGAGCCAGTCGAGCTGCTCGCGGATGACGTCGGCATGCGGGTGGATGCCCTTGAGCGCTTTCAGTGCGACGCCGTCGTTCGGCAGCGATTCGGCCGGATGGCGCGGGCTGTCCCACTGGATCAGCGATGGCACGAGGCCGTCGCCGACGCCTTGCCACGCGGGAAACGCGCCGTCGTCGGGCACCGTGAGACCCCAGCTCAGGTCGCCGCGCCGCATCGCGACGACCGGCGCGATGCGCGCCGGGTACTGGCTTTGCCACATCGCGAGCTGGCGCGGGCGGTCGACGCGCGCGACCCAGTGAGCGAGAAACGGGCCCTGCGCGAGCCGTGCGTGCATCGCCGGATCGTCGAGCGCGAACAGCCGCGCGCGCGGCGGCGTGGCGCCGTCGTCCGGGGCGGGTGCGTCGGGGTCGATCGCGATCACTTCGAGATAGAGCCCGCCCCAGACGCCGAACAGCGCATTGTGGGTCCGCATCAGCGGGTGGCGGCCGCCGCCGGCCGGCTCGATGCCGAGCGAAGCGGCGACATGGCGCACGCCTTCGTCGAGCGTGCGCGCGGCGATCACGAGATGGTCGAGGGTCAGGGAGCGGGCTGGCATGAACGTCGGTCGGGAAGCGAAAGTGTCATGGTGGGCGGGCGATGCGCCGGACGGGTGCGGAACCGGCCGGTGCCCGGGCCGCGATGCAGGCCCGGCGGTGCGGCACCGCGTGCGGCAAGGCCGCGACGGCAGCCGCACGATCGCCATTCGTGCCAACTGTAATCGTCGGCACCGGCACAGTAACGGTACAATCGGCGCGATAGCCTTCGGTACAGTTGGAGCAGCCACCACCCATGTCCACCGTCCCACTCGCCCAGATTCCCGCGCCGCACGATACGGCCACGCTCACGCTTGTCGACCAGCTCGTCCAATGGGCGCGGCGCCGAATCGACGAACGCGTGTTCCGGCCCGGCATGCGGATGCCGTCGATCCGCAAGCTCGCGCTCGACAAGAGCGTGTCGCGCTTTACCGTGGTGGAAGCGTACGAACGGCTCGTCGCGCAGGGCTACCTCGACTCGCGGCGCGGCTCGGGTTTCTACGTGCGCGAGCGCACGGCCACCGGCCCGCAGCCGGCCGACAACGTGGTGCGCGTGGCCGAGGCCGCGCCCGTGCACAACACGATCGACGTCGTCTGGCTGCTGCGCAACATGCTGCACACCGTCAGTCCGGAAAAAGGGCCGGGTCTCGGCTACTTGCCGGGCCGCTGGCTCGACGGCGAGCTGATCACCGGCGCGCTGCGCGCGCTCGGGCGCCAGTCCGGCGCGCAGATGCTCGGTTTCGGCACCGCGCAGGGTTTCCTGCCGCTGCGCCAGCAATTGCAGACGCGGCTCGCGGAAGTCGAGATCGGCGCGAAGCCCGAGCAGCTCGTGCTGGTGTCGGGCATCACGCAGGCGATCGACCTGATCTCGCGGATCTACGTGCGGCCCGGCGATGCGGTGATCGTCGGTGATCCCGCGTGGTTCCAGATGTTCGGCCGCTTCGCGTCGCAGGGCGCGCAACTGGTCGGCATGCCCTACACGCCCGACGGCCCCGATCTCGACGCGCTGGAAACGCTCGTGCAGATGTGGCGGCCGAAGATGCTCGTGATCAATTCGGTGCTGCAGAACCCGACCGGCACGTCGCTGTCGGCCGCGCAGGCGTTCCGGATCCTGAAGCTCGCGGAGGCGTACGACTTCCTCGTCGTCGAGGACGACGTGTACGGCGACCTGTGCCCGCCGAGCTATCCGGCCACGCGGCTCGCGAGTCTCGACCAGCTGAAGCGCGTGATCTACCTGGGCAGCTATTCGAAGACGCTCGCGGCGAATTTGCGGGTCGGTTATGTCGCCTGCGCACCGGAGATCGCGAAGGCGGTCACCGACCAGAAGATGCTGGTCGGCATGACGACGCCGGAGCTCAACGAGCGCGTCTTGTACAAGATCCTGACCGAAGGGCATTACCGGCGCCACGTCGAGCGGCTGCGCGCGCGGCTCGACGGCGTGCGCGACAAGACCGCGCGGATGCTCGAGCGTACCGGGTTGCGGCTCTTCACGATGCCGGCGGCGGGGATGTTCCTGTGGGCCGACACGGGCGTCGATTCGGACGCGCTCGCGGCTGCCGCGCACGAGGAAGGGTTCCTGCTGACGCCGGGGAGCCTGTTCTCGCCGCAGCAGTCGTCGTCGACCTGGACGCGCTTCAACGTCGCGAACTGCGGCGATCCGGCACTGCCGGGGTTTCTCGCGCGCTATATCGAAGCGGCGGCGCGGCGCGCGTCGTGACGGGGGGGCGGCAGGCCGCCCCTTGAAATCCGCTCGCCCGTCCCCAGATACCCGCGCGAACCGCTTGCGCCAGGCGGTCGTCCTTGACGGGCCCGCCGGCATCGCGCGCCGGCCGCCCGCGCCACACCATTCAAGTTCATGTAAGAGGAAACAGCATCCATGGCACACGAAACGATGAGCTTTCAGGCAGAGGTCAAGCAACTCCTCCACCTGATGATTCATTCGCTCTACAGCAACAAGGAAATCTTCCTGCGCGAACTGGTGTCGAACGCGTCCGACGCGGCCGACAAGCTGCGTTTCGAAGGGCTCGCGGACAACGCGCTGTACGAGAACGATCCGAACCTGCGCATCCGCATCGGCTACGACAAGGCCGCGCGCACGATCACGATCGACGACAACGGCATCGGCATGAGCCGCGACGAGGCGATCGCGAACCTCGGCACGATCGCGCGTTCGGGCACCAAGGAATTCTTCACGAAGCTGTCCGGTGACCAGCAGAAGGACGCAGCGCTGATCGGCCAGTTCGGCGTCGGCTTCTACTCGGGCTTCATCGTCGCGGACAAGATCACCGTCGAGACGCGCCGCGCGGGCCTGCCGGCGAACGAAGCCGTGCGCTGGGAAAGCGCGGGCGAGGGCGATTTCACGATCGACGCGATCGAGCGCGCGCAACGCGGCACGACGATCACGCTGCACCTGCGCGAAGGCGAGGACGACCTGCTGTCGTCGCACCGCCTGAAGTCGATCATCCAGAAGTACTCCGACCACATCGCGCTGCCGATCCTGATGCGCAAGGAAGAGTGGGATCAGGAAAAGGGCGAGATGGTCCTGAAGGACGAGGACGAAACCGTCAACCAGGCGAGCGCGCTGTGGACGCGTTCGAAGAGCGACGTCACCGACGAGCAGTACACGCAGTTCTACCAGCACATCGCGCACGATCACCAGGACCCGCTCACGTGGACGCACAACCGCGTCGAGGGCCGCAGCGAATACACGCAGCTGCTGTTCGTGCCCGCGCACGCGCCGTTCGACCTGTGGAACCGCGACTATCGCGGCGGCCTGAAGCTGTACGTGAAGCGCGTGTTCATCATGGACGACGCCGAGCAGCTGCTGCCGCAATACCTGCGCTTCGTGAAGGGTGTGGTCGATTCGGCCGACCTGCCGCTGAACGTGTCGCGTGAAATCCTGCAGGAAAGCCGCGACGTGAAGGCGATCCGCGAAGGCGTGACCAAGCGCGCGCTGTCGATGCTCGAGGAACTCGCGAACGCGGAAGAGGACGCCGGCAAGGAGAAGTACAAGACGTTCTGGAGCGCGTTCGGCCAGGTGCTGAAGGAAGGTCTGGGCGAGGATCACGCGAACCGCGAGCGGATCGCGAAGCTGCTGCGCTTCGCCTCGACGCACGGCGACACCGACGCGCAGGACGTGTCGCTCGCCGACTACGTGTCGCGCATGAAGCCCGAGCAGAGCAAGATCTACTACGTGACTGCCGATACGTGGCAGGCCGCGAAGAACAGCCCGCACCTGGAAGTGTTCCGCAAGAAGGGTGTCGAGGTGCTGCTGCTGACCGATCGCGTCGACGAATGGATGCTGTCGTTCCTGCATGAATTCGACGGCAAGCCGCTCGCGAGCGTGGCCCGCGGCGATCTCGACCTCGGCGAGCTGAACGACGAGGAAAAGAAGGCGCAGGAGCAGGCGGGCGAGGCGATCAAGCCGGTCGTCGAGAAGATGAAGGAAGCGCTCGGTGACAAGGTGAAGGAAGTGCGCGTCACGTTCCGCCTGACCGATTCGCCGTCGTGCCTCGTCGCGGACGATAACGACATGAGCGGTTACCTGCAGCGGATGCTGAAGGCGGCCGGCCAGAACGCGCCGGCGATGCAGCCGATTCTCGAGATCAACCCGGAGCACGCGCTCGTGAAGCAGCTGAACGCCGACAGCGCCAACTTCGGCGACTGGTGCCACCTGCTGTTCGACCAGGCGTTGCTGGCCGAAGGCGGGATGCTCGACGATCCGGCGAGCTTCGTGAAGCGGACCAACGCGCTGCTGCTGTCGCGCTCCGCGTGAACGCGCGGATGCGATTCGACGGCGCACGGGCGGGCTGGCGCGAAACGCCCCGGCCCGGCTGCACGCTCGACCAGCGCGACTGGCTGACGCGCGGTGGTTCGTTGACCGCGCATCTGGCGCGGCTCGGCGGTGTGAGCGTACGCGTGACGCGCGAGGCCGTGGACTGCGCGTGGTTCGACGAACCGGATGCGCTCGACAGTGCGCCGCGCGCGCCGATGTGGGTGCGCGAGGTGATCCTGTCGGTCGACGGCATGCCGTACGTCGCCGCGCACAGCATCGCGCCGCTTGCCGCCAGCAAGGGCGTGTGGCAGGCGATGCGGCGGTTGCGCACGCGGCCGCTCGCGGAGCTGCTGTACAGCGATCCGCAAGTCGAACGCTCCACGCTCGTCAGCCGGCGCGTGATCGCCGGTCATCCACTGTATGCGCTCGCGAGCCATGCGTTGCAGGGTGCGCGGGCGCCGCATGCGTTCGCCGCGCGGCGCTCGGTGTTCCAGCGGCACGGCAAGCCGTTGATGGTCACCGAGTGCATGCTGCCTTCGCTGTGGCGCCATCTCGATGCGCACGGCGACGGGCCGCGATCCGTCGGGCCGCGCGGGGCGGCGTGATGCTGCAGGGCTTTGGGCCGGTCGTCGGGCCGAATACGCACACGATGATCCTCGGCAGCTTTCCGGGCGAGGCGTCGCTCGATGCCGCGCAGTACTACGCACATCCGCGTAACCAGTTCTGGCGGTTGCTCGGTGCCGTGCTCGGCGAGCCGGGGCTGCACGAGCTTGTGTACGACGCGCGGCTCGAGCGCGTGCTTTCGCACGGCATCGGCATATGGGACGTGCTGGCCGCGTGCCATCGCGAAGGCAGTCTCGATTCGGCGATCCGGCATGCGAAGCCGAACGACTTCGACGCATCGCGTGAGCATGCGCCGTTGCTGAAGAAGGTCTGCTTCAACGGCAAGACGGCGGGGCGGTTTGCTGAAGTGATCGGCGCAGCCGGTTACGAAACGCTCGTTCTGCCGTCTTCGAGCCCGGCATATGCTTCGCTTTCGTTCGAGCAAAAGCTGCTGCGTTGGCGCGAAGTCGAATCCTGATTGCATGGATGGTCTCCGGGTGTCGAATCAGCCCAAACCTCAACCAGTTTTCGATGCGCTGCGCGAACATGCGCCATTGCTGAAGCGTGAAGCTAGACGCGTTCGACGCGTACCTCGACCGAGTCCTTGGGCACGGTCAGCCGCGTGCGGTCGAGCAGGGCATCCGCGGGAGCGGTGCCGTCCGGGTTCAACGGCCTCACTTTGTTGAACACCACGGAAAAACACTCCGGCGTGACGGTGGCCGACGCATAGCCCTGTGCGTCGTGGTCGGCGTAGCGCAGGTCGGGGTTGTTCGTCATCAGGAAGGTGTCGAGTTTGGCCGGAGTGGCGGCCAGCGACGCAAGCGGCGTGCCGCCCCATGCGGCTTTCAGGTAGGAATAGAAGGACGCGCTGCTGATGCCTGCGCAAACGAAATCGACGGCCACGGGCGTACCTTTTTCCGGGTCGGGGTCGTCCCGCACGACGCCACACTGAAACGCGTGCAGGTCCCCGCTGATCGCGACGACGTTGCGGATCCCCTGCTCGTTCAAGTATGAGAGCAGTTCGTGTTTGTGCGCCGGATAGCCGTCCCATGCGTCGCAATCGACCACGAGGCGTGCTGCCGGTGTCTTTGGCGCGCCTGGCATCACGGCCCACAGACGGTTCAACATCACCTCGTTGCCCCACACCTTCCAGGTCGCAGGCGAACCCTTTAGCGTGGCTTTCCACCATTGCGTCTGCTCCGCGCCAAGCATCGACGGCGCGCGACCGAGCTGCTCGGTATCCCGCGCCTCGAAGCGCTGCAGCACATTCTGGTTGACGAAGTAGCGCGAGCCGGCCGCGTCATCGCCTTTGACCGGGTCGTGCCCGTGTGTGCGCGCGACAGCCGCCTCGCTTACGACATGGTCGTCGCGATACAGCCGCTCGTCCGTCATCACGAGATGCATCAGCATGCCGAAGCGAAATTCGCGATAGATACGAATGTTGGTGTACGACGGATTGTCCGGTTCGAAGCGCACGTCGCTCCAGTCCACCGGCATGTACTCCGCCCACGCGCGACTGGCGTTGCGGCGACGCTGCGTCTCCTGCCTCTCTTCGTTGGTGTAGACCTGATGATCCTGCCAGCAGTCGTCGGAGAACTCGTGGTCGTCCCATATCGCGATCATCGGCAGGCGCCGGTGCAGCGTCTGCAAGCGAGGGTCGGCACGATAGGTGCGGTAGAGCGTTCGATAGTCTTCGAGCGTATCGGCGTACACGCGGCCATCGGCGAGAGGCTTTCCGTCAGGCAGGCGCAGCGGAGGATGCGCCGCCTCGACCGCGCCGGGTCTTGAGGCCCCGACCGTTTCATAGATGTAATCGCCCACATGCACGACGAAATCGAGATCGCTTTCGGCTGCCAGCAGGCTCATGGCTTGCCAGTGATTGATGCTCCAGTCCTGGCAGGTGAGCCATGCGAAGCGAACGCGGTCGTTGGCCTCGTGGGCATCCGGAGCCGTGCGCGCGACGCCGGTGGCGCTCACGTCGGCGCCGGCGACGAACCGGTAGTGGTACGTGATATTCGGTGAGAGCGCCGTTACCTTCGCGCGCACGGTGAAGTCATAGGTGGCGCGTGCCGTCAACGGTACGCTGGCGACGAGAGCCGCGAAATCCGGCCGCGTCGATACTTCGAGCCGTAACCGTACCGTGTCCGCGACGCCTTTTGCGCGGTGCCGCGCGTCCTCGGAGACCGGCACGCATCGCGTCCAGAACACGACGGAGCGATCGCGCGGATCGCCGCTGGCGACGCCCTGCGGAAACCGATGCCGGCCTTTGCGCACGGTGCTGGCAGACGGGGCCGACCGCGGAACGCCAAGCGTACCGGTGGCTGCCGCAACCGTTAAAAAGGTCGACGACTTGAGGAAATGGCGGCGATCCATCGATCCTCCCGATCGACATACCGTGGATGCCAGGAGAGGCGCGTCGCGATGCAGCAGTACGCGATTGCGTCTCTCGCTCTGCAATCCTGCCTCCCGCCACCGGGCACGAGCGGGGGGAATGGTCGATTTACGACACTACCTCGAAGATCTGCTCGTGAAAAGCCGTTAGCCATTCCGTTTCGATGCCGTGGGCCTCGCAGCGATTGATCTGATATCAAATCGACCCAAACCGCAACCAGCTCTGGCGGTTGCTCGGTGCCGTGCTCGGCGAGCCGGGGCTGCACGAGCTTGTGTACGACGCGCGGCTCGAGCGCGTGCTTTCGCACGGCATCGGCTTCTGGGACGTCCTCGATGCGTGCCATCGGCAAGGCAGTCTCGATTCTGCGATCCGGAATGCGAATCCGCACGAACGTTACGCGCTTGCCGACCAGCATCGCCGCGACTTCGTCATGACTCAGCCAATGGCGGGCCATGTTCGCCATGACGATGGTCAGCGGCTTGCTGATGCCGTGCCGGCGAACGCCTGTTGATCGGACGATTCGGCGGATATCGTCGCGCCGATCACTCGTCGTCGCCCCATCGCCACCGGGGCTTCTCGCCCTTGAGCAGGCACACTGCAATCAGCAGCGCGACCCACACCACGACGCAGGTGCCGTATGCAAGCGGCGAGCGTTGCGGCGGCACGAGCCAGGCGGTGGCGAGGATCCCGATCGCGAACAGCAGCAACACGACCCATCCCTGCCATGCGACCGGCAACCCCCAGCCCCATCCGTAGCGCTTTGCCGGAAACCAGATCCTTTTGCCGTTCGAGTTCATGCGTCCTCCCTGGATCACCGAGTGCAGCGTAGCGCCAACCGGTTTCGAAGTCATGCAGGGCATGCGGCACGGCCACCATCCCCCGCCAATGCTATCCTCTCGTCCGCTAAAACCAGCTTCACCCAGCGAGATTCACACATGACCCGACTGATCAAGCGCGCGTCCGCCGAGGCGCGCGCGTTCAAGCAACGCAAGCCGGCCGCCTACAACGGCTCCGAAAAGCTCCAGCCGCCGCGCGTGAAGCGCCGTCCGGAGATCGACGAACACGACGACGTGCCCGTCCTCGAGGCGCCGCGCAAGCCGCGCTTCGCACCCGTCACGTTCTCCGAAGAACGCGGCGTGCGCTTCCTGCACTTCGGTACCGAATGGGTGCAGGGCGCGATGCGGATCTCGAAGCCGCTGCACATCGAGCTCGAATACGCGCAGCAGATGATGGCGTGGCTGCTGTTCCTCGAAACGCCCGAGCGGATCGTCCAGCTCGGGCTCGGCACCGGCGCGCTCACCAAGTTCTCGCACCGCTTCCTGCCGCACGCGAAGGTCGAGGCCGTCGAACTGAACCCGGCCGTGATCGTTGCGGCGCGCACGATGTTCGCGCTGCCGCCCGATGACGCACGCCTCGTCGTGCATGAAGCCGATGCATGGGATTTCGTCAACGATCCGGCCAACCGCGGCACGACGGGCGCATTGCAGATCGACCTGTACGACGCGACCGCCCGCGGCCCGGTGCTCGACAGCGTCGCGTTCTACCGCGCGGTGCGCGGCTGCCTCGCCGACGTGGGCGTCGCGACGATCAACCTGTTCGGCGACCATCCGAGCTTCGTGCGCAACATGAAGCATCTGAACGCGGCGTTCGACCATCGCGTGATCGCGCTGCCGGAAGTGCACGACGGCAACCGGATCGCGATCGCGTTCTCGGGCCCCGCGCTCGACGTGTCGTTCGCGCAGTTGGAAGCCCGCGCGAAGCTGATCGAGGACACGCTGAAGCTCCCCGCGCGCAAGTGGGTGAAAGCTTTGAAAGAAACGGCCGGCGCACGCGAATCCTCGTTCGCGATCTGACGCTCATGCACCGGTCGCATGCCGGTGCAACCGCTTGACTGGGGGGCGGATCACCTCGGGTTCGCCCCTGCTTGACCGCTCGCTCGCGGCTCCTATACTGGCGCGAAGCCAGGGGAGCCGCAGCTTACCCGTTTTGCCCCTCCTCTCGCCGCCGTACCCGCTTGACAAGATCGATAACCGGGAAAGATGAGGAGACGTCATGGCTCACGATGCCGACGCCAATCGGGCCGCCAAGCGCTGGCTCTGGCTGCTGGTGCTGCCGCTGATCGCGATGGTCTGGGTGCCTTCGTACAGCAAGATCGAACCGCAATGGTTGGGTTTTCCGTTTTTCTACTGGTACCAGTTGCTGTGGGTGTTCATTAGCGCGGTGATCACCGCGTTCGTGTATTTCAAGACCAAGCACGCATGGAAGGCAGGCGGCACGCAGGGAGGTGCGCGATGAATCTCGGCGCGACCTTCGTCTTCGTACTCCTGTTCATCGGTGTCACCATACTCGGTTTTCTCGCCGCGAACTGGCGGCGCGGCGATCTCGCCCACCTCGACGAATGGGGGCTCGGCGGCCGCCGCTTCGGGACGATCGTCACGTGGTTCCTGCTCGGCGGCGACCTCTACACGGCCTACACGTTCGTCGCGGTGCCCGCGCTCGTGTTCGGCGCCGGCGCGATGGGCTTCTTCGCGTTGCCGTACACGATCCTGATCTACCCGTTCGCGTTCGTCGTGTTTCCGAAGCTGTGGAGCATCGCGAAGCGGCACGGCTACGTGACGGCCGCCGACTTCGTCAACGCGCGTTACGGCAGCCGGATGCTCGCGCTCGCGATCGCGGTGACGGGCATCCTCGCGACGATGCCGTACATCGCGCTGCAGCTCGTCGGCATCGAAGTGGTGATCGGCGCGCTGGGTTTCGACACGACCGGCTTCGTCGGCGACCTGCCGCTCATCATCGCGTTCGCGATTCTCGCCGCATACACCTACACGTCGGGGCTGCGCGCGCCCGCGATGATCGCGATCGTGAAGGACATCCTGATCTACATCACGATCGCGGCGGCGGTCATCGTGATCCCCGCGAAGCTCGGCGGCTTCAGCCACATCTTCGCGTCGGTGCCGCCGGCGAAGCTGCTGCTGAAAGCGCCCGATGCGACGAGCCTGAACGGCTACAGCGCGTATGCGACGCTCGCGATCGGCTCCGCGCTCGCGCTGTTCCTGTATCCGCACTCGGTCACGGCGATCCTGTCGTCGGCGTCGGGCAACTCGATCCGCCGCAACATGGCGATGCTGCCCGCGTATTCGTTCGTGCTCGGCCTGCTCGCGCTGCTCGGCTACATGGCGCTCGCGGCGGGCGTGAAGGACATGCCGCAGTACGCGCCGTACTTCAAGGCGTTCGGCCCGAACTTCGCGGTGCCCGCGCTGTTCCTCGAGTATTTCCCGTCGTGGTTCGTCGGCGTCGCGTTCGCGGCGATCGGCATCGGCGCGCTGGTGCCGGCGGCGATCATGTCGATCGCGGCCGCGAACCTGTACACGCGCAACATCCACCGCGAGTTCGTGAACCGCAACATGACGCACGACCAGGAGACGCACGTCGCGAAACTCGTGTCGCTGATCGTGAAGGTCGGCGCGGTCGCGTTCATCCTCGGGCTGCCGTTGACGTACGCGATCCAGTTGCAGCTGCTCGGTGGGATCTGGATCATCCAGACGCTGCCGGCGATCGTGCTCGGCCTGTACACGCGCGTGCTCGACCATCGCGGCCTGCTGGCCGGCTGGGCGGCAGGCATCGTGTGCGGCACGTGGATGGCGATTTCGCTGAAGCTGGCCAGCTCGATCTTCACGATCCACCTGTTCGGTCTCGCGATTCCCGGCTATGCGGCCGTGTGGTCGCTGGTCGTGAACCTGGTGGTGTCGGTGGCGGTGAGCGTGCTGGTGCGCATGATGGGCATGGCGCACGCGGAGGACCGCACGCGGCCGGAGGATTACCTCGACGTCGTCGAGGGCTGAACGCCGCCCGGCTGTTGCAGTTTCGACACGGCGCCCGCGACGCAAATCGCGGGCGTTTTGCATGGTCCGCCGTGAACGCCCCGTGCGGCCGTGCTTCCGTTTCCGTTGATCTCCAAGCGATTCTAGGATAGTCGCGCCGCGGCGAAAATCGGTGGAAGACCGATTGGAAGCTGCGCTTCCCGTTTGCCAGTATTGCGTCCCGCCCGGCCACGCCGGGTGATTCGATCTCGACACGATTCGACTACATGAGGGATGCAATGATGAAGATTGGGTTGCTGGTGCTTGGCCTGTGGTGCGCCGCGCTTGCCGGTTGCGTGAACGCGTACTACCGGTGAGGCGAACGATGAGAGTCCTGTTGATGTGGGTGCTCGTCGCCCCGATCCTGCTCGCCGGCTGCGCGAACATGTATTACCGGTGATGGTGGGCCCGATGAAAACGATCTTGCCGGCCGCGCTGCTGTGCGCGCTGCTCGCCGGCTGCATTTCAGTCTACGGTCCAGGACAGCGGTACGCGGCGCGCGATGCGCCGCCGCAGCGGCAGGATACGTCCGACGGCGCGCACGGCGCCGACGATGCGTCGGGCATCGTAATCGGCAATCGCAAGTATGACGAAGTATGGACGGCCGTCGCGCAGTTCTACGCGGACCACAAGCTTGCCGTGCGCGTCAGCGATCGCGACGCGGGGCTCCTGGCCGCCGCCTATGCCGATTATCCGAACGCAGGGAATTTCCTGGATTGCTCCGAGCTGAAGCAGACGTCCAACGTGACACACACGCTGAAGGTGGTGACGCGCATCGACGACGCCACGCAAGGCGTGACCGTGTCGATCGACGTCGCGGGCACGGCCAGCGTGGTCGCGGCCGGCAAGCAGAAGAGCGCGCGCGTCGCGTGCCACTCGAACGGCACGCTGGAGCGGGCGCTGGCGGAGGCGCTGCGCAAGTAGCGAGGCCGCCCGGATCACAGCGCTTGCGCGGCGGTCCGGGCGGCGCGCGTGCGTTACTGCCCCGCGCGTTTCGCGAGATCCTCGCGTTGCGAAAGATCTTCGACGTTGACCATCCAGTGCACGCCGAAACGATCCTTCGCCATGCCGAAGCCGAGCGCCCAGAACGTCTTGCCGAACGGCATCGTCACTTCGCCGCCGTCGGCGAGCGCATTGAACAGCTTCTGGCCTTCCTCGACCGTCGCCGGGTTCAGCGACAGCGAATAACCCGAATGCGTGCCGCCCGGCTGGCTGCAGTCGCCGTCCGAGCACATGATCATCGAGTCGCCGATCGTGAAGCTCGCATGCATCACCTTGTCGCTCATTTCCGGCGACATCGGGTAGTCGGGATTCGGCGGCGCGTCCTTGAAGTGCATCTTGAACATCGTCTTCGCGCCGAGCGCCTTTTCGTAGAACTGAAGGGCCTCTTCCGCGCGGCCATAGAACGTCAGATACGGTTGGACCTGCATCGTTGTCTCCTGTTGGCCGGGCCGGCGTGTCGGTGCCGGCCCGGGTACTTCCAAGATTGACCGGGAAGAGCACGCCGGGATGCGGCCGGCGCACTCGTGACGTGGATTGTAGTGCGCGCGCTTGACGATGGAATGAAAAATAAAAACGGCCGCGAACACGGAGTTCGCGGCCGTTCGTCACGCTTGCTGACGGCTGTTGTCAGGCTTGCTGACAGTTCAACTGACAGCCGTCACGTGCAGCACGGTTCAGCGCAGTGCATCGATCAGCTTCTCGAGCTTCACCGCGTCGGCGGCGAACACGCGGATGCCCTCGGCCAGTTTTTCCGTTGCCATCGCTTCGTCGTTCAACTGGAAGCGGAACGATGCCTCGTCGATGGCGACGCGCTCGGTCGGCTTGTCCTGCAGCGCGTCCGGCGACAGCTTGCGTGCCACCGTATCGTTGCTTTCCTGCAGCTTCTGCAGCAAATCGGGGCTGATCGTCAGCAGGTCGCAGCCCGCGAGCTCGGTGATCTGGCTCGTCGTGCGGAAGCTCGCGCCCATCACTTCGGTGTTGTAACCGAACGTCTTGTAGTACGTGTAGATGCCTCGCACCGACTGCACGCCCGGATCGTTCGCACCACCGTTCTTCGCTTCATCCCAGTCGGCCCCGGCCTGCTTCTTGTACCAGTCGTAGATGCGGCCGACGAACGGCGAGATCAGTTGCGCGCCGGCTTCCGCGCATGCGGCGGCCTGGACGAGCGAGAAAAGCAGGGTCATGTTGCACTTGATCCCTTCCTTCTGCAGCACCTCGGCCGCGCGAATGCCTTCCCACGTCGACGCGAGCTTGATCAGGATGCGCTCGCGGCCGATGCCGGCGGCTTCGTAAAGCTTGATGAGCTCGCGACCCTTGTCGATCGAGCGCTGCGTGTCGAACGACAGGCGCGCATCGACCTCGGTCGATACGCGGCCCGGGATCAGCTTCAGGATCTCGGTGCCGAATGCGATCAGCAGGCGGTCGATGATGAAATCGGTGCTTTCGTTGCGATGATCGCGGACGGTTTTCTCGAGGATCGGCTTGTACGCGTCCTTCTGGACGGCCTTCAGGATCAGCGACGGGTTCGTGGTCGCGTCCTGCGGCTTGTATTGCGCAAGCTGCTGGAAATCGCCCGTGTCGGCGACGACGGTCGTATATTGCTTCAGCTGGTCGAGTGCGGTAGTCATGGCGATTCGGGAGGAGGGCGCAAGGCGCCGGGGTTCTCACGGGCCGCGCGAGCGCGGCAGCGAAGCGAGGCGGCGCCCGGGCGCCACCTCCGATCCGCTATTTTAGGCCCGAATCGCGTCGTGCACGTTTCGGCGTGCCGTTTGCGATGCGGGGTCGCGCCATGCGGCGCTACGCGGGGCGCCGCGCGTTCAGGATCACCTGCGTGACGATCCCCGCGACGAGCCCCCAGAACGCCGAGCCGATCGACAGCAGCGTGAGGCCCGACGCGGTGACCATGAACGTGACGAGCGCTGCTTCGCGCTGCTTCACGTCCTGCATCGCATTTGCGAGCCCGCTCATGATCGAGCCGAACAGCGCGAGCGCGGCGACCGACACGACGAGCGCCTTCGGCAGCGCCGCGAACAGCGCGGCGATCGTCGCGCCGAAGATTCCGGCGACCAGGTAGAACGTGCCGCACCACACGGCGGCCGTGTAGCGCTTCGCGTGATCCTCGTGCGCTTCGGGGCCGGTGCAGATCGCGGCGGTGATCGCCGCGAGGTTCACGCCGTGCGAGCCGAACGGCGCGAGCAGCAGCGATGCGAGACCCGTGGTCGCGATGAGCGGCGACGATGGCGTCGAATAACCGTCCGCGCGCAGCACGGCGATGCCGGGCACGTTCTGCGATGCCATCGCGACGACGAACAGCGGAATGCCGATGCTGACGATCGATGCGATCGAGAACGCGGGCATCGTGAACACGGGCTGCGCGAGCGCGATGTGGAAGCGGCTGAAGTCGAGCAGGCCGAGGCCGCCGGCCACCGCAGTGCCGACGATCAACGTCGTGACGATCGCGTAGCGCGGCGCGAGTCGCTTGACGATCAGGTAGGTGAAGAACATCGCGAGCACGAGCGCGGTCTGGAACTGCGCGGCGCGGAAGATCTCGATGCCGATCTCGAACAGAATGCCCGCGAGCAAGGCGGCCGCGATGCCGGCCGGAATGCGCCGCATCAGCGTGTCGAACAGCCCGCTCACGCCGACCGCGGTCAGCAGCAGCGCGCACACGACGAACGCGCCGATGGCCTCGGGGTACGGCACGCCGGGCAGCGACGCGATCAGCAGCGCGGCGCCGGGCGTCGACCATGCGACCACGACGGGCGCGCGAAAGCGCAGCGACAGGCCGATCGTCGTCAGCGCCATGCCGATCGACAGCGCCCAGATCCACGACGAGATCTGCGCGTCGGTCAGGTGCGCGGCGCGGCCGGCCTGAAACATCAGCACGAGCGAGCTCGTGTAGCCCGTCATCATCGCGACGAAGCCGGCGACGAGCGCGGAGACGGACGTGTCGGTGAAAAAGCGGCGGCCGCCGGCGCGGCCAGCGCTCGCGGTGGGCGAAGGGTTCATGCTATCTCCGGGGGGAGGCCGCTCTGACGCGGCCTTCGTGTCTGCAGGGCGGGTTCGTTATTTGCTGAGTGCGCGCATCGCGGTTTCGAGGCCCGCGAGCGTGAGCGGATACATGCGCTGACCGAGCAGGTCGCGGATCACCGCGACCGATTGCCGGTACTCCCATAGCCGCTCGGGCTCGGGGTTCAGCCAGGCATGGTGGGGGAACTGGTCCGCGAGGCGGCGCAGCCAGACGGCGCCGGCTTCCGGGTTGTTGTATTCGACCGAGCCGCCGGGCTGCAGCACCTCGTACGGGCTCATCGTCGCGTCGCCGACGAAGATCAGCTTGTAGTCGGGCGTGAACTTGTGCAGCACGTCCCACGTCGCGGTGCGCTCCGAGTGACGACGGCGGTTGTTCTTCCACAGGTGGTCGTACACGCAGTTGTGGAAGTAGTAGAACTCCAGGTGCTTGAATTCGGCCTTCGCGGCTGAGAACAGCTCTTCGGTGCGCTTGATATGGTCGTCCATCGAGCCGCCGACGTCGAGCAGCATCAGCACCTTCACGTTGTTGTGACGCTCGGGCACCATCCGCAAGTCGAGCCAGCCGGCGTTCGCGGCCGTGCTGCGGATCGTGCCGGGCAGGTCGAGCTCCTCGGCCGCGCCTTCGCGCGCGAAGCGGCGCAGGCGCCGCAACGCGACCTTGATGTTGCGCGTGCCGATTTCGACCGAATCGTCGTAGTCGCGGTACGCGCGCGCCTCCCACACCTTGACGGCGGTACGGTTGCCGTTCGACGGGCCGCCGATGCGCACGCCTTCCGGGTTGTAGCCGCCGTGCCCGAACGGCGACGTGCCGCCGGTGCCGATCCATTTGTTGCCGCCTTCGTGGCGTTCCTTCTGCTCGTCGAGCAGTTCCTTCAGGCGCTCCATCAGCTTGTCGAGCCCGCCCATCGCTTCGATCTGCGCCTTTTCCTCCGCCGACAGCTCGCGCTCGAGACGCTTCTCGAGCCAGTCGAGCGGGATGTCGAACGCTTCGGACGGCAGCACGGACACGCCATAGAAATACGCGCCGAACGCCTGGTCGAACTTGTCGAAGTACTGCTCGTCCTTGACGAGCGTCATCCGTGCGAGGAAGTAGAACGCGTCGATCGACGGCGAGATCAGGCCAGCCTTCAGCGATTCGAGCAGCGTCAGGTATTCCTTCACCGAGACGGGCAGCTTGGCTGCGCGCAGCGCGTAGAAGAAATTGAGCAGCATGGCCGGGCCTTCGCGGGTGGGTTACCGGTTGTGCCGGTTCATGTAGACGAGCCGCTCGAGCAGGCTCAGATCCTGCTCGTTCTTCAGCAGCGCGCCCGCGAGCGGCGGCACGATCTGCTTCGCGTCGGTGCCGCGCAGCGCGTCGGCCGGGATGTTCTCGGCGAGCAGCAGCTTCAGCCAGTCGAGCAGCTCCGACGTCGACGGCTTCTTCTTCAGCCCCGACACGCCGCGCAATTCGAAGAAACTTTGCAGCGCCGCCTGCAGCAATTCTTCGCGGATGTTCGGAAAGTGGACCGCGACGATCTGCTGCATCGTCGACGCATCGGGAAACTGGATGTAGTGGAAGAAGCAGCGGCGCAGGAACGCGTCGGGCAGTTCCTTCTCGTTGTTCGACGTGATGATCACGAGCGGGCGGTGCTTCGCGCGTACCGTCTCGCGCGTCTCGTACACGTGGAATTCCATCCGGTCGAGCTCGCGGAGCAGGTCGTTCGGGAATTCGATGTCGGCCTTGTCGATCTCGTCGATCAGCAGCACGCTCGGGTGCTCGGCGTCGAACGCCTGCCACAGCACGCCCTTGACGATGTAGTTCGAGATGTCCTTCACGCGTTCGTCGCCGAGCTGCGAGTCGCGCAGCCGCGATACCGCGTCGTATTCGTACAGGCCCTGCTGCGCCTTCGTCGTCGACTTGATGTGCCACTGCAACAGCGGCATGTCGAGCGCGGCCGCCACTTCCTCGGCGAGCATGGTCTTGCCGGTACCGGGCTCGCCCTTGATCAGCAGCGGGCGTTGCAGCGTCAGCGCGGCGTTGACCGCGAGCTTCAGGTCGTCGGTGGCGACGTAGTGCGAGGATCCTTCGAAACGCATGGCGGCGCTCTTTCCTGGTCGCAAAAAAACCCAGTATAAGTCAGAAGGGCTGTCCGGTTGGCCCGGGGCCGCGTATCGTTGCGGGGTTGCGGCGGGGCCGGACTGGGGCGCCATATGGACGCGTTCCCCGCCGACGCGGTACAATCTGGCCGTTTTTTTTGGCCTGCGTGGCGATCCGATAAGCAAAACGGCGCGGGCCGTTGCCGCTTCGGCGCCAGTTTCCCCTCAAGCTAGGTTACAAGAGCTATGAACAAATTCGTCGGCAAACACGTCGTTGTCGCAGCGCTCGTGGCGCTCGCGGGCAGCGCGCAGGCGGCCGGTGTGGTCGGCAACCCGAAGGACGGGGCGAGCAAGGCCGCCATGTGCATCGGTTGCCACGGCATCCAGGATTACCGCGCGGCGTACCCGGAGGTCTACCGGGTGCCGGTCCTCGGCGGCCAGAACCAGCAATACCTCGAGAACGCGCTGAAGGCCTACCGCAAGAAGGATCGCCACTTCCCGTCGATGAATGCGATCGCCGGTTCGCTGACGGACCAGGACATCGCGGATCTGGCGGCTTACTACGCCGCCCAGAAGGCCGACACGAAGGACAATCCCTACAAGTAAAGCGCGCGCCGCCGATCTGACCGGCGGGACAGGAGCATTCATGAATAACGCATTCAAGACGGCGGCGGTTGCACTGGCGGCCGGCCTCGCGATCGGTACCGCGCATGCGGCGGACACCACGAAGGGCAAGGAGCTGGTCGAGTCGCACAATTGCGCGGCCTGCCACGGCGCGCAGCTGAACAAGCCGATCAACGCAGAGTATCCGCGCCTCGCCGGCCAGCACGCCGACTACCTCGTGTGGGCGATGCGCCAGTACCAGATGGGGCTGACGAACCCGCTGCTCGGTCGCAATAACGCGATCATGCAGGCGCAGGTGCAGAACCTGTCGGTCAGCGACATGAAGGACATCGCGGCCTACATCGAGTCGCTGAAAGAGACCGATCTCGTCTTCAAGAAGTAAGCGCATCGGACCTTCCCGGTCCGTGCAGCCGGAGTACCCCGCCGCGGCGGGGTATTTTTTTGTCCGCGGCGCTCAGTCGCGCGACGCGCGGCGCAGGATGCGCTGCAGGTACGCGTCCGTATCGGGCGGCGTGCCGGTGCGCTGCGCTTCCCAGATCGTCTCGCCGAGGCATTCCATGATCATGTGCTGCGCCTCGTGGGTCGAATCGAGCTTCGCGGCCAGCTTGTCGTGCGCGGCGCGGATGCCGGGCGGCTGGTCGATCGACAACTGCTCGCTGATCGCGAGGTGCATCGACAGGTGCAGGAACGGGTTCGTGCGGCCTTCCTCGGGCGTGTAGTTGCGCGCGGCGGCGCCGTCGGCGTCCGCGAGGTCGTCGTGGTATTCGGGATGCTCGACGATCCAGTCGGCTGCCATCGCTTCCAGCGGCGTCAGGATCTCGCCGGCGCGCTGCTTGCGCCAGGTCTCGGTGAAAAAGCGACGGACTTCGTCGCGACTCGGATTGAACATGGTGGGGATGCGTCGTGATTCGGGCGGCGTCATGCCGCGTCGCGCATTGTACGCCGGGTCGGCGCACGGCGCTGGTGGCTGGCGGCGGGCGGCGCGCGGGCGGGGCGCCCGCCGTGGCATAGCGCGGGCGACGTCAACTGGAGTCGGCCGGCGCGGGCCGTGGCGCGGCGCAACGGGTAAGCGCGGGCTAGGCTGCCGGCCACCGGGCCGTTAAACTCCGACGATTCCCGTCGTCGCGCTCACACCGTTCCGTCATGTCCGCCACCGTCCGCTCATCGTCCGCCGCGCTGCAGGGCGCGCTCTATGTCGCGCTGTCCGCTGCCGCATTCGGCGCGATGGCGATCTTCGGTCGTTATGCGTATGCGGCCGGCGTCGACGTGCTCGGGCTGCTCATCGTGCGCTTCGCGATCGGCGGCGCGGTCCTTGCCGCGATTGCCCGGCACCGCCGCGTCGCATGGCCGCGCGGCCGCGCGCTCACGCCGCTCGTGGCGATGGGCGCGCTCGGCTACGTCGGGCAGTCGTTTTGCTATTTCAGCGCACTCCAGCATGCGCAGGCGAGCCTCGTCGCGCTGCTGCTGTACCTGTATCCGGCCTTCGTCACGCTGTTGGCCGCGTGGTGGCTCGGCGAGCGCCTCACGCGCGCGAAGGCGGTCGCGCTCGTGCTCTGTGTCGCGGGCTCCGCGCTGATGGTCGGCGGCGGCCACGGCGAGCCGCTCGGCATCGCGCTCGCACTGGCCGCCGCGGTGATCTATTCGCTGTACATCGTCGGCGGCACGAAGGCGACGCGCGGCGTCGATCCGCTCGCGACCACCGCGATCATCTGCCTGTCGGCGACCGCGACGCTCGTCGTGATCGCGATCGTGCGGACCACGGCGTTCGGCGCGCCGCCGCGCTGGCCGGAGACGGCCGCCGGCTGGGCGTCGATGCTCGCGATCGCGCTGGTGTCGACGGTCGCAGCGATGCTCGCATTCTTCGCCGGGCTCGAGCGGCTGGGGGCCGCGCGCACGTCGATGCTGTCGACGCTCGAACCGGTCGTGACGGTCGCGCTTGCGGCGCTGCTGTTCGGCGAGGCGCTGTCGCCGTTGCAGTGGGTCGGCGGCGTCGCGATCCTCGCGGCCGTGCTGGCGCTCGTGCGTGCGGGCGGCGCGGCGGCCGACGACGCGACGGCGACGTCCAACGCATAAGCAGGGAAACGGGGAAAGTCGTGGGGGGCCGCAACGGCGTTTGCGGGTCGTGCCGCGCGCCGCGCACGGCTCGGGCGGCCGCGTGCTGCGCGTCAGCCGCGGCCGGCGGTCACTCGTTCGGCGGTGGTGTCTTCGGCCGGAATTCGCACAGCGGCTCGATCGCGCAGTGCCAGCATTCGGGCTTGCGGGCCTTGCACACGTAGCGACCGTGCAGAATCAGCCAGTGATGCGCGTCCTGCAGGAATTCCTTCGGCGTGAACTTCTCGAGCGCGGCCTCGACGGCTCGCACGTCCTTGCCCGGCGCGAGCCCCGTGCGGTTCGCGACGCGGAAGATATGCGTGTCGACCGCGATCGTCGGCTGGCCGAACGCGGTGTTCAGCACGACGTTCGCGGTCTTGCGGCCGACGCCCGGCAGGCTCTCGAGCGCTTCGCGATCGGCCGGCACTTCGCCGTCGTAGCGCTCGAGCAGGATGTTGCACGCCGCGATCACGTTCTTCGCCTTGGTGCGGTAGAGGCCGATCGTCTTGATGTAGTCGGCGACGCCTTCTTCACCGAGCGCGACGATTTGTCGCGGGGTGTTCGCGACCGGGAACATCTTGCGCATCGCCTTGTTGACCGACACGTCGGTTGCCTGCGCGGACAACATCACCGCGATCAGCAACTCGAACGGCGTCGTGTATTCGAGCTCGGTCGTCGGATGCGGATTGAGGCTCTGCAGCGTTTCGTAGATCGCGCGTCGTTTGGAGGCGTTCATGGACGGTTCTTGTCGGGCGGCGCGGTCGGACCGTTGCGGTCGTCGTTGTTCGGATCGTCGTGGTCGTCGTGGTCGTCACGGGTGTCCGCAGCCTCGGTGCCGCGCTGCGCCTGCTGTTCGGCGAGCCGCTTGCGGCGGGCTTCGGCCGCGTCGATCTGCGCCTGCACGGCCGCGCTCACGCCTTCGGTGTTCTTCGGTCCGGCACCTCGTTCGGACAGTTCTTCCTTCTTCTTGCGTGCGCGTTCGAGCGCGGCGGCGATGATCGCGCGTTTCCTGGCGTCGGCATCGTCGGCCGGGGCGGCGCCCGGTGCGCCAGGCGGTGCCGCGGCCGGCGCAGCCTTGGCCGCACCGGCACTGGCCGCGCGGCGGGCGGCGGCACGCGCTTCGGCGGCCTCCCGTTCGCGACGCTGGCGGGCGAGCCGGCGGTCGTGGCGTTCGCGCGCGGCGTCCGCCTGTTCCTGCGACCACGCGTCCCAGCCGGTGCGCTCGTCGGTCACGGGGACCATCGCGATGCAGTCGACCGGGCAGGGCGGCACGCACAGGTCGCAGCCGGTGCACAGCGATTCGACGATCGTGTGCATCTGTTTCGGTGCGCCGACGATCGCGTCGACCGGGCATGCCTGCATGCACAGCGTGCAGCCGATGCACAGGCTTTCGTCGATGAACGCGACGGCGCGTGGATGCTCGGTGCCGTTGACGGGGTTCAGCGGGATCACGGGCTTGCCGAGCAGGCTCGCGAGGCGTGCGATGCCTTCGGCGCCGCCGGGCGGGCACTGGTTGTAGTTCGCGTTGCCGGCGGCGATCGCGTCCGCGTACGGACGGCAGCCGTCATAGCCGCACTTCGTGCATTGCGTCTGGGGAAGCAGATCTTCGATGCGATCTGCGAGGGTCTTGGAATCGGTCACGGTGACAACGGGCGCAGCAGCGCCGAATGGCTCTCGGCCGCGTCTGGCGCGGCCGGAAAGGTTTGCCAAACCTCGATTATCGCCGATTTCCCGCATTGCGCTGGACGCTGTCTGTGCGCATAATCGAACCGCTTTTTTGCAGGGGCTCAGCAGGAGGGCGGCCGCACGCGGTGCGCTCGTTCCAGGGCAGCCGGCGCCGAGGCGGTGGGGGTGCCGGTCCGGATCACGCGGCTCACATAGCAAAACGCCACCATGAATCAGCCAAAAATCAAAAGAGATCCTGAAGGTACCCGCCGCCGCATCCTGATGGCGGCAGCCGAAGAGTTCGCGAGTGGAGGGCTGTTCGGCGCGCGCGTCGACCAGATCGCGCGCCGGGCCGAAACCAACGAGCGCATGCTCTATTACTATTTCGGCAGCAAGGAGCAGTTGTTTACGGCCGTGCTCGAACACGCGTTCTCCGCGCTGACCGAGGCCGAGCGCGTGCTCGATCTCGACGGCGTCGCGCCCGTCGAGGCCGTGACAAGGCTCGCGCATTTCGTGTGGGATTACTACCGCGATCATCCGGAGCTGCTGCGGCTCATCAACAATGAGAACCTGCACGAAGCGCGCTACCTGCACAAGTCGACGCGAATCCGCGAGATGATGTCGCCGATCGTCGCGAAGCTCGGCAACGTGCTGATGCGCGGCCAGAAGGCCGGGCTGTTCCGCAGCGACGTCGATCCGCTGCGCTTCTACGTGACGCTGTCGGGGCTCGGCTACTACATCGTGTCGAACCGTTTCACGCTGGCCGCGACACTCGGCCGCGACTTCAGCGAAGCCGACGAGCGCGCGGAGATGGTCAGGATGAACACCGAGGTGCTGCTCGCGTACCTGTTGCGACGCTGAGCCCGCGCGCCGATGAGCGGCTCACCGTTGGCCGCCGGATAAAAAAACGCCGCCGTGCGCAAGCAACGGCGGCGTTTTTGCGTCGGAACGCGGCGCGTCAGGCGGCCTTGCGCGCGCGAACGGTTTTGGCGCGTGTGCCGCCCGCGCGTTTCGCGGCCGGTGCGGCCTTCGCGGTTGCCGTCTTGGCGGGCGCAACCGTCACGGCCGGCGCCTTCGCGCGCGCGCGCTTCGGGGCGGTCGCGCGCACCGTCACCTCGGGTTGCGGCTTGCCGGCCGGCACGGCGGTGAGCGTCGTCGCTGCCGGTGCTTCGACGGGCACCTTGGTCGCGCCGTTCTTCGGTTCCGGCGCATGCTCGCGGATGAAATCGCGCAGCTGCGGGTAAATGATCGTGCGCCAGCGGCGGCCCGAGAAGATCCCGTAGTGACCGCACTTCTCGGCGGTCAGGCTGCGGCGATCGTCCTGCGGGATGCCCGTGCACAGCTCGTGCGCGACGTGCGTCTGGCCGCTGCCCGAGATGTCGTCGAGTTCGCCCTCGATCGTCATCAGCGCGGTGTGCTTGATGTCCTGCGGACGCACGCGCTCGCCTTCGACATCCCACGTGCCTTCCGCGAGCCGGAATTCCTGGAACACGACGCGGATCGTCTCGAGGTAATACTCGGCCGCCATGTCGAGCACCGCGTTGTACTCGTCGTAGAAGCGGCGGTGTGCCTCGGCGTCATCCTCGTCGCCGCGCAGCAGGCTCTGGTAGAAGTCCCAGTGCGACTGCGCGTGACGTTCCGGATTCATCGCGACGAAGCCCGTGTGCTGCAGGAAGCCCGGGTACACCTGGCGGCCTTCGCCCGGATAGTTCGCGGGCACCGTGTGGATCACGTTGTTCTCGAACCACGCGGTCGAGTGCTGCGTCGCGAGCGAATTGACCGACGTCGGGCTGCGGCGCGCGTCGATCGGGCCGCCCATCATCGTCATCGTGAGTGGCGTGTCCTCGCCGCGGCTCGCCATCAGCGAGATTGCCGCGAGCACCGGCACGGTCGGCTGGCACACGGAAATCACGTGCAGGTTGCGCGCGCCGATGTGGCGGATGAATTCCTGGATGTACGCGATGTAGTCGTGCAGGTGGAACGGGCCGACCTCGACCGGCACCATCCGCGCGTCGATCCAGTCGGTGATGTACACCTTGTGATCTTGCAGCAGCGTGCGCACGGTGTCGCGCAGCAGCGTCGAGTGGTGGCCCGACAACGGCGCGCAGACCAGCACGACCGGCTCGTCCTTCAACTGCGTGACGGCATCGGCGTCGTCCGAATAGCGTTTGAAGCGCAGCAGCCGGCAGAACGGCTTCTCGACGATCGTCTGCTCAACGATCGGGATGTTGTGGCCGTCCTTGACGATCTGATGAATGTTGAATTCGGGCTTCTCGTAATCCTTGCCGAGCCGGTACATGAGCTCGTACGCGGCGGCCATCCGCGTCGCGCCGGGCATCAGCGAGAACGGGCTGGACGGATTGGCGAACGATTTGGATGCGGCCTGGGCCCAGGCCGTGAGCGGGCTCAACATCGCCCGCTGGAATTCGTGCAGTTGGTAAAGCATGCAGACTACTCCCGCGTGGGGGACGGTGCGCAAGGGCGGCGTGGGGCGTCGCGGCGTGCCGTGTGGGTCGGCGACCGGCCATGTTGCAGTGCGGCCGGACAATCGAATCGATCATATCGGACAACGATGGGTGGTGCAATGCAACATTTCCCCGATTTTTCATCAAACTGTTGCGAATTGACGATCTCTGAAGAAGCCGTTCCGCCCCCGGTCAGCGCCCGGTCGCCACGGCCGGCGCGGGCTGGCCGGCCGCGCGCGCCATGGCGTCCTCGTGGTGCATCAGGTTCATCGCGGTGTGCACCAGCGCAACGTGCGAGAACGCCTGCGGGAAGTTGCCGACGAGCCGGCCCTCGACCGGGTCGTATTCCTCGGCGAGCAGCCCGAGGTCGTTGGACAGCGCGAGCAGCCGGCTGAAGAGCCGGTGCGCGTCGTCGATCCGGCCGAGCAGCGCGTAGTTGTCGACCAGCCAGAAACTGCACGCGAGAAACGTGCCTTCGCCGGGCGGCAGGCCGTCGTCGTACTCCGTCGTTCGGTAGCGCATCACGAGGCCGTCGTGCAGCAATTCCCGCTCGATCGCGTCGACCGTGCCGACGATGCGCGGGTCCTCCGGCGGCAGGAAGCCGAGCAGCGGCATCAGCAGCACGCTCGCGTCGAGCTCGTCGCTGCCATAGCTCTGCGTAAACGCCCGTTTGCCTTCGTGCCATGCGTTGTCGCAGACGTCGGCGTGGATCCGGTCGCGCAGCGCGCGCCAGCGGTCGAGCGACGCGGGCAGCCGGAACATCTCCGCCGACTTGATCGCGCGGTCGAACGCGACCCACGCCATCACCTTCGAGAACGTGAAATGGCGGCGGCCGCCGCGCGTTTCCCAGATGCCCTCGTCGGGCTCCTGCCAGATCTTCTCGAGATGATCGAGCAGCGAACACTGGACGGACCACACCGTGTCGTCGGCCTGCAGGCCGCCCACGCGCGCGAGGTGCAGCGCGGCCATCACTTCGCCGAACACGTCGAGCTGGAGCTGGTTCGCCGCGCCGTTGCCGACGCGCACCGGTTTCGAGTCCTGGTAGCCGGGCAGCCAGTCGAGCTCGATTTCCGGCAGCCGGCGCTCACCCGCGATCCCGTACATGATCTGGATTTGCTCGGGCGAGCCGGCCATCACGCGGCCGAGCCACGTGCGCCAGGCGCGCGCCTCGTCGTAGTAGCCGCCGCGCATCAGCGCGAGCAGCGTGATCGTCGCGTCGCGCAGCCAGCAGTAGCGGTAGTCCCAGTTGCGGTTGCCGCCGATCTTCTCCGGCAGCGACGTGGTGGGCGCCGCGACGATCCCGCCGGTCGGCTCGTACGCGAGCGCCTTCAGCGTGATCAGCGAGCGGCGCACGGCGGCCGCGTAGCGCCCCTGCACCTGGCAGCGGCCCGACCATTCGAGCCAGTAGTTCTCGGTGCGGGCGAGCATCGACAGCGGATCGCGCGCGGGCGGCAACCGCAGGTGCGACGCCGCGTAGCTGAGCGAAAACGGCACGCGTTCGTCGGCGCTCACCGTGAATTCCGCGAGCGTATGGAGGTTCTTGCCCGTGAGCGGCACGGGCGTGCGCAGCACGACGGTATCGGGGCCGGCGATCGCCTTCATGCCGTCCTCGCGCGTCAGCTGCGTGACCCACGGGACGGAGAAACCGTAGTCGAAGCGCAACACCAGTTCCATGCGCATCTTCATCGTGCCGTGGCGGCCGACGACGATCCGCACCAGTTCGGACCAGCCGTTGCCGGGCGGCATGAAGTCGATCACGGTGACGGCGCCGTCGGCGCTTTCGTAGTCGGTTTCGAGGATCAGCGTATCGCCGCGATAGCGGCGCGTCGTGTGCGTGATCGCGGCGTCGCCGGCCGGCGCGAGCAGCCAGCGGCCGTGCTCGGGCGTGCCGACCAGCGCCGCGAAACAGGCGCCCGAATCGAAGCGGGGCCAGCACAGCCAGTCGACGGAGCCGTCTTTCGAGATCAGCGCGGCGGTGTGGCCGTCGCCGACGAGGGCGTAGTCTTCGATCAGGGCGGGCATGGGCAAGCGGTCCTTGGATATTCGAGTTCACTATGCAGGCTGCGGCGCCCGGGCTTCACGCGCCGGCGTCGCGCCCCGTATACTCGGCTCGGCGGCGGAGCGCATGAACGGCCGGCGTTTCGTCCTATCTCAACACTTGAAGCGACTCGATGCAAGGAGGATTCAATGCCCAGCCGTTTACGCGAGCGTGACGCACGCGCTTCGACACGAGGGTTCCCGCTTAGGCTCGCTCACTGGATGAAAGGTTTCGCGATCGTGCTGTCCTTGTCCGCAACCCAGGCCTTCGCTCAACAATCGCCGGCGCCGGCCGACGGCGTCTACAACCTGCTGGTGGGCACCTATACGGGGCACGGCAGCGACGGGATCTACGTGTACCGCTTCGATACGAAAACGGGCAGCGTCGCGCCCGTGTCGTCGGCGAAGACCGTGAACCCGTCGTACCTGTTGCCTAGCCGCGACGGTCGCACCGTCTACGCGGTCAATGAACTGCCCGGCGACAACGGGCCGGCCACGCAGCGCGGTGGCATCAGCGCGTTCAGCTTCGATCCGAAGACAGGCGCCCTCACGTTCGTCGACCGCGTGTCGTCGGAAGGGAACGATCCCTGCTATCTCGCGCTGTCGCCGGACGGCAAGTACCTCGTCACGGCCAACTACTCGGTCGCGGCCGATCCGGGCGGCAGTTTCGCCGTGTTCCCGGTCCGCGACGGCGGTGCGGTCGGCCCGGCCGTGCTGACGGTGCATCATGAAGGCACGGGGCCCGTGAAGGGGCGCCAGGACGGCGCGCACGTGCACTCGACGGTGTTCTCGCCCGACGGCCGTTACCTGTTCGTGCAGGATCTCGGCGCGGACAAGATCTACGGCTACCGCTACACGGTGGACGGCAGCCGCGGGCTGATCAGCCCGACCGACACGCGCTACACGCCGGTGAAGGCCGGCTCGGGCCCGCGTCACATGGTGTTCAGTGACGACGGCCGGTTCGCGTACGTGACGAGCGAGCTCAACGCAGCGGTCGAGGTGTTCGGCTACCACGACGGCAAGCTGACGCCGGTCGAGACGCTGCCGATGACGGTGCCGGGCTTCAAGGGCAAGGTCGGCGGCGGTGCGATCCATCTGTCGCCGGACGGCCGCTTCCTGTACGCGAGCAACCGGGGCGACGTGAACGACATCGTGATCTACGCGGTGAACAAGGCCGACGGCCGGCTGAAGACCGTCAGCCGCCAGTCGAGCCTCGGCAAGACGCCGCGCGAATTCCTGATCGATCCGACCGGCAAGTGGCTGATCGTTGGCAACCAGGACAGCGACACGTTCTACGTATTCAGTCGCGACGTCGAAACGGGGCAGCTCGGCCCGAATCCGCAGAAGGTGGCAGTCGGCAGCCCGGTCGACTTCAAGCTGGTGCCGGTGGCGCAATAAATGCAGAAAGGGCGCTGCCTCGGCAGCGCCCTTTTTCGTTCGGGCGGCGGCTTGTGCGGGGTGCCCGTATCGGTCGTCGGCCGCGCGGCCGCCGTGCTCAGTCGGCCGCGGCTGGCACGAGCACCTCGCGGCTGCCGTTGATGCCCATCGGTGACACGAGTCCGGCCGCTTCCATCTGCTCGACGAGTCGCGCGGCGCGGTTGTAGCCGATGCGCAACTGGCGCTGCACCGACGAGATCGACGCGCGCCGCGTGCGCACGACGAACGCGACCGCTTCGTCGTACAGCGGATCGGCTTCCGCATCCGGCGCGTCGCCGAACAGGTCCTGCGTCGCACCGTCGGCCGCCGGGCCGTCGAGAATCCCTTCCTCGTACTGCGGCTCGCCGAACTGCTTCAGGTATTCGACGACCCGGTGCACTTCCTCGTCTGCAACGAACGCGCCGTGCACGCGCTGCGGGTAGCCCGTGCCCGGCGGCAGGAACAGCATGTCGCCCTGGCCGAGCAGCGATTCGGCGCCCATCTGGTCGAGGATCGTGCGCGAGTCGATCTTCGACGACACCTGGAACGCGACGCGCGTCGGGATGTTCGCCTTGATGAGGCCGGTGATCACGTCGACGGACGGGCGCTGCGTCGCGAGGATCAGGTGGATGCCGGCCGCGCGCGCCTTCTGCGCGAGGCGGGCGATCAACTCCTCGATCTTCTTGCCGGCGACCATCATCAGGTCGGCCAGCTCGTCGATCACGACGACGATCAGCGGCAGCTTCGACAGCGGCTCGGGATCCTCGGGCGTCAGCGAGAACGGGTTGCCGATCTTCTTTTCCTTCGCCTCCGCGTCGCGGATCTTCTGGTTGAAGCCTGCGAGGTTGCGCACGCCGACGGCCGACATCAGGCGGTAGCGCTTCTCCATTTCACCGACGCACCAGTTCAGCGCGTTCGCCGCGAGCTTCATGTCGGTGACGACCGGCGCCAGCAGGTGCGGGATGCCTTCGTAGACCGACAGCTCGAGCATCTTCGGGTCGATCATGATGAGCCGCACGTCCTCGGGCGTCGCCTTGTACAGCAGCGACAGGATCATCGCGTTGATCGCGACCGACTTGCCCGAACCCGTCGTGCCGGCGACCAGCATGTGCGGCGCCTTCGCGAGATCGGTGACGACCGGGTGGCCGGTGATGTCCTTGCCCATCGCGATCGTCAACTGCGATGCCGAATGCTGGTACTGGCGCGATTCGAGGATTTCCGACAGGCGGATCATCTGGCGTTTCGCGTTCGGCAGCTCAAGGCCCATGCAGGTCTTGCCGGGAATCGTCTCGACGACGCGGATCGACGTGAGGCCGAGGCCGCGCGACAGGTCCTTCATCAGGCCGACGATCTGGCTGCCGCGCACGCCGAGTGCGGGTTCGATCTCGAAGCGCGTGATCACCGGGCCCGCCGATGCGCCGACCACGGTCACCGGCACCTTGAACTCCTGCAGGCGTTGCTCGATGACCTGGGCGGTCTGCGCGAGGTGTTCCTCGGTGATCGTTTCGACGTCGTCGGAGGCAGGCTCAAGCAGGTCGAGCGTCGGCAGTTCGACGTTGAACGATGCGGGCGCGTGGAATTCGAACGCGTTCGGGCGCGGCTGGCGCGCGGGTGCGGCCGATGCGTCCGGGGCCGGGACGCTCGATTCCGCCGGAGCCGGCGGCACGGTGGTCCCGGAAAGCGTTGCGTCCGGAGGCGGTGCGGTCGTGACGGCCGGGATGGCGGTGCCGGTTGCCGCAGGCGTCGCGCCGGCGCCGGGCATGGACCAGCTCGCCGATGCAGCCGCGGGAGCCAGCGGGGTGGTGAACGACTGGGCCTGCGGCGCCGGAGCGGACGCGATGGCGTGCGCCGGTGTCGCCGTGTCGATGGATTCGCCCGGTGCGGAGAAGGTTGGCATTGCCGACATAGGCGCCGTCGCGTAAGTCGGGGACGCGGCCGATGCCGTCGCGGCGGTGGTCGTGGCGAAGGAGGCCGGCGCGCTACCCGACGCCGCAGGCACGCCGCCGAACGCGGCGGGCGCAGCGGCACCGATCGTGCTCGTTTGGGCGAGCGCGCCGGAAGACGGCGCCGGGACGACCGACGGGGAAGGCGCGATGCCGGGTGCTGAGTGCGCTGCTCCGGCCGGCACGGCCTGCGTACCGGTCGACCAAGCGTCAGGCGTGCGGCTCGTCGGTGCTGCCGAAGGCGTCGCCGATGCGGTCGACGTTGCGGTTGATGCGCTGCCGGACGGGGCGGTAGACGCGATCGCAGGCGACACCTGCGTGCTTTGCGCCGGCTGCAATCCGGTTGCGCTGAAGGACATGCCGGTCGATGCGGGTGCCGTCGCGGCTGCCACGATCGGCGCGGTCGCGGACGGCTGCGACGTGGCCGGACCGGAAGCATTCATCGCGGGCGTCAGGGCAGACGCCGCCGCCATGCCTGGAACGGCCGCGGAAGGTTGTGTCACGGTCACACCGTGGGCTCCGGTCGCAGCCGTCGGAGCAGACGTCGCCGCGGGTGCGAGCGGCTGCGCGGTGGGAAGGGCGGCGGCACCGGTCGAAGGCGTGTGGGCGGGTGTCGTCGGTGCGGGTGCCGGCGTGACCGTGGCCGATGCCGCGCCCGTGGTACCGAGCGCCGATGATGCCGCAGCCGGCACGTGACCGCTGGAACCGTATGCGATCCCCGTGGCGCCCGCCGGCGCGGACGGCTCAGCCGATGCAACGGGCGCTGCCGATGCGGGCGGTTGCGACGGCGACCAGGAGGCCGTGCTCGTCATGCCGGACAACGAAGGCGTAGCGGCGGCAGGTGTGCTGTTCGACGTGTTCGCGAGTGCCGGTGCAGCAGAGCCCGGCGCGGTGCCGACGCGCGACGACGCGGCAGTTGACGAAATCGTCTGCGCAGGAGCGGGGGATTCAGCGGACAACGGCTTCGACCACGATGCGGACGCAGGTTCCGCGATCGCGGATGTCGACGCCGCCGGTGCGGGTGGCATGGCGTGTTGCGTGCCGGCAGGCGATGGTGCGGTTTCTCCAGCGTGCTTTGCTGCTGCATGCCAGGCCGTTCCCGTCACGCCGCCTGCGGATGCGGCGTTCGACGTGTCCGAGGCTGCCGGCGCCGCTGCCGCGACGGGCATTGCATCGGCAAGCGACCACGTGGGCGTTGCCGCGATCGACGAAGCGGGGAGGGGAGCGGTCGGCGCGACCTGCTGGGCAGATTTCACGACGTCCCGAGCTGCTTGCGTGTCCTGTTTCGTATCGACCGATACGGCGGTATCGGCCGGCGGCGTGGATTGCGACTGGATCTGACCGACCGTCCCTGCGGCCGTTGCCGCATCCTTCGCATCGGCGGTGCGGCCCATGTCGCTTGCCGTGGACGTGACGGCGGCCGGATGCGTATTGACAGATTCGCTCGTCGCCGCCGGCTCGTCCGCGCCGGACAGCTGCGCGGCAATCAGGTTTTCATGCGATGCGCCGAGTCCGGAAACCGGCGCGCTGACGATGTCTTCCCACGGTGCAAAGTCGATCGGGGAATCGAGTGCCGGCGCGGCGGGCGCATCGGCGTCCGCTTGACGCGTCGGTGCATCGGTCTCGACGCCGGTATCCGGTGCGGCATGCTGCGCAGTTTCACCGAAGGCCGGAATGCTCGTACCAACATCGACAACGGGCATGCGCACGCTCGGCTCGGCCGGCATGAATGCATCGAGGACGATCGGTGCGTCGTCGTATGCCGGCGCGGCTTCGCGCGAAAGGCCTGCGTCGCGGGGCGCGGCCTGATGCGCGCCCGCAATGATCCCGGCGGGTACGACCGTCGATGCCGACGCCGTGACGCTCCCTGCCGCCGCAACCGCGCCGGCCAAGGTCGTCGCGGCGGCCGTCGCCGGTGCCGCATCGGGTGTACGCACATCGTCCAGCGTCGCCCATTGCGCAGTGCTGGCCTCGATCGAGCGCAGCGTGTCGTGAACGCTCGGCGCCGGCGTGATCGGCTCCGCGGGCTGCTGCACCCATGCGTAGAGCGGTGCGCGCGCGGGGACCGGTGCCGCGGGGCGGCGCCGTGTCGCGTCGGGCGACGGGCCGGCGGCGCCTGCGCCCGCCACTGGGCGTGCGGGCGTGCGCGGTGGCGTCGCGGCGGCCGGGCGCGGCGTGACCACGGTGCGCGGCGCGGCCGGCTGCTTCGATGCGGCCGCGGCTGGTCGCGCGGTGGTCGGTTGCGGCCGAACGGGCTCGAACCCGGCCGGAAGCGGGGCCGGATTCGGGCGCGGCACCTGTGCGTTCGCGGCGGCCCGCGCGAGGCTGGCGGTGCTGCCGGTCGTCGGCGGCGGCATGGCGTTCGTCGTGCCCGGTGCGGGCGGCGGGGGCACGCGATGGGCCGATGTCGGCTTCAGCCAGCCCGACGGCGCGACCGGCTCGGTGAGCGGACGCGGCGCTGCGTTGCCGCGCGGCTTCGGCCGGGCTTGCGGATCGGGTTTCCACAACGTTGGGCGCGAATAGCGGCCATTCTGGCGCGGCGCCATCGAGTTGACGGTGTGTGCGGTGGTCGGCTGCACGATGTCGTCGTCGCGATGCAGCGCGCTGCGCGGCAGGTCGGCGACGCCGCGCACGTCGTCGTCGACGTCGCGCGCGAGCTTGACGCCGAACGACGTGTCGACCCACGCGGCGAACTGCCGCCAGCCGATGCCGGTCAGCCACGGCAGGCCCGCGAAGAACAGCACGACCATCGCGACCGGCGTGCCGATCGGGCCGAGCACATGCGCGAAGCCGTTCGAGAGCGCGTGGCCGAGCGCGTTCGTGTCGGGGCCCGACAGCGGGCTCGTCAGCGCGCAGCTCGCGATGAACACGGCCGCGAAGCCGAGCCACAGGCGAATCGAGCCGCGGCCGGCGAGTCCGCCGCCGCCGGGCAGCATCGCCTGAACGAGACGCCAGATGAGAAGGAGGAACCAGACGGCGGAGATGCCGAACCAGCCGAAGACAACCGTGTGCATGCTTTGATGAAACAGGAAGAGGGTGGGGAGCGCGGTGCGCGACCCGCCGAGTTTAACCGGCCGGCGAACAGGACTCTAAGGCAGCATGAAGGCGTCGAAGCGCTTCCAGGCCGCGGGACGCGTGCGTCCGGGATTCGCGCGTGGCGAAGGCGGCCGGTCGGCCTTCGCCCGCGCGCGGCATCAGGGGCTCCGGCGCGTGAAGGTCAGCGTTGCGCCGGCTTCGGTCACGATCTGCAGCTGCTGCGGCTCGCGCATCTGCACGCCGGTCTTCTCGATGTGCGCGAGCGCATCGAGGTACGCGTGTTCGAGCTGGCCGCCGAGTGTGTTCGTGCATGCCATGCGCGTGCCGGCCAGCGGCCCGAAGCTGAGCAGACCGTTCTTCAGCGCGTAGGTGCCCATGTAGCGGTTGCAGCCGGAAAAGCCGCTGGCACGCCGGACGCCCGATTCGGTGGACAGCGCGAGCTTGATCGGCTCGCCGTTGTCGCCGTGCGGAATCGTGCGCGGCGTGCCGTCGGCGTTCACCCAGCTCGTGAGCTCCCAGCTCGTGTCGTCGAGCAGCTGGACGGCGGCGGGGTTGTACGGGTCGGGTGCGGGGGCGGCGGAATCGGGGTGGGTCGGCATCGCGCAGGCGGCGAGAAGCGTGGCAAGCGTCAACGCGCAGAGCGGCGCGCGCAACGGGCGAAGCAGGCCGGTGCGTGCGCGTGCGGCGGCGGACAGGTGGGACATGAGCCTCGTTCCTCATCGGATTCTGATCAAGCCGTAAGAGTAACGCACCCGCCCCGCGCGAGGCGAGCCGACACTTCGCGCGCGAAAACGTTCGCATCCCACCCGCGGGCCTCGCGCGGCGGAGCGTCGACACGACGAAACCGGCCGGACCGGCGCGGGTGCGCGTGTTAACATCGAAGCCGTTTTCGTCCTCCAACAGAACCAGCGGGAAATCACATGCAGATCGGTCAGCGGCTCGGTACGCCGCTTTCACCCTCGGCCACGCGCGTCATGCTGCTCGGCGCGGGCGAACTCGGCAAGGAAGTCATCATCGCGTTGCAGCGTCTCGGCGTCGAAGTCGTCGCGGTCGATCGTTATCCGGACGCGCCTGGCCACCAGGTCGCGCATCGCGCGCACGTGATCGACATGACCGACGCCGCCGCGCTGCGCGCGGTCGTCGAGGCCGAGCGCCCGCACCTGATCGTGCCGGAGATCGAGGCGATCGCGACCGATGCGCTCGCGGCGATCGAGGCGGCCGGCCTGGCCGAGGTGATCCCGACCGCGCGCGCGACGCAGCTCACGATGAACCGCGAAGGCATCCGCCGCCTCGCGGCCGAGGAGCTTGGGCTGGCGACTTCGCCGTATGCGTTCGCCGAGTCGTTCGACGCGTTCAGCGCGGCCGTCGCGAAGATCGGCATGCCGTGCGTCGTGAAGCCGGTGATGTCGTCGTCGGGCAAGGGGCAGTCGGTCGTGCGGACCGAGGCCGACGTGAAGCCGGCCTGGGATTACGCGATGGCGGGCGGCCGCGTGAACCACGGCCGCGTGATCGTCGAGGGCTTCATCGATTTCGAATACGAGATCACGCAGCTGACCGTGCGCGCGATCGATCCGGCGACGCTCGAGACGCGCACCTACTTTTGCGAGCCGGTCGGGCACGTGCAGGTCGCGGGCGATTACGTCGAATCGTGGCAGCCGCAGCCGATGAGCGCCGTCGCACTGGAAAAGTCGCGCGAGATCGCGCACAAGGTGACCGAGGCGCTCGGCGGGCGAGGGCTGTTCGGCGTCGAGCTGTTCGTGCGCGGCGACGAAGTCTGGTTCTCCGAGGTGAGCCCGCGGCCGCATGACACCGGCCTCGTGACGCTCGCGTCGCAGCGCCAGTCGGAATTCGAACTGCACGCGCGCGCGATTCTCGGGCTGCCGGTCGATCCGACGCTCGGCTCGCCGGCCGCGTCGGCGGTGATCTACGGCGGGCTCGACGAACGCGGCATCGCGTTCGAGGGCGTGCGCGACGCGCTGGCCGTGCCGGGCGCCGACCTGCGCCTGTTCGGCAAACCGGAGAGCTTCGCGAAGCGGCGCATGGGCGTCGCCCTCGCGACCGGCGCGACCGTCGACGAAGCCCGTGAACGCGCGAAGCGCGCCGCGGCGGCCGTGCGGCCCGTGTCGGCGCGCTGACCAGACGAGGAGCGCGCGATGGCGTCGACATGGCGGGGGATCGGACGTATCGGCAAGGTGGGCGTCGCGCTGGCGCTGGTCGCGAGCCTCGCGGGGTGCGGCCTCGCGGCCGCGCCGTGCCGGGTCGTATCGGCCGGGCTGAAGATCGTGCCAGTCGTCGGCCATGTCGCGGCCGCGCCGACCGACGCGTGCGCCGACGTCATCGATCCCTGACCGACGAACGCTCGACCCATAACCAACGATAACCGCGCGCCCCGTGAGGGCGCGCTTACACCCGTCTCGTGAGAGGACCTGCATGATTCGCCAAGCCTTCGCCGCGCTCGCGCTCGCCGGCACCGCCGTTTCCGTCGCGCATGCCGCGCAACTGACCGTCGAGGAGATCGACGCCGATTCGCGCCAGCAGGCGTTCTATCAGTGCGCGAACCAGAAGCAGCCGGTGCGGGTGTCGTACTGGCGCGCGGGCAACGGCCAGAGCTTCGCGCTGGTGCCGGTCAACGGGCAGCAGCTGCTGTTCGTCGATACCGTTTCGGCGTCTGGCGTGCGCTACCAGGCCGGACGCTATACGTGGTGGACGAAGGGCAAGGAAGGGACGCTGCGCGACGAGATCGCAGACCAGAATGCGGCACCGCTGCTGGGCGACTGCGTACAGGTCGAGAAGAAGAAAAAGAAGAAGGGCTGAGCGCCGCACGCGATCGAATACGCCGTGCGGGCGTGCCGATTGCCGCGATCGATGCGGGCAGTCGGGTTCGACCGCGAGCCGGACCGCGGGGCAGGCGGCGCTCGGGTTCGCCGACCGCTTGCCGACTTCCCGAACCACACGCCCGCAATTCGCCCCCTATTTTTCCCATCGGCCGATCGGGATAGCCCGGTCGCTTGATGCATCCGCCCGCGCCCGGCCTGCCGGAACTCGCCGCGAACCGCCACCGTGGACGTTCGCGGCGTTGTCACGGACAGATTGCCGCGCAGTGCTACAATACGGCCCTTTCCGCCGGCATTCGCGCCGAACGGAGTCCGCACGGCCTGTGGCGCCCGATGTTCGAAATGAACCGGTCCCAAGCGCCAGAGCGGCGCCGCGCGGCGCGCCGCGGCTCCGTCTACTTCCGAAATGTGATGAGCGCAGGCCCGGCCGGCCTGACGCACGATGTCCCCGCCGCGCCTTTTGAGCGAAACGCCACCATGTCCGATTCTGTCGCTAAGCCAGCCGACGCAACCTTCGATCAATTCGGCCTTGCCGCCGATATCCTGAAAGCCATTGCGGAGCAGGGTTATACGACGCCGACGCCGATCCAGGCGCAGGCCATTCCGGTCGTGCTCGCCGGCCGCGACGTCATGGGCGCCGCGCAAACGGGTACCGGCAAGACCGCGAGTTTCTCGCTGCCGATCCTCCAGCGGCTGCTGCCGCAGGCCAACACGAGCGCATCGCCCGCGCGCCACCCGGTGCGCGCGCTGATTCTCACGCCGACCCGCGAGCTCGCCGACCAGGTCGCCGCGAACGTGCATGCGTACGGGAAGCACACGCCGCTGCGCAGCGCGGTCGTGTTCGGCGGCGTCGACATGAACCCGCAGATGGCCGAGCTGCGCCGCGGCGTCGAGATCCTGATCGCGACGCCCGGCCGCCTGCTCGACCACGTGCAGCAGAAGACGGCAAACCTCGGGCAGGTGCAGATGCTCGTGCTCGACGAGGCCGACCGGATGCTCGACATGGGCTTCCTGCCGGATCTGCAGCGCATCCTGAACCTGCTGCCGAAGGAGCGTCAGACGCTGCTGTTCTCGGCCACTTTCTCGCCGGAAATCAAGAAGCTCGCGTCGACCTACCTGCGCAACCCGCAGACGATCGAGGTCGCGCGCAGCAACTCGACCAACGCGAACGTCACGCAGATCGTCTACGACGTCGCCGAAGGCGACAAGCAGGCCGCCGTCGTGCAGCTGCTGCGCGATCGCGGGCTCAAGCAGGTGATCGTGTTCTGCAACAGCAAGATTGGCGCAAGCCGGCTGGCCCGCAACCTCGAGCGCGACGGCGTGGTTGCGTCGGCGATCCACGGCGACAAGACACAGATCGAGCGGATGCAGGCCCTCGACGCGTTCAAGCGCGGCGAAATCGAGGCGCTGGTCGCGACCGACGTGGCCGCGCGCGGTCTCGATATCGCCGAACTGCCGGCCGTGATCAACTTCGACCTGCCGTTCAACGCGGAAGACTACGTGCACCGGATCGGCCGCACGGGCCGCGCGGGCGCGACGGGCGATGCGCTGTCGCTGTGCAGCCCGAACGAGCGCAAGCAGCTCGCCGATATCGAGAAGCTGATCAAGCGTCCGCTCGACGTGCAGACGCTCGCGATCGACAAGCCGGCGCGCCATCGTCACGACGAGCGTGGCGGCGATCGCGGGGGGGAGCGCAGTGGCGAACGCGGCGGCGAACGCGGCGGCCGCCGCGAGCGCGACGAGCATCGCGGTGCGTCGGTGCGTCGTTCGGGCGGGTCCGAGCGTGGCGGCCATCATCGTCGTCACGAGGCGCCGATCGACGATTTCTTCCTGAAGCCGTACGAACCGTCGGCGCCCGCGACACAGCCGGAAGAGACGAAGTCCGGGCAGCAGCCCGAGAAGAAGGGGCCGAAGCGTCAGGTCGCCGCGCTGCTCGGCGGCTTCGGAATGCCGCGCAAGCCGTCTGCGTAAGCGGGCGGTTCAGGCGGTCGGTGCGGCGCGCGAGCGCTGCCGCGGAAACGGGTGCATGCGATGAGCATGTGCCCGTTTTTCATTGGGCGAGACGATTCGTGACGAGGCCGTCGAGAGAGGGGTGACTTGTCGCGCGGGCAGCGGGGCTTCGGTGCAGGGTCGTCGGCGCGCGTCTGGTCTCCGGTCGATTCAGCGCCGACGAATTCCGGGACCTGGTCGATACGAACCGGGATCCTGCGCGCGACTCAGCCGGCGCGTGGCCCGAAGCGACGCGCCCACGCATCGGTCGCAGCCGCGTAGAACGCATCCATCGTGCCGCCCGACGGATCGCCGTCGGCGGCAAGGCCGAGATGCGCGGCGGCGGCCCGCAGCGCCGGCAGCGGATCGTCGCGCTCGAGCGCGATCGCGCCCGTCTGCTTGCTGAGCTTTTCGCCGTTCGCATCGACGACGACGGGGACGTGCAGGTAGGCGGGTGTCGGCACGCCGAGACAGCGCTGCAGGTAGATCTGGCGCGCGGTCGAATCGAGCAGGTCGGCGCCGCGCACGACGTGGGTGATGCCCGCGTCGGCATCGTCGACCACGACCGCGAGCTGATACGCCCATTGGCCGTCCGCGCGCTTCAGCACGAAATCGCCGACTTCGGTCGCGAGGTTCTGCGCTTGCGTGTGCTGCCAGCGGTCGTCGAACGTGACGATCGCATCGTCACCGTCCGGCACGCGCAGCCGCCATGCACGCGCGGGCTTGCCGTGCAGGCCGGTGCGGCAGGTGCCTGGATACGCGAGGGTCGTGTGGCGCTCGTGCGCGGCACGCAGCGAATCGGCGATTTCCTTGCGTGTGCAGCCGCACGGATAGACGAGACCCGCGGCGACGAGCCGTTCGAGCGCAGCTGCATAATCGGCATCGCGCGTGCTTTGCCACACGGGCGGTTCGTCGGGGGTCATGCCGAAATGCGCGAGCGTTGCAAGGATGTCGTCGGCGGCGCCGGGCACCGTGCGCGGGCCGTCGATGTCCTCGATGCGCACGAGCCACGCGCCGCCGTGCGCGCGCGCGTCGAGCCAGCTCGCGAGCGCACCGACCAGCGAGCCGAAATGCAGCGGGCCGGTGGGCGATGGCGCGAAGCGGCCGCGGTAGCCGTTCATCGGGGCGCGGAGCGACGCGCGCTTACGCGGCGCTGGCTGCCTGCGCGCAGGCCGGGCACGACTGGCCAGCCACGTAGCTCGGCGATTGCTGGGCTTCCGGCGTGACGACCGCGCGGCACGCGAAGCACGTGACGTTTTCGGTCGGCTGCAGTTGCGGGTTCAGCGCGGTGCGGTAGTCGAACACGAAGCAGTCGCCGTGATAGTGCGCGCCGCCGACTTCCTCGAAATACTTCAGGATCCCGCCCTCGAGCTGGTACACGTTCTCGATGCCGATTTCCTTCATGTGGATCGCTGCCTTCTCGCAGCGGATGCCGCCCGTGCAGAACGACACGACCGTCTTGCCCTCGAGATCGGCGCGGTTCGCGTCGATCACTTCCGGGAACTCGCTGAACTTGTCGATCCGGTAGTCGAGCGCGTCGTCGAACGTGCCGACGTCGACTTCGAACGCGTTGCGCGTGTCGAGCATCACGACCGGGCGGCCGGCATCGTCGTGGCCGCGGTCGAGCCACGCCTTCAGCGTGCGCGCGTCGACCGACGGCGCGCGGCCGAGCTCCGGCTTGATCGCGGGCTTCTTCATCGTGATGATCTCGCGCTTCAGGCGTACGAGCATCCGGCGGAACGGCTGCGAGTCGGACAGGCTCTCCTTGAACTGCAGCGTCGCAAACTTGCCTTCGAACAGCGGATCGTGGCGGATGTAGTCGATGAACGCGTCGGTCGCTTCGCGCGGGCCGGCGATGAACAGGTTGATGCCTTCCGGCGCGAGCAGGATCGTACCGCGCAGGCCGAGTTCGTTGCAGCGGGCGGTGACGAGCGGGCGCCATTGCTCGGTCGCGTCGAGTGACGCGAAGTGGTAGGCGGCAAGGTTGACGATGGTCATGATGGTCCGACGGGAAAACGGCCGCGGCCGTGCGGCGGGCGCACGGCGGCCCCGCAAAAAAGGGTGCGAAGCCGGGGCGATGATTCGAAACCCCGTATTATCCCGCAAACTGCGCATGTACCGGCACCTGACCATTCGGCCGACGTCGCGCGCATCGGCCGAACGGCCGGGCGTGGGGATTTTTTGGGCAGCCGGCGCGACGACGCGGCTACAATATCGCCCATGTCAGATCCCCGCTTCGTCCATCTTCGCGTTCACTCCGAATTCTCGATTGCCGACGGCATCGTGCGTCTCGACGACATCGTCAAGGCGGCAGCCGCGGACGGTCAGGGCGCGCTCGCCCTCACCGATCTCGGCAACGCATTCGGCCTCGTCCGTTTCTACCAGGAAGCCCGCGGCAAGGGCATCAAGCCGATCGCCGGCTGCGACGTCTGGATCACCAATCCGGACGATCGCGACAAACCGTCGCGCCTGTTGCTGCTGGTGAAGGACAAGGTCGGCTACCTGAACCTGTGCGAACTGCTCTCGAAGGCGTGGCTCACGAACCAGTATCGCGGCCGCGCGGAGCTTGATGCGAGCTGGCTCGACGGCGAGCTCTCGCACGGGCTGCTCGCGCTGTCGGGTGCGCAGCAGGGCGATATCGGGCTCGCGTTCGCGGCCGGTAACGAGGAAGCCGCGCGCCGGCATGCGGAGCGCTGGGCGAAGGTGTTCCCGGGCGGCTTCTACATCGAACTGCAGCGTTACGGCCAGCCGGGCGCCGAGGCGTACATCCAGCAGGCTGCGACGCTCGCCGCGTCGCTGAAGCTGCCGGTCGTCGCGACGCATCCGACGCAGTTCATGACCGATGACGACTTCACCGCGCACGAAGCGCGCGTGTGCATCTCGGAAGGCGACATGCTCGCGAATCCGCGACGCCAGAAGCGCTTCACGACCGATCAGTATTTCCGCACGCAGGACGACATGGTCGCGTTGTTCGCTGACTTGCCGTCGGCGGTCGCGAACACGGTCGAGATCGCGAAGCGCTGCAACCTGAAGCTCGAGCTCGGCAAGCCGAAGCTGCCGCTGTTTCCGACGCCGGACGGCATGTCGCTCGACGACTACCTGGTCCAGCTGTCGAAGGAAGGGCTCGAGAAGCGCCTCGAACAGCTGTATCCGGATGCGGCGGAGCGCGAAGCGCAGCGCGAGACGTACTACAAGCGGCTCGAGTTCGAGTGCGGGACCATCACGAAGATGGGCTTCCCGGGCTACTTCCTGATCGTTGCGGACTTCATCAACTGGGCGAAGAACAACGGTGTGCCGGTCGGCCCGGGCCGCGGCTCGGGCGCCGGTTCGCTGGTCGCGTACGCGCTCGGCATCACCGATCTGGACCCGCTGCGTTACAACCTGCTGTTCGAGCGATTCCTGAATCCGGAGCGCGTGTCGATGCCCGACTTCGACATCGACTTCTGCCAGCACGGCCGCGATCGCGTGATCCAGTACGTGAAGGAAAAATACGGCGCGGACGCCGTGTCGCAGATCGCCACCTTCGGCACGATGGCGGCAAAGGCTGCCGTGCGCGACATCGGCCGCGTGCTTGACCTCGGCTACATGTTCACCGACGGCGTCGCGAAGCTGATCCCGTTCAAGCCGGGCAAGCACGTGACCATCGCCGACGCGATGAAGGAAGAGCCGCAACTGCAGGAGCGCTACGACCACGAGGACGAAGTGCACCAGCTGCTCGACCTCGCGCAGCGCGTCGAGGGCCTGACGCGTAACGTCGGGATGCACGCGGGCGGCGTGCTGATCGCGCCGGGCAAGCTGACCGATTTCTGCCCGCTGTACACGCAGGGCGACGACGGCGGCGTCGTCAGCCAGTACGACAAGGACGACGTCGAAGCCGTCGGCCTCGTGAAGTTCGACTTTCTGGGCCTCACGACGCTGACGATTCTCGACTGGGCCGAGCGCTACATCCGCCGTCTCGATGCGTCGAAGGCCGACTGGTCGCTCGCGCAGGTGCCGCTCGACGATCCGGCATCATTTCAGATCCTGAAGAAGGCCAACACGGTCGCCGTGTTCCAGCTGGAAAGCCGCGGGATGCAGGGCATGCTGAAGGACGCGCAGCCCGACCGCTTCGAGGACATCATCGCGCTCGTGTCGTTGTACCGTCCGGGCCCGATGGACCTGATCCCGAGCTTCTGCGCACGGAAGCACGGCCGCGAGAAAGTCGACTATCCGGATCCGCGCGTCGAACCCGTCCTGAAAGAGACCTACGGCATCATGGTCTATCAGGAGCAGGTGATGCAGATGGCGCAGATCATCGGCGGCTACTCGCTCGGTGGCGCCGACCTGCTGCGTCGCGCGATGGGCAAGAAGAAGCCCGAGGAGATGGCCAAGCACCGCGAGATCTTCGCCGAGGGTGCGGCGAAGAACGGCCTCACGCGCGAGAAGTCCGACGAGATCTTCGACCTGATGGAGAAGTTCGCGGGCTACGGCTTCAACAAGTCGCACGCGGCGGCCTACGCGCTGCTCGCGTATTACACCGCGTGGCTGAAGGCGCACCATCCGGCCGAATTCATGGCGGCCAACATGACGCTCGCGATGGACGACACCGACAAGGTGAAGATCCTGTTCGACGACTGCGTCGTGAACAACCTCACCGTGCTGCCGCCGGACATCAACCAGTCGCATTACCGGTTCGAGCCCGTCGCGGAAGCCGACGGCAAGCGTTCGCGCACGATCCGCTACGGTCTCGGCGCGGTGAAGGGCAGCGGCCAGAACGCGATCGAGGAGATCCTGCGCGCGCGCGAGGAAAAGCCGTTCACCGACCTGTTCGATTTCTGCGAGCGGATCGACCGGCGGGTCGTCAACCGCCGCACGGTCGAGGCGCTGATCCGTGCCGGCGCGTTCGATTCGCTGAACGCCAATCGCGCGCAGATGCTCGCGTCGGTGCCGCTCGCGATGGAAGCGGCCGACCAGGCCGCGGCGAACGCGATGCAGGCCGGCCTGTTCGACATGGGGGCCGAGTCGCCGCACGCGCATGCGCTCGTCGACGAACCCGCGTGGGACGACAAGCGCCGCCTGCAGGAAGAAAAGGGCGCGCTCGGTTTCTATCTGTCCGGGCACCTGTTCGATGCGTATCGCGACGAAGTGCGCCGGTTCGTGCGGCAGAAGGTCGGCGACCTGAAGGAAGGGCGCGACAAGCTCGTCGCGGGCATCATCGCATCGCTGCGCACGCAGATGACCCAGCGCGGCAAGATGCTGATCGCGTTGCTCGACGACGGTTCGGGCCAGTGCGAGATCACGATCTTCAACGAGCAATTCGAGGCGAACAAGGCGCTGTTCAAGGAGGACGAACTGCTGATCGTGCAGGGGCAGGCGCGCAACGACGCGTTCACCGGAGGCATCCGTTTCACGGCCGACACGGTGATGGATCTCGAGCGCGCGCGCAGCCGCTACGCGCAGGCGGTGCGTCTCACGATGAACGGCAATGCGGATGCGGCGGCGCTGCGCCGCGTGCTCGAGCCGCACGTGTCGAAGGACGATCCGGCGGCCGCGCAGGCGGTCGAGGCGCCCGCGCCGCGTGGCGGCGGACGCGATGGCGGCCGTCGCCCGCAGGCGCCGCTGCCGAACGGGCTCGCGGTCCAGATTCACTACAGCAATGCGCGCGCGCAGGGTGAAATGCGTCTCGGCGACGCGTGGCGCGTCAAACCCAGCGACACGCTGCTCTCGGAGTTGCGTGCGACGTTCGACGGCAGCATCGTCGAAATCACGTACTGAGCGCCCCCGCCGGCCGGCCGTCGCCTGCATGGCCCGTCGCATCGCCATCGTGCGGTGCGGCGGGCCGTTTTCATTTCGGCGGGTGCTTGGGGCCGTCATCCGGACGCTATACAATCCCTCGCGCGCGACGCAGATGCGGCGCCGGCTGCGGCACGTCCGCCGGCCGGAGGCGATATCGCGCGCTTGAAGACGGGGGCGGGTCAGCGCAGCACGCGATGCGGCGCGATGCCGCGAGCGACCATGCGACGATGCCGGCACGGGGAAGTACGCCAGGATGCCGGTCGGTACGCGACGATAAAAAAACCGACAGCACGACCACAACAATGGCCAACGGGAAACCGACGGGGCGGATCCTCGTGATCCGGATTGATTTTCTGGGCGACATGCTGTGCACGACCGCTTTTCTCGGCGCGCTGAAACAGCGCTGGCCCGATGCGGAACTGCACGTGGTCGCGAACCGCTACAACGCGGCCGCGCTGGCCGGCAATCCGGACGTGCACACGGTCCATACCTACGTGTACAGCCGTCAGTGCGAGCGCAACGACCGCCCGGGACGGATGCGCGCGTTCTTCGACAGGCTGCGGCTCGTGCGCAGGCTGCGCCGCTTGCGGTTCGACCTCGTGGTCGTGCCGAACGGCGGCATGCATCGCAGCAGCATCCAGTTCGCGCGGCAGCTCGGCGTGAAGGATTGCCGCTGGCACGATGCCGATTCAGAATTCGACGATCGCAAGCCCGAACACGTCGCGTCGCGGCCGATGTGCCATGAGGCGCTGTCGGGATTCCGGCTCGTGCCCGAGCTCGGCCGCACCGAGCTCGAGGGTCTCGAGCTGTCCGTCCACCCGGACCGCGCGCTGCAGGAAACGTGGTCTCGGCTGCTCGGGCCGCGCACGAAGCCGCGCGTCGGGCTCTTCGTGTCGAACAAGGCGGCCGAGCGGCGCTGGCCGGCCGATCGATGGCGCGACCTCGGCCGGCGGCTCGCACCGCTCGCCGACGTGATCGTGTTCCGCGATCCCGCCGTGTCGGCCGCGGCCGACCACGACACGTGGCGGGATGTGAGCGCCCGGCATGTCGCGCCGTCGTCGGTCGCCGAACTGGTGGCCGCCGCGAGCCTGCTCGACGCGATCGTGTCGGCCGACAGCGCGCCCGTTCATCTCGCGTCGGCGCTCGGCGTGCCGGTCGCCGCGCTGTTCGAGGACCGTCCCGAGAAATACCGGCGCTGGCATCCGCTCGGCGTGCCGCATGTGATCCTGCGGGCCGGCGCGACGGTCGACGCGATCGGCGTCGACGCGCTCGAGCGCGCGGTGCTTCATCTGTTGATGCCGGCCGGACAGCCCGACGACGCGATGGAGGCAGCGGTGCCGCTCCCGGCCGCCACGTTCGCGGCACCCGGGGTCGACGCATTCGTTTCGTAGCCCCGGGAAGCCAGGCGGCGACCGCATTGCCGGCAATGCCGTCGAACGGGCAAATGGGCACCAGGCGTTGCGATGGCCGCAGGCCCCGCCGTGCACGACGCGTCGTTGCCCGCCGCGATGCGGGGCGGGTGCCCCAGCAGCTACCGACCGCGGCGCGTTATCGGCGCCTGCGCCCGCCGCCACGCCACCGGCGGCAAAATCCTGTACATTGCGAGCCTTGTCCAGCCAGCTAGACGGAACGATCGCCGTGGCCCTGTTTTCTTCCGCCCGCCCGCCCAGAACCATCCTCGTCGCAGCCCCACGCCGCATCGGCGACGTGCTGCTGACGACGCCGCTCGTGCGTTCACTGAAGGCGCGCTGGCCCGACGCGCAGATCGACATGCTGGTGTTTCGTGGCACCGAGGGTGTGCTGGAGCACAATCCCGACGTGCGGCGCGTGATCGTCGTCGCGCAGCGTGCGGGGTTCCGTGAGCGTCTGCGCGACGCGCTGTCGATGTGGCGCCGCTACGATCTCGCGTGCGCGGCGCTGAGCTCCGACCGGCCGCGTTTCTACAGCTGGTTCGCCGGCCGCAAGCGCGTCGGCCTCGTCGATCCGAACCGCGTCACCTGGCTGACTCGAATGATGCTGAACGGTATCGCGATCAATCATCACGAATCCGCGCATACGGTCGTCAGCACACTCGCGCTCGCACCGGTGATCGGCATCGAGCCGGTATCCGAAGTCGTCGCGCCGGGCATCGGCGACGATCCCGAGCGTCGCGCGCGATTCGACGCGTGGCTCGCGGAATCGCCGGCGATCCGCGAGGGCAAGCCGCTCGTGGTGCTGCATCCGTATCCGATGTTCCGCTACAAGCAATGGCGGCTCGAAGGCTGGGTCGAGATGATCGACTGGCTGCGCGCGCAGGGGTTCGCGATCGCGCTGTCGGGCGGTCCGGCCGATCGCGAGCGCGAGTACGCGGAGCAGGTCGCGGCCGAGGCGGGCGGTGACGTGCTGAATCTGGTCGGTCGCCTGACGTTCGGCGAAAGCGCGGAACTGGTGCGGCGTGCGCGGCTCTTCATCGGGCCCGATACGGGCGCGACGCACGTTGCGGCCGCGACGGGCACCGACACGATCGCGCTGTTCGGTCCGTCCGATCCGGTGCGCTGGGGGCCGTGGCCGCAGTACTGGCCCGCGACCGAAAACCCGTGGGCGCTGCGCGGTTCCGCACGGCACGGCAACGTTTGGCTGTTGCAGGGCGAGGGCGATTGCGTGCCGTGCCGGCACGAAGGCTGCGAGCGCCATGTCGACAGCCGTAGCGACTGCCTCGTCAATCTCGGCACGCAGCGCGTGAAGGCGGCGGCAGCCGAGATGCTCGGGCTGAATCCGCTGGGCGCCGCCGACGCGGTCATCGACACGTCGCGATTGCATCGCGCGCGTTCCGACTGACGCGTGAAGGCCTTGCGTTTCCTGATTTGAAAAGCGGGGGAGTGGCGACGCGTCGACGGCGCGCGGCCGTGCTTCAGGCAGCGGCGCGCGTGCGCCGCCATTGAAGCCCGAGAGGCCGAATCCGTGGCAGGTGGCAACGCGGATCGCGCGCCGCCCGCCGCATGATGCGTTACGCGCTGCGCCGGATCGCCGACGTCTCGCGGGGCAGTGCTTCGGTGCGCGCGCCGCAGCCGAGCAGGATCCCGGCGAGCAGCACCAACAGGTGGCCTTCGGCGAAATCGAGCAGCAGCGAATTCGCGAGGCTGCCGATCGCGAAGATCGCGAGCCACGCGAGCAGCAGCTGCCGCGAACCCGGATCGAGCGCGCGGCTGCCGCGCGCGATCTGCACGATCAGGTTCACGAACAGCAATACGCCGAGCGCGCCGAGCTGCACGGCCATCAGTAGGTATTCGTTATGCGGATTCGACGTGAGCTGCCCTTCGGCGGCCGTCTTGCCGGCCGTGAGCTTCTCGAACTCGAACTCGAGGCCACCCGCACCGTAGCCGATCACGGGACGCATGCGATACAGCTCGAGCCCCTTCTTGTACCACTCGAGACGCAGCCCGGTCGATGTGACCGCATCGGTCTGCCGATACTGCTGCACTTCCGACACCACCTTCACAAGCCGGCCGTTGTGCACCGTGCATGCAGCGACGACGAGTGCGACGCCCGCCAGGACCAGTGCACCGGCGGCGAGGCCCGCGCGCAGCGCCGACTGGCGGCGCATCAACAGCACGAAACGCACCGCCACAACGAGGATCAGCAGCAGCGCGATGACCTGCCCGGTGCGCCCCTGCAGCATCACGAACACGTTGATCAGCGACCATGCGGCGACGGCGGCATACGCGGCTCGCGACAGCGCGGTGCGGGCCGAAAGCGCGAGGTCGGCCGCCTGGTAGAACAGCAGCGCGCCGAACATGCCGGCCGCAATGTGGTTCTTGAACACCCAGGCACGCGAGAGCGGCAGTTCGGTCGCATGCGCGGGCCCGATCGCGGTCAGCCCGAGATAGTTGGTGGTCGACAGCAGCAGGATCACGCACAGCGTCCCGAACCATGCTCGCCGCACGATCGGCGCCCAGTTCGAGTGGCGGAAGGCGAGCACGGCAAACGGCAGCAGCAGCAGCTTGTCGTACTTGGCGACCCAGTTCCACGCCTTCGGGTGCGGCGCGACGGTATACGTGATGCTCGCGGTCAGCGCCGCGAGGATCAGGAGCGCCGCGAGCGACGCCGGTTCGGTGATGAACGTGCGCAGGTCGCGCCAGAATTCGGGGGAGATGACGAGCGCGGCCGCGAACAGCCCGCAGAACACGTTGGTCAGCGCGGTCGAGACGGGCACCATGCACAGCGCGATGACGGCGAAGGCGCGGGCGGCGGTCAGGCGCCGCGTGGCGGGAGCGGAAAACGAAAGCATCGGAACCTGTCGAATGGGCGAATGCGGCATGCGGGCACCGTGCTGCGCGCCGCGCGTCCCGGCGGCACCGCGCGGGACGAAGCGCGCAGTATACGCGAAGCGGCGGGCGTTTCTTTACCGTTTCCGGGGTCCGATCAGCTGAATGCGCGCTTGATCCGCGAGCGCAGCAGTGCGCGCTTCAGGCGTCCCTCGACGGCCGGCGTATCGAGCGCGAGTCGCGAGCCGGCCGGCTCGCCGCGATGCAGGTAGTAGCGGTCGAACGTGGCCTGGGTCATGCCCCATTTGTTGAGGAACTGGCGGCGGCCATCGTTCTTGACGATCTTGCCCGTGCTCTTCTGCTGGAAGTGATAGACGAGGCTGTCGCCGACGCCGAGGAAGATCCGGCAGCCGGCGTCCCAGAATTTCATCGAGAAGTCGTTGTCGCTGCTCATCCCCGGCGACAGCTCGCTGCTGTAGCCGCCGATGCGGTTCCACCAGTCGCGGTGCACGAGCGTCGGCGGCCAGGTCGAGCCGAGCCAGTCCGCGCGCGCGAGCCGCGGCGTTGCCGCGACGAGGCCGGCCGCGTCGAACTGTTCGGCGTCGCGGCCGAAATTGCTGACGACAACGCACGGATTGCGCGTGTCGACCGGCTCCACCATCGTGCCGGACAGCATGAACAGGTCGGTCGGCATCTGCTCGATGCGCCGCACGAGCGCCGCGTCCCAGCCGGGGCAGCAGTACATGTCGTCGTTCATGTAGACGACGTAGTCGCGCGTCGCGCGCGCGGCGGCCAGGTTCACCGCGTGGCAGATGCCGATGTTGGCCGGCGACGCGGTGTGCTCGATGCCTTCGCTGCGCACCCAGTCGAGCGTGCCGTCCGAGCCGTCGTTCACGTGCACGATGATCTGGTGGTCATGCGCCGAATGGCGACGCAGGCTGTCGACGACGAGCTTGAGGTACGGCAGGTTGTTCCAGGTCGGGATGATGATGGAGAACATGGCGGTCGGATTCGGTGGTCGTCGTGTCGGCGGCGCGTGGCGCGGCGCCGCACTCGGGCGCGCATGGCGCGCGGGCAGCCCGGCATTGTAACGCCGGGCCGGCCACATGCCGGCGGCGTCAGGATCGGGGCAGGGCGGCGCGCGCTCAGCGGGTCGGCTCGTGGCCGAGCTTCAGGAACCGGTAGTACACCGTTTCCGCGTTGAACACGGCGATCATGAAGCCCGCGCGGCCGTCGAGAAACCCGCGCCGCAGCACGTAGGTCCGCACGAACGCCCATGCGCCGCGCGCGAGCGCCTTGCCGAAGCCGCCGCGCTGGCCGGCCGCGCGGCGCTGGCGCGCGCCGGCCGTCGAATACGCATCGAGCTTGCGCACGACGGTTTCGAAATCCTCGTACGAATAGTGCATCAGCTTGCCCGGCAGCCGCTGCGCGGGCGTGTCGAACACGAGCCGTTCGTGCACCAGGTCGTCGGAGAAGCGGGCGGTGCCGCGCCGGAACAGGCGCGGCACCCAGTCCGGATACCAGCCGCTGTGGCGGATCCATTGGCCGCAGAAGCTCGACAGCCGGTCGAGCGCATAGACCTGCGCGGCCGGTGCGCGAATGGCCGCGCGGATCGACTGCGCGAGTTCCGGGCTGACCACCTCGTCGGTGTCGAGCGACAGGATCCAGTCGGTCTCGAGGGCGTCGAGCGCGCGGTTCTTCTGCGGGCCGAAACCCGGCCAGTCGCGCTCGACGATCACGCGGGCGCCGTGCGCGCGGGCGATCGCCACGGTATCGTCGGTGCTGCCGCCGTCGATCACGACGACGTCGTCGGCGAAGGTCAGCGCGTCGAGGCACTGCGCGAGCCGCGCGGCCGCGTTGAGGGCGATGAGGGCGACGCCGAGGGTGGGTTCTGCCATGAAGTCGTCGAAAAGGCGGAGAAAAACGGTGAGCGGCAGTATACCCGCGCGCCGGCCGGCGGCCGCTTCGGCGGCGGCCATGCCGGCGAGGGCGGTGCAGCTATAATGTTGGGCCTTTTTCGGCACCCGCCGGACGGGGTGAATTCCGGGCAGTCACGCCCCGGGCGCCGCGTCGCGGCTCAAGAAGGATTGCCTTGGAAACCCAGAACACTCTTCGCAAACCGATGGACGGCACCGGTACGTCGCCGGTCACGGTCCTCAAGCGCCTGTGGCCGTACATCCGGCCGCTCATCGGCATCGTGGTGCTCGCCGTGATGACGATGGGCGTCGTCGCGGCCACGGAAGCCGGGATCCCGGCACTGCTCAAGCCGCTGCTCGATCACGGCTTCGGCTCGCACGGCAGCGACCGCGCGAAATGGTACGTGCCGATCGCGGTGATCGGCCTCGCGCTCGTGCGCGGCGTGTCGCAATATGCGTCCAACTACCTGCTCAACTACGTGTCGAACCGCATCCTGCTGCAACTGCGGCTCGAGATGTTCCAGCGGATGATCCACACGGGCGCATCGTTCTTCCAGCGCGAGACCGCGAGCACCGTGATCAACGCGATCGTGTTCGAGGTCAACCAGATCCTGTCGGTGCTGACCGGCGTGATGGTCACGCTCGTGCGCGACTCGCTGACCGTGGTGTTCCTGCTCGGTTACCTGTTCTACCTGAACTGGCGGCTCACGCTGATCGTCGCGGTGATCCTGCCGGGCATCGGCTGGCTCGTCAGCAAGATCAACCGTCGCCTGCGCCGCCTGAACCGCGAGCACCAGACGCTGACCAACGAGCTGTCCTACATCGTCGAGGAGACGGTCGGCGGCTACAAGGTCGTGAAGGTGCACAACGGCGAAGCGTACGAGATGGATCGCTTCACGACGATGAGCAAGCGCCTGCGCGGCTACGCGATGCGCATGACGATCTCGGGCGGGCTCGCGCAGCCGCTGACGCAGTTCCTCGCGTCGATCGCGCTCGCGGTCGTGATCACGATCGCGGTCGTGCAGTCGACCAACGACCAGACGACGGTCGGCGGCTTCGTCGCGTTCGTCACGTCGATGCTGCTGGTGATTTCGCCGCTCAAGCACCTGATCGACGTCAACCAGCCGCTGCAGCGCGGGATGACGGCCGCCGAGCTGATCTTCGGGCTGATCGACGAGCCGGCCGAGCCGCAGGGCGGCGACCGTGCGCTGCCGAACGCTCGTGGCGAGATCGAATTCCGCGACGTGTCGTTCGACTACGGCGCCTCCGAGCGGCCGACGCTCGACCGCATTTCGTTCAAGGTCGCGCCGGGCGAGATGATCGCGCTCGCGGGGCCGTCGGGCAGCGGCAAGACGACCCTCGTCAACCTGTTGCCTCGCTTCTTCGATCCGACGGGCGGCGCGATCCTGGTCGACGGCGTGGCGGTGTCCGACTACGACATCCACGCGCTGCGCAGCCAGATGGCGATGGTCAGCCAGGATGTCGTGCTGTTCAACGACACGATCGCCGCGAACGTTGCGTACGGGCAGACGCCCGACCGCGCACGCGTGCAGGCGGCGCTCGAGGCCGCGAACCTCGCCGACGCGGTCGCCGCGATGCCGGACGGGCTCGACACGCTGGTCGGCGGCAACGGGATGCGTTTGTCGGGTGGCCAACGGCAGCGGCTCGCGATCGCGCGCGCGATCTACAAGGACGCGCCGATCCTGATCCTCGACGAGGCGACCTCGGCGCTCGATTCGGAATCCGAGCGCCACGTGCAGGCCGCGCTCGAGCGGCTGATGGAAGGGCGCACGACGCTCGTGATCGCGCACCGGCTGTCCACGATCGAGCGTGCGGACCGGATCCTCGTGCTCGAAGCCGGCAAGATCGTCGAAACGGGCAGCCACGACGAGCTGCTGCGCCATGGCGGGCTGTACGCGCACCTTCACCGGATCCAGTACCAGCAGCAGGCGGCGTGACGTCGGATCGCACCCGTGTGCTAGTCTTGATCCGGCAGGTCCGGTTTCGTTGTTTCCGGTTCGACGTGACAACACGGAGGGAAGGGCGATGAAGAAGACGCACGGGATGATGCTGGCCGCACTGGTCGCGGCGGGTTTCGCAGCGCCGGTCGCGATGGCGCAGGATCACGGCAACTACGACAACCGCGGAGACCACGGCGGCCCGGGTATGCGGCACGGCCACGGCCCGAGGCACATGCCGCCGGGGCAGGCGATGCATCGCGAAGACGACGTGCCGCCGCGCTGGGCCGACCAGCCGCGCCGTGAGTGGCACAGGGGCGATCGTCTCCCGGACGAATTCCGCGATCGCCAGTACGTGGTCGACGACTGGCGCGGCTACCGCCTGAGCCCGCCGCCGCGCGGCTATCACTGGGTGGGCGTCGGCGGCGACTACCTGCTCGTGCAGATCGGCTCGGGCATCGTGCTGCGGGTCGGTCCGTAACACCTGTCGCCGATCATCGATTCATCAGGCTGCCGGAGCGTGCGCTCCGGCAGCCGCGTCACTTGTCCTTATCCTTATCCTTGTCCGCCGCCCGGCGGAACCCGCGCCGCTCGATGTGCGACATCGCCCAGCACACGGCCAGTGCGCAGACGGTGCCGAGCGCCACTTCCCCGAGCCGCATCAGCGGAATGTCCCATAGCGGGCCGTTGCCCGGAAACAGCAGCACGATCGTCGTGGTCACGCCGCCGAGCCGAGCCGCGCTGCCGACATTCAGGCACCAGCAGCTGATGATCGTGACCGCGACCGCGATCGCATAGGCGACGAGGCGGTCGCCACCGAGCGCGGCACCCGCGAAGCCGACCAGGCCACCGATCATCGCGCCGATGAACTGGTCGCGCGACAGCGACATCGTGTCCGAATAGTTGTGCTGCGTGACGGCGATCGCGGTGACCGCCGCCCACACTGCCTGCTCGGTGTGCAGCGCGCGACCGATCGTGTACGCGAGGCACGCGCCGCAGACCGCTTGCAACGCCATCAGCGCGCCTTGCGTGAGCCGCTCGCCGAAAGTCAGCCCCTTGAACAGATCGAAGATCGACTGCTGGATCTGTTGGCGGGCTTCGTTGAGTGTCCTGATCGTATCCATCGTGTCGGGCCGGGAAGCGGGTGCGGGCGCGTCAGTGCGCCTGTTCCGACGGCGCGGCGGCCGGCTCTCCGGCGGCCGCATCGCCGTTGTCGACGCGCGTTTCCGGCATCGCGAGCCAGACCAGCAGCACGGCGAGCGCGCCGGCGGCGGCGAGCCCGAAGAAGCTGACCGCATTGCCGAAGTGATCGGCGACAAAGCCGGCCACGGCCGTGCTGAGCGTCGCGCCGATTCCGGCCGCAAGCCCGAACAGCCCGATGCACAGGTTGTAGCGGCCCTTGCCGCCTGCGACATCGGCCGCGATCAGCGGCAGCATCACACCGAACACGGCCGCGCTGATGCCATCGAGCATCTGCACCGGCACCAGCAGGTAGGGGCTGCTCACGCCGGCGAACAGCAGCGCGCGCACCGGCAGCGCCGAGAAGCCGAGCAGCAGGATCGGCCGGCGTCCCCAGCGTTGCGCGGAGCGGCCGACCCACGGAGACAGCATCGCGACGATCGCCTGCGGCACGATGATGCACGCGGCGATCACGAGCTGCACGTTCTCGCCCATGCCGGCCGTCACCTCGCCGGCCGCGAGGTTGAGCATCGCCGCGTTCGACAGGTGGAACAGCACGACGCATGCCGCGAAGGTCAGCATCCGGCGATCGCGCAGCAGCTCGGTCAGCGTCTCGCGTGCCTCGCCTTCGTCGTGGTCGTCGGGTTTCGGCGCATGCGGAATCACTTCGTGTGTCGGCTGGATCATCGCGAGCGCGAACAGCGCGGGCAGTGCCAGCACGGCGGTCAGCCAGAACACCGCGCGCGCGGAGAAATACTCGCCGGTGAGCCCCATCAGGCCCGCGGCGATCGCGCTGCCGATCGATGCCCAGCGCGCGTTGCGGCCGAGCCGGTCGCCGAGGTCGGCGCGGCCGACCAACGAGAACGAGATCGCGGCCATCGCGGGTACGAGCATGCAGCTCGCGAAGCCGTGGAACACTTCGGCCGCGATCACCGGCACGATCGTCGGGCTCGACGCGAGCAGCACCGCGGACAGGATGATGGCCGCGATCGCCCATGCGGCCGCGCCTTTCTTGTTCTTCAGCGCGTCGACGGCGGCGCCGCCCGGCACCTGGCTGACCATCGCGCTGATCGTGCCGATCGACAGCACCATGCCGATCTCGCCCTGCGTCCACTTGTGCGACGCGAGGTAGGACGCGATGAACGGACCGAACCCGGTTTGAACGTTTGCAACGAAAAAGTTGAGCCAGTCGAGGGCCCGGAGACTGCGAACGCTGACGGAATGCTTGATCGTCATCGGGCGGCACTCGCAGGCGAAGCCGGCGCGGCGGCAGTAACCGGCGGCGAGACCACGACGATCGGCTTGTCGGCCGCGTAGGGCGGCGACGCCTTGATCTGCGCGTCGTTCAGGTCGAGTTGCGGACGCAGCGCCTTGTCGCGCATGACGAAGCGCAACGCGCCCCAGCTCGCGGCGATCGAGCGGCGGTCGGTATTGACGAGCCCGCCGAGGTCGAGCACGACGGCCTGCGGTTGCGCGCCGCGGTCGATCAGCACGTCGACGACCCGGCCGATCTTCGTGCCGTTCGGGCGTTCGACGTCGCTGTCGAGCAGCGGCAGACGCGTCGCGGGCGACGCCGCGGCCGAGCCCGACAGCGGTACGGCCTTGGGTCGGGCGGCCGGCGGCAGGTCGCCCGACGGCACGTCGAGCACGATCGGCTCCTGTTTGCCGCCCGGCGTGAAGCGGAACACGTTCCACGGGAAGACGACCTTGCGGTCGCCGACACCCATGAACCCCTGCAGGTTGACGATCATCTCGCGCGGTTTGCCGCTTGCGTCGGTCACCATGTCGACCGCGCGGCCGATCACCTTGCCGTTGCGGCGCGCGACCTCGCTGTCGAGCAGCGCATGGATCTGGGTGCGATCGAGCGGGCGTGTCGCGACGAGCGGCGGCGGGGGCGGCGGAGGCGGCGTCGGCGATTCGGGGCGCTGCACCGGCTTCGGCCTCGTCACTTCACGGTGCGGCTTCTTCAGCGCTTCCGGTTCCTCCGGCTGGACGAGCGGCGGCACGGGCGGCATCGTCAGCGGTTCGCCGGCTGTTTCCCCGACGGGCTCGACGAGCGCCTCGCTGATCGGCGCGGGCGGATTCTGGGTCGGCAGCAGCCCGCAGCCGGACAGCAGCGCGGCGGCCGCGAGAACGAGGAAGACCGTCGAGGACGGTAACGACATGCGGGATGCGGGAAACGGGAGTCCGCCGCTCATTGACACTCACTCCATGGGTCGGGGGCGGGCCCGGAGGCTCGCGGCTGGCGATGGATGGCGGGTGCGGGCGGCGCACCACGCGAGGTGAGAGTTTAACGTGTCTTGCTTTCAGGACCGATTTCGATGGCCGATTGGAGGCGGACCGTCGGGAAAAGGAAGGGATCGGTGGCGGGCCGAGGGATGCCGAATGATGGTCGAGGATGCAGCCGCGGCGCCTGATCAGGGGTAGTCACGGTCGACACGGCGTGAATCGTGCGAGCCGTGCCGGTTGCGCGGGTGTCGGGAGGCGGGTAACGGAGGCGGAAGAGAAGGCGGGACATCCAGGCGCCGGCCTGGCCCGCCGTCATGGCGGGCCGGCGCGGGCGCTGCCCGATGCAGGCAGAAACCGGAAAGTCAGGCGTCCGGATACCACGCATCGGTGAATTCGCTGACCTTGACGTCGGTCAGCTCCGGACGTGCGGCCAGCCATGCACGGACGTTTTCGCGGTCGGCATCGGTCGTCGTGCCGCGCGGTGCGCCGGAGATCACGTATGCGCCGATCCCTTCGTCGGCGGACGCGACGGTCAGCAGCCCGTTCGCTTCGACGAAATCGATGAACGAATCGATCAGCTGGCCGCGTTCGAGGTCGGACAACTCTTTGCTGTATTGCGCGGTCGCGTTGAACGCGAGTTCCTGGAACTCGGCGATGTGGAGTTTCTTGCGCTGGCGGCGGTTGTGGCGTTGGCTCATGGTGTGTGATGAACGGGAAGAGGAAAAAGGCAGCGGCGGCGGGCGCGGATATGACATGCGCGAGCGGCCGGCGCCGCGTTGGATCGCCGCGCGGCGTAGCCGGCGGCGGGCAGACGGAACGTCACATCAGCACGATATCGTACTGCTCCTGGCTCAGGTTCGACTCGACCTGCAGCGATACCGGCTTGCCGATGAAGTCGATCAGCATCGCGAGATGCTGCGACTCCTCGTCGAGGAACAAATCGATCACCTGCTGCGCGGCGATCACGCGGAATTCGCGCGGGTTGAACTGGCGTGACTCGCGCAGGATCTCGCGCAGGATGTCGTAGCACACGGTGCGCGACGTCTTCACCTGGCCCTTGCCCTGGCAGGTCGGGCACGGCTCGCACAGCACGTGCGCGAGCGATTCGCGCGTGCGCTTGCGCGTCATCTCGACGAGCCCGAGCTGCGAGAAGCTGTTGACCGTCACGCGCGTGCGATCGCGCGACAGCGCCTTCTTCAGCTCGGACAGCACCGCGTCGCGATGCTCGGCGTTCTCCATGTCGATGAAGTCGATGATGATGATCCCGCCGAGGTTGCGCAGACGCAGCTGCCGCGCGATCGTATGCGCGGCCTCGAGGTTGGTCTTGAAGATCGTGTCGTCGAAGTTGCGCGCACCGACGTAGCCGCCGGTGTTCACGTCGATCGTCGTCATCGCCTCGGTCTGGTCGATCATCAGGTAGCCGCCCGACTTGAGGTCGACGCGGCGCGACAGTGCGCGCTGGATCTCCGTCTCGATGTTGTACAGGTCGAACAGCGGCCGCTCGCCGGTGTAGTGATGCAGCTTCGGGCTCACCGCCGGCGTGAACTCGCCCGCGAATTCCGCGAGGCGCTGGTAGGTCTCGCGCGAATCGACCTGGATGCGCGTCGTGTCGTCATTCGCGAAATCGCGCAACACGCGCTGCGCGAGATCGAGATCCTGGTACAGCAGGCTCGTCGCCGGCAGCCGCTGCGCTTGCGCGACGATCGTCGCCCAGGTCTTGCGCAGATACGTGACGTCGCCCGCCAGTTCGTCGGAAGTCGCATCCTCGGCGATCGTGCGCACGATGTAGCCGCCTTTCTCGTCCGGCGGGATCACGGCGGTCAGCCGTGCGCGCACGGCCTCGCGCTCGGCCTCGCTCTCGATCTTCTGCGAGATGCCGATGTGCGGCTCCTGCGGCAGGTACACGAGCGTGCGGCCCGCGATGCTGACCTGCGTCGACAGTCGCGCGCCCTTCGTGCCGATCGGATCCTTGATCACCTGGACCATCAGCGTCTGGCCCTCGAAGACGGTCTTCTCGATCGGCTGGTGCGGCGCGCCCGACTGCGGCTCGCCCGCGAGGCGCGGATGCCAGATGTCGGCGACGTGCAGGAACGCCGCGCGCTCGAGGCCGATGTCGATGAACGCCGACTGCATGCCGGGCAGCACGCGCACGACCTTGCCGAGGTAGATGTTGCCGACCCGCCCGCGCGACAGCGTGCGCTCGACGTGAAGCTCCTGCACCGCGCCTTGCTGCACGAGTGCGACCCGCGTTTCCTGCGGCGTGAGGTTGATCAGGATTTCTTCGTTCATGGTGGGATTCAGAAGTCGACGCGCGCGGCGCGCAGCAGTGCCGCAGTCTCAAAGAGGGGCAGACCCATGATACCCGAATGGGAGCCCTCGATTCGCTCGATGAATTCGGCCGCACGCCCCTGGATCGCGTAGGCGCCGGCCTTGCCGAACGGTTCACGGCTGTCGACGTAACGTTCGAACGCGTCGCGCGGCGTGGCCGCGAAGCGCACCGACGAGCGCGACAGCGCGGGCGGCAGCAGTTCGCCGTCGGCGCCGATCACCGCGACCGCGGTGAGCACCTCGTGTTCGCGGCCCGCCAGGCGGGTCAGCATCGCGAGCGCGTCGGCGGCATCGGCCGGCTTGCCGAGGATCGCGCCGTCGATCGTCACGGTGGTGTCCGCAACCAGCACCGGCGCGGCCGGCTTGCCGCTCGCGACGAGGCGCGCACGTGCGGCCTCGGCCTTCGCGACGGTCACGCGCCGGACGTACGCATCGGCGGCTTCGCCGGGCAATTCGGCTTCGAGCGCCTCGGCGTCCTCGTCGGGGCGCGGCAGCAGCAATTCGAAGCGCACGCCGATCTGCAGCAGCAGCTCCTGGCGGCGCGGGCTTTGCGAAGCGAGGTAGAGAATCGGGAAAAGGGCGGGGGGCGTGCTGGACGGCATGGTGTCGTTATCTCGTTGTGCGCGCGCGTCGCGCGTCCAGAAGACGACGCGTCATGCGCGGTGATAGGGGTGATTCTGCGTGATGCTCCACGCCCGGTAAAGCTGTTCGGCAAGCAGCACGCGCACCATACCGTGCGGCAGCGTCATGCTCGAAATGCGCAGTAGCAGGTCGGCGCGCGCCTTGAGTTCCGGATCGAGCCCGTCGGCGCCGCCGATCACGAATGCGACGTCACGGCCGTCCTGCTGCCAGCCTGGCAGCGCCTGCGCGAGCTGCATGGTGGTCCAGTCGCGGCCGCGCTCGTCGAGCGCGACGATGCGCGCGCTCTTCGGCAGCGCGGCCTCGATCTTCTGCCGCTCGGCCGCCATCACGCTTTCCGCGCTGCGGCCGCCCGAACGCAGTTCGGGCTTGATCTCGCGCAGCTCGATGCGCAGCTCGGGCGGCATGCGCTTCGTGTATTCGTCGAAGCCGGACGCGATCCAGCCGGGCATCTTGTGGCCGACCGCGAGGATGAATAGCTTCATCGGGACGACTCGCTGCGGCTCAGCGGCGGCGGGCCGCCGTCTTGCGCGCCGGGCGTGCGGGCGCTTCTTCCTCGTCGTCCTCGCCTTCGCTGGCCGTCGCGAAACCGTCCTTGCCGCCGCCGAGCTTCATCCGCACGGGCTTGTCGCCCCAGATTTCCTCGAGGTTGTAGTACTGGCGCAGCGCCGGTTGCAGGATGTGCACGACGGCGTCGCCGCAGTCGACCAGCACCCATTCGCCCGTGTCTTCGCCCTCGGAGCTGACGATGTCGCCGCCGGCTTCCTTGACCTTGTCGCGCACGCTCGACGCGAGCGCCTTGGTCTGGCGGTTCGACGTGCCCGACGCGACGATCACGCGGTCGAACAGTTCGGTCAGATGGCTGGTGTTGAACACCTTGATGTCTTGCGCCTTGATGTCTTCGAGAGCGTCGACGATCACGCGCTGCAGTTTGCGGATATCCATGGAATCAGGAATGGTAGAGACGATGTTGAAGAATATAGGCCCAGACGGCGGCCGGTACATGCTCGGCCGACGCGTCGGGCATCTGCGCATGACGCGCGATGCATTCGCGCAGGTGCGCACGGATGTCGGTTGCGGCGATATCGAACGCCAGTGTCGTGTCGATCAGCAGGTGGCCGGCCGGTGTCGCTTTCAGCACATCGGCGCCGGCCTGCCGCCGCGCGATTTCCCGTGCGACGGCCGGTGGCGCCGTGCCGAGGTCGAAGCCCGGGCGCGTCGACGCGCACACGTGCGCGTAGTCGAACAGCTTGCGCCAGTCGCGCCACGTGTCGAGCCGCACCAGCTGGTCGGCGCCGATCAGCAGCGACAGCGAGGCGTCGGGGCCGATCCGATCGCGCCAGCGCGCGAGCGTCTCGACCGTATAGGTCGGCCCCGCGTGCTCGATCTCGTCGGTCGCGACGGTGATCGTCACGCCGGGCAGGGACAGCGAGCCGGCAGCGGCGCGCGTCATCGCGAGCCGATGCTCGGCGGCCGACACGTCGCGCTTCTGGTAAGGCTGCCCGGCGGGCAGCAGCACGAGGTCGGTCAGGCCGAGCACGTCGGCGAACCGGCGCGCGAGCGCGAGGTGGCCGTCGTGGATCGGATCGAACGTGCCGCCCAGCAGGCCGATGCGACGTAACGGCGGGCGCGGCTGCGGGGCGGGGCGGGCGGTGGTGTCCAGAAAAACGTGTCCTGTTCTTGGGGCGGCGGGGCGCGACGGGCTCAGACCCAGTCGCGCGGCACGAGGAACTCGCTCAGGCGCGCTTCGGGCGAGCCCGGCTCGGGCTGCCAGTTGTAGCGCCAGTTCGCGACCGGCGGCATCGACATCAGGATCGATTCGGTCCGGCCACCGCTTTGCAGGCCGAACAGCGTGCCGCGGTCGAACACGAGGTTGAATTCCACGTAGCGGCCGCGCCGGTAAGCCTGGAAGTCGCGTTCACGCTCGCCGTACGGCAGCGCGACCCGGCGTTCGACGATCGGCAGGTACGCGTTCAGGAACGCGTCGCCGACGCGCTGCATCATCTCGAACGAGCGTTCGAATCCGGGTTCGGAGAAGTCGTCGAAGAAGATCCCGCCGATGCCGCGCGTCTCGTTGCGGTGCTTCAGGAAGAAATACTCGTCGCACCACGTCTTGAAGCGCGGATAGAGCTCGGCACCGAACGGGTCGAGCGCGTCCTTGCAGGTCTGGTGGAAATGCCGCGCGTCGTCCTCGAACGGATAAACCGGTGTCAGATCCATCCCGCCGCCGAACCAGAAGATCGGCGCCTCGCCGGGCTTCGTCGCGATCAGCATCCGCACGTTCATGTGCACCGTCGGGCAGTACGGGTTGCGCGGGTGCAGCACGAGCGACACGCCGAGCGCCTCGAAGCCGCGGCCGGCCAGCTGCGGGCGCGCGGCGCTCGCCGACGGCGGCAGCGCGTCGCCCGCGACGTCGGAAAAACCGATCCCCGCGCGCTCGAACACGCGGCCGCCTTCGAGAATCCGCGTGCAGCCGCCGCCGCGCAGGCGCTCTTCCGGCCCGCGCTGCCACGCATCGGTCGCGAGCGGCGTGCCGTCGAGCGCGCCGAGCGCGTCGGCGATGCGTGTCTGCAGGCCCTGGAGGTACGTGCGCACGCGCGCCACGTCGTAGGTCGAATCGGTCATGTCTGAACTGGGTGCCTCCGCGCGAAGCGGGGGCCGTAAAAAAGGCATCTGCCGGGCATTCTATCGAACCCCGGCAGAGGAGGCCGCCGCTTGTGACGGCAGGCGGCGGTCAGGGCGTCACGCGCTCTTGCGGTTCAGCGCGCGGAAGCCGATGTCGCGGCGATACTGCATGCCTTCGAAATTGATCTGATTGATCGTGTCGTACGCATGCTGCTGGGCTTCGCGCACCGAATCGGCGAGACCGACCACGCACAGCACGCGGCCGCCCGACGTGACGAGCTTGTCGCCTTCGGCGAGCGTCGTGCCCGCATGGAACGTCACGGCCTGTTCGGTCTCGGCCGGGATCCCGTTGATGCGGTCGCCCTTGCGCGGCGCGTCCGGATAACCGTGCGCGGCCAGCACGACGCCGAGCGCAGTGCGGCGGTCCCAGTCGAGCTCGACCGTGTCGAGCGTGCCCGCGATCGCCTGTTCGACGACCTTCGAGAAATCGCTCTTCAGGCGCGCCATGATCGGCTGCGTCTCGGGGTCGCCCATCCGGCAGTTGAACTCGAGCGTGCGCGGATTACCTTCCTTGTCAATCATCAGGCCCGCATACAGGAAGCCCGTGAAGCGGATGCCGTCCTTCTCCATCCCGCGCACCGTCGGCATGATGATTTCGCGCATCACGCGTGCGTGCATCTGAGGCGTGACGATCGGCGCGGGCGAGTAGGCGCCCATGCCGCCCGTGTTCGGGCCGCGGTCCTCGTCGAGCAGGCGCTTGTGGTCCTGGCTCGAGGCCAGCGCCAGCGCGTGCTTGCCGTCGACCATCACGATGAAGCTCGCTTCCTCGCCGTCGAGGAATTCCTCGATCACGACGCGCGCGCCGGCGTCGCCGAGCTTGTTGCCCGACAGCATCATGTCGACGGCTTCGTGTGCTTCTTCCAGCGTCATCGCGACGACGACGCCCTTGCCGGCCGCGAGGCCGTCGGCCTTCACGACGATCGGCGCACCCTTCGCGTCGATGTACGCGTGTGCGGCAGCCACGTCGGAGAACGTTTCGTACTCGGCGGTGGGGATGCCGTGGCGCTTCATGAACGCCTTCGCGAAATCCTTCGAGCTTTCGAGCTGCGCGGCTTCGCGGGTCGGGCCGAACACCTTCAGGCCGCGCGCGCGGAACAGGTTGACGATGCCGGCCGCGAGCGGCGCTTCCGGCCCGACGAGCGTGAACGCGACGCCTTCGCGTTCCGCGAAATCGGCGAGTTCGTCGAGCGCCGTGATGTCGACGTTCTTCAGACGCTCGTCCTGCGCCGTGCCGCCATTGCCGGGCGCGACGTAGACCATCTGGACACGCGGCGACTGCGCGAGCTTCCACGCCAGCGCATGTTCGCGGCCGCCGGAACCGACGACGAGTAGTTTCATGGGATTCCCCGCAGACTAGAAAACAGGGCGGCCGGCACGCTCAGGCGCGCCGGCCGCGAAATCGGTCGGGCCGCCGCCGCGACGATGCGCACGGCGGCCGGCATCTCATTCCTCGACGATGACGGCGTTCGTATACACCTCCTGCACGTCGTCGAGGTTTTCGAGCGCGTCCAGGAGCTTCTGCATCTTCGCCGCATCGTCGCCGGTGAATTCGACTTCGTTCTGCGGCTTCATCGTCACTTCGGCGAGTTCGGCCTTGAAGCCCGCGGCTTCGAGCGCGTCCTTCACCGCCGAGAAGGCCTGCCAGTCGCACAGCACTTCGATCGAGCCGTCGTCGTTCGTGCTGACGTCGTCCGCGCCGGCTTCGAGCGCCGCTTCCATCAGCGCGTCTTCCGACGTGCCGGGCGCGAACAGGAACTGGCCGACGTGATCGAACATGAACGCGACCGAACCGTCGGTGCCCATGTTGCCGCCGAACTTCGAGAATGCGTGACGGACTTCCGCGACCGTGCGGGTGCGGTTGTCGGTCAGCGTGTCGACGATGATCGCCGCGCCGCTGATGCCGTAGCCTTCGTAACGGATTTCTTCGTAGTTCGCGCCGTCCGCGCCGCCGACGCCGCGGTCGATCGCGCGCTTGACGTTGTCTTTCGGCATGTTCGCGTCGGCTGCCTTGTCGACTGCGAGACGCAGACGCGGGTTCGAGCTGGCGTCGCCGCCGCCGAGGCGGGCCGCGACCTGGATTTCCTTGATCAGGCGGGTCCAGATCTTGCCGCGCTTCGCGTCGGCCGCTGCCTTCTTATGCTTGATGTTGGCCCATTTCGAATGACCAGCCATACCTTTCTCCGTGCCCGGGCGCGCTGCGCGGGCGATTGTGCCAATGTGTCGTTGAATCGGCGGCCGTCTGGGCGGGCATGATGCCGCGGGGCCGCGCGTGTCGAGTGGAACGTGATTTTATCACGCGGCGACCGTCGCTTCGGGGCCGCCGTGCATGGCCGAACGGCCGGGAGGGCCGCTCGGAGCGCCGTGCCGCGCGCCCCGGCGCCGCCGTGCGTCAGTTCTTGGTGCCGAACAGGCGGTCGCCCGCGTCGCCCAGGCCCGGCACGATGTATGCGTGCTCGTTCAGGTGCGAGTCGAGCGATGCGACGAACAGCTTCACGTCCGGGTGCGCGTCCTGGAACACCTGCACGCCCTCGGGCGCGGCGACCAGTGCGACGAACATGATGTTCGCGGCCGGCACGTTGCGGCGCTTGAGCACGTCGACCGCGTGCACGGCCGAATAGCCGGTCGCGACCATCGGGTCGCACAGAATGAAGATGCGATCCTCGAGATCGGGCAGGCGCACCAGGTATTCGACCGGGCGGTGATCCTCGGCGCGGTACACGCCGATGTGGCCGACGCGCGCGGACGGCACCAGGTCGAGCAGGCCGTCCGACATCCCGATGCCGGCGCGCAGCACGGGCACGATCGCGAGCTTCTTGCCCGCGATCACCGGCGCGTCGACCGCCACGAGCGGGGTTTCGACCCGCTTGGTCGTGATCGGGAGGTTACGGGTGATCTCGTAGCCCATCAGCAGCGTGATCTCGCGCAGCAGTTCGCGGAACGTGCGCGTCGACGTGTCCTTGTCGCGCATGTGGGTCAGCTTGTGCTGGATCAGCGGGTGATCAGTGATGAAGAGATTCGGGAAACGGCTGTCCTGTTTCATGACGGGGTGCCTTGGCGGCAAAAGGGGATCGGGGGCGGCGATGGCGCGAGGCCGGCCGCCGCTTATGGCCGCAATTTTACCAAGGCGCGCCACCTGATCCGGATATTATCGACGTCTCACGACAATCCGCGCGCCGTGTTCGCCCGTTTCCGACCGCTCGCCCGTCCGGCGATGCGGGCAGCTGCGCCGGCGCGCGTCGCCATAAGGGAATCGACGATGGATCTCGGCATCGCAGGAAAGACCGCGCTCGTGTGCGCGGCGAGCAAGGGGCTCGGGCGCGGCTGCGCGGAAGCGCTGGCCGCCGAGGGCGTGAACCTCGTGATCGTCGCGCGCACGCGCGACACGCTGGAGGAAACCGCGGAGGAGATCCGCGCCGGGTCGAACGTGTCGGTCACCGCCGTCGCCTGCGACATCACGACGCCCGACGGCCGCGCGGCCGCGCTCGCCGCCTGCCCGCAGCCGGACATTCTCGTGACGAATGCCGGCGGGCCGCCGCCCGGCGACTTCCGTGATTTCTCGCACGACGACTGGATCCGCGCGCTGGAGTCGAACATGCTGACGCCGATCGAACTGATCCGCGCGACCGTGGACGGGATGATCGGGCGCGGTTTCGGCCGGATCGTCAACATCACGAGTTCGGCCGTGAAGGCGCCGATCGACGTGCTCGCGCTGTCGAACGGTGCACGCTCGGGACTGACCGGCTTCGTCGCGGGGCTGTCGCGCAAGGTCGCGGGGCAGGGCGTGACGATAAACAATCTGCTGCCCGGGCTGTTCGACACCGACCGGATCGCGACGACGCTCGCCGCGTCGGCGAAGGCGCAGGGCGTGACGGTCGACGAGATGCGCGCGCGGCGCGCGAAGGAAATCCCGGCCGGGCGCCTCGGCACGCGTGCCGAATTCGGCGCGGCGTGCGCGTTCCTCTGCAGCGTCCATGCCGGCTACATCACCGGGCAGAACTGGCTGCTCGACGGCGGCGCGTATCCGGGTACGTTCTGACGCGCGCACCGCCATTCACGCATACGACAACAATCGACCCACGAAGGAAACGGAGATGAGCAAACCCCGCATCGCATTGATCGCGCACGACGCGAAGAAGGACGAAATCGTCGCGCTCGCGGGCCAGTACCGCGAGACGCTCGCGCAATGCAGGCTGGTCGGAACGGGCACGACGGGCGGCCGCATCGCCGCCGCGCACGGGCTCGAGGTCGAGCGCAAGCTGTCGGGGCCGCTCGGCGGCGACCTGCAGATCGGTGCGGAACTGGCCGAAGGCCGCGTCGACATCGTCGTGTTCCTGCGTGACCCGATGACCGCGCAGCCGCACGATCCGGACATCACCGCGCTGGTGCGCGCGTGCGACGTGCACGACGTGCCGGTCGCGACGAACGTGGCGACCGCGCGGATGCTGCTCGACGACCTGGCGCGGAACATGCAGGACGTCTGCTAGTCGCCCGCCAGCCTGATTGCCCTTGCTGGCGGCAGGGCCATGCACGCCCGGCGGTGACGCGCGAGAATCGGGCGTCGCGACGCGCACCGCCGCCGGTCCTGTACCGATCGGCACCGGCTGGCGTCGGCGACCCGAATTTCCCCTGACCGATTCAGAAACGAGGAGCGAAACGATGCCGAAAGCAATCCGATACGACCAGCCGGGCGGCCCGGACGTGATGAAGTGGGTCGATGTCGAGGTCGGCGAACCGAAGGCGGGCGAAGTCCGCATCCGGCAGCATGCGGTCGGGCTCAACTACATCGACGTGTATTTCCGCACTGGCCTCTATCCGCAGCCGCTGCCCGGTGGCCTCGGGATGGAGGCGGCGGGCGAGGTGACGGCCGTCGGCGACGGCGTGACCGCGCTCAAGGCGGGCGACCGCGTCGCCTACGTCGGGCAGCCGCCGGGCGCGTACGCGCAGGAGCGCGTGATGCCGGCCGAGCGGCTCGTGAAGCTGCCTGACGGGATCAGCTACGACGACGCGGCATCGGTGATGCTGCAGGGACTGACCGCGCACTACCTGCTGCGCCGCACGTACCCGGTGAAGGCCGGTGACACGATCCTGATCCACGCGGCGGCCGGCGGTGTCGGCCTGCTCGTGTGCCAGTGGGCGAAGGCGCTCGGCGCGACCGTGATCGGGACGGTCGGCTCCGACGAGAAGGCCGCGCTCGCAAAGGCGCACGGCTGCGATCATCCGATCGTCTATACGCGCGAGAACTTCACGCAGCGCGTGAAGGAGATCACGAACGGCGCGGGCGTGCCGGTCGTCTACGACTCGATCGGCAAGGACACCTACATCGGCTCGCTCGACTGCCTCGGGCCGCTCGGTCTGTTCGTCAGCTTCGGCAATGCGTCGGGCCCGCTGCCGCCGATCGACTCGAAGGAGTTCTCGTCGCGCGGCTCGCTGTTCTTCACGCGGCCGACGCTGTTCTCGTACATCGCGAAGCGTGCGGATCTCGAATCCGCGGCCGCCGAGCTGTTCGACGTGATCCTGTCGGGCAAGGTGAAGACGAGCATCAACCAGCGCTATCCGCTCGCGGAAGTCGGCCGTGCGCATGAAGATCTCGAAGCGCGCAAGACGACCGGCTCGACGATCCTCGTTCCCTGACGCATCCCTTCGTGCCGACACCACGCCGGCACGCATCCTGACGGGCGGCGCTGGCCGCCGCCCGTCCCGTCTTCATCCGGCCGCCGTTTCCCACCGCACGCGTTTACGCGTTTTTTATACCGGCCCGATGACCTTTGACCCGCCCTTTACGTGCGTTCCCATAAGGTTCTAGTCGTCTGACTTCGACGACGGAGAACACAAAAATGGATGGGGTATTTATCGGCGCCCTGGTGCTTTTCACCGCGCTGATCCTCGGTTTGCTTGCCGGTTGCGAGAAGCTCGTGCAATACGGTCGCGGGGGGCGCGCATGACCTGGATGCTTTGGCTCGCGGGTGCCTCGACGGCCCTGCTGTTCGCGTATCTCGTCTTTGCGCTGCTGCGCGCGGAGGACATCGAATGAACGCGAACAACCTGTTGCAGATACTGCTGTTCATCGTCGTGCTGCTCGCGGCGGCCGTGCCGGTCGCGCGCTACCTGACGGGCGTGATGGACGGCAGTTCGCGCGTCGTGCGCGTGTTCGGGCCGCTCGAGCGCGCGCTGTACCGCATCGCCGGCGTCGACGCCGGCACCGAAATGAACTGGAGGCAGTATGCGATCGCCACGATCGCGTTCAACGCGCTCGGCGCGCTGTTCCTGTACGGTCTGCTGCGCCTGCAGGGCTTCCTGCCCGGCAATCCGCAGCAATTCGGCGCGATGACGGCCGACGGCGCCTTCAACACGGCCGTCAGCTTCGTCACCAACACCAACTGGCAGGACTACACGCCCGAGCAGACCGTCAGCTACCTGACGCAGATGCTCGGCCTGACCGTGCAGAACTTCCTGTCGGCGGCAACCGGCATCGTCGTCGTGATCGCACTGATCCGCGGCTTCGCGCGTCATACCGCGCAGACGATCGGCAACTTCTGGGTCGACCTCACGCGCGTGACGATGTACGTGCTCGTGCCGATGTCGATGATCATCGCCGCGCTGCTGATGAGCCAGGGCGTGATCCAGAACATGAAGGCTTACCAGGACGTGCCGGTGCTGCAGGCGAGCACCTACGCGGCGCCGAAGCTCGACGCGCAGGGCAACCCGGTGAAGGACGACAAGGGCAACCCGGTGACGGTGCCCATGCCGCTCACGAAGCAGACGCTCGCGATGGGCCCGGTCGCGTCGCAGGAAGCGATCAAGATGCTTGGCACCAACGGTGGCGGCTTCTTCAACGCGAACTCGGCGCACCCGTACGAGAACCCGACGCCGTTCTCGAACTTCCTGCAGATCTTCTCGATCCTGATCATCCCGGCCGCGCTGGCCCTCGTGTTCGGCCGGATGATCGGCGACCGCCGGCAGGGCATCGCGGTGCTCGCGGCGATGACGGTCGCGTTCGCGATCGCGATCGGCGTCGAGGTGAGCGCCGAGCAGGCCGGCAACCCGACGCTCGCCGCGCTGCACGTCGACCAGTCGACGAGCGCGCTCCAGCCGGGCGGCAACATGGAAGGCAAGGAAACGCGCTTCGGCATCGCGCAGACCGGCATCTTCACGGTCGCGACGACGGCCGCGTCGTGCGGCGCGGTCGACACGATGCACGATTCGCTGACGCCGCTCGGCGGTCTCGTGCCGATGCTGCTGATGCAACTCGGCGAGGTGATCTACGGCGGTGTCGGTTCCGGCCTCTACGGGATGCTCGTGTTCGCGCTGCTCGCGGTGTTCGTCGCCGGCCTGATGATCGGCCGCACGCCGGAATACGTCGGCAAGAAGATCGAGTCGTACGAGATGAAGATGGTGTCGATCGTCGTGCTGCTCACGCCGCTGCTCGTGCTGGTCGGCACGTCGATCGCGGTGCTCGCCGATGCGGGCCGTGCCGGCATCGCGAACCCGGGCCCGCACGGCTTCTCGGAAATCCTGTACGCGTTCAGCTCGGCCGCGAACAACAACGGCAGCGCGTTCGCGGGCCTGACGGTCGGCACGCCCTTCTACAACTGGATGACCGCGATCGCGATGTGGTTCGGCCGCTTCGGCACGATCGTGCCGGTGCTGGCGATCGCCGGCTCGCTCGCCGCGAAGAAGCGCATCGCGGTGACGAGCGGCACGCTGCCGACGCATGGCCCGCTGTTCGTCGTGCTGCTGCTCGGCACCGTGATGCTGGTGGGCGCGCTGACCTACGTGCCGGCGCTCGCGCTCGGCCCCGGCGTCGAGCATCTGATGATGTGGCTGGGCGCGTGATGCGCGCCCGCATGGCGACACCTTGCAAAGACTGAAGAGATTGAAGAGATCGCAATGACTCAACATTCCGCAACACGGTCCATGTTCGATCCGGCGCTGCTGCGTCCGGCGATCGTGGATTCGTTCAAGAAACTCACGCCGCGCACGCAGTTCCGCAACCCGGTGATGTTCTGCGTGTACGTCGGCAGCATCCTGACCACGATCCTGTGGATCGCGGCGCTCGCCGGCCAGGCCGAGGCGCCGGCGGGCTTCATCCTCGCGATCGCGCTGTGGCTGTGGTTCACGGTGCTGTTCGCGAACTTCGCCGAAGCGCTCGCCGAAGGGCGCTCGAAGGCGCAGGCCGCATCGCTGCGCAGCGCGAAGAAAGATGTGATGGCGAAGAAGCTCAACGAGCCGCATCCGAAGTCGCCGATCCGCATCACGACCGCGTCCGACCTGCGTCGCGGCGACGTCGTGCTGGTCGAGGCCGGCGACGTGATCCCGGCCGACGGCGAAGTCGTCGAGGGCGTCGCATCGGTCGACGAATCGGCGATCACCGGCGAATCCGCGCCGGTGATCCGCGAATCGGGCGGCGACTTCTCGTCGGTGACGGGCGGCACGCGCGTGCTGTCCGACTGGATCGTCGTGAAGGTCACCGCGAACCCCGGCGAGGCATTCCTCGACCGGATGATCGCGATGGTCGAAGGCGCGAAGCGCAAGAAGACGCCGAACGAGGTCGCGCTGACGATCCTGCTCGTCGCGCTGACGATCGTGATGCTGCTCGCGACCGCGACGCTGCTGCCGTTCTCGATGTTCTCGGTCGAGGCGATGAAGGCCGGCCACGTGGTGACGATCACCGTGCTCGTTGCGCTGCTCGTGTGTCTGATCCCGACGACGATCGGCGGGCTGCTGTCGGCGATCGGCGTGGCCGGGATGAGCCGGATGATGCAGGCGAACGTGATCGCGACGTCGGGCCGCGCGGTCGAAGCGGCCGGCGACGTCGACGTGCTGCTGCTCGACAAGACCGGCACGATCACGCTCGGCAACCGCCAGGCGTCGATGTTCGTGCCGGCGCCGGGCGTGACCGAGGAAGCGCTGGCCGACGCCGCGCAGCTGTCGTCGCTCGCCGACGAAACGCCGGAGGGCCGCAGCATCGTCGTGCTCGCGAAGGAACGCTTCAACATCCGCCAGCGCGACATGGCGCAACTGCATGCGACGTTCATCGGCTTCTCCGCGCAGACGCGGATGAGCGGCGTCGATCTGCCCGGTCGTGAAATCCGCAAGGGCGCGGCCGATGCGATCCGCCGCTACGTCGAGACGCACGGCAGCCGCTTTCCGGAAGAAGTGCGCCGCGCGGTCGACGACGTCGCGCGCCGCGGCAGCACGCCGCTCGTCGTGGCCGACCTGCATGACGGCGTGGCGCGTGTGCTCGGCGTGATCGAGCTGAAGGACATCGTGAAGGGCGGCATCAAGGAGCGCTTCGCGGAACTGCGCAAGATGGGCATCAAGACCGTGATGGTGACGGGCGACAACCGGCTCACCGCCGCGGCGATCGCGGCGGAAGCGGGCGTCGACGACTTCCTCGCGGAAGCGACGCCGGAAACCAAGCTGGCGACGATCCGCGAGCACCAGGCGGCGGGGCGCCTCGTCGCGATGACGGGCGACGGCACCAACGACGCACCGGCGCTCGCGCAGGCCGACGTGGCGGTCGCGATGAACACCGGCACGCAGGCGGCGAAGGAAGCCGGCAACATGGTCGACCTCGACTCGAACCCGACGAAGCTGATCGAGATCGTCGAGATCGGCAAGCAGATGCTGATGACGCGCGGCTCGCTGACCACGTTCTCGATCGCGAACGACATCGCGAAGTACTTCGCGATCATCCCGGCCGCGTTCGTGACGACGTACCCGCAACTGCGCGTGCTCGACATCATGCATCTGACGTCCCCGGCGTCGGCGATCCTGTCGGCGGTGATCTTCAACGCGCTGATCATCGTCGCGCTGATCCCGCTCGCGCTGAAGGGCGTCACCTACCGGCCGCTCGGCGCCGCGTCGCTGCTGCGCCGCAACCTGCTGGTGTACGGCCTCGGCGGCGTGCTGCTGCCGTTCCCGTTCATCAAGCTGATCGACATGACGCTCGCCGCGCTCGGCTGGGCCTGATGCGCCGTACCTGAAGGAAGAACCATCATGAAATCGTTGATTCGCCCGCTCGTCGTGATCTTCATCGTACTGACCGTCGTGACGGGTCTCGCCTACCCGGCCGTGATGACCGTGTTCGGCCATGCCGTGTTCCCGTCGCAGGCGAACGGCAGCCTGATCGAGAAGGACGGCAAGGCGGTCGGCTCCGCGCTGATCGGCCAGCCGTTCGATGCGCCGAAGTACTTCTGGGGCCGGCTGTCGGCCACGTCGCCGATGCCGTACAACGCGACCGGCTCCGGCGGCTCGAACCTCGGCCCGCTGAACCCGTCGCTGGCCGACCAGGTGAAGGCGCGCATCGCCGCGTTGCGCGACGCGGGCACCGACATGTCGAAGCCCGTGCCCGTCGACCTCGTGACGGCGTCGGCGAGCGGCCTCGATCCGGAGATCACGCCGGCCGCCGCCGCGTACCAGGTCGAGCGCGTCGCGAAGGCGCGCAACCTGACGGCCGATGCGGTTGCGCAACTCGTCGCCGCGAACACGACGGGCCGCCAGTTCGGCGTGCTCGGCGAGCCGCGCGTGAACGTGCTGAAGCTGAATCTCGCGCTCGACGCGGCCCAGGCCGCGCACTGAGCGTATGCGACAACCTGCGTCCGGCGCGGCCCGATCCGCGTCGGACGGCTTTTCCGACGGCGCATGCGCCGTCTTTGCCTTTTGCGGCGATTTGGAACAACAATGACGGTACTCGTTCGCAATCCCGCGCTTCGCCTTCCTGACGCATGAACCGCCCCGATCCCGACCAACTCCTCGACAAGCTGCAGCGAGACGAAGAAAAGCAGCGGCGCGGCCAGCTCAAGATCTTCTTCGGTGCGTCCGCCGGCGTCGGCAAGACCTACGCGATGCTGCAGGCCGCGCGCCAGCGGCTGCAGGATGGTGTCGACGTCGTCGTCGGCATCGTCGAGACCCACGGCCGCGGCGAAACCGCCGCGCTGCTCGACGGCCTCGACGTGCTGCCGCTCGCGCGCATCGACTATCGCGGCCGCACGCTCGCCGAATTCGATCTCGACGGTGCGCTCGCGCGTGCGCCCCAACTGATCCTCGTCGACGAACTCGCGCATTCGAACGTGCAGGGCGCGCGTCACCTGAAGCGCTGGCAGGACGTCTACGAACTGCTCGACGCGGGCATCGACGTGTACACCACCGTCAACGTCCAGCATCTCGAAAGCCTGAACGACGTGGTCGGCGCGATCACCGGCATCCGCGTGTGGGAGACCGTGCCCGACCGCGTGTTCGACGCGGCCGACGAGGTCACGCTGGTCGACCTGCCGGCCGAGGAACTGCTCGCGCGGATGCGCGACGGCAAGGTGTATCTCGCGCAGCAGGCCGAGCGCGCGGTGCGCAATTTCTTCCGCAAGGGCAACCTGATCGCGCTGCGCGAACTGGCGCTGCGGCGCACGGCAGACCGCGTCGACGCGCAGATGCGCGAATACCGCGCCGACCGTTCGATTCAGCGCATCTGGCAGGCGCGCGAGCGGCTACTCGTGTGCGTCGGGCCCGGCCCCGAGGCGCCGACGCTCGTGCGCGCGGCCGCGCGGCTCGCCGCGAGCCTGAAGGCCGACTGGATCGCCGTCTATGTGGAGACGCCGCGCCTGCAGCGGCTGCCCGACGCGCGGCGGCAGCGCACGCTCGACGCGCTGAAGCTCGCGGTCGAGCTCGGCGCGGAGACGGCCACGCTCGCCGGCGACGACGCGGTCGCCGCGCTGATCGGCTATGCGAAGGTGCGCAACGTGTCGAAGCTCGTCGCGGGCGGCTCGCCGAAGGTCGGGCTCGCGCGCCGCTTCGCGCGGCCATTCGGCGAAAAGCTCGCCGAGCGCGCGGGCGACGTCGACCTGATGCTGATCCGCGCGTCGGCGAGCGACGAAGTGCGCGCCGCGCCGCTCGACGCGCGCGCACGCGACTGGCGCGACGCGTTCGCGCAATTCGGCATGCGGCGTTCGCCGCCGCGTCACTACCTGTACGCGGCCGCGATCTGCGCGGCGATCACCGGCGTCGCGAGCATCGTGTCCGAGCGGCTCGACCTGACGAACCTCGTGATGCTGTACCTGCTCGGCGTCGTGTTCTCGGCCGTGCGGCTCGGGCGTGGCCCGGGCGTGCTGCAGTCGTTCCTGTCGGTCGCCGCGTTCGATTTCTTCTTCGTGCCGCCGCGCATGTCGTTCTCGGTCAGCGACACGCAGTACCTGCTGACCTTCTTCGGAATGCTGCTGACGTCGCTCGTGATCAGCCACCTGACGTCGACGCTGACGCGTCAGGCGAGCATCGCGCAGCGCCGCGAGCGCCGCACCGGCGCGATCTACGCGATGGCGCGCGAGCTCGGCGCGGCGTTGACGACCGAGCAGATCGTCGAGATCGGCAGCCGCCACGTGGGCGAGGTGTTCCGCGCGCGCGTGGCGTTCCTGCTCCCCGACAGCGCGGACAAGGTGCGGCAGAAGATCGAGGAGCCCGATGCGGCCGTCACGCTGACGGGCGCCGATCTCGACAGCGACGTCGGCCAGTGGGTGTACGACCAGCAGAAGCCGGCCGGCCGCGGCACCGACACGCTGCCCGCGACCGCCGCACTGTACCTGCCGCTGAAGGCGCCGATGCGCACGCGCGGCGTGCTCGCGGTCGCGTCGCGCGACCCGGGGGAGCTCGAGGTGCCCGAGCAGCTGCGGATGCTCGATGCGTTCGCCGCGCAGATCGCGCTCGCGCTCGAGCGCGTGCACTACGTCGAGATCGCGCGCGACGCGCTCGTCAACATGGAGTCCGAGCGGTTGCGCAACTCGCTGCTGTCGGCGATCTCGCACGATCTGCGCACGCCGCTCACGACGATCGTCGGCTTCTCGTCGATGCTCGCGAACGGGCGCGCGGCCGCGCAGGGCGGCGATGCGGCGGCAGCCGAACGCTTCGCGCAGCGCGAGGGCGAACTCGTCGACGCGATCCACGACGAGGCGCTGCGGATGACGGGCATCGTCACGAACCTGCTCGACATGGCGCGGCTGCAGGCCGGCAGCCTGCAGCTCAAGCGCCAGTGGTCGCTGCTCGAGGAAACCGTCGGCGCCGCGCTCGCCGCGTGCAAGCGCGTGCTCGCGCGGCATCCCGCGCGCGTGTCGCTGCCGGCCGACCTGCCGCTCCTGCAGATGGACGCGGTGCTGATGGAGCGGCTGTTCACCAACCTGTTCGAGAACGCGGCGAAGTACACGCCGCCTGATACGTCGATCGACATCGGCGCCGAGCGCGTGACCGACGACGGCCAGCCGTTCGTGCGCGTGCACGTCGACGATCACGGCCCGGGCCTGCCGGCCGGCATGGAAACGCGGATCTTCGACAAGTTCACGCGCGGCGAGAAGGAATCGGCGACGCCGGGCATCGGGCTCGGCCTCGCGATCTGCCGCGCGATCGTCGAGGCGCATGGCGGTAAAATCGGCGCGCTCAACCGTACCGCGCCCGACGGCCGCGTGACGGGCGCGCGCTTCTGGTTCACGCTGCCGGTCGACACGCCGCCGGCCGTACCTGCCGTACCCGACGACGAAATCGACGTGCCCGGCGCATCGTCCCCCTCCGAGCCATTGCCAGACCATGAGTGAACCGAGCCTGACCGTCGTCCTGATCGAGGACGAGAAACAGATCCGCCGCTTCGTGCGCGCCGCGCTCGAAGAGGAGGACATCGCCGTGTTCGAGGCGGAGACGGGCAAGCAGGGGCTGATCGACGCGGCGACCCGCAAGCCGGATCTCGTGATCGTCGATCTCGGCCTGCCCGACACCGACGGCCTCGACGTGATCCGCGAGCTGCGCGGCTGGTCGGAGGTGCCGGTGATCGTGCTGTCCGCGCGCACGCAGGAAGAGGAGAAGGTCGCCGCGCTCGACGCGGGCGCAGACGACTATCTGACCAAGCCGTTCGGCGTGTCCGAGCTGCGCGCGCGGATCCGTGCGCAACTGCGCCGGCGCAACCAGGGTGGTGCGAACGAATCGCCGAAGGTGGGCTTCGGCGGCGTGACCGTCGATCTCGCGCTGCGCCAGGTGTGGCGCGACGGCGAGATCGTGCACCTGACGCCGCTCGAATACCGGCTGCTCGCGACGCTCGTGCGGCATGCGGGGCGCGTGCTCACGCACCGTCAACTGTTGCGCGACGTATGGGGGCCGTCGCACGTCGAGAGCCATCACTATCTGCGGATCTACATGGCGCATCTGCGCCAGAAGCTCGAGCGCGATCCCGCGCAGCCCGAGCACATCATTACCGAAACGGGCGTCGGCTACCGGCTCGTCGGCGCTGCGTGACGTCCGCGGCATGCCGCGTGATGCGGCCCGAATGCAAGGCCGCACGCCGGTGAAGTTGCATCGGCGCGACATTGCGGCCGCATGCGCCGGCCGCGCACACCGGCCACGGATTCCCCGCTATGCTGATCGTTCCGCGAACGAAACCGAGGAGCGTGCCATGTCCGTCCGTCTCGTCGTCATCAGTGCGCTGGCGCTTGCCGCGCCCGGCGCGTTCGCGCAGCCGCTGCCGCCCGGGCAGCAGCCTTCGGCCCCGCAGCAGGCGCTGGCCAATCCCGCGTCAGTCAATTGCGAAAAGCTCGGCGGCCGCCACGTGATCCGCAACCTGCCGAGCGGGCAGGTCGGCATGTGCGTGTTCAAGGACGGCCGCGTGTGCGACGAATGGGCGTTGTACCGCGACGACCGCTGCATCGGCGGTGGCGGCGCCAAGCGCGTGTCGAACTGAGACCGGGCGCGGCAGGGCGGGCGTGGCCGCGCCATGCGCCGGCCTGCCCCCGTTCATCCCCGTTCGCCCCCGCGGCCGGTGCATCCGGCATGCCTGTAAGCGTCTTGTTATACTCGGCGCCGCCCGGGGACGACCCCGGGTCATTCGCTTCAACGGGGACGGCCCCATCCGATCCGGAGTACGTCGAGATGGCATGGGTATTGTTGTTGATTGCCGGTTTGCTGGAAGTGGCCTGGGCGGCCGGCATGAAATCGTCCGAGGGTTTCACGAAGCTCGGACCGTCGGTGTTTACGATCGTGACGGCGCTCGCCAGCTTCGGGCTGCTCGCGGTCGCGATGCGCCAGTTGCCGCTCGGCACCGCGTATGCGGTGTGGACGGGCATCGGCGCGGTCGGCGCGTTCGTGTTCGGGATCGTGATGATGGGCGAGGCGCTCACCGCCGCCCGCGTCGCGAGCGCGTCGCTGATCGTGCTCGGGCTGGTCGGCCTGAAGCTGTCGTCGGCTGCCTGACGCCGACGCGCCGGGCGCCGGCCGGCGTCCGCGCCCGGCCGTGACGCACTGCGGAATTGCGGCGGCCCTCCTGCCAGCCTGTCTATAATGGAACGGATTCGGGCCTGAATGTCGCCGTGCCGTTCTCGGCACGCGGCGCCGGTCGCCACGCGCCGCGCGGCCGGTCGTACCGACTCGATCCGATCAATCGGCAAAGCGCACGGAAAAGTGCAAGGAGAGGGCCATGATCGAAGCCATTTCGCTCGGCGCGGGGCTCGCGTGGGCGAGCGGGCTGCGCCTTTACCTGACGGTGCTGATCGCCGGCGTGCTCGCGCGGGTCGGCTGGCTCCATCTGCCGGACACGCTCGCGGTCCTGATGTCGCCGTGGGTCATCGGCGCCGCCGCCGTGCTCGCCGTCACCGAATTCCTCGCCGACAAGATTCCCGCGTTCGATTCGCTGTGGGACGCGGTGCACACCTTCATCCGCATTCCGGCCGGCGCGGTGCTGGCCGCCGGTGCGCTCGGCCATGCGGACCCGACCGTGCTCGCGGTCGCCGGGCTGGCAGGCGGTTCGCTCGCCGGTGCCGCCCACGTCGCGAAGGCCGGCACGCGCGCGCTGATCAACCTGTCTCCCGAGCCGATCTCGAACTGGGTCGCGTCGTCCACCGAGGACGGCCTCGTGTTCGGCGGCCTCGCACTCGCGTTCTTCGTTCCGCTCGCGTTCCTCGTCCTGCTCGCGGCGTTCATCGCGGCGTCGGCCTGGGCGCTGCCGCGTTTGTGGCGCGGCGTGTCGGGCGGCTTTCGCGGGATGGCGAACCACATGGTGTCGCGGCTCAATTCGATCGGGGGCAAGCGCGATTGAAGGCGCCGTCACCCGTCGAGCGGCAGCGCGCTGACCCGTCGCCGGCCGGGCGGCCCGGCCACGCCGGCCGCTTCGGCTGGCACGATCTGATTCGCCAGGCCGCGCGGATGACCGCGCGCGACTGGCGCGCCGGCGAACTGACACTGCTCGTGCTCGCGCTGGTGCTCGCGGTCGCCGCGCTGACGAGCGTCGGCTTCCTCGCCGACCGGCTGCGCCAGGGGCTCGAGCGCGACGCGCGCCAGATGCTCGGCGCCGATTTCGTCGTGCGCGCCGACCATCCCGTCGATCCGTCGTTCGACCGCGAGGCGCGCGCACTCGGGCTGCGTACCGCGACGACCGCGATCTTCCCGAGCATGATCGCATCGGCCGCCGGCGGGCAGGCGAGCGACGCGGCGCCGGCGCGCCTCGCGGCCGTGAAGGCCGTCTCGCCCGGGTATCCGCTGCGCGGCGCCGTCGAGATCGTGCCGGCCGGCACGACCGCCGCGCACAAGGCGACCGCGATTCCCGCGCCCGGTACCGTGTGGGCCGATCCCGCGCTGCTCGACGCATTGCATCTGAAGGCGGGGGACACCGTGCGTGTCGGGCTGCGCACGTTCACGGTGGCCGCGTCGATCTCCCGCGAACTCGATCGCGGTTTCTCGTTCGTCAATTTCTCGCCGCGGCTGATGATGCGCGCGGACGAGCTCGCCGCGACGGGGCTCACCGGTTACGGCAGCCGCGTCACGTACCGGCTGCTCGTGGCCGGCGACACACCGGCCGTCGCGCGCTTCGAGGCCTACGCGCACGCGCGCGTCGACGGCGGCAAGCTGCGCGGCGTCGGTCTCGAATCGTTGCAGGAAGGCCAGCCGCAGGTGCGCCAGACGCTCGATCGCGCGCGCCATTTCCTGACGCTCGTCGCGCTCCTCACCGCGCTGCTCGCGGCGGTCGCGATCGCGATGGCCGCGCAGCGCTACATGCGGCGCCATCTGGACGGTTGCGCGACGATGCGCTGCCTCGGCGTGAGCCGTCGCACGCTCGGCGCGCTGTTCGCGCTCGAATTCGCCGGCATCGGCATCGTCTCGGGCGTCGCCGGCGCGGTGCTCGGCTACGCCGGCCACTGGGCGCTCCTCGCGGCGCTCGGCAGCCTGATCGACGTCGTGCTGCCGCCGCCCACGCCTTGGCCCGCGCTCGTCGGGATCGGCGCCGCGCTCGTGCTGCTGCTCGGCTTCGCGCTGCCGCCGCTTGCACCGCTCACCCGCGTGCCGCCGGTGCGCGTGCTGCGGCGCGACTGGGGCGACGCGTCGCGCACGGCCTGGGCCTTGTACGCGCTCGGTGTCGTGCTGTTCGCGGGGCTGCTGATCGTCGCGGCAGGCAACCTGAAGCTCGGGCTGATCGTCGCGGGCGGGTTCGCGGGCGCCTTGGTCGGCTTCTCGCTGATCGCGCGGCTCGCGCTGTACGCGGCGGCGCGCGCGGTGCGCGATGCGCGCGTGGCAGCGGGCGTCGGCTGGCGCTATGCGCTCGCGTCGCTGCACCGGCGCGGCACGGCCAGCGCGCTGCAGATCACCGCGCTCGCGCTGGGCCTGATGTGCCTGCTGCTGATCGCGATCACGCGCAACGACCTCGTCGCGGGCTGGCGGCAGTCGACGCCGCCCGATGCGCCGAACCAGTTCCTGATCGACATCCAGCCCGACCAGCGCGACGACGTCGCGGCATGGCTCGCCGCGCACGGCGTACGCGATGCGGTGCCCGCGCCGATGGTGCGCGGCCGGCTCGTCGCGATCAACGGCAAGCCGGTGAACCCGGACGCGTATCCTTCGGACGAGGCGCGCCGGCTCGTCGACCGCGAGTTCAACCTGTCGTATACGACCGAGCTGCCGTCGGACAACCGGATCGTCGCAGGCGACTGGTTCGGCCGCTCGGCCAGCCCGCAGATATCGATCGAGGCCGGGCTCGCGAAGACGCTGAACGTGAAGCCGGGCGACACGCTGCGCTTCGACGTGACGGGGCTGACGGTCGATGCGCCGATCACCAGCGTGCGCAAGCTCGACTGGGGCTCGTTCCGCGTCAACTTTTTCGTGCTGATGCCGCCGCCCGTGCTGAAGGATTTCCCGGCCGTCTACCTGACGAGCTTCCACCTGCCGGCCGAGCAGGCGGCGCTGCTCGATCCGCTGATCGCGCGCTACCCGAACCTGACCGCGATCGACGTTGCACCGATCCTCGCTCAGTTGCAGCGGATGATGCTGCAGGTGGTCGGCGCGGTGCAGTTCCTGTTTGCGTTCACGCTCGCGGCGGGTGTGCTCGTGCTGTACACGGCGCTCGCCGGCTCGCGCGACGAGCGCGTGCGCGAGGCTGCGCTGCTGCGCGCGCTCGGCGCGTCGCGCGCGCAAATCAATGCCGTGCAGCGCGCGGAATTCATCGTCGTCGGCGCGCTGGCCGGCGCGCTGGCGTCGGCCGGTGCGATCGCGGTCGGCTGGGTGCTCGCGTCGCGCGTGTTCGACTTCCGGCTCGCCGTCGATCCGTGGCTCGTGCCGGCCGGCATCGCGGCCGGCGTCGCGTGCGCCGGTGCGGCCGGCTGGCTGAGCCTGCATAATGTGTTGCGGCGCCCGGCGCTGCAGTCGCTGCGCGACGCCTGAGCGTCGCCGGCGGCCCCGACTATCCCGTTTCCGATTATCCGTATGACCGATGTGAATGATGAGGCGCCGTCGCAACCGACGGCGTTCGAGCTCGTGGGCGGCGAAGCCCGCGTGCGCGAAATGGTGGACCGCTTTTACGACCTGATGGACCTCGAGCCCGAGTTCGCGGAGATTCGCGCGCTGCATCCGGCGTCGCTCGACGGCTCGCGCGACAAGCTGTTCTGGTTCCTGTGCGGCTGGCTTGGCGGTCCCGATCACTACATCAGCCGGTTCGGCCATCCGCGGCTGCGCGCGCGGCACCTGCCGTTCCCGATCGCGTCGGTCGAGCGCGATCAGTGGCTGCGCTGCATGGCGTGGGCGATGGAGGACATCGGGCTGGCCGAGCCGCTGCGCGAACGGCTCATGCATTCGTTCTACGACACGGCCGACTGGATGCGCAACCGGCCCGGTTGATCGACCGGTACGCCGCTGTCCGGACGCCGGACGATCTGCGTCTGGGCGCCTGGCCCGTGCGGCGCGACACTGACCGCTTCCCCATCGATACGAGGCTCGCCCGATGACGACCCACGCACTGTTTCGTGAAGATGCCTATCTGACGCAATGCGAGGCCATCGTCGCGGCCGTCGGCGACGACGGCATCCGCCTCGACCGCACCGTGTTCTATCCGCTTGGCGGCGGGCAGGCCGGCGACAGCGGCACGCTGACGCTGCCCGACGGCAGCACGATCACGATCGCCGACACGCGCAAGGCGAAGTTCGACGGTGCAACGCCCGACGATGCCGTGCACGTGCCTGCGAAGGGCCAGGAAGCGCGCGTCGCGGCGCTCGCCACCGGCGCGCGCGTGGTCGCGGACATCGACTGGCTGCGCCGCTACCGGCACATGCGGCTGCATACGGCCGCGCACCTGATGTGCGCGGTGCTGCCGTACCCGGTCGACGGCTGCAGCGTGACAGCCGACTACGTGCGGCTCGATTTCGCGACGTCGGACGCGATCGACCGCGTCGACGTCGAGCGCCGTCTCGCGGCGCTGGTCCACGGCGCGCATGCGGTCACCACCGAATGGATCACCGACGCCGAGATGGCCGAGCGGCCCGACCTCGTGCGCACGATGAGCGTGAAGCCGCCGATGGGGCTGGGCCGCGTGCGGCTGCTGCGCATCGAAGGCGTCGATCTGCAGCCGTGCGGCGGCACGCATGTGCGCAATACGTCGGAAATCGGCGACCTGCGGGTCGCCAAACTTGAAAAGAAGAGCGCGCGGACACGGCGCCTCGTACTGGAGTTTGCATGACGGTCGAAAACCTGACGGACAGTGCCGCGGCGCTCGATCCGCAAGCGCGCGAGATTCTCGATTTCTGGTTCGGCGAGCCGGGTTCGGTCGAGTTCGGCCACGCGCGCAAGGTGTGGTTCAACGGCGGTGCGGCGTTCGACGAGGTACTGCGGACGCGCTACGGCGCCTTGCTCGACGCCGCGTGCGACGGCGCCTACGATCACTGGGCCGACACGCCGCTCGGCGCGCTCGCGCTGATCGTGGTGCTCGACCAGTTCTCGCGCAACATTCATCGCGGCACGCCGCGTGCGTTCGCCGCCGATTCGAAGGCGCTGGCGCTCGCGCGGCGCGTCGTGGCGGCAGGGTGGGACGCGCAATTGCCGAGCGGCCATCACCGCGCCTTTGCGTACCTGCCGTTCGAACATGACGAGTCGGACGAGAGCCAGCGCGAGGCAGTGCGCCTTTGCGCGGGCATTCGCGGCGAGGCCGGGTGCGAGAGCTATCACCACTTCGCGTTGCGTCATGCGGCCGTGGTCGAGCGCTTCGGTCGTTTTCCGCACCGGAACGCGATTCTCGGCCGTGTGTCGACCGATGCGGAGACGGCATTCCTGCGCGAGCCGGGCTCGTCGTTCTGACGTGCGGGGCGGTGGGGCGGCGGGCGTGAAAGCGCGCTTGAGCGCCGCTTGCCTGGCCTCCCGGAAATGACGACGGCGCCGTTTCGCGGCGCCGCCTTGCATTACTGCGTTTCGTGCTCTTCGGGGGTGCGCACGTAGACGCGCAGCAGTTCCTCGTCGTCGCCCGGGCGAGCGCCGGTCCAGAACAGTTTCCAGTCGCTGCCCGGCGCCGGATCGACTGCCCGCACGCCCTGGACGATCATCCACGTGCAGCGTGTCGCCTTCGCGTCGTCGATCGGCGTGTGCTGGATACCGGAGAAGTAGTACAGCATCGGCGCTTCCGATTCCCCGAGCCCGTGCAGGCTCGCCATGCAGTCGCCGTCGCTCCATTCGAGGGCGAGATGCGCGTTCAGGTCGTCGAATACCGACCGGTAACTCTTCGCGACGTCGAGCCACGGCAGCAACAGCGTATACACCAGGCCCCACGCAACCACAGCACCCGCGCCCCACGACAGCGCGCCGCGCCAGAGGCCGGTCGTGCGCAGCTTCGGCAGCAGCCACAGCCAGCCGGCCGTCAACACGAGCGCGCCGATCACAAGTCCGGGCACGATCGGCATCGTCCAGTCGAGCGGCAGCCATCGGCCGAGCGGCGCGAGGCCTGCACGCGATGCACCCGGATCGGCCATTACTGCCCAGATCCCCCACGCGAGCGCGACGACGGTGCCGAACAGCAGGCGGCTCAGGTAATCCCATGCAAGATGCAGCCCGCGCGGCAGGCGCTCGATCGCCAGTGCGGCAACCAGCGCGAGCGGCGCGAAGAACGGCAGGATGTAGAGCTGGCGCGAGGTCGCGGACACTTGCAGCACCGCGAGGCCAATCCCGGCGAACAGGACGGGCAGCGCGATGCGCGGCGTGCGCCACTCGCGCCATGCGCCGCGTGCCAGCGCGACGATCGCGAGCGGCGCGACCGGGAAGCCGAGCAGCAGGAACGCACGCAGGATGAAGAACGGCTTGTCGTTTTCCGCGCCGAGTTCCGGCACCGAGAAACCGAAGAAGCGGCCGACGTTGTTGTCCCAGAACCAGGTCATGAACAGCGTCTCGGAACGCAGGAACAGCGCGGTCGGCCAGATGAGCGCGAACGGTGCGAACACGAGCGCAGCGACGCCGAGCGAGCGCGCGAACGCACGTGTACGGCAGGCAGGGTAGAGCACCAGCGCGCCCGTGAGCGTGGCCGCGAACACGAGCGGCACGAACAGACCCTTTGCCATCAGCGCGATGCCGACGCCCGCGCCGAAGATCGGCGCGGCCCAGCGGCCGGACGGCCGCACCGGCAGCCCATGCCGCATCCGGCGCGCGCGCGCGACATGCTGCATCACGAGCTCGAGCAGGCCGCAGAAGCCCATCGCGGTGCCCGCGAACAGCGCGACGTCCGTCATCATGTCGTGCACGTGCTTGACGACGACGAGCGTGCTCGCGCTCAGCACGACGGGGCCGATCACGCGCAGGTCGAGCCAGCTGTCGGCCCGGCTGGCACTGCGTGCCGCGCGTGCGATGAAGCCGAACGCGAGCGCTGCGAACAGCGCGCTCGCGAGCCGTGCCGCGTCGTGCAGTGGCATCACCCGCTGCAGCAGCCACGCGAGGCTCGTCGCGACCCACGCGTAAAGCGGCGGCTTTTCCATGAACGGCTGGCCGGCGTTGGTCGGCACGACGAAGTCGCCCGTCTCGAGCATGTGCTGGATGATGCCGAACGTATAGGTTTCGTCCTGCTTCCACGGATCGTGGCCGAGCACGCCCGGCAGCGTGTACGCGCAGACCAGCGCGGCAACCAGCAGCCAGACGCGCCAGCCGAGCCGGACGATGCGATCGCCGGCGGCATCCGTCGCGGCGGTGCCGGCCACGGCAGGCGTGCCGGCGGCATGGAGCGTCGCGCTGAGGTCGGGATCGGCGGCTGATCGGGCGTGCGTGGCCGAAGCGGGCACGGACGTGCGTCGCCGGCGGCCGGGCGCTGCGGTTCCTGGCATGGAAAAGATCTCGGTCGGGTCAAGCTGGTCCGGCGACATGGGCCGGACCCAGTAAGGGTCGCATCAAGGCGAGATGACAGCCGGATGACCGGCTGTTTTTGGCTTGGCGCTAGTAAAGCACGGAACTGTTACGGATGTTTACTGAAATGGTCACGATATTGTGGAGATTTGTGGTGTCGTGACCACGGACCGCTTCAGCCGGCCCGTTTTCCCGCCTTCTGGGGCGCGATTACCGGCCGCCGCCGACGTCGAGCAGGGCGCCCGTCGTGTATGACGCCGTGTCGCCGAGCAGCCAGACGATCGCTTCCGCGATCTCTTGGGCCTCGCCCGCACGGCCGAGCGGGGTCTGCGCGCCGAGGCGTGCCGCGCGGCCGGGCTGGCCGCCGCTCGCATGGATATCCGTCTCGATCAGGCCGGGCCGCACCGCGTTGACGCGCACGCCGTGCGGCCCGAGTTCCTTCGCGAGGCCGATCGTCAGCGAATCGACCGCGCCCTTCGAGCCCGCGTAGTCGACGTACTCGTTCGGCGAACCGAGCCGCGACGCGATCGACGACACGTTGACGATCGCGCCGCCGTGCCCGCCGCGATCGGTGGACAGCCGGCGCGCGGCTTCGCGCGCGCACAGGTAGGCGCCGAGCACGTTGATATCGAACATCCGCCGCAGCCGGTCGACCGGCATGTCGGCGAGCGGCATCGACGGCGCGACGATCCCTGCATTGTTGACGAGCGCGTCGAAGCGACCGAACGCCGCCGCCACGGTGTCGAACATCGCGATGACGTCCGCTTCGTTCGCGACGTCGCCGGCGACGACGCACGCGCGAGCGCCGGCGTCGCGAACGGCTTGCGCGGTCAGTTCGGCTGCCGCCGCGTCGCGTGCGTAGTTGATGCCGACGTCCCAGCCGCGCTCGGCCGCGAGCACGGCGGTCGCGCGGCCGATGCCGCGGCTCGCGCCGGTGATGAGGACGGCCTTGCGCTCGGACGACGGTGCGGGCATCGCGTGCGGCTCCCGATAAACGTTACTTGGCTGCGTCCGGCGCCCACTTGTCGCGGACGGGCGGCTGGTAGCGGCGCAGCTGTTCGATCAGCGCGACCGGTTCGGCGTCGATGCACAACGCGTCGAAGTAAGTCGGGCGCATGAAGCCTTCGTCGACCGTATGGCGCAGCAGCGCGATCAGCGGATCGTAGAACGAATCGATGTTGTACAGCGCGACGGGCTTGCGGTGATAGCCGAGCTGCGCCCAGGTATAGACCTCGAAGAATTCCTCGAGCGTGCCGGCGCCGCCGGGCATCGCGACGAACGCATCCGCGAGGTCGGCCATCATCTTCTTGCGGTGGTGCATGTCGGGCACGACGTGCAGCTCGGACAGCCCGGTGTGGCCGACTTCCTTGTCGACCAGCAACTCGGGGATCACACCGACCACATGGCCGCCGGCCGCCATCACTTCATCGGCGATCACGCCCATCAGGCCGACGCGGCCGCCGCCGTAGACGAGCGTGAGGCCCGCATCGACGAGCGCGCGGCCGAACGCGCGCGCGGCGTCCGCATAGACGGGCCGCACGCCGGACGACGAGCCGCAGTAAACACAGACTGCCTTCATTGTTTCGTATCCTTCGCGGCGGGCTTGGCGGCGACCGGGCTGCCCGCCGGGCGCGGCGAACCGTCGCGCGGCGGCAGGTAGTCGGTGAACTGGCGCTTGGGCAGCTTGCCGGAGACGAGATCGTCGAACAGCTGGCGCGAACGGCCGCGCAGGTACGGGGCCATGACCGAGATCACATGCATGCTCACCTGGTGCAGCTCTTCGCGGATCGCGTCCTGGTCGTTGTATTTGCGCGGGTGCATCACGTACTGATACGACAGCCAGTACGTCGAGATCACGGCCATGTTGGTGGCGATGACCTCGATCTCGGCGGGCGTCGCGACCATTTCGGCGTCGGACACGAGCAGCTCGCACATGTCGTGCGCGAAGCGCACCTTGTGGCTGATGATCTGCTTGAAGTGCGTCTCGAGCGTGCGGTTGCGCGCGAGCAGGTCGTTGAGGTCGCGATACAGGAACCGGTAGGTCCACATGAAGTCGGCCATGTACTGCAGGTACGACCAGGTTTCGTCGATCGTCGGACGGTGATCTTCGGGAAAGCGCAGCCGCCGTTCGATCTGCTGCTCGAACTGCGCGAAGATGCTGTTGATGATGTCGTCCTTGTTGCGGAAATGGTAGTACAGGTTGCCTGGACTGATTTCCATTTCCTCGGCGATCGTCGTGGTGGTGACGTTCGGCTCGCCGATCTCGTTGAAGAGTTTCAACGACAACTCGAGAATCCGTTCGCGGGTGCGGCGGGGAGGTTTCGCTTCCATGTCGTCCGGCCCTGTGTGTGCCGGACTGGCGGGCGCTGCAATCGATGCTGCGAGATTCGTCCGGCGCGGGTTGCTGTTCTAAGTCTAGCGGACGATTATAAACCGCTGTTTCCTGACAACGGGCGCATTTCGTGATCGCGGCGCGTTCCCCGCGCATGGTGCACCGCCGCACGGCGGCGATGCCGCGGATGCCGCTAGAAGCCGAGCCAGCGTGCGATCACCGGGCCGAGCACGAAGCCCCACGTCGTCACGCACGCGAACAGCGCGACCGTGACCGCCGCGCTGCCGAGATCCTTCGCGCGCTTCGACAATTCGTGGCGCTCGAGCGAGATGCGATCGATCGCGGCCTCGACGCTCGAATTCAGCAGCTCGACGATCAGCACGAGCAGCACCGACGCGATCAGCAGCGCGCGCGATGCGGCGGGGACCGGCGAGAACGCACCGATCGGCAGCATCAGCGCGGCGAGCGTGAGCTCCTGGCGAAACGCGCTCTCCTCGCGGATCGCGACGCGAAACCCGTTCAGCGAATGCTTGAGCGCGTACCACGCACGCGTGATGCCGCGGTGGCGCTTGTACGGGTTCGGCGGCAGCGGCGCGAGCCGATCGTCGGGGCCGAGCGGTTCGTGCGGGTGCACGTCCGCGTCGGCGTGCGGCTCTTCTTCGTCGAACGGACGATGTGGTTGCGCCGTCGTGGCAGGGGGCGGGGTCTTGTCGTTCAGGTCTCGTTTCAAACGGCGGCACCTTCGGCGGGCGAGTACGCAGTCTTCGGCAGCGGTTTCAGATGCGACGCGAACTGCTCGGACGCCGCGCGCCACGAAAAGCGCTCGGCCCACGCGCGGGCAGTCTCGCGTTCGATCTTGAGCGCCTCGAGGCAGGCTTCCTGCAGGTCTTCGTGCATCGCGCCGGCATCGCCCCCGCCGAGCACGTCGATCGGGCCCGTGACCGGGTACGCGGCGACCGGCGTGCCACACGCGAGCGCCTCCAGCAGCACGAGGCCGAACGTGTCGGTGCGACTCGGGAACACGAACACGTCGGCCGCAGCATACACCTTGGCGAGCTCGGCTTGCGACAGGACGCCGAGATAGTTCGCTTCCGGATAGCGCGATTTCAGCTCGGCGAGCGCCGGACCTTCGCCCGCGACCCACTTCGAGCCGGGCAGGTCGAGGCGCAGGAATGCCTCGACGTTCTTCTCGATCGCGACGCGGCCCACGTACAGGAAGATCGGCCGCGCGGTATTGAGCACCTTCGACTCCATCGGCCGGAAGATGTCGAGGTCGACGCCGCGCGTCCACAGCACGACGTTCGTGAAGCCGAACTTCTCGAGGTCCTGCTTCACGACCGGGGTCGGCGCCATCACCGCGAGCGACGGCGCGTGGAACCAGTGCAGGAACTTGTAGGTCGCCGACAGCGGAATGCCGAAGCGCGCCTGCACGTATTCAGGAAAGCGCGTGTGATACGCGGTCGTGTACGGCAGCTTGCGTGCGCGCGCATAGCGTCGCGCGGCGAGGCCGAGCGGGCCTTCGGTCGCGATGTGCAGCGCGTCGGGTGCGAACGCATCGATCCGGGCGCGCAGCTTGCGGTACGGCAGAATCGACAGGCGGATCTCGGGGTAGGTCGGGCAGGGCACCGTGCGGAATTCCAGCGGCGTCAGCATTTCGACCCGGTGGCCGAGCGCGGTGAGTTCGCGGGAGGTGCTCTTCAGCGTGCGCACGACGCCGTTGACCTGCGGTTCCCACGCGTCGGTGACGATCATGATCTTCATCGCGGCATGTGTCCTGTAAGTGGAGTTGTGTCAGGCGGTGGCCTTGGCCTTGCGCGACGGGGCAGCGGACGGCGCGGTGCGCATCGCCGTCCAGTAGACGATCTTCAGTTCGCCTTCCATCGTTTCGACGAGCGCGGACAGGCTTTCGACCCAGTCGCCGTCGTTGCAGTACAGCACGCCGTCGATGTCGCGGATCTCCGCCTTGTGGATGTGCCCGCACACGACGCCGTCGCAGCCGCGGCGGCGCGCTTCGTCGGTCATCACGGTCTCGAACTGCGAGATGAAGTTCACCGCGTTCTTCACCTGATGCTTCAGGTACTGCGACAGCGACCAGTACTGGAAGCCCAGCCGGCTGCGGATCCGGTTGAACCAGCGGTTCAGCACGAGGATCAGCGTGTAGAGCGTGTCGCCGAGATACGCGAGCCATTTCGCGTGCTGGATCACGCCGTCGAACAGGTCGCCGTGGACAATCCACAGGCGCTTGCCCGCGAGCGTCGTGTGAAATGCCTCGCCCCGCACCTGGATGTCACCGAACGCGAGGTCGCAGAACTGCCGCGCGCCTTCGTCGTGGTTGCCCGGAATGTAGACCACCTGCGTGCCCTTGCGCGCCTTGCGCAAGACCTTCTGCACGACGTCGTTGTGCGCCTGCGGCCAGTACCAGCCCTTCTTCAGCTGCCAGCCGTCGATGATGTCGCCGACGAGGTACAGGTATTCCGAATCGTTGTGGCGCAGGAAGTCGAGCAGGTACGGCGCCTGGCATCCGCTCGAGCCGAGGTGAATGTCGGACAGCCAGATCGTGCGGTAGCGATGGGCGGACGGCTCGGGGTCGTCGTGCTGCCTGGCGTGCGCGGCCGTCGGCTCGTTCGACGAAAGGGCATCGGTTGCGGCCGAGCCAGACAGGAAGGCGGTGACGGCGCGGGCGCCGAGGGGTTGACGGAACAGGGAGGTCGCGGACGTTTTCTGGCCCATGCATGACTCGCGCCGGTTGACATTACCGGCATTGCGCCATGCGGGCGTGACCATGCCGTGACAGTCACGAGACGTTCTTATTACTGTCGTTCCGCCATGTTTAGCAGTGAATGCGGCGGCGTTGCGCAATCTGCCGAACCGACCGCCTTTGCGATGATCGGGCACGCCGAGCGGGGTGGCCGTGACGGTGCCTTCAAGGGATTTCGTCTGACGGATGCGCCGACGCGCGGAACCGGTCGCGCTCGCGGGGACCGCATCAGCGCGTCAGCGCGGAATCGCGACGACGCGCGTGCGGGCGATGCGGTCGTGCGGGAATTGACGATCGGCGTGCAGGCGGGCGGCGCCGGCCCATGCGACGATCCACGCGGCAGCCAGCGCGAGCGTGACGGGCACCGACAGGCCGAGGAGCGGATGCAGCGCGAGCGGCGGCAGGAACCACAGCCACCCGAGCGCGTAGCGGACGAGCGCATGGCCGGCGTTCAGCGGCTGGCCGCTGGACGATTCGAGCCGCAGCCGCCAGGTCTTCATCGGCAGCGTCTGGCCGCCGTGGGTCCAGAACCAGACGAAGTACGCGCCGACGACGAGCGCGATCCACGCGGCGAGGAGGTTGTGATGAACGAGGCCGTTGCGCTGCTGCGTCGCGAGGCTGAATGCGAGGCCGGCGAAGAACACGATGCCGAACAGCAGCACGGCTTCGTACAGCATCGCGGCGAGGCGCCGCCGCACGGACGGCACGGCGAAGACGGCCGGGGCCTGGGGTGCGGGGGCGCTCGCCACGTCGGGTCAGGAACCCTTGAACATCGACGGCGCGTCGGCCGGCGAGACGGGCGTGACGGTCGCGGGTGCGGTGCCGGACGTGGATGATGCCGCCACGGGCGGTGTGCCGGCGCCGGCCGTAGCGGGCGCCGATGCCGGCGCGGCGTTGCTCGCCGGATGCTCGTGCGAATTGACGAGGCGGCGCACATCGCGGTCGGCGACCGTCGGCGGCGCGCTGACGACGCTCGGTCGGCGACGGCGCTCGGTCGCGGCCAGGCGCTCCTTCTGTTCTTCGGGAAGTTGCTGGTAGGCCTTCCACGCACGCTCGCGCGCCTGCGCGGACAGCTCCTTCGCGCTCTGGTAATTCTCACGCGCGACGCGGCGCTGCTCGGGCGTCATCCGCACCCACTCGGACATCCTGTCCTGCAGGTGCTTCTGCTCATCGGGCGTCAATTTCGCGAAACGTGATGCGATCTTCAGCCATTTGCGCTTGCGAGCGTCGCTGAAGCCATCCCACTGGTCGGCGAACGGCGCGAGTGCCGAGCGTTGCGCAGGCGTCAGGCGCGCCCACGACAGCGGGCCGTTGGCGGCCGGCAGCGGCAGGGGCAGCGGGGCGAGTTCGGTGGTCAGCCCGGCGGCGGCCGAGGTCGGCGCGGGCGCGCTGCTGGCCGCCGCGGAGACCGTCGCGGCGGGCGGGTTGAATCGGGAATAGGTGGCGACGTAGGAAACGGCGATCGCGATCACGCATCCGAAAAATACGGCCAGGCCGCGTTTCTGACTCACCCGTGCGATCCCCTCGTTATTCTCTGTTAGCGTGCGTGCGAAAGATACGCGTTGAACCCGTGATCGAGATACGCGTTGAGCGGCAGGTCGTCGCTGAGCATCGCCGCGTCGATGTCGGCGAGTTCGGCGGTGCGCTGCATGTCTTCCCAGTACGCGATGCCGACGAGCCCCGCGAGCAGCAGCGCGAGCGGCCAGGCGCGCAGCAGGCGGCGCGCGAACGACGTCTGCGGGCGACTCGCGGGCGGCGTGCCGTATGCGGCGGCGGCACCGGCGAAGGCGGGCACGAACACCGGCGCGGTCGCGGGTTCCGGCTTCTTGCGCGCGAGCGCGGCCCCGCGCGCGGCGGCCAGACGATCAGTGGTCGCGGCAGGCAGCGCCGCGGCACGTTCGTCCAGCGCGCGGCGGACCTTCAGCGCGAATTCGTGTTCTCGATTTACGGGAGCGGAGCTCATAGCGTGATTCCTTTGGCCTTGAGCGCTTGCGCCAGGGTGTGGGTGGCTCGCGAGCAGTGCGTCTTGACGCTGCCTTCGGAGCACCCCATTGCGGCGGCAGTCTCGGCGACATCCATATCTTCCCAATAACGCATCAGGAACGCTTCCCGTTGACGCGTCGGAAGTTTCTGGATTTCTTCGTCGATCAGGGCCAGAACCTGCTCCCGCTCGAGGCGGTGCTCGGTGCTCTCGACGCCCGCGTTGTCGTCCGCGGACTCGAGCGTTTCCAGCGGATCGAAGTCCTCGTCGTCCGTGTTGTTGAGCGACGAAAAGAGCGTGACCCAGGTATTGCGGACCTTTTGCCGGCGGAACCAGTCATGGATCGCGTTCTGCAGGATCCGCTGGAACAGCAGCGGCAGCTCGGCCGCCGGCCGGTCGCCGTACTTCTCCGCCAGCTTGATCATCGCGTCCTGCACGATGTCGAGCGACGCATCGTCGTCGCGCACGGCGTACGCAGCCTGCTTGAACGCGCGCCTTTCGACGCCCGCCAGAAAGTCGGCGAGTTCCTTGTCTGATGCCATTCCGTAAAGGTATGCGCTGCGGACTGCGGCGTGTGAAAGGTCGAAAAATTTCGTAAAACCCGCGGATGCTAACAAATTTTCGCGCGACTTGGCACCGGTGACGGCTCGGTACGTTGCGCGCGAGCAGCGTCCGCCGGCCGCCGGGCGGGGCGCATGATGCGCTGCGGGATATTTTGCTTGACGACCCAATCATGACCCGCTATCGTCAATGATTCGCAACATGAAGTGATGGTCTCATTTGAGGCTGGCCCAAGAAGCCCGCCCTTCAAACTGGACGCGCCGCTTGAACCCGAGCCACAAGCCCGGCAGAGAGCACCCGATCAATTTTTTGCCGAAAATTCGAAAGGTCAAAATGAACATGCCCAGCGCGGAATTCTCCACGTCGGAACCCCTTTCCCCTCCCGATAGCGACTCCATCGGCGCCACCGTGCTCATGAAAGCACTGGCCGACGAGAACGTCGAATTCATCTGGGGCTATCCCGGCGGCTCGGTACTCTACATCTACGACGAGCTTTACAAGCAGGACAAGATTCAGCACGTGCTGGTGCGCCACGAACAGGCGGCCGTGCACGCAGCCGATGCGTATGCGCGTTCCACCGGCAACGTCGGCGTCTGTCTCGTGACGTCCGGCCCCGGTGTCACCAATGCGGTGACCGGCATTGCAACGGCCTACATGGATTCGATCCCGATGGTCGTGATCAGCGGCCAGGTGCCGACTGCCGCGATCGGCCAGGACGCGTTCCAGGAATGCGATACGGTCGGTATCACGCGTCCGTGCGTGAAGCACAACTTCCTCGTGAAGGACGTGCGCGACCTCGCGGAAACCGTCAAGAAGGCGTTCTACATCGCCCGCACCGGCCGTCCGGGCCCGGTGTTGATCGACATCCCGAAGGACATCTCGAAGACGCCGTGCCAGTACGAGCCGGTCAAGAGCGTGTCGCTGCGCTCGTACAACCCCGTCACGAAGGGCCATTCGGGCCAGATCCGCAAGGCCGTGTCGCTGCTGCTGTCGGCAAAGCGTCCCTATATCTACACGGGCGGCGGCATCATCCTCGCCGACGCGGCGCGCGAACTGAACCAGTTCGCCGACCTGCTCGGCTACCCGGTCACGAACACGCTGATGGGCCTCGGCGGCTATCGCGCATCGGACAAGAAATTCCTCGGCATGCTCGGCATGCACGGCACGTACGAAGCGAACATGGCGATGCAGCACTGCGACGTGCTGATCGCGATCGGCGCCCGCTTCGACGACCGCGTGATCGGCGACCCGGCGCACTTCGCGTCGCGTCCGCGCAAGATCATCCACATCGACATCGACCCGTCGTCGATCTCGAAGCGTGTGAAGGTCGACATTCCGATCGTCGGCGACGTGAAGGAAGTGCTGAAGGAGCTGATCGAGCAACTGCAGACGGCCGAGCATGGCCCCGACACCGAGGCGCTCGCGCAATGGTGGAAGGACATCGAGGACTGGCGCTCGAAGGACTGCCTGAAGTTCGACCGCGAAAGCGAGATCATCAAGCCGCAGTACGTGGTGGAGAAGGCGTGGGAGCTGACGGACGGCAACGCGTTCGTGTGCTCGGACGTCGGCCAGCACCAGATGTGGGCGGCGCAGTTCTACCGTTTCAACAAGCCGCGTCGCTGGATCAATTCCGGCGGCCTCGGCACGATGGGCTTCGGCCTGCCGGCAGCGATGGGCGTCAAGATGGCGCACCCGGACGACGACGTGCTGTGCATCACGGGCGAAGGCTCGATCCAGATGTGCATCCAGGAACTGTCGACCTGCCTGCAGTACGACACGCCCGTGAAGATCATTTCGCTGAACAACCGCTATCTCGGCATGGTCCGCCAGTGGCAGCAGATCGAATACAGCAAGCGCTATTCGCATTCGTACATGGATGCGCTGCCCGATTTCGTGAAGCTCGCCGAAGCGTACGGCCATGTCGGCATGCGGATCGAAAAGACTTCGGATGTGGAGCCGGCGCTGAAGGAAGCGCTGCGCCTGAAGGACCGCACCGTGTTTCTCGACTTCCAGACCGATCCGACCGAAAACGTCTGGCCGATGGTACAGGCCGGCAAGGGCATCACCGAGATGCTGCTCGGATCGGAAGATCTGTAACGGCGCGACGCGCGCCAGGGCCGAGGCGGCCGCCTTCACGAAGGGCGGTGCGGCACCGGGCGGCGCGCGGCGCGAGTGAATCGACACGGACACATTCTGGAAGAAGCGAACATGAGACACATCATTTCCGTCCTGCTGGAAAACGAACCGGGCGCGCTGTCGCGCGTGGTCGGTCTGTTTTCCGCACGCGGCTACAACATCGAAACCTTGACGGTGGCGCCGACCGAAGACCAATCGCTGTCGCGGCTGACCATCGTTTCCATTGGCTCTGACGACGTGATCGAACAGATCACGAAGCATCTGAACCGCCTGATCGAGGTGGTGAAAGTGGTGGACCTGACCGACGGTGCACACATCGAACGCGAGCTGATGCTGATCAAGGTACGAGCAGTGGGCAAGGAGCGCGAAGAAATGAAGCGGATGTCGGATATTTTCCGCGGCCGCATCATCGACGTGACCGAAAAGACCTACACGATCGAATTGACGGGCGCGAGCGACAAGCTCGACGCATTCATCCAGGGGCTGGACGCGACCGCGATCCTAGAGACCGTGCGCACCGGCAGCTCCGGCATCGGACGCGGCGAGCGCATCCTGAAGGTGTGATGCCAGACAGGCACGCCGGGTGCGCCGTCATGTCCCGGCCCGCAGTACTCCATCTGAACGAATTGTTGAATTTTTGAATTGGCGAAGGAACCATCATGAACGTTTTCTACGATAAAGACGCTGACCTCTCCCTCATCAAGGGCAAGCAAGTCACGATCATCGGCTACGGCTCGCAAGGCCATGCACACGCACTGAACCTGAAGGACAGCGGCGTGAACGTGACGGTCGGCCTTCGCAAGGGCGGCGCGTCGTGGAGCAAGGCCGAAAACGCAGGCCTGTCGGTCAAGGAAGTCGCGGAAGCGGTCAAGGGCGCGGACGTCGTCATGATGCTGCTGCCGGACGAGCAGATCGCCGACGTATACGCGAAGGAAGTGCACGCAAACATCAAGCAGGGTGCCGCACTGGCATTCGCACACGGCTTCAACGTCCACTACGGCCAGGTGATCCCGCGCGCCGACCTCGACGTGATCATGATCGCGCCGAAGGCACCGGGCCACACCGTGCGCGGCACGTACTCGCAGGGCGGTGGCGTGCCGCACCTGATCGCGGTTGCGCAGAACAAGTCGGGCGCGGCACGCGACATCGCGCTGTCGTATGCGGCAGCGAACGGTGGCGGCCGTGCCGGCATCATCGAGACGAACTTCCGTGAAGAGACCGAAACCGACCTGTTCGGCGAGCAGGCCGTGCTGTGCGGCGGTACCGTCGAGCTGATCAAGGCAGGTTTCGAGACGCTGGTCGAAGCGGGCTACGCGCCGGAAATGGCGTACTTCGAGTGCCTGCACGAACTGAAGCTGATCGTCGACCTGATCTACGAAGGCGGCATCGCGAACATGAACTACTCGATCTCGAACAACGCCGAGTACGGCGAGTACGTGACGGGCCCGCGCGTCGTCACGGAAGAGACGAAGAAGGCGATGAAGCAGTGCCTGACCGACATCCAGACGGGCGAATACGCGAAGAGCTTCATTCTCGAGAACAAGGCAGGTGCGCCGACGCTGCAGTCGCGCCGCCGCCTGACGGCCGAGCACCAGATCGAGCAGGTCGGCTCGAAGCTGCGCGCGATGATGCCGTGGATCGCGAAGAACAAGCTCGTCGACCAGACGAAGAACTAAGCACCATGTGCTGTTCCGGCCCTTCGAGTGGAGGGTCGGTATCAAAAAGCCGTCCGAAGGCAGCAGTGCCCCGGGCGGCTTTTGCTATCCTACGGGCTTTGCAATTCACCGAACACCGAACGAACCCATGAACTATCCTCATCCGATCATCGCGCGCGAAGGCTGGCCGTTCATCGCGATTGCAGCCGTCATCGCGTTGTTGATCCACGCCGTCGGGGGCTTCGGCTTCGCGTGGCCGTTCTGGCTGCTGCTCGTCTTCGTCGTCCAGTTCTTCCGCGATCCGCAGCGCCCGATCCCGGCGCAGCCGAACGCGGTGCTGTGCCCGGCGGACGGCCGCATCGTCGCGGTCGAGACCACCCAGGATCCGTACGCGAATCGCGAAGCGCTGAAGATCAGCGTGTTCATGAATGTCTTCAACGTCCATTCGCAGCGTTCGCCGGTCGACGGCGCGGTCACCAAGGTCGAATACTTCCCGGGCGCGTTCCTGAACGCGGCGATCGACAAGGCGTCGACCGAAAACGAGCGCAATGCGGTCGTGATCCAGACGGCGAGCGGCAAGACCGTCACCGCCGTGCAGATCGCAGGCCTCGTCGCCCGCCGGATCCTGTGCTACGTGCGTGCCGGCGAGCCGCTGTCGCGCGGTCAGCGCTACGGTTTCATCCGCTTCGGTTCGCGCGTCGACGTGTACCTGCCGCTCGGCAGCCGCGCGAAGGTGTCGATCGGCGAGAAGGTCTACGCGTCGTCGACGATCCTCGCCGAGCTCGAACAGTAAGCGGCGGGACGCACGATGGCCGCATTCAAACCGCGTCGTCCGCGCAACGGCTCCGGCCAGACGCCACGCCCGTTCCGCCGCAACAAGGTGATGGCGCCGGATCAGGCGCCCATCGAGAGCCGCCGCGCCGCGCGCCAGCGGTTCCTGAAGACGCGCGGCATCTACCTGCTGCCGAACGCGTTCACGACCGCCGCGCTGTTCTGCGGCTTCTTCGCGGTCGTGCAGGCGATGAACGTGCGCTTCGAGATCGCCGCGATCGCGATCTTCGTCGCGATGGTGCTCGACGGGATGGACGGGCGAGTCGCGCGGATGACGCATACCCAAAGCGCGTTCGGCGAACAGTTCGACAGCCTGTCGGACATGGTGTCGTTCGGCGTCGCGCCGGCGCTCGTGATGTACGAATGGGTGCTGAAGGATCTTGGCCGCTGGGGCTGGCTCGCTGCATTCGTCTACTGTTCGGGCGCCGCGCTGCGTCTCGCGCGCTTCAACACGAACATCGGCGTCGTCGACAAGCGCTTCTTCCAGGGGCTGCCGAGCCCGGCCGCCGCCGCGCTGATCGCCGGCTTTGTCTGGCTCGCGACCGACAACCGCGTGCCGATGAAGCTCGGCTGGCTGCCCTGGGTCGCGTTCGCACTGACGATCTATGCAGGCGTGACGATGGTGTCGAACGCGCCGTTCTACAGCGGCAAGGCGCTCGACGTACGGCACCGCGTGCCGTTCGCGGCGATCCTGCTGGTCGTCGTCGCGTTCGTGCTCGTGTCGTCCGATCCGCCGTTGATGCTGTTCTGCCTGTTCGTGCTGTACGGGCTGTCCGGCTACGTGTTTTGGGCCTACATGGCCGTGCGCGGACGGGCGAACCCCGCGCGCTCGTCGCAGCGCGATCACTGACGCGCAACCTGCCCGGCAACGGCGGCCACGAGGCCGCCGTTTTCATTTGCCCCTTTTTCGCGCGGCGCGGTCTGGCATCCCGGGTGCCGTCCGATTGCGCACCCAGCGGAATGCCGCTATAGTCTTCGGCATGACTGCATTTTCCCGCCTCTCCCTCCTTCTAGCCGGTGCGCCGCTACGCGCGCTAGCTTTGGCGCGCCTGCCGCGCTGACCGTTCTCGCCCTCCGTCAAGCCTCGTCTGTTGTTGAGCGTCGCCAGCGGTGGCGCGATCTCATTACGTTTGATTCCCGTATAAAGAGCCCTGGAGCCCCCCATGACAGACAAGCTGATCATTTTCGATACGACGTTGCGTGACGGCGAACAATCGCCCGGTGCGTCGATGACGAAGGAAGAGAAAGTCCGCATCGCGAAGCATCTCGAGCGGATGAAGGTCGACGTGATCGAGGCCGGCTTCGCGGCCAGCTCGAACGGCGACTTCGACGCGATCCACACGATCGCCGGCCTGGTGAAGGAGAGCACGATCTGCTCGCTGGCGCGCGCCAACGACAAGGACATCCAGCGTGCGGCCGACGCCCTGAAGCCGGCCAATAGCTCGCGGATCCACACGTTCATCGCGACGTCGCCGCTGCACATGGAGAAGAAGCTGCGGATGACGCCGGACCAGGTGTTCGAGCAGGCTCGCCTCGCGGTGCGCTTCGCGCGCAAGTTCACCGACAACGTCGAATTCTCGCCGGAAGACGGCAGCCGTTCGGACCTTGACTTCCTGTGCCGCGTGCTGGAAGCCGTGATCGCCGAAGGGGCGACGACGATCAACATCGCCGACACGGTCGGCTACGGCGTGCCGGAACTCTACGGCAACCTCGTGAAGACGCTGCGCGAACGCATTCCGAACTCGGACAAGGCGATCTTCTCCGTGCACTGCCACAACGACCTCGGGATGGCGGTGGCGAACTCGCTCGCCGGCGTGAAGATCGGCGGTGCGCGGCAGGTCGAGTGCACGATCAACGGTCTCGGCGAGCGCGCGGGCAATACGTCGCTCGAGGAAATCGTGATGGCCGTGAAGACCCGCAAGGACTACTTCGGCCTCGACGTCGGCATCGACACCACGCAGATCGTGCCGACGTCGAAGCTCGTGTCGCAGATCACCGGTTTCGTCGTGCAGCCGAACAAGGCCGTGGTCGGCGCGAACGCGTTCGCGCACGCGTCGGGCATCCACCAGGACGGCGTGCTGAAGGCGCGGGACACCTACGAGATCATGCGCGCGGAAGACGTGGGCTGGACCGCGAACAAGATCGTGCTCGGCAAGCTGTCGGGCCGCAACGCGTTCAAGCAGCGCCTGCAGGAGCTCGGCGTGTCGCTCGACAGCGAAGCCGAGCTGAACGCCGCGTTCATGCGCTTCAAGGACCTCGCCGATCGCAAGGCCGAGATCTTCGACGAAGACATCATCGCGATCGTCTCCGAAGAATCGGCGCTCGCGCAGGAGCAGGAGCACTTCAAGTTCGTGTCGCTGTCACAGCATTCTGAGACGGGCGAGCAGCCGCAGGCGAAGATCGTGTTCGCGGTCGAGGGCAAGGAAGTGACCGGCGAGGCGCGCGGTAACGGGCCGGTCGATGCGACGTTCAACGCGATCGAGGGCGAAGTCGGCAGCGGTTCCGAACTGCTCCTGTATTCGGTGAACGCGATCACGACCGGCACGCAGGCGCAGGGCGAAGTGACCGTCCGGCTGTCGAAGAGCGGGCGGATCGTCAACGGCGTTGGCACCGATCCGGACATCGTCGCGGCGTCCGCGAAGGCGTACATTTCGGCGCTGAACAAACTGCATTCGAAGGACGACAAGGTCAACCCGCAGCGCTCGTAAGCGCTGCGCGTCGAGCGCTCGAAGCACACGAAACGCCCCGTGCGGCCTTGCGCCGCCCGGGGCGTTTTTTCATGCGCCATTCATTCGGCCGCCGGCGCGCGGAACAGCCAGCGGCGCGCGGCAGGGCGAGGCGCCCGGCTGCGGCGGCGGAATTCCACCGCGATCCCGCGCCGCGGCGCATCGGCGACGAACGCGTCGAGCAGTTCGAGCACGTCGTGATCGATGTAGTCGGCGCGCGTTGCGTCGATGATCACGGCCGCGCGGTCGGGAATGTGCCGCAGGTGATGCTTGACCTGCACCTTGCCGAGGAACGAGACGTCCTTGCGGAACGACAGCAGGAAGTGGTCGTCGTGCTGCGCGAGCGTGACTGGGCTCTTCAGGTTCGCGACGGCGACCGCCAGCACGCTGCACGCGAGGCCGACGGCAATGCCGAACAGCAGGTCGACCGCGAGCACGCCCGCGATCGTCGCGGCGAACGGCACGAACGCGGCCGGGCCCTGCTTCAGCACCGAGCGGAACAGCGCCGGTTTCGCGAGCTTGAAGCCCGTATGGATCAGGATCGCGGCCAGGCTTGCGAGCGGGATCAGGTTGATGAGCCCGGTGAGCGCGAACACGCTGGCAAGCAGCAGGATCCCGTGCACGATCGCCGACATCCGGCTTTGCGCACCCGCGTTCACGTTCACCGAGCTGCGCACGATCACGGACGTGATCGGCAGCCCGCCGAACGCACCCGCGACGAGATTGCCGACGCCCTGGGCCTTCAGTTCGCGATCGGGCTGCGTCGGCCGGCGCTTCGGGTCGATCTGCTCGACCGCCTCCAGGCTCAGCAGCGTCTCGAGGCTCGCGACGACCGCGAGCGTGATCGCGACGCGCCACACGTCCGGATTGACGAGCTGCGCGAAGTTCGGGCCGAGCTCCGCATGCTTGAGCGAGGCCGCGAACGCCGCGAACGATCCGAGCTCGGGCAGCGTCACGCGATGGGCCGCGCCCGGCGCAACGGCCGGCGCGACGAAGCCCAGCACGAGCGTCGCGCCGATGCCGAGCACGACGACCGCGAGCGGCGCGGGCACCGAACGCACCAGCGCGAAGCGGCGCAGCGCGGGCGTGTCCCATGCGATCAGCAGCGCGAGCGACGCGAGCGCGATGGCCGTGGCAGCCCATGCGACCGGCAGGCCCGGCCAGTTCGCAAACGATTGCGCAGCCGAGCCGCCGATGCCGAACGCGAACGGAATCTGCTTCACGATCAGCAGCAGGCCGATCGCGGCGAGCATGCCCTTGATGACGGGCGACGGCACGTAGGCGGCGAAGCGGCCGGCGCGCAGCATGCCGAACCCGAACTGCAGCACGCCGGACAGCAGCACCGCGAGCAGGAACGCGGAGAAGCTGCCGAGTTGCGCAATTCCCTCGACGACGATCACGACGAGGCCGGCGGCCGGTCCGCTGACGGACAGCGACGAGCCGCTCAGCAGCGCGACGACGATGCCGCCGACGATGCCGGACACGAGCCCGGCGAACGGTTCGACGCCGGAGGCGTTGGCGATGCCGAGACAGAGCGGCAGCGCGACGAGGAAAACGACGATGCCGGCGACGATGTCGCGCGGCAGGGTGGACAGGCGCTCGTTCAGTTTCATGGTTGGGGCGGTTTCGTGGGCGTTGGGGCGGGGGGATGAATCAGCCGAGCGCGGCGGCGGTCGTGGCCAGCGCGGGTTCGACGTCGACGGGCGGTGCCGCGTAGCCGGAATCGAGCTCCAGCAGGCGACCGTCGGCGAGCGAGAAGATCCAGCCGTGCACGAGCGGCGGCCGTTCGCGGTCGCGCACGATCGGCGATGCGCGCAGCAGTCGCACCTGCTCGAGCACGTTCAGCTCGGCGAGGCGGTCGGCGGCGGCCGTGTCGTCGAGCCCGTCGAGCGTGTCGCGATGGCGCTGCGCGAGCGCGCAGAGCGGCGCGATGCGGCGCGCGACGTGCGGCAGGTCGGCCGGCGGCGGCAGCAGCGACGCGCGCACGCCGCCGCAGCCGTAGTGGCCGCACACGATCACGTGGTCGACCTTCAGCACGCGCACCGCGTACTCGAGCACGCTGGCGGAATTGTCGTCGTCGGGATGGAACAGGTTCGCGATGTTGCGATGGACAAACAGTTCGCCGGGCGCGCAGTGCGTGATGGTTTCGGCCGGCACACGGCTGTCTGCGCAGCCGATCCACAGCACGCGCGGGTTCTGGCCACGCGCGAGCGCGTCGAAGAAACCGGGCGTGTGTTCACGCGTCTCGCGGGCCCAGGCAATGTTGGCAACCAGCATGCTCTTGGGGCGATTCATGAGGACTCCTTTCTGACAACGGCAAATAAATATCGACGAAATGACGCAACTCCATTCTTTCTAAATTGAAAGGTTGGATTTGGACTGATATTAGGGGTATGCCCTAGCGCTCCGGGGGCATTGAAACAAATTGTTTCAAATTGATTTGGCGCAGTGCATTGCGTGCACCAACCCGACGCATGACATGCATCGCGTATGCCGGTTTCTGCGCAGAGGGCCGCATGACGGGGCGTTCAGCGGATTGCCATCGGGATGTCATTGACCGGAAAAGTTTTCCGCCATATTCCGTGCATTGAATAATGTGGCGGAAAAAACGAAATGGCCATTCACGCAATAATTCGTGAATGGCCATTGTGAAAATTGCGCGTAAATGCGCAATCGGTCAGAACAGATTACGGCGATCGGGATCGTGCAGCGGGTCCGGTGTTTTCTGCGTGGTGCGCAGGATGCCCTGCGGATCGAAATAGAAGCTGTACATCATGTACCAGACGTTGTCCTCGAGATACCGGTACGTCCACACCTCGCGCTTCATCAGCGGGAAGTAGGACGTCTCGACCGGGCGGCCGAAATTGACGAGCACGTCGGTCTTCGTCCACTTGCCGATCTCCGCGCGATAGAACTCGCTCGGCTGCAGCACCTGGCGCACGTTGACGATCCTGTGGGCTGCGTCGACGTCGGCCGCGATCGTGATTTCGCCCATCGGCTGGGTCGGCCACATCAGCCGCTTGCCGCCGCCGGGCAGGTCGTAGATCTCGCGCGGCGGACCCATGCGCGCGACGATCGCCGACTCGTCCTGGCCGGCCTGATATTGCTGCCACGGTTGCGCGCAACCGGCCAGCAGTGCGGCGGCACCGGCGACCAGCACCGGCAGGCGCGCGGGAATACGAATGCGCATGGGATCCTCCAGAACACGGAAACAGGCCCCGTTGTATCACGGACGGCGCGCGCCGGTGCATCGCACGGAAAAAATCGGTGCGGATCGGCGGCGTGGCGAAGCTTGCGGGCGGCGGGCGCGCCGGCCTATGATCCGCGCTTCTCGGGCAGATCGAAGGGCAGGTGGCCGATGCAGGGGTGGAAATGGTGCGCGCTCGCGTTGAGCGCAGGATGGATGCTGGTGTCGTCCGCGTTTGCCGGCGGCGAGCCGGTGCGGATCGCGCTGATCGAGGGGATGTCGGGCCCGTTCGCGAACGCGGGCGCGGCGGTCGAGCGCAACCTGCGCTTCGGCGTCGAGCAGGTCAACGCGGCGGGCGGCGTGAAGCTGCGCGACGGCGCGCACCCGCTCGAACTCGTCGTGCTCGACAGCAAGGGCAGCCCGGAGGAGGCGCTCGTGCAACTGCGCGCGGCCGCGGACCGCCATATCGGCTTCGTTGCGCAAGGCAACAGTTCGGCCGTCGCGGCCGCGCTCGTCGCGGCGCTCGACAAGCTGAACGCGCGCGACCCGGACAACCGGATGCTGTTGCTGAACTATTCGGCCGACGATCCCGCCCTCACCGGCGCGCGCTGCAGCTTCTGGCATTTCCGCTTCGATGCGCACGCGGGCATGCGGATGGCCGTGCTCGCGGACGTGATGGCGCGCGACCGCGCGCTGCGCAAGGTCTATCTGCTGAACCAGGACTATAGCTTCGGTCACGACGTCAGCACGCTCGCGCGGCAGGCGCTGGCCGCGCGGCGCCCGGACGTGACGATCGCCGGCGACGAATTCCACCCGATCGGCCGGATCAAGGATTTCTCGCCGTACATCGCGAAAATCCGCGCAAGCGGCGCGGATGCCGTCGTAACCGGTAACTGGGGCAACGACCTCACGCTGCTCGTGAAGGCGGCGCGCGAGCAGGGGCTGAACGCGAAGTTCTATACGTTCTACGGCAACAGCCTCGGCGCGCCGGCCGCCCTGGGCGATGCCGGGGTCGGGCGCGTCGTGGCCGTGGCCGACTGGCACCCGAACGCGGGCGGCACGAAATCCGACGCGTTCTACCGCACGTTCCGGACCCGATTCCCGGCCGCGCAGGACGACTATCCGGTGCGGCGGATGAGCCTGATGATCGAGATGCTGGCCGCGGCGATGAACCGGGCGGGGTCGGCCGACCCCGTGGCGGTCGCGCGGTCGCTCGAGGGCCTGTCGTTCGACGACGGTTTCCATGCGTCGCGGATGCGCGCGCAGGATCACCAGCTGATCCAGCCCCTTTACGTGATGGAGATGGACAAGGCCGGCACGCCGGGCGTGCGCTTCGACAACGAGGGGTCGGGCTATGGCTTCCGGACGGTGCTGGCTGTGCCGGCGCAGCGCACGGAGATGTCGTCGGCGTGCTCGATGACGCGTCCGTGACAGGAGGCGGTAAGAACGGCAGGGAGTTGTGCTACAATGCCCGCCGGTTGTAAGTCACGGCACGGCCATTCTTCCGTGTCCGCCTGTTCAGTTAGAAAGGAAATCATATGTCTGTTGCAGATATCAAGAAGTCGGAAGTCGTTGCTCAGTTCGCCCGCGGTACCAACGACACGGGTTCGCCCGAAGTCCAGGTCGCACTGCTGACCGCACGTATCGTCGAACTGACGGGTCACTTCAAGACCCACGCGAAGGACCACCACAGCCGCCGCGGCCTGCTGCGCATGGTGAGCCGCCGCCGCAAGCTGCTCGACTACCTCAAGGGCAAGGATGCCGACCGTTACCGCGCGCTGATCGAGAAGCTGGGTCTGCGTAAGTAATCGAGGCGATTGCCGCCAGCAAGATGCCTGTGTCAGTCCGCTGATGCAGGCATTTTGTTTTTGCGCGGTGCGTAGCGTCACGCGCACCGCAGGTTGTCCGGCACGTGAGTGCCGGCTGCCGGAACGGCTGATACCGGGGTCGGGATTTGTGTCATTCCAGCGCGTCGCTCGACGAGCGCCGCGCTGGAATGGCATAAAAAACACACCTTGCTCCGGGTGATTCGGTCGGGACGCCGCCGCACGGGATGACCCGGGCGGCGAATGAAATGAATGAATTCAAAGGAGCAACCATGTCCATGTTCAACAAGGTCGTGAAGGAATTCCAGTGGGGCCAGCACAAGGTGCGCCTCGAAACCGGTGAAGTCGCTCGTCAGGCGAGCGGTGCCGTGATCGTCGACGTGGAAGACACCGTCGTGCTGGCAACCGTCGTCGGCGCGAAGTCGGCAAAGCCGGGCCAGGATTTCTTCCCGCTGACCGTCGACTACCTCGAAAAGACCTACTCGGCCGGCAAGATCCCGGGCGGCTTCTTCCGTCGCGAAGGCCGTCCGTCGGAACACGAGACGCTGACGTCGCGCCTGATCGACCGTCCGCTGCGCCCGCTGTTCCCGGAAGGCTTCTACAACGAAGTGCAGGTTGTGATCCACGTGCTGTCCGTGAACCCGGAAATCCCGGCGGACATCCCCGCGCTGATCGGTGCATCGGCTGCGCTCGCCGTGTCGGGCCTGCCGTTCAACGGTCCGGTCGGTGCCGCGCGCGTCGCGTACATCGACAACGCATACGTGCTGAACCCGACGCGTGACCAGATCAAGGCATCGAGCCTCGATCTCGTCGTCGCCGGCACGGAGCGCGCGGTGCTGATGGTCGAATCGGAAGCCGACCAGTTGCCGGAAGACGTGATGCTGGGCGCGGTCGTGTTCGGTCACGAGCAGATGCAGACGGCGATCGACGCGATCCACGAACTCGTGCGCGAAGGTGGCAAGCCCGAGTGGGACTGGCAGCCGGCACCGAAGAACGAGGCGCTGATCGCGCGCGTGACGGAACTGGCGCACGGCGACCTGCTCGCCGCTTACCAGCTGCGCGACAAGCAGGCGCGTTCGACGAAGCTGAAGGAAGTCTACGCGGCGACCTCGGCGAAGCTCGAGGAAGACGCGCTGGCGGCCGGCACGGTCGCGGCCGACAAGGCTACCGTCGGCAACATCCTGTTCGACATCGAAGCGAAGATCGTCCGTTCGCAGATCCTGAACGGCGAGCCGCGCATCGACGGTCGCGACACGCGCACCGTGCGTCCGATTGAGATCCGCACCGGCGTGCTGCCGCGCACCCACGGTTCGGCGTTGTTCACGCGTGGCGAAACGCAGGCGCTCGTCGTCGCGACGCTCGGCACGAAGGGTGACGAGCAGATCATCGACGCGCTCGAAGGCGAATACCGCGAGCGCTTCATGCTCCACTACAACATGCCTCCGTTCGCGACCGGCGAAACGGGGCGCGTCGGCTCGCCGAAGCGTCGTGAAATCGGCCACGGCCGTCTTGCGAAGCGCGCGCTGGTCAAGTGCCTGCCGAGCGCCGACGAATTCGGCTACTCGATCCGCGTCGTGTCGGAAATCACCGAATCGAACGGTTCGTCGTCGATGGCGTCGGTGTGCGGCGGCTGCCTCGCGCTGATGGACGCCGGCGTGCCGATGAAGGCGCACGTCGCGGGTATCGCGATGGGCCTGATCCTCGAAGGCAACAAGTTCGCGGTGCTGACCGACATCCTCGGCGACGAGGATCACCTCGGCGACATGGACTTCAAGGTAGCCGGCACGGAGCAAGGCGTGACGGCGCTGCAGATGGACATCAAGATCCAGGGCATCACGAAGGAAATCATGCAGGTCGCGCTCGCGCAGGCGAAGGAAGGCCGCATGCACATCCTCGGCAAGATGACGTCGGCGGTCTCGGGTGCGAACACGCAACTGTCGGAATTCGCACCGCGCATGATCACGATCAAGATCAACCCGGAAAAGATCCGCGACGTGATCGGCAAGGGTGGTTCGGTGATCCGCGCGCTGACGGAAGAAACGGGCACGACCATCGACATCTCGGATGACGGCGTCGTGACGATCGCGAGCACGAGCAGCGAAGGCATGGCCGAAGCGAAGAAGCGCATCGAGAACATCACGGCCGAGATCGAAGTCGGCCAGGTGTACGAAGGCACGGTGCTCAAGCTGCTCGATTTCGGCGCGATCGTGAACCTGCTGCCGGGCAAGGACGGCCTGCTGCACATCTCGGAAATCGTCAACGAGCGCGTGAAGGACATCAACGACTACCTGAAGGAAGGTCAGCAGGTGAAGGTCAAGGTGATCCAGACGGACGAGAAGGGCCGCGTGCGTCTGTCGGCGAAGGCGCTGCTGAACGAAGCAGCGGCAGCGTCGCAGTCGGATACGCCGCCGCAGCAGTAAGCGGACGGGCGTAAGAGCGGCCGGCAGTGCGAAAGCGTGCCGGCCGTTTTTTCTGTAGCATCGTTGTGCGGCGCAGCAGCGCCGGCGAGGCGCCCGTGCCGCGCACGGGTGCGCCCCCCCGACTGATCCTGGAGCGACCACCATGAAAGCCATCGAAATCACCGAATTCGGCGCCCCCGACGTGCTGAAGCTCGCGGAGCGTCCGCGCCCCGAACCGAAGCGCGGCGAAGTGCTGATCAAGGTGGCGGCTTCCGGCGTGAACCGGCCGGACGTATTCCAGCGCAAGGGCGCGTATGCGCCGCCGCCGGGTGCGTCGGATCTGCCGGGCCTCGAGGTCGCGGGCGAGATTGTCGGCGGTGACCTGTCGGATGCGGCACTGAACCCGTTCGGCCTGAAGATGGGCGATCGCGTCTGCGCGCTGCTCGCGGGCGGCGGTTACGCCGAATATGCGGTCGCGCCGCTGCCGCAATGCCTGCCGGTGCCCGACGGGCTGACTGACATCGAGGCCGCATCGCTGCCCGAAACCTTCTTCACGGTGTGGAGCAACGTGTTCGACCGCGCGCTGCTCGGTGCGGGCGAGGGCGGCGAGCAGGAAACGCTGCTCGTGCAGGGCGGCTCGAGCGGGATCGGCGTGACGGCGATCCAGATCGCGCACGCGCTCGGCTTTCGTGTCTTCGCGACGGCCGGGAGTGCCGATAAATGCCGTGCATGCGAGGCGCTCGGCGCCGAGCGTGCGATCAACTACAAGACTGAAGACTTCGTCGAGGTCGTCAAGTCGCTGACGCACGATCGCGGCGTCGACGTGATCCTCGACATGGTCGCGGGCTCGTACGTGCCGCGCGAACTGTCCGCGCTCGCGGATGGCGGCCGCCTCGTGCTGATCGCGCTGCTCGGCGGCGCGAAGGCCGAGGTCAACCTGAATGAAATCCTGCGCCGCCGGTTGACGGTGACGGGCTCGACGCTGCGTCCGCGGCCGGTCGAGTTCAAGGCGCGCATCGCCGCGCAGCTGAAGGCGCGTGTCTGGCCGCTGCTCGCGGACGGTCGCATCAAACCCGTCATCTACCGCGTGCTGCCGGCAGGGGAGGCCGCCCAGGCGCATGCGCTGATGGAAAGCGGCGAGCACATCGGCAAGATCGTGCTCGATTGGGGTGCGAACGCGTGACGGCCTGTGCGACGGGCTTGACATGTGTGGTTTGACCGGTTCAAGCCGCGCGCAGTAAAATCGCGGGTTTGCTTCGCCAGATCCAACCTGACGGGCCGGTTTCCGGTGCGTTAATGACAAGATAGTGACGAGACAGACACGATGTCGAAACAACGAACGAAGCGAGTGATCGGCAACTGGAAGATGCACGGCCGGCTGGCCGGCAACCAGGCATTGCTGAACGAAGTGATGCAGGGCGCGGGTGCGGTGCCGGCCGAAACGTCGGTCGGCGTGTGCGTGCCGTTCCCGTACCTCGCGCAGGTTCAGGCGCAGCTCGGCGGCGGCCGTGTCGCGTTCGGCGCGCAGGACGTGTCCGCGCACGAGCAGGGCGCGTTCACCGGTGAAGTGGCGGCCGCGATGGTGGCGGAGTTCGGCGCGCAGTATGCGATCGTCGGTCACTCGGAGCGTCGCGCGTATCACGGCGAGCGCAACGAAACCGTCGCCGCGAAGACGCAACGCGCGCTTGCGGCGGGCCTCACGCCCGTCGTGTGCGTCGGTGAAACGCTCGACGAGCGCGAAGCGGGCGCGACCGAGCAGGTAGTCGGTGCGCAGCTCGACGCCGTGCTGGCCGTGCTGACGGCTGACGAAGCCGCCCGCATCGTCGTCGCATACGAGCCGGTCTGGGCGATCGGCACGGGCAAGAGCGCGACGTCGGCGCAGGCGCAGGACGTGCACGCATTCCTGCGGGCGCGTCTCGCGGCGAAGGGGGCGGCGGACGTATCGGTGCTGTACGGCGGCAGCGTGAAGCCGGACAACGCGGAAGAGCTGTTCGCGCAGCCCGACATCGACGGCGGCCTGATCGGCGGCGCGTCGCTGAAGGCGGAAGATTTCCTGGCGATCTGCCGGGCCGCACGTTGAGCGGTCCGGGATCGAATTGAACCATGATGGCGGCCGGTTGGTCCGGTTGCCTGATCCAATCGGGTGGGTGTGATGCTGTTATTCAAGACGCTGATTATTGTCGTGCAGGTGCTGTCTGCACTCGGTGTGATCGGACTCGTGCTGCTGCAGCACGGCAAGGGCGCGGACATGGGCGCTGCATTCGGCAGCGGCGCGTCGGGCAGCCTGTTCGGTGCAACGGGCTCCGCCAACTTCCTGTCGCGCACGACGGGCATTCTCGCGACGATCTTCTTCGTCGCGACGCTCGCGCTGACGTACCTCGGTTCGTACAAGTCGACGCCGTCGGCGGGCGTGCTCGGTGCCGCCGCGACCGCGCCGGCATCGGCGCCCGCAGCGTCGGCGCCGGCCGTCGCGGCGTCCGCTGCTGCAGGTTCGGCAGCAAGCGCGCCTGGCCAGGATGTCCCGAAATAAAAGGTCAAAATTTTTGCGTTTGTGCGTTGAACAAATCTGGAACTCGGGTTAGAATTTAATTCTTGAAGCGATTCGCGGGAAACAAGCAGCACAACCCGAGTTGCATGCAGTGCCGACGTGGTGAAATTGGTAGACACGCTATCTTGAGGGGGTAGTGGCGAAAGCTGTGCGAGTTCGAGTCTCGCCGTCGGCACCAAAGTTACTCAATGCCAGCCGCTTCCAGTGGCTGGCATTTTTCATTTGTGGGGTGGGCTTGCGGTTGTCTTGCGATCGCCTGCACTCCGAAATGATTCCTTCCGCCGGAAGTGGTATTCTCCGGACGCTCAGAACCAACCGATAGAGGATTGCCTTGAACCTCGCAGCCTATTACCCCGTCTTGTTGTTCCTCCTCGTGGGCACTGGTTTAGGTATAGCGCTGGTCAGCATCGGCAAGCTCCTTGGTCCCAACAAGCCGGACGTCGAGAAGAACGCACCGTACGAGTGCGGCTTCGAAGCCTTTGAAGACGCCCGGATGAAATTCGACGTCCGGTATTACCTCGTCGCCATCCTGTTCATCATCTTCGATCTCGAAACCGCATTCCTGTTCCCGTGGGGCGTCGCGCTCCGGGACATCGGCTGGCCGGGTTTCATCGCAATGATGATTTTTCTGCTCGAATTCCTGCTGGGCTTTGCCTATATCTGGAAGAAAGGCGGCCTCGACTGGGAGTGATGGGTTAATCGCCGGTTTGCATGAGCGGCCACGCTCGGTCGCTCGTCTGGAGTGGAAAGCAAATGAGTATCGAAGGGGTCTTGAAGGAAGGGTTTGTCACCACGACGGCTGACAAGCTGATCAACTGGACGCGTACCGGCTCGCTGTGGCCGATGACGTTCGGGCTCGCGTGTTGCGCCGTCGAGATGATGCATGCGGGCGCGGCCCGTTATGACCTAGACCGGTTCGGGGTCGTGTTCCGTCCGAGCCCGCGTCAATCGGACGTGATGATCGTCGCCGGCACACTGTGCAACAAGATGGCGCCCGCACTGCGCCGCGTGTACGACCAGATGGCCGAGCCGCGCTGGGTGATCTCGATGGGGTCGTGCGCGAACGGTGGCGGTTACTACCACTACTCGTACTCGGTGGTTCGCGGTTGCGACCGGATCGTGCCGGTCGACGTCTACGTACCGGGCTGTCCGCCCACGGCCGAGGCGCTGGTCTACGGCGTGATCCAGCTTCAGGCGAAGATCCGCCGCACCAACACCATCGCCCGTCAATAAAGTCCCGAGCGTCCCCCTCAATATGGCAAGCAAAATCGAGACCCTCAAGGCAAACCTCGAAGCAGCGCTCGGCGCGCGCGTGGTGAGCCTCACCGAAGCGATCGGTGAACTGACGCTCGTCGTGAAGGCGAGCGATTACCTCGAAGTCGCAAAGATGCTGCGCGACGATCCGAAGCTCCGTTTCGAGCAACTGATCGACCTCTGCGGCGTCGATTACCAGACCTACGGCGACGGCGCCTACGACGGCCCGCGTTTCGCGGCCGTGTCGCAGCTGCTGTCGGTCACGAACAACTGGCGCCTGCGCCTGCGCGTGTTCGCTCCGGACGACGATCTGCCGATCGTGGCATCGCTCGTCGACATCTGGACCTCCGCAAACTGGTACGAGCGCGAGGCGTTCGACCTGTATGGTCTCGTGTTCGAGGGTCACCCCGATCTGCGCCGCATCCTCACCGACTACGGCTTCATCGGCCACCCGTTCCGAAAGGACTTCCCGGTGTCGGGTTATGTCGAAATGCGTTACGACCCGGAAGAGAAGCGGGTCGTCTACCAGCCGGTGACGATCGAGCCGCGCGAAATCACGCCGCGCGTGATCCGCGAGGATCGCTATGGCGGTCTGAAACATTAAGGGGGCGTCATGGCAGAAATCAAGAACTACACCCTCAACTTCGGCCCGCAGCACCCGGCAGCGCACGGCGTGCTGCGTCTCGTGCTCGAGCTCGACGGCGAAGTCATCCAGCGCGCCGATCCGCATATCGGCCTGCTGCATCGCGCGACTGAAAAGCTCGCGGAAAGCAAGACCTTCATCCAGTCCGTACCGTACATGGACCGTCTCGACTACGTGTCGATGATGGTCAACGAGCACGGCTACGTGCTCGCAATCGAGCGTCTGCTCGGCATCGACGTGCCTGAGCGCGCGCAGTACATCCGCGTGCTGTTCGACGAGATCACGCGCGTGCTGAACCATCTGATGTGGATCGGCGCGCACGCACTCGACGTCGGCGCGATGGCGGTGTTCCTGTACGCATTCCGCGAGCGCGAAGACCTGATGGACGTGTACGAAGCGGTGTCCGGTGCCCGGATGCACGCGGCGTACTACCGTCCGGGCGGCGTCTACCGCGACCTGCCTGACGCAATGCCGCAATACAAGGCGTCGAAGATTCGCAACGAGAAGGCGCTCGCGAAGATGAACGAAGCGCGCAGCGGCTCGGTGCTCGACTTCATCGACGACTTCTTCACGCGCTTCCCGAAGTGCGTCGACGAATACGAAACGCTGCTGACCGACAACCGGATCTGGAAACAGCGTCTGGTCGGGATCGGCGTCGTCAGCCCGGAGCGTGCGCTGCAGATGGGCCTGACGGGTCCGATGCTGCGTGGCTCGGGTATCGCGTGGGACCTGCGCAAGAAGCAGCCGTACGAAGTGTACGACCGCATGGATTTCGACGTGCCGGTCGGCGTGAACGGCGATTGCTACGACCGCTATCTGGTGCGCGTCGAGGAAATGCGCCAGTCGATCCGCATCGCGAAACAGTGTATTGAGTGGCTCCGCAAGAATCCGGGCCCGGTGATGACGGACAATCACAAGGTTGCACCGCCGTCGCGCGTCGGCATGAAGACCAACATGGAAGACTTGATTCACCACTTCAAGCTCTTCACCGAAGGTTTTCACGTGCCGGAAGGCGAAGCGTACGCGGCGGTCGAGCATCCGAAGGGTGAATTCGGCATCTACCTCGTGTCGGACGGTGCCAACAAGCCGTATCGCCTCAAGATCCGCGCACCGGGCTTCGCGCACCTCGCGTCGCTCGACGAAATGGCGCGCGGCCACATGATTGCCGACGCCGTCACGATCATCGGTACGCAGGACATCGTGTTCGGCGAGATCGATCGCTAATGGTTGCGCCGCCTGCGCGAGCGGGCGGCGAGCAGTAAGTCACACGCGATGCGCGCTGAACCGGCGCGGCTTCGCAAGCTGTCAACAGTGAGCGCCAGGTCTGCCGTCCTTGCACAGCAGTGCGGCAGGTTGTTCGTTCGGTAGGAATTGAAAGAGTCGTGTCTGAAAATGATCTCAGCTGAAGGCCTGAAGGAAATCGATCGAGCGTTGACGAAGTATCCCGCCGATCAGAAACAGTCCGCCGTGATGTCGGCGTTGGCCGTTGCTCAGGAAGAGCACGGCTGGCTGTCGCCCGAACTGATGCAGTTCGTCGCGGACTATCTCGGCATGCCGGCCGTTGCCGTGCAGGAAGTCGCGACGTTCTACACGATGTACGAGCTCAAACCGGTCGGCAAGCACAAGATCACGCTCTGCACGAACCTGCCGTGCCAGCTTGGCCCGCACGGCGGCGCGGAAGCGACTGCCGACTACCTGAAACAGAAGCTGGGCATCGGCTTCGGCGAGACCACGCCCGACGGCAAGTTCACGCTGAAGGAAGGCGAATGCATGGGCTCTTGCGGTGATGCGCCGGTGCTGCTGGTGAACAATCACAGAATGTGCAGCTTCATGAGCCGCGAGAAGATCGACCAGCTGCTTGAGGAGCTCTCGAAATGACGTCCCTCCACGACCGTCACATCAAACCGCTGATCCTCGCTGGTCTGAACGGCGAGAACTGGCATCTCGAAGACTACGTCGCGCGCGGCGGCTACAAGCAGCTGCGCCGCATTCTCGAAGAAAAGATTCCGCCGGAGCAGGTGATCGCCGACGTGAAGGCGTCGGGCCTGCGTGGCCGTGGCGGTGCGGGCTTCCCGACCGGCCTGAAGTGGAGCTTCATGCCGCGCCAGTTCCCGGGGCAGAAGTACCTCGTCTGCAACTCGGACGAAGGCGAACCGGGCACGTTCAAGGATCGCGACATCCTGCGCTGGAACCCGCATGCACTGATCGAAGGCATGGCCATCGGCGCGTACGCGATGGGCATCACCGTCGGCTACAACTACATCCACGGGGAAATCTTCGAAGTGTATCGACGCTTCGAGGCCGCGCTCGATGAAGCGCGTGCCGCGGGTTTCCTCGGCGACAACATCATGGGCTCGGAATTCTCGTTCCAGCTGCACGCGCACCACGGTTACGGCGCGTACATCTGCGGCGAGGAAACGGCGCTGCTCGAGTCGCTCGAAGGCAAGAAGGGCCAGCCGCGCTTCAAGCCGCCGTTCCCGGCGAGCTTCGGCGTGTACGGCAAGCCGACCACGATCAACAACACCGAGACGTTCGCGGCGGTGCCGTTCCTGCTGTCCATCGGGCCGCAGAATTACCTCGAGATCGGCAAGCCGAACAATGGCGGCACGAAGATCTTCTCGGTGTCGGGTGACGTCGAGCGTCCGGGCAACTATGAAGTGCCGCTCGGCACGCCGTTCGCGACGCTGATGGAGCTCGCCGGCGGGATGCGCGGCGGTCGCAAGATCAAGGCCGTGATTCCGGGCGGTTCGTCGGCACCGGTGATCCCGGGCGACATCATGATGCAGACCGATCTCGATTACGATTCGATCGCGAAGGCGGGCTCGATGCTCGGCTCCGGCGCGGTGATCGTGATGGACGAGACGCGTTGCATGGTGCGTTCGCTGTTGCGCCTGTCGTACTTCTACTACGAGGAATCGTGCGGCCAGTGCACGCCGTGCCGTGAAGGCACCGGCTGGCTGTATCGCGTCGTGAATCGTATCGAGCACGGCGAAGGCCGCCAGGAAGATCTGGACCTGCTGAACTCGGTTGCCGAGAACATCATGGGCCGCACGATCTGCGCGCTCGGCGATGCGGCGGCGATGCCGGTACGCGGGATGCTGAAGCATTACTGGGACGAATTCGCGTACCACGTCGAGCATAAGCACTGCATGGTCGGCGGCCACGCGCACGCGGCGGCGGCCTGAAGCGAAGCACCGGTTGCGGAATTTGAGCGCACGGTCGGGCGAAGGCGCGAACGGGCGGAAATAGGTTAAGGACCATTCACCATCATGGTTGAACTTGAAATAGACGGCAAGAAGGTCGAGGTGCCCGAAGGCAGCATGGTGATCCAGGCTGCGCACAAGGCGGATACGTACATTCCTCACTTCTGCTATCACAAGAAACTGTCGGTCGCGGCCAACTGCCGGATGTGTCTCGTCGAAGTCGAGAAGATGCCGAAGGCCGTACCTGCCTGCGCGACCCCCGTGTCGGCCGGCATGATCGTCCGCACGCAGTCCGACAAGGCTGTGAAGGCGCAGCAGTCGGTGATGGAATTCCTCCTCATCAATCACCCGCTCGATTGCCCGATCTGCGATCAGGGCGGCGAATGCCAGCTGCAGGATCTGGCGGTCGGCTACGGCAAGTCGTCGTCGCGCTACTCGGAAGAAAAGCGCGTGGTGTTCCACAAGAACGTGGGCCCGCTGATCTCGATGGAAGAAATGTCGCGCTGCATCCACTGCACGCGCTGCGTCCGCTTCGGCCAGGAAATCGCCGGCGTGATGGAGCTCGGCATGCTGGGTCGCGGTGAGCACTCGGAAATCACGACGTTCGTCGGCAAGACGGTCGACTCCGAACTGTCGGGCAACATGATCGACCTGTGCCCGGTCGGCGCGCTGACCAGCAAGCCGTTCCGCTACAGCGCCCGTACGTGGGAGCTGTCGCGCCGCAAGTCGGTGAGCCCGCACGATTCAGTCGGCGCGAACCTCGTCGTGCAGGTGAAGAACAACCGCGTGATGCGCGTGTTGCCGTTCGAGAACGAAGCGATCAACGAATGCTGGATCTCGGACAAGGATCGCTTCTCGTACGAAGGCCTGAACAGTGAAGAGCGCCTGACGAAGCCGATGCTGAAGCAGGGCGGCCAGTGGATCGAGACCGACTGGCAGACCGCGCTCGAATATGTCGCGAAGGGCCTGAAGGGCATCGCCGCGGATCACGGCGCGAACGCGCTGGCGATGCTCGCGAGCGCGCACAGCACCGCTGAAGAGCTGTTCCTCGTTAAGCAGCTCGCCAGCGAACTGAAAACGCCGAACGTCGACTTCCGTCTGCGGCAGCAGGATTTCTCGGCGCCGGTCCAGGGCGCACCGTGGCTCGGCATGCCGATCACCGATCTGTCGAGCGTGGATGCCGCGTTCGTCGTCGGTTCGTTCCTGCGCCGCGACCACCCGCTGTTCGCCGCACGCCTGCGCCAGGCCGCGAAGAACGGCGCGAAGCTGCACTTCCTGCACGCGACCGCCGACGACTCGCTGATCCCGACCGCGCAGCGCATCGTCGCCGCGCCGTCGGCATGGCTCGACGAGCTGGCAGGCATCGCCGCGGCCGTCGCGCAACTGCGCGGCGTCGCGCTGCCCGACACGCTCGCGGGCGTCACGGCATCGCCGGCTGCGCAAGCGGTCGCCCAGTCGCTCGCGAACGGCGAACGCCGCGCGGTGCTGCTCGGCAACGTCGCGGTCCGCCATCCGGAATTCGCGAAGCTGCACGCGGTCGCCCAGTGGATCGCCGACAACACCGGCGCGACGTTCGGCTTCCTCACGGAAGCGGCGAACACGGTCGGTGCGCACGTCGTCGGCGCGCTGCCGGGCGAAGGCGGCCTGAATGCACGCGAAGCGTTTGCACAGCCGCGCAAGGGCTACGTGCTGCTGAACGTCGAACCGGAATTCGACACGGCCGATCCGGCGCAGGCGCTTGCCGCGCTGAACCAGGCTGAAATGGTCGTCGTGATGTCGCCGTTCAAGCACGGCCTCGATTACGCCGACGTGCTGCTGCCGATCGCGCCGTTCACGGAAACGTCCGGCACGTTCGTCAACGCAGAAGGCACCGTGCAGAGCTTCAACGGCGTCGTGCGCCCGCTCGGCGACACGCGTCCGGCATGGAAGGTGCTGCGCGTGCTCGGCAGCCTGCTCGGCCTGCCGAACTTCGAATACGAGACGGCGGAAGAAGTGCGTCTCGCGGCGCTCGGCGACGCAGGCGTCGCGGGCCGCCTGTCGAACCAGACGTCGGTCGCTCCGGCGCGCGTCGCGGCGAATGCCGCGAACGGCGGCTTCGAGCGCCTGGCCGATGTGCCGATCTATCACGCCGACGTGCTTGTGCGCCGCGCAGGTGCGCTGCACCTGACGGCTGCCGCGAAGGCAGCGAATGCCGCAGCCCTGCCGGCCGCGCTGTTCGACAAGCTGGGCTTGAAGGAAGGCGACGCAGTGCGCGTGCGCCAGGGCGAGCGTGCGGTGCAGTTGCCGGCCGTGCGCGACGCGAATCTTGCGGAGACGGTCGTTCGCGTGTCGGCGGCGACGCCTGCCGGCGCAGCGCTCGGCAGCCTGTCCGGTGAACTGGTGGTGGAGAAGGCGTAAATGAGCTTGTTCGATACGATCAACGCGGGCGGAGCCCAGCTTCTCGGCGTCGCGTGGCCGACGGTGTGGGCCGTCGTGCGCATCCTCGTCGTCGCCGTCGTGATCCTGCTGTGCGTCGCGTACCTGATTCTGTGGGAACGCAAGCTGATCGGCTGGATGCACGTGCGTCTCGGCCCGAACCGCGTCGGCCCCGGCGGCCTGCTGCAGCCGATCGCCGACGTGCTGAAGCTGCTGCTGAAGGAAGTCATTCAGCCGAGCGCCGCCAGCCGCTGGCTGTATCTGATCGCGCCGGTGATGACGGTCGTGCCGGCGTTCGCGGTGTGGGCGGTGATTCCGTTCCAGGCGGAAGCCGTGCTCGCGAACGTGAACGCGGGCCTGCTGTACGCGATGGCGATCTCGTCGATCGGCGTGTACGCGGTGATTCTCGCCGGCTGGGCGTCGAACTCGAAGTACGCGTTCCTCGGCGCGATGCGCGCCGCGGCGCAGATGGTGTCGTACGAAATCTCGATGGGCTTCGCGCTGGTGCTCGTGCTGATGACGGCCGGCAGCCTGAACCTGTCGGAAATCGTCGGCTCGCAACAGCACGGCTTCTTCGCCGGCCACGGCGTGAACTTCCTGTCGTGGAACTGGCTGCCGCTGCTGCCGGCCTTCGTGGTCTACTTCGTGTCCGGCATCGCCGAAACGAACCGTCACCCGTTCGACGTGGTGGAAGGGGAGTCGGAGATCGTCGCAGGTCACATGATCGATTACTCGGGCATGGCGTTCGCGCTGTTCTTCCTCGCCGAGTACATCAACATGATCGTGATCTCGGCGCTGGCCGCGACGCTGTTCCTCGGCGGTTGGGACGCACCGTTCGAATTCCTGTCGTTCATTCCGGGCATCTTCTGGCTGGTGCTGAAGGTATTCGCGCTGCTGTCGGTGTTCATCTGGGTGCGCGCGACGTTCCCGCGCTACCGTTACGACCAGATCATGCGTCTGGGCTGGAAGGTGTTCCTGCCCGTCACGGTGATCTGGGTGGTCGTGGTCGGCTTCTGGATGATGTCGCCGCTCAACATCTGGGTGAAGTAAAGATCGGACGAAATCATGACGGCAATCCAACACTTCTTTAAGACCTTCTTCCTGACGGAGCTGCTGAAGGGGCTCGCGCTGACCGGTCGTTACACGTTCAAGCGCAAGTTCACCGTGCAGTTCCCGGAAGAAAAGACCCCGATTTCGCCGCGTTTCCGCGGGCTGCATGCGCTGCGCCGCTATGAAAACGGCGAAGAGCGCTGCATCGCGTGCAAACTCTGCGAGGCAGTGTGCCCCGCGATGGCGATCACGATCGAATCGGAAACGCGCGCGGACAACACGCGCCGCACGACGCGCTACGACATCGACCTGACGAAGTGCATTTTCTGTGGTTTCTGCGAGGAAAGCTGCCCGGTCGATTCGATCGTCGAGACGCAGATTCTCGAGTACCACGGCGAAAAGCGCGGCGACCTGTATTTCACGAAGGAAATGCTGCTCGCGGTGGGCGATCGCTACGAGAAGGACATCGCTGCGGCGAAGGCCGCCGACGCGCCGTATCGTTGATTGTGTTTGCAGTGCCGGCCCGGCAGGAACGGGCCGAGCCGCCGCGACGGGTGCGGCACGCGAGAGCGTCCCGCAAGCCGCGCCTGACTATGGCCTAACGATGAACCGGTAATCATGGAATTCACGACCGTACTGTTCTACATCTTCGCGCTGCTCCTGGTGGTATCAGGGCTGAAGGTGATCACTTCGCGCAACCCGGTGGCGTCTGCGCTTTTCCTTGTGCTGGCGTTCTTCAACGCCGCCGCGATCTGGATGCTGCTGGAAGCGGAGTTCCTTGCGATCCTGCTGGTGCTGGTGTACGTGGGCGCCGTGATGGTGCTGTTCCTGTTCGTCGTGATGATGCTGGACATCAACATCGATTACCTGCGCCGCGACTTCAAGCGCTTCGTGCCGATGGCGACCGTCGTCGGCGCGATCATCGTGGTCGAGACCGCGCTGATCCTGTGGCGCGGCTACGGCGACACGCACACGGTGCACGCGATGGCGACGGGCGCGATGGCCGACTGGTCGAACACGCGCCTGATCGGCAAGGTGATTTACACCGACTACATCTTCGCGTTTGAAATCGCAGGCCTGGTGCTGCTGGTCGCGATCATCGCCGCGATCGGGCTGACCGAGCGCAAGGGCAAGGACAGCAAGCGGCAGCGCGTGTCGGATCAGGTCAAGGTGCGCCGCGACGACCGCGTGCGCCTCGTGAAGATGGAAGCGGAAAAGCCGCAGCCGGAAACGGCGCAGAGCGAAGCCGGTACGAGCACCAACGGCTAAGCGGAGGAAAAGAAAACCATGCTGACTCTTGCTCATTACCTTGTGCTCGGCGCGATCCTCTTTGCGATCGCGATCGTCGGGATCTTCCTGAACCGCCGCAACATCATCATCATCCTGATGGCGATCGAACTGATGCTGCTGGCGGTGAACACCAACTTCGTCGCTTTTTCGCACTACCTCGGCGATGTGCACGGCCAGATATTCGTGTTCTTCGTGCTGACCGTCGCCGCAGCGGAAGCCGCGATCGGTCTCGCGATTCTGGTGACCCTGTTCCGTAAGCTCGACACGATCAATGTCGAGGATCTCGATCAGCTCAAAGGTTAATTTCAGGCAACGCTGTTATGTCAACGACACTCAATGAAAACCTGCTGCTGGCGATTCCGCTCGCTCCGCTGGCCGGCTCGCTGATTGCGGGGCTGTTCGGGAACGCAGTCGGGCGCAAGGGCGCACACCGGATCACGATCCTCGGCGTATTGATCGCGTTCCTCCTGTCGGCGAAAGTCTTCTTCGACGTGATGGGCGGCGCAAGCTTCAACGCGACCGTCTACGAATGGATGAACGTCGGCTCGCTGAAGCTCGAAGTCGGCTTCCTCGTCGATTCGCTGACCGCGATGATGATGGTCGTCGTGACCTTCGTCTCGCTGATGGTGCACGTGTACACGATCGGCTACATGGCGGAGGAAGACGGCTACCAGCGCTTCTTCTCGTACATCTCGCTGTTCACGTTCTCGATGCTGATGCTCGTGATGAGCAACAACTTCCTGCAGCTGTTCTTCGGCTGGGAAGCGGTGGGTCTGGTGTCGTACCTGCTGATCGGCTTCTACTTCACGCGTGAGAGCGCGATCTACGCGAACATGAAGGCGTTCCTCGTGAACCGCGTGGGCGACTTCGGCTTCCTGCTAGGCATCGGCCTGCTGCTGGCGTTCGCGGGTTCGATGAACTACGGCGAAGTGTTCGCGAAGCGTGCCGAGCTCGCAAGCCTGCACTTCCCGGGCACCGACTGGGGCTTGCTGACCGTCGCCTGCATCTGCCTGTTCATCGGCGCGATGGGTAAATCGGCGCAGTTCCCGCTGCACGTCTGGCTGCCCGACTCGATGGAAGGCCCGACCCCGATCTCCGCGCTGATTCACGCGGCGACGATGGTGACGGCCGGCATCTTCATGGTGTCGCGCATGTCGCCGCTGTTCGAACTGTCGGATACCGCGCTGTCGTTCATCACGGTGATTGGTGCGATCACGGCGCTCTTCATGGGCTTCCTCGGTATCGTCCAGAACGACATCAAGCGCGTGGTTGCGTATTCGACGCTGTCGCAGCTCGGCTACATGACCGTCGCGCTCGGCGTTTCCGCTTACCCGGTCGCCGTGTTCCACCTGATGACGCACGCGTTCTTCAAGGCGCTGCTGTTCCTTGGCGCCGGTTCGGTGATCATGGGCATGCACCACGACCAGGACATGCGCAACATGGGTGGCCTGCGCAAGTACATGCCGATCACGTGGATCACGTCGCTCGTCGGTTCGCTGGCGCTGATCGGTACGCCGTTCTTCTCCGGCTTCTACTCGAAAGACTCGATCATCGACGCGGTGAAGCTGTCGCATCTGCCGGGTTCGGGCTTCGCATACTTCGCGGTTGTCGCGAGCGTGTTCGTCACGGCGCTCTACTCGTTCCGCATGTACTTCCTGGTGTTCCACGGCGAAGAGCGTTTCCGCAAGCCGAAGCATCCGGAATCGCCGATGGGCATGGCGGCCGCGCACGGCCACGACGATCACGGCCATGGCCACGGTCATGACGACCATGCGCACGAGCCGCACGAGACCCCGTGGGTCGTGTGGGTGCCGCTGGTCCTGCTGGCCATTCCGTCGGTGATCATCGGTGCGATCGCGATCGGCCCGATGCTGTTCGGCGACTTCTTCCAGCACGGCGTCGCGTTCGACAAGGTGATCTTCATCGGTGAAAACCATCCGGCACTGGCCGAGATGGCCGAAGAGTTCCACGGCTGGGTGGGCATGGGCCTGCACTCGGTGTCGGGCCTGCCGGTATGGCTGGCGCTCGCCGGTGTCGTCGTTGCGTGGTTCCTGTACCTGAAGCGTCCGGAGCTGCCGGCGTCGATCCGCCGCGCGTTCGGTCCGATCTACACGCTGCTGGACAACAAGTACTACATGGACAAGATCAACGAAGTGGTGTTCGCCCGTGGTTCGGTGGCGATCGGCCGCGGCCTGTGGAAGGAAGGCGACGTCGTCGTGATCGACGGTCTCGTCAACGGCAGCGCGCGGTTCATCGGCTGGTTCGCCGGCGTGATCCGCTTCCTCCAATCCGGTTACATCTATCACTACGCGTTCGCCATGATCATCGGCATGCTGGGGCTCCTGACCCTGTTTGTAACGCTCGGCGGCAAATAAGGCGGGGAGACAACACTAATGCACGCTTTTCCGATTCTCAGTACCGCGATCTGGCTGCCGATCGTTTTCGGCCTCCTCGTGCTGGCGGTAGGTAACGACAAAAATCCGGGGACGGCCCGCTGGGTTGCGCTGATCGGCGCGCTGCTCGGCCTCGCGGTCACGATCCCGTTGATCACGGGCTTCGACTCGAGCACGGCCGCACTGCAGTTCGTCGAGAAGTCGACCTGGATCGAACGCTTCGACATTGCGTATCACCTCGGCGTCGACGGCATCTCGATGTGGTTCGTCGTGCTGACCGCGCTGATCACGGTGATCGTCGTGATCGCCGCATGGGAAGTGATCACCGAGAACGTCGCGCAGTACCTCGCGGCATTCCTGATCCTGTCCGGGATCATGATCGGCGTGTTCTCGGCGGCCGACGGCCTGCTGTTCTACGTGTTCTTCGAGGCGACCCTGATCCCGATGTACATCATCATCGGCGTGTGGGGCGGCCCGAACCGCGTGTATGCGGCATTCAAGTTCTTCCTGTACACGCTGGCCGGCTCGCTGCTGATGCTGGTCGCGCTGATCTACCTGTACACGGAAACGCATTCGTTCGACCTCGCGACGTGGCAGAACGCGAAGATCGCGATGACGCCACAGATCTTGCTGTTCATTGCCTTCTTCCTCGCGTTCGCGGTGAAGGTGCCGATGTGGCCGGTGCACACGTGGCTGCCGGACGCGCACGTGGAAGCGCCGACAGGCGGCTCCGTCGTGCTGGCTGCGATTATGCTGAAGCTCGGCGCATACGGTTTCCTGCGCTTCTCGCTGCCGATCACGCCTGACGCGAGCCACTTCCTGGCACCCGTCGTGATCACGCTGTCGCTGATCGCGGTGATCTACATCGGCCTCGTCGCGATGGTGCAGGCCGACATGAAGAAGCTGGTCGCGTATTCGTCGATCGCGCACATGGGCTTCGTCACGCTCGGCTTCTTCATCTTCAACCAGCTCGGCGTCGAAGGCGCGATCGTCCAGATGATCTCGCACGGCTTCGTGTCGGGCGCGATGTTCCTGTGCATCGGCGTGCTGTACGACCGCGTGCACTCGCGCCAGATCGCCGATTACGGCGGCGTCGTGAACGTGATGCCGAAGTTCGCGGCATTTGCGATGCTGTTCTCGATGGCCAACTGCGGCCTGCCGGGTACCTCGGGTTTCGTCGGTGAGTTCATGGTGATTCTCGCGGCTGTCCAGTACAACTTCTGGATCGCATTCGGCGCGGCATTCACGCTGATCCTCGGCGCCGCCTACACGCTGTGGATGTACAAGCGCGTGTACTTCGGCGCGGTCGCGAACGATCACGTTGCAAAGCTGAAGGACATCGGCCGTCGCGAATTCGTGATGCTGGCCGTGCTCGCCGCGTTCACGCTGCTGATGGGTCTGTATCCGAAGCCTTTCACCGACGTGATGCACGTTTCCGTGGAAAACCTCCTCTCCCACGTCGCGCAGTCCAAGCTGCCGCTGGCCCAGTAATCGCGAGCGGAGGAAATCAAGATCATGAATGCTCCTATGAATGTCCTGTTGCCTGACGCGCTGGTGATGGTCGCCGTCGTCGTCGCATGGCTGAACGACACCTTTACCGGTGCTGCTGGCCGCCGCCTGACCTATCTGATCGCGGTGGTTTCGTCGGTCGTTGCCGGCGTGTGGTTCGCGGTGCAGGCGCTGGACCCGCAGCAGTATTACTTCTTCTCGCGGATGGTCGTCGTCGACTCGTTCGCGAGCATGATGAAGGCCGTCGTGTCGCTCGGCTTCGCGGTCTCGCTCGTCTATTCGCGCAAGTACCTCGAAGACCGCGACATGTTCCGCGGCGACGTGTTCCTGCTGGGCATGTTCTCGCTGCTCGGTCAACTGGTGATGGTGTCGGGCAACAACTTCCTGACGCTGTACCTCGGCCTCGAACTGATGTCGCTGTCGCTGTACGCCGTCATCGCGCTGCGCCGCGATGTCGCTCAGTCGAGCGAAGCCGCGATGAAGTACTACGTGCTGGGCGCGCTCGCGTCGGGCTTCGTGCTGTACGGCATTTCGATGCTCTACGGCGCGACCGGCTCGCTCGAGCTGGGCGAGGTGTACAAGGCGGTCGGCGGCAACACCGACGCGGCCGTGCTGATGTTCGGCGTGGTCTTCATCGTCGCCGGTATCGCGTTCAAGCTCGGCGCCGTGCCGTTCCACATGTGGGTGCCGGATGTCTACCAGGGCGCACCGACCGCGATGACGCTGTTCGTCGGCGGCGGCCCGAAGGTTGCCGCGTTCGCGTGGGGCCTGCGCTTCCTGGTGATGGGCCTGCTGCCGCTCGCTCAGAACTGGCAGACCGCGCTCGTGATCCTTGCCGCGCTGTCGCTGATCGTGGGTAACATCACCGGTATCGTCCAGCGCAACATCAAGCGGATGCTCGCGTACTCGGCGATCTCGAACATGGGCTTCGTGCTGCTCGGCCTGCTCGCCGGCATCGTGAAGGGCGACGCGGCCGCACCGGCGAACGCGTACAGCTCGGCGATGTTCTACGCGATCGTCTACCTGATCACGACGCTCGGCTCGTTCGGCGTGGTGATGCTGCTCGCACGCCGCGATTTCGAAGCGGAAACGATCGACGACTTCAAGGGCCTGAACAAGCGCAGCCCGGTGTTCGCGTTCGTGATGATGGTCATGATGTTCTCGCTGGCGGGTATCCCGCCGACCGTTGGTTTCTACGCGAAGCTCGCGGTGCTCGAGGCGACCGTCAACGCGGGTCTCACGTGGCTGGCCGTGCTGGCCGTGATCACGTCGCTGTTCGGCGCGTTCTACTACCTGCGCATCGTCAAGCTGATGTACTTCGATGCACCGCAGGACGCGACTCCGGTCACCGGCGATTTCTGCAAGCGCACGATCCTCGTGCTGAACGGTATTGCAGTCGTGGTGCTCGGCCTGATCCCGAGCCCGCTGCTGACGGCCTGCCTGCAGGCGATCCGTCACACGCTGCCGCTGTAATGTCGGCAGCTGGCTGGTTCATCGTGCTGTTGGCGCTCGTATGCGCCAACGTACCGTTCCTGAACCAACGCCTTTTCGCCGTCGTGCCGATCGGTGCGACGAAGAAGAACGCGTGGGTTCGGATCGGCGAACTGATCGTGCTGTATTTCGTCGTCGGTGCGCTCGGCTTCTGGCTCGAGTCGCGCGCCGGCAACCGCTTCGAACAGGGCTGGCAGTTCTACGCGATCACGTTCAGTCTCTTCGTTGTATTCGCGTTTCCCGGCTTCACGTTCCAGTATCTCGTCAAACGACGCTGACGGCTTCGGCCGTCGCGTGCTCATTCCTCCGGAGCCCGCCGATGGCCGAACTACCCAATCACGACGCCGCACTGACCGAAACCTGCCTCGAGAGCGAGGCGATTTTCGACGGCTCGTTCCTCAAGCTGAAGCGCGATACCGTTCGTTTGCCCGACGGCAAGCAGGCCACGCGCGAATACGTCCAGCACCCCGGCGCGGTGATGGTAATCCCGCTGTTCGACGACGGCCGCGTGCTGATGGAAAGCCAGTATCGCTATCCGATCGGCAAGGTCATGGCCGAATTCCCCGCCGGCAAACTTGATCCGAACGAGGGCGCGCTCGCCTGCGCGGTGCGCGAACTGCGCGAGGAAACCGGCTACACGGCGCGCGAATACGTGTTCCTTGCCCGGATTCACCCGATCATTTCCTATTCGACCGAATTCATCGACCTGTATCTCGCGCGCGGCCTGACGGCCGGCGAGCGTAAGCTCGACGAAGGCGAATTCCTCGAAACCTTCACGGCGACGCTGCCCGACCTGCAGGAGTGGGTGCGCACAGGCCAGATCACTGACGTGAAGACGATCATCGGCGCAATGTGGCTCGACAAGGTGCTGTCCGGCACCTGGCCGCTCGGCCCGGTCGAGAAGCCCTGACGGCGCGTCAGCGGCGAGTGGGGCGCCGCGTTACAATTCTGTGATGCGGCCGCTGTCCGGCCGCGCGATCCTCGTTTAGCACGATCGTTCACAAAAGCGCGTTTTGCGCTACACTCGCCACACGCCCTGATTCAGCATGAAGGTCCTCGATTTACAGTGCCCGCACGGTCATCGGTTCGAAGGCTGGTTCGCTTCCGCCGATGAGTTCGAAGCGCAGTTGTCCCGCAAGCTGGTCGAATGTCCGGTGTGCGGGACGACCGAGATCAACCGGATGCCGTCGGCGCCGCGCCTGAACCTGTCGGGTGCGACGCAGGCGCAGCCGGCCGATCCGCGTGCGTTGCAGGCGCAGGTGATGCGCGCACTGCGCGAGGTGCTGGAGAAGACCGAGAACGTGGGCGAGCGCTTCGCCGAGGAAGCGCGGCGCATTCATTACAATGAGGCGCCGGCGCGCAGCATTCGTGGCGTCACGACGCCGGAGGATGCGCAATCCTTGGTCGAAGAAGGCATCGACGTGATGCCGCTACCGATTCCTGCCGCGCTGAAAGAACCGCTGCAATGACGTACGCAGTGTGTCCTTGCCGGGCCGGACGGCCGCGGCCAGGAGACACTGCGCATGGATCTGGATTACTCCCCCGCCGACGACGCGTTCCGCGTCGACGTCCGCGTCTGGCTCGAGGCCAACCTGCCTCATGCACTGCGCGCCAAGGTACTCGATCACAAACGACTGGACCGCGAGGATTTCGCGAGCTGGCACCGGATTCTCGGCCAGCGCGGCTGGTCCGCGCCCGCGTGGCCGGCCGAATATGGCGGTCCGGAATGGAACGCGACGCAGCGCCACATCTGGGATGAGGAGTGCGCACGCATCGGCGCGCCGACCGTGCTGCCGTTCGGCGTATCGATGGTCGCGCCGGTGCTGATGAAATACGGCAGCGAAGCGCAGAAGCGCCACTATCTGCCGCGCATTCTCGACGGTACCGACTGGTGGTGCCAGGGTTATTCGGAGCCGGGCTCCGGGTCGGATCTCGCATCGCTGCGCACGCGTGCCGAACGTCATGGCGACCACTACGTCGTCAACGGCCAGAAGACCTGGACGACGCTGGGTCAGTACGCGGACATGATGTTCTGTCTCGTGCGCACCGATCCGGCGGCGAAGAAACAGGAGGGCATCTCGTTCCTGCTGATCGACATGAAGACGCCTGGCATCACGGTGCGCCCGATCATCACGCTCGACGAGGATCACGAAGTCAACGAGGTGTTCTTCGAGGACGTGAAGGTGCCCGTCGAGAATCTCGTCGGCGATGAAAACCGCGGCTGGACTTACGCGAAATACCTGTTGGGCCACGAGCGCACCGGCATCGCACGCGTCGGCGCGTCGAAGCGCGAGCTCGCATTCCTGAAACGCGTGGCGTCGAACCAGCGCAAGAACGGCAAGCCGTTGCTCGCCGATCCCGTGTTTGCCGCGAAGGTTGCCGCGCTCGAAGTTGAGCTGATGGCGCTGGAAGTGACGGTGCTGCGTGTCGTGAGCCGCGAGACGAGCGGCAAGGGGCCGGGCCCCGAGGCATCGATGTTGAAGATCAAGGGCACCGAGGTGCAGCAGGCGCTTACCGAGCTGATGTTCGAGGCGATCGGACCGCTCGCCGCGCCGTTCGACGTCCCGTTCCTCGAGGGCGAACGCGAACACAGCAGCGCGGGCGACGATGATGCCGCGCCGCTCGCCGCCTACTACTTCAATTACCGGAAGACGTCGATCTACGGCGGTTCGAACGAGATTCAGAAGAACATCATCACGCAGATGATCCTGGGGCTGTGATCAGGGAACGGAGACAACCATGGACTTCAGCTTTACCGATGAGCAGCAACAGTTTGCCGACGCGCTGCGCCGTTATCTCGGCGAGCAATACGGTTTCGACGCACGCCAGGCCATCGTGCGAAGCGATGCCGGCGTGTCGGACGCGCAATGGAGCGCATTCGCAGAGCTGGGCCTGATCGCGCTGCCCGTGCCCGATGCACAGGGCGGTTTCGGCGGCGGCCCGGTCGACATGCTGGTCGCGATGCAGGAGCTCGGCCGTGCACTCGTGGTCGAGCCGTACTGGGCGACGGCGGTCGGCATCGAGGCGCTGCGTGTCGCCGGGTCCGGCACGGGTGACGATGCCGCGCTGCTGGAAGCGGTCGCACAAGGGCAGAAGCGCCTGGCCGTCGCATTCCACGAACCGCGGGCGCGCTACGACCTGTACGCACTCGATACACACGCGCGTGAGCAGAGCGGCACGTACCGACTGACCGGAACCAAGTCGGTCGTTCAGCACGGCGCTCAGGCGCATGCGTGGATCGTACCCGCTCGGGTAGACGGCGGCGGCATCGGCCTGTTCGTCGTCGAGCGCGATGCCGCGGGGGCGAAACTCGTCGACTACCGGACGATCGACGGCCAGCGCGCTGCGACGATCGAACTGCGTGACACGCCTGCGCGGCAGCTGACGGGCGGCGCACGCGATGCGGCCGCACTCGAGCAGATTGCCGATTACGCGACCTTCCTGCTTTGCGCGGAAGCGGTCGGTGCACTCGACGAGCTGAACCGCGTGACGGTCGAATACACGAAGACGCGCGAACAGTTCGGCGTACCGATTGCACGTTTCCAGGCACTGCAGCACCGGATGGTCGACATGCTGATTCATGCGGAGCAGGCGCGCTCGCTGACTTACCTGGCTGCGGTGCGTTACGCGGGCGGCGATGCCGATGCCCGTCGCAAGGCGGTGTCGGCCGCGAAGGCGCGGGTCGGCGCGGCCGCACGCTTCGTCGGGCAGCAGGCGGTGCAACTGCACGGCGGCATGGGCGTGACCAATGAGGTAGCCGCCGCACACCTGTTCAAGCGGCTGTCGATCATCGAGACGACACTCGGCGACACCGATCATCATCTTGCGCGCATTGCGGCCCTGCCGGATTTCGCGCAAACCGACGCGGCATGACGGCGGCGCGTGCGCGCGCCAGAGGAGATAGACAGTGGGTATCAGTTACGAAGATCTGGAAGTCGGCAGTACGACCGAAATCGGCCGCTATACGTTCGAATCGGACGATATCAAGGCATTCGCGCAACGCTACGATCCGCAACCGTTCCACCTCGACGAAGTGGCCGGCAAGGCATCGCCGTTCGGTGGACTGGTTGCGAGCGGCTGGCATACGTGTTCGGTGTTCATGAGCCTGCTCATCAAGAAGCTGGGGCCGGATTCGACCAGCATGGGCTCGCCCGGCATCGACTCGATCCGCTGGCTAAAGCCCGTGCGTGCCGGCGACACGATCACGATGTACCAGAAGGTCCACGACAAGCGCGTGTCGGCGAGCAAGCCCGATCGCGGCATCGTGTCGACGGAGTGGATCGGCGTCAACGGTGCCGGCGACACGGTGATCACCGTGCATACCAAGGTGATCTTCGGACTGCGTCATCCGCAAGGAGTCGGCGCATGACGGACGTGACAGTGCCGCTTATCGCGTCGGCGCAAGCGCTGCACGAGCGGGTCGGCGCGGAGCCGCTCGCGAGCGGCTGGGTCGAGATCGACCAGCGTCGCGTCGATGGTTTTGCCGACGCCACCGGCGATCATCAGTGGATTCACGTCGATCCCGAGCGGGCGCGGCGCGAGTCGCCGTTCGGCGGCCCGATCGCGCACGGATTCCTGACGCTGTCGCTGATTCCCGCGCTGATGACCGATGCGATGCGCTTCGAGCAGAAGATGGGCGTGAACTACGGACTGAACCGCGTGCGATTCCTGAGGCCGGTGCCGGTCGGCGCACGCGTGCGCGCGCTGTTCGCGGTGAAGGAAGCCGCAGAGGCCGCTCAGGGCGGCGTGCAGGTGACGTGGTCTGTGTCGATGCAGGTTGAGCGTCCGGACGTGCCGCTGCTCGTTTGCGCGGCGGAATTCATTACGCTGCACTATTTCTGATGCGCGCGGCGGCGTCGATGGATGCCGCCGCGTCGCTTGTTGCGTGGCTCGTCAGTGCTTTGCGTATTGCGTCGCACCGAACAGCATTTCGCGCGCCTTGTCGTCCTGCAGCGGCTTGCGCAGCGATGCAAGTACTTCGACGCCGCGCTGCACGGCCGGACGCGCGGCAATCGTTTCGTGCCAGCGCCTCACGTTTGGCAGTTCGTCGAGCGCGATGCCCTGATTCTGCCACGAGCGCGTCCACGGGAACGTCGCGATGTCCGCGATCGTGTACGTGTCGCCGGCGAGAAATTCGGATTCGCCGAGACGCTTTTCCATCACGTTGTACAGGCGCTTCGCTTCGTTCGTGTAGCGATTGACCGCGTACTCGATCTTCTCCGGCGCATACAGCCGGAAGTGATGCGCCTGCCCGAGCATCGGGCCGACGCCGCCCATCTGAAACATCAGCCATTCGAGCGTCGCGTAGCGCTCGGCCGGCTCGGTTGGCAGGAACTTGCCGGTCTTTTCCGCCAGGTACACGAGGATCGCGCCCGATTCGAACAGCGAGATCGGCTTGCCGCCGGGGCCGTCCGAGTCGACGATCGCGGGGATCTTGTTGTTCGGGCTGATCTTCAGGAATTCGGGCTTGAACTGGTCGCCCGCACCGATATCGACCGGATGCGCACGATACGCGAGGCCCGTTTCCTCGAGCATGATGTGTACCTTGTGGCCGTTCGGGGTCGCCCAGCTGTAGACGTCGATCATCGTCAACTCCATTATTGCATGCGCGAAAACGGCGCCGGCGGGGCGCCGCGACAGGCGGTCATTAGAGCATGGATCGATGCGGGCTGCAGGCGACGGAAACGTGCGGCCGTGCGCCTGGGCGTGCATTGCGTTGCGGCGACCGAAACGCCGCTGGAACGGCGATGGCTTGCGTATCAGCGCTTGTAGCGCGGTTGGCGTTTCTCGAGGAATGCGGTAATCCCTTCGAATGCGTCCGCATGATGCAACGATGCGACGAAGTGATCGCGCTCGGTGTCCAGATGCGCATCGAGCGGCTGTGCGGTCGCATCGTCGAGCAGCGACTTGATGCGCGTGAGCGCGTTCGGCGAGATGCCGGCAAGCGAGTCGGCCCACGCGAGCGCGTCGGACAGCGCGGCACCGGGCACGGCGAGCCGATTGACGACGCCGAGCGCATGCAGGCGGTCGGCCGCGACGGGCTTGCCCTCGAACAGGATTTCGGCGGCGAGCGCACGCGGCAGTGCGCGCGAGAGAAACCACGAGCCGCCGCCGTCGGGCGTGAGGCCGACACGCGCGTACGACATCACGAACTTCGCGTCGTGCGCGGCAACGACCAGGTCGCACGCGAGCGCGAGCGAAAAGCCCGCGCCGGCCGCCGCACCTTCGACTGCCGCGATCACGGGCTTGGTCGCTGCGCGGATCGCCGTGATCCACGCGGCGAGTTGATCGATGCTGTCGGCCTGATAGGACGGATCCTTCGAGCGGTTGTCGAGCAGCCGGTTCAGGTTGCCGCCCGCGCAAAAGAAGCGATCGGCACCCGTGAGCACGACCGCGCGAATGGCGGGGTCGCGCTCGGCGGTGGCGAGCGCCTCGACGCCGGCCGCATACATGTCGGGATGCAGCGCGTTGCGTGCGCCGGGATTGGACAGCGTGAGGACGAGCGTCGATTCGCTCTCGGGCGGACGCGAGGCCAGCAGTTCAGCACTCATGCGAGTGTGTCTCCATCGGATGGCGAGGCTGCGGCACCGCATGCTACGCGGGCGCATGCGCATACCCGTGAGGGTGCTGCCGCAGCGGATGCGTTGTTGTCGTGACAGACGCGAAACTGCTTTAGACTAGCACGAACGTGCTTTTCAGCGCGACGCATCCCGATGCCGCCGGCATCGCCGCGGCCGCGCTTCAGCAACGAAGGAGACCCCGATGCTACAGCTGTGCGGTATTCCGTTGTCCAACTATTACAACAAGGTGAAGTTCGTCCTGCTCGAACATGACATCCCGTTCGAGGAAATGGCATGCAGCCTGCCGATCAGCGATCCGGCACTGCTCGCCGATTCGCCGCTCGGCAAGATTCCGTTCTTGAAGACGGAAGAGGGCGCGCTGTTCGAATCGCAGGTGATCATCGAATATCTGGCGGCGCGTTATCCCGACAAGGCCATTTTCCCGGCCGGACCGTTCGCGGCCGCGAAGGTGCGTGAACTCGTCGAGACGCTCGAGCTGTATCTCGAATGGACCACGCGCGAGGTCTATACGGAAGCGTTTTTCGGCGGCAAGGTCAGCGACGGGACGAAGGCGCACGTCGAGAAGCGCCTGCCGCGCTCGATCAATGCGTTCAAGCGGATGACGCAGTTCTCGCCCTACGTGCTCGGCGACACGTTCAGTCTTGCGGACATTGCCGCGACGATTCATCTGCCGGTGATCGGAATGGCGACGAAGGCCATCTTCGGTCGCGATTTCCTGCTTGATGCCGGCATTGACTGGAAGGCGCACGCGAAGCTGGTCGGTGAGCGGCCGGCCGCGCAGCGCGTGGCGGCTGATCGCAAGGTCTACGTCGAGGCGACGAGCGCTGCGCGTTCGTAAGCGCGGCGTGGGCGCGGTGTCGTACCGCGCCCGGCCGCCCATGCAGGACTTACAGGCGTGCGAGCCGTTCGAGTGCGGATGCCAGCGTGCTTTCCTGTTTCGCGAAGCAGAAGCGCACGACGCCCGATTCGCGCGGTTCGTGATAGAACGCCGACACCGGAATCGCCGCGACGCCGATCTCCGACGTGAGCCACTTCGAGAATTCCGCTTCGGGCAGGTCGCTGATCGCTGAATAGTCGACGCACTGGAAGTACGTGCCGGGGCAGGGCAGCAGCTTGAAGCGCGTGCGCTCGAGGCCGGCGCGGAAGAAGTCGCGCTTCTTCTGGTAGAAGTCGGGCAGTGTCAGGTACGGTGCCGGATCGCGCAGGTACTCGGCGAGCCCGACCTGCATCGGTGTGTTCACCGTGAACACGTTGAACTGATGGACCTTGCGGAACTCTGAGGTCAGCGCGGCAGGCGCCGCGACGTAGCCAACCTTCCAGCCCGTCACATGGTAGGTCTTCCCGAAGCTCGACACGATGAAGCTGCGCGCGGCCAGTTCCGGGTAGCGTGCGACGCTTTCATGCCGCGCGCCGTCGTAGACCATGTGTTCGTACACTTCATCCGACAGGATCAGCACGTTGGTGCCGCGCACGATCTCCTCGAGCTTGCGCATGTCGGCCTCGCGCCACACGGTGCCGGTCGGATTGTGCGGCGTGTTGATCATGATCATTCGCGTTTTCGGCGTGATCGCGGCGGCCAGGCGATCGAACGGAATCGCATAGTCGGGCGCTTCCAGCGTGACGAACACGGGCTTGCCGCCGGCGAGCTCGATCGACGGCAGATAGCTGTCGTAGGTCGGTTCGACGACGATCACCTCGTCACCCGGATGGACCGCGCACAGGATCGCCGTCAGCAGGGCCTGCGTCGCGCCGGCCGTGACCGTGATCTCGGTGGCGGGATCGTAGAGCCGGCCGTAGACCTGCGCGATCTTGCCGGCGATCGCGTCGCGCAACGGCGCGACGCCGGCCATCGGCGGATACTGGTTGTGACCGTTGCGCATCGCGGTCGCGACCGCGTCGACGATGCGCGGGTCGCAGTCGAAATCCGGGAAGCCCTGGCCGAGGTTCACGGCGCCTTTCTCGGCGGCGAGCGCGCTCATGACCGTGAAGATCGTCGTGCCGACGTTCGGCAGGCGCGAGGGGAAAACGGGAGTCGTGGGCATGTCGGAAGGAGCGTTCATCGATACGGTCGCAAGCGGGTGGTGCCGGGCCCTTCAGGCCGGCGTGGTAGTGGTGGCCAACGCGGCATCGAGCGCGCAGGCTTCGGTAAACGGCGCGGGCTGTGCGATCCGGAAGCCGAAATCGCGCGCGGTGCGCTTCGCGAGCTTGAGCAGCGCACGGTCCTTCGATACGAGCCAGTCCGCCTGCGCGGCGCGCGCAAGCTCGAGGAATTTCTGGTCGTCGCGGTCCTTGCACTTTGGCAGGGGGGGCGCGCCGGCGTCGACGGGCGGTGGCTCGACGAGGCTCGTCAGGCGCGCGACGGTCGCGAGCGCTTCGGCCTTGTCGATCGCGCGCGCCTGAAACTGCGGATAATCGAGCACGAGCACGAGTTCGTTCAGGCAGCGGCCGTCGATTACGGCGGCCAGCGTGCCGCGTTCGAGCGCAGCCCGGATCGGGCGTGTGGCAGGGTCGTCGAATACGAGTATGTCGATCCAGACGTTCGAGTCGAGCACGACGCGATGTGCGGCATGCGGGGCGAGGGAGCGGGTCATTCGTTACAATCGGTGGTTTTCGTCTGACCGCACGGCACGGCGTGCCAGCGAGCCTCTATGATAATCGTTCTCTCCCCAGCCAAATCCCTCGACTACGATACGCCCGCCCACGTCCCGTCTTACACGAAGCCTGCATTCGTCGACGATGCGTCGGAACTGATCGACGGCCTGCGCAAGTTGTCGCCGCAGGACATCTCGACGCTGATGGACATCTCCGACCCGCTCGCGCGGCTGAACTTCCAGCGCTATGCGGACTGGTCGCCGACCTTCACGACGGCCAACGCGAAGCAGGCTGTGCTCGCGTTCAACGGCGACGTGTACGAAGGGTTCGATGCCAAATCGCTGACGGCCACCGATCTCGACTACGCACAGCAGCACGTGCGCGTGCTGTCGGGCCTGTACGGGCTGCTGCGTCCGCTCGACCTGCTGCAGCCTTACCGGCTCGAGATGGGTACCCGATTCGCGAACGCGCGCGGCAAGGATCTGTATGCGTTCTGGGGCGACCGGATCACGCGGGCGCTGAACGAGCAGCTCGAGACGCGCAGCGGCGCGGCGCGCGTGCTGATCAACTGCGCGTCGACCGAGTACTTCAAGTCGGTCAAGCCGAAACTGCTGGCCGCGCCGATCGTCACGCCGGTGTTCGAGGACTGGAAGGGCGGCCGCTACAAGATCATCAGCTTCCATGCGAAGCGCGCCCGTGGCTTGATGGCGCGCTACATCGTCGAGAACCGCATCGCCGAACCGGCGGCGCTGAAGGATTTCGCGGTGGAAGACTACGCGTTCGATGCCGCTGCGTCGAATGATTCGACTTACGTATATCGCCGGCGAATCGGCGAATGACCAAGCCGGCCGTTCACGAGACGGCCGGCGCATGCATGAGGCCGGACCCGCGGCAAACTGCCGGTTCCGGTCGACACTGGAGAGATAGATGACCCTTTCGATCACCAGCAATTTCGACGCGGGCGCCATCGACGTCGTGTCGTGCGACAGCCCCGACGCGATCCGGCTGCGCGTACGCGGCGACAACCGCTCGGAATTCGCCCAATGGTTCTACTTCCGCTTGACGGGCGCACGCGGTACGCGGTGCGTGATGTCTTTCGAGAATGCGGCCGAATGCGCGTATCCGTCGGGATGGCGTAACTACAGTGCGGTCGCGAGCTACGACCGGGTCGACTGGTTCCGCGTGCCAACGACGTTCGACGGCAAGACGATGACCATCGACCATACGCCCGAGTTCGACAGCATCTACTACGCGTATTTCGAGCCGTACTCGGAGGAGCGTCATGCAGCGTTCCTTGGCGCGGTCCAGCAATTGCCGCAGGCGAGCGTCGTCGAGCTCGGCCGAACGGTCGAAGGCCGTCCGATGTCGCTGCTGACGCTCGGTACGCCGGAGGTCGACGGCGCACCGAAGAAGAAGGTATGGATCATCGCGCGCCAGCACCCGGGCGAGACGATGGCCGAGTGGTTCGTCGAAGGGCTCGTCAAGCGACTGGCCGGGTGGGGCGACTGGGCGGGCGATCCGGTGGCGCGCAAGCTATACGACCGCGCGACGTTTTATATCGTCCCGAACATGAATCCGGACGGCAGCGTGCACGGCAACCTGCGCACCAACGCGGCGGGTGCGAACCTGAACCGCGAGTGGATGGCGCCCGATACCGAGCGCAGCCCCGAAGTGCTGGCTGTGCGCGATGCGATCCATTCGATCGGCTGCGACATGTTCTTCGACATTCACGGTGACGAGGATCTGCCGTACGTGTTCGTCGCGGGTTCGGAAATGCTGCCGAGCTTCACGGAGCAGCAGGGCAAGGAGCAGACCGCATTCATCGATGCGTTCAAGGTCGCGAGCCCGGATTTCCAGAACGAGCACGGTTATGCGGCGAGCAAGTACAAGGAAGACGCGCTCAAGCTCGCGTCGAAGTACATCGGCCATCAGTTCGGCTGCCTGTCTCTGACGCTCGAGATGCCGTTCAAGGACAATGCGAACCTTCCGGACGAGCGGGTCGGCTGGAACGGCGAGCGGAGCGCCGCGCTCGGCGCGGCGATGCTGGCGGCAATCCTGGTGCACGTCGAGACGTTCGCGTAAGCGTACCTTCGTCGATATGAAAAAGCCGGCGCATCGCACGATGCGCCGGCTTTTTTGCTTCTGTCGTTGCCGCTCCGTCGGATCAGGACTTCTTCTTCGCGGTTTTCTTCTTCACGGCTTTCTTCTGGCCGCTTGATTTTTGCGTTGCGACGGCCTTCTTGGAGGTGCGGCCGGATGTCTTGGCCTTGCCGCGGTGCGACTTGCCCTTGAACTTCTTCGTCGACGACGACGGGCGCTCGACACGCGGCTTCAGTGGTGGCACCGGATCGTTCCAGCTGAACGCCAGCATTTGTTGTCCGACATAGCCGCAGCGGAATTTCAGCGGTGTCGGATCGCTGCCGTCGCTGTGGACGCCGAGGCCGTCCACGGTGACGATGTTGTCGACCTTCACGCGCTGCTTGCCCTGATCGAACGAATCGTTCCACGGCGTGATCGTCGCGTTGCCATTTTCGAACGCGTTCGGCGCGAAGTCGACGCGGTCGAAGGCAGTCGATGTGCTGGCGATGAAGCTGCCGTGCGCCGCACAATCGGCGACGATCGGATCCGCATGCATCTCATTGACGAATTTGTTGATCAGTTCGGAGCGCTGATCGAGGAGGTCGGCGAATACCGGTGCCGGAAGCGCAAGCGACAGGCCCGCGACACAGGCTGCCAGCTTGCCGAACGCCCGGAAGATCCGGAGCGAGGCAGGTGAGCTGTCCATCTGGTTATTGGTGAGGAGCGAATGAGACATCGGGCACGTATAGATGCCCGATGAAGAACAGGAGTTCAATCTTAGCGTAAAAAAGTCGTGCGGCAGTAGATGTCGCCCTCTCCCGCGCTGCGGAAGCGGATCGTCACGCGCACCGATCGCACCGGGACCGGCGTGTTCAGGCGCGCGGGCCGCCGAGGCGATAGCGCCGAACGTCGAACGTCGTGACCCACGCCGGACGATAGACGGCGATGAGTGCGGTGGCCATGCCGGTGAACCACGCTTCGCCGAGCGCGAGCAGCGCGGTGTTCAGCAGATAGCCTGCGGGAATGACGACGGGCACGCCGTCCGCGAGAACGAGCCGGACACCGGCCGCAGCCGCGGCGACGGTGACGATCGCGATGGCCGGTGACAGGAATCCCTGGCAGGTGATGAACGACGCGAGATTGTGCGGGAGCCGCGCGATCGCGGCGCGTTGCAGCAATGCGGACACGGCGACCGGTAGCGCGCCGTAGATCAGATAGGTGACGCCGACGCCTTGCCACGGCGCATCGAAGACGATAGCGGCGACGGCAGTGACGGCGCCCATCGCGATCAGCGCAAGCGTCCAGTCGAACAGCGTGACGAGCAGCGTCGCGCCGAGCAGGTGCATGACGATGCCGTCTTCGAGCCACGCATTCGAGGCCCAGAGCACCGTGATCGCGGTGACGAGCGCGAGCCACACGTGCTGGAGCGTTGCGTCCTGGAGACGGACGAAGGGACGATTCCAGAGCGCGAGCGCGAGCAGCGCCACGGCGGCGATCCAGCCACCGATGCCAACCCAGAGCGGAAGCGGTGTGAAAAGAAAACCCATGCGTCCATATTACTCGTTGAGCATCAAAGGTGGGAATCCGCACATGTCGACCGTCGCAATATCGATACTGTCCGATCAGCGCTCGCGCCGAAACCGCGCTGGCGGTTCGGCCGCGAGCGGCAGGTCCCGGGTGTCGGTGTTCGCGGCGGGCAGCGGGTATGGACGGTCGTTCCGTTGCTTGCGCAGCGGAACCGGGCCGCGTTCGCCGATGACGGGCTTGCTTGCACGATCACGGTTCGCCAGCAATACCTCGAGATGCGGCGACAGCCACCCGTTGTAGATCGCGACTGCGGCGGCGCGGTTTGCCGCGCCCAGCTGCTGGAAGATGCTTGCGAGGTGGATCTTCACGGTACCTTCGCTGATGCCGAGCGTGCGAGCGATCATCTTGTTGGTGCTGCCCATATGGACGAAGCGCATGATCTGCGCCTGTCTCGGCGAGAGGAGGCCGCTTGGCGGACGACGCGGCAGCGATCCGGCGAGCGTCTGGAAATGGGCGTCGTGGCGTACTGCGGCAGCGGAGGGCAGCAGGCTGAGTGCGATGGGCGGGATGTAATGGCCGCCCAGCAGAACCATTTCGAGTGCCCGCACGATCAGGTGCGGCCGCGTGGAGTGCGGGATCACACCCGCGACGCCATAGTTGTAGAAGCGCTGGATGGCTTCCGGCGTGGATTCGTCGATCAGTACCGCGGCGGGTGTCGGCGAGCAGGCGCTGCAGAGCGCCTGGAGTTCGCAGAGGCGGCCGACGTCTAGCCAGTCGATGGCAACGAGGTCGAAGCGCTGGGTGCGCAGCAGCCGGCGCGCCTGGAAGCCATCGGGCGCATCGTTGATACTGGCGTGACGGTCGATCTGCCGCAGCAGGGCCTTCAGTCCGTCACGCCGTTCGGCGTCTGAGTTCAGCACCAGGAACCGCATATTCAACCTCCGTAAGGTGAGTCATTGAGCTGCCGTTGGCATGCGTTGGATCCGATAATGACAAAAACCTTACACGAAGTCTGCTTGGCTGAAAGGCTTAGGAGAAGTCTGAAATTTCGAGTGAGGGAAATGTGGACGAGAAAAAAGCCGCTCCGGCTGGAACCGGGAGCGGCTTCGTCGGGCAGGCGCTGGGGGCCTGCGATGCACGATCAGTGAAAGTGCGGTTGGGCGGGCGACGCGTCTTCTGGCATTTCCGCGTGGACGATCTCGCCGAGCGGATCCGCATAGAGCGGCACGCCGCAGTCGTCGCAGTATTCAGGCTCGAAGCGGCCCGCGTGCCGGCGGACGTCGGTCACGCCGCATTCCTTCAGCAGACTTACGATCTCCTCAAGCGGCCCTTCGATCGGTGCTTCGCCTTCGAGCGTCGCGCTGTCGATCGACACATCGCCGTTTTCGCGGCCGTAGAGCGGCCACACGACGCCATAGATCACGTCGTTGCTGGCGCGTCGCGTGAAGCCGACGCGATACTCGTCGATCCGGCGCTCGCCGAAGCCCGCGACCACGGCGCGCAGCTCTTGCGGCGCCGTACCAAGTGTGTCGAAAAGATAACGTATAGCCGTTCGGACCGTGTGCGGACGGATGCGCTCGTCCGCATCACGGCAGGCCGAATAGTATGCGTCCGGGAGCAGGCATTCGAACTCGCAGCCGGGGAGGGCAATCGACAGGTTCGGACCACCCTGCGCGGTCCATTGCTCGAGACACTGACCGCGTTCGATCCGATTGCCGTGCTCTTCTTCCTGCCAGCGGAACAGCGGTGCGCCGGCTGGAGCGGCGACGACGGCGAGGAGGAAGCGCGGGTCAGCCAGGATCGGCGAGGTTTCGGGCAGATCGCCGAAGCTGAGCTTGGCTGCATGCTGGCCGAGCGCCGCGTGCGCGAGTTGCTGGGCGAGCCGGTAGGTCTCGACGTGGTGGCGCGGCAATTGGTCGATGCTGTAGAGGAACGGGGCCAGCCCGACCAGCGTGCCGGTAGCGAGCACGTGCGCCTGAAGGTGCGTGCGCAATGCGTCGGCGACGTCGCCTTTCAGCGGGCCCGACGGGATCATATAGCGCGTCCAGGCAAGAACGGGAACGGCGACCAGCAGCGCATCGTACGGCTGGCCGTCGTGCTCGATCACCATCGATTCACTATGCGTCTCGGCCATGTCGGCGAGCGCGCCATAGGCGTCAGGGTGGTTCTGCTGCAGATGGTCGAGTGCCGCGTCGAGCGTGGTCTGGTTGCCGTTGCGAACGATCTTGGCGAGTAGCGCATCGAGCTTCGCTTCCCAGAAGCGATCCTCGATGCGGCTGCCCGAGGCGAAGAGCGCAAGCGACAGGCCGACCAGTTTGTCGGCGTCGGGGGGGAGGCGTTTGGCGATTCGCTGGCGCATATTAAATACGTATAGAAAGGGGCGAAGAACCTCACATTCTAGTCCGTTCTTTGCACCATAAGCGGTCTCGTGCTCCGGCATGGCCGGAAGGCCGAATCGGCGGGGATGAAGAAAAATCCATCAAACCCTTGCGCGATTGCCGGGAGCTGCTTAGAATCACGCCTCTTTCGCGCTAACGGAAACGCGGCGCGGGGGAAGAAGGGAAGTGGTGCGATGGAGGGTCGGTTGTAGAGCCCCGGCGCACACGAAGTTGAACCCAGTCGTCGCAACGAAGCAGTTCAAAAAGTTGTTGACTGACTGAAAAAGACGGTTCATAATCTCGCTTCTCTGCTGCTGAAAACGCAGCGCTGCTGAGAAACTTCAGGTTTCTCGCAGAAATGCTCTTTAAAAATTAACAGCCGATAAGTGTGGGCGCTTGATGGAAGCGAGCTGATCTTCGGATCAGATAGCGAAAGTATCAAGAGTCTCACACTAAAGTAAGTCAGGTT